>ERZ779890.3536-NODE-3536-length-13865-cov-10.450543_pt1 | contig 13865 bp, 10 predicted proteins | sample MGYA00511553_ERZ779890 | MGnify/ENA primary metagenome ERZ779890 (study PRJEB29588, sample SAMEA2152064) | human gut metagenome | biome: human gut; feature: human-associated habitat; material: faeces | place: Denmark | collected 2008/2010 ...
AGATACCGACCGGAAAGATGTATGTCGGATTAGAGAACTATATCCGTGGTATTAAACAGACAGGATTGATTCAGGCATTTGGATGGAGTTTGTTTATCACAATCTTATCTGTAGCAGTGATCATCTTATGCTGCTCCATGTGTGCATGGTATATCTGTCGTGTGAAGACAAAGTTCACAAAAGTCTTATATATGCTTTGTCTGTTTGCAATGATCGTACCATTCCAGATGGAAATGTTTACATTATCTAAGATTGCAAATATGCTTCATATGGGAAATCCATGGGGACTGATTGTGATCTATCTTGGATTTGGTGCAGGACTTTCTGTCTTTATGTTTACCGGATTCATGAAATCCATTCCACTGGAGATTGAAGAAGCTGCGATGATCGATGGATGTACACCAATCCAGACATTCTTCAAAGTTGTACTTCCGATTGCAAAACCGACTTGTGTAACTGTTACAATTCTTCAGGCAATGTGGATCTGGAACGACTATCTGCTTCCATCACTTGTATTGGATCAGAGAAAATATAAGACAGTGCCGATGGCAGTCCAGTATCTGAAAGGTGGATATGGTTCCGTAGATATGGGAGCAATGATGGGAACTTTGGTTCTTGCAATCGTGCCGATCATCATCTTCTACCTGTTCTGCCAGAGATATATTATCGAAGGCGTTGTAGCAGGAGCAGTTAAAGGCTAGTTACTGTTCACTCCCGTGTCAATCACTCCGCTGATTGACACGGAGGATGCGTGTTTTGACTTGAATGCATCTCGCCCCATCGCCAAAGGCGATTTAAAATGGCGAGATGCGTTGCTGGTCGCACATCGTGTGAACAGTAACAAAGGCTAGTATAGACAATGGCTGAGAGATGAATTAAAATAGAATTATAAAAACTTAAAAAAGACAGCAGAGAGTGAGTGATCATTCCCTGCTGTTTTCGGACGTTATAAAAGAAATAGTGAAAATGTAAAATGAGCGTGTGGGAGGCGCGGGGGAATGATTACAATACTGATTGTAGATGATGAAAAACTGGAGAGAAGGGGAATCCGTTTTCTGCTGAAAAGAGAAGGAGACTTCCAGATTTTAGAAGCGGCGAATGGAAAGGATGCACTTGGTATACTGGCTTCGAATCATGTAGATATTTTATTTTCGGATGTAAAGATGCCTTACATGAACGGACTGGAACTGACAAAAGCAGCAAGAGAAGATCATCCGGAGATGGAAATCGTGATTTTCAGCGGATATAATGATTTTTCCTACGCGAGAGAGGCTCTGCGATATGGTGTCGTGGATTATGTCCTAAAGCCGGTCGATCCGAACGAATTTCATAAGACCTTTCAACGAGTGATGGAAAATATCTCATCTAAGGAAGAGAAGCAAAAGCAGCAGAACAGAAAAGAAGATTATCTGAAGAAATACTTCTTCCTGAGATATCTATATTCGGGAAAAGAAGAGGATTTTGTTCAACTTGAGAAATTAACGGATGAAACAGAAGACGATGTTTCACAGTTTTCGCGCATGGTTCTTGTCAGTGCATCCAATGGTTTTTTTGAGACGGAGGAGGAACATTTTCTGACAAGTCTGAAGGAAGAGGTGCAGAGAGAATTTTATTATGTGAATCTGAATTCAAATGAGTCCATCTTTCTGTTCCCGGAGAAGTATACAGACTATCATGTGGTTGTAGAGAAAATGTATCGGTTCTTTGCGCATCAGTTTGACAGTGAATGTTATTTTGCGGTCAGTAAAGAAATTGAGGATAGAAAGAATCTGGCAGAGGAGTTTAAGGCCCTGGAAGGAATGCTGGAAGAGCAGTTCTACCAGCCACATCAGCATTTATTTTTTCACGGAGAAAAGCAGGAAGAGAAGAAAGCAGACCCGGCAGAAGATTCTGAAATCATGGAACAGATCACGAATGATATTCAATATAAAGATCTGCCCCATCTCCGTCAGGATTTTCAGAAATTGGAAGATAAATACCGTGCCAATAAGCAGTTTTCAGATATGTATGTAAAGTTTGTATTTTCCGGAATTTTAAAAGAATTGCTTGATCAGATGGATGAAATGGATGAGAAAATGCTTTCGAAGAGAGTGGATCGGTTATATCGTTGCAAAAACCTGAAGGATGTGATCGCTATAGTAGACGAAGCACTTCAGGAATATGAACACTGTATACAGGAACAGGAAGACGGATTCCGTTCAGAGATTACGAAAGTAAAAAGTTACATTTATCATCACTACCAGGAGAGGAATCTTGGAGCAGAGACGCTTTCAGCAATGGTATTTCTTTCTCCCGGATATTTGAGTGCTGTGTTCAAAGAAGAAACGGGAGTGACACTGAACCGCTTTATCCGTGAAGTGCGGATGGAAAAAGCGAAAGAACTTCTTGAGACAACGAATATGAAGATCTCCGGAATTGCAAAAGAAGTAGGATTTTCCAATAACTCATACTTCTGCAGAAGTTTCCGGGAATTTTTCGGAGACACACCGGAAGCATGCAGGAAAGGAACAGAGGCGGATGAAAAAACAAATACGGAAGCTGCTCCATCGATTTGAAAATCTGAAATTCCGTAAGAAACTGTCAGTTTTGATGTTGATTGCAGGATTGGTGCCGGTTGTATTCCTGGCTTTTTCTATGCAATATGGCATGACGAATCAGCTGAGAGAAAAGGAACAGTATAACCTGGAAAAAATACTGGAGCAGTCGGTGAACTCAATTGAGAACCAGTCACAGATTTATGAAAATCTGGTCGATTATTTATCCTATTCACAAAGTCTCAGGAATATTTTCGATACGGAAATGGAATCAGATTATGAGAAATATTTGAAATATGTGAAAGTAGCAGATCCGTTGCTTCAGATGCCAACCATCTATCACAAAGAGATTCGGAGTATTACGCTGTATTCTGACAATATAGAAGTGCCACATGGAGATACACTTCTTCCAATGTCAGAAGCGGAGAATCAACAGTGGTATTCCAGGCTGAATGAAGGAACGCTGATGCAGTGGAGCATTACTCGTGGGGGAAATAAATCAATCATTGCCAGTCGAAAATTCTACGATAATGATACGATCAAAGCAGTATTGGAGATGCGCCTGGATTATGAAAAAGTTCTTAGTCCATTCATGAGTCAGATTACAGATAATACAGGTGGCATGATTATGGACGATAATGGAAATGTTGTTTATGCGGATTGTTCTATGGATAAAAAATATCGTCCAAAGAATATTGAGAATCTTAAGGATATCAGTGATAAGTATTATATTTCACAGAGAACAATGAAAGATACCGGATGGAATTTCTATATCTATCGTCCGAAGGCGGTAAGTGAAAATGCAATCCATAAGCTTTTGCTTAAAAATATTCCGCTAATTTTAATCAGTGTTCTCCTTTTGAGTCTTTTAGGGTATGTTTTCTCCATCCGTATGGTGTCACAGTTGGAATTATTGACAGAGAATATGAACCAGATCAATATGGGACTTCGCAAGGTTACGGTGCAGAGTAAGTCCAAGGATGAGGTTGGTGTGTTGATTCGGTCGTTCCAGCGCATGATGGATCAGATGAACCATTTGATCTCAGAAGTATATGAGAGTAAGATCCAGCTTCAGAATAGTGAGATGAGAGCGCTGCAGGCACAGATCAATCCACATTTCCTTTACAATTCACTTTCTATCATCAACTGGAAAGCAATTGAAGCGGGGGAGGATGAAATCAGTTATGTGACATTGGCACTGTCTACTTATTATAGAACAAGCCTGAATCGTGGTGAAACAATGACTACGGTGGCAAAAGAAATTGATAATATCCGTGCATACCTCAAGATCCAGTTGGTTATGCATGATAACGAGTTCCGTGTGGTCGAACAGATTTCAGACGGTCTTAATGATTATATGATACCGAAGCTGATCCTGCAGCCGCTGGCAGAAAATGCAATCGATCACGGAATCGATGTGTCAGATAATGAGGATCCAACATTGTGGCTGACGATTCGTGAAGAAGATAAGCATATTTTCTTTGAAATCAGGGACAACGGAGCAGGAATGACGCAGGAAAAGGCAGATCAGATCCTGACCTATCAGTCGTCCGGTTATGGCGTGCGAAATGTCTGTGACAGAATCCATGTTCTTTACGGAGAGAAAGGTGAGATGAAGATAGAAAGTACTCCTGGAAAAGGAACGCGTGTCTTTATCCGGATTCCGAAGAAGACGGAGGCAAAGGTGCTATGAAAAACGATAGGAAAAAGCGAATTCTTTCAGCCCAGCTTGTATTAATTTTATTGATGATACTTTGGCGCGGAACTTGTTTTGAATCAAAAGAAAGTCAAAGACAGATGGAACAGTCAGATGCATCTCAAAGTGAGTCTGGTGCAGGCGAAGCAGCTGAAGGGAAAAGAAAACTGATGTATGAAGCAATGCATACGCCGCTTGGAAAATATCCTGAGACAGTCACGTATACACTTGGCAAGATTGCAGGAGCAAATAATTCGAATCTCCCGGTGGGAAATACGTACGAAAACAATGCGTATACGAGATATCTGAAGAAAGTGCTTAATATTAAAAATGCAGATGTCTTTGAATTGCAGGATGGCAATACGTATGAAGAGGCAGTCAATGTAGCGATTGAAGATCGAGATATTCCGGATGTGCTTGTCGTGAAGGGAAGAGATAACCTGCTCCGCCTGATTGAAGCAGGTATGATTGAAGACCTCACAGAAACTTATGAAGAGTGTACGACAGATACAATCAAAGAAATGTATGACAGTTATGGAGATTCTCTCTTACAATCTGCAACAGTTGATGGAAAGTTGTATGCATTTCCGAATACGGTGATCGATGACGGAGCTCCACTTCTCTGGTTGAGGAAAGACTGGATTGAGAAGTTGGGATTGAAGGAACCGGAAACGGTAGAAGAAGCGTTGGAGATAGTGCGTGCATTTGTAGAACAAGATGCAGCAGGAGACGGTCAGACGATTGGTCTTGCCTGTAGTACAGATGTGATTGCCGGGGCGGACCAGACTTATGGAGTGGATTCAGCGTTTATACATGCAGGTGCAATGCCATGTCACTGGATTCTGGATGAAAGTGGAGATGTAGTTTATGGGTCAGTAACGCAGGAAACAAAAGAAGCACTTTCAAAGCTTCGTAATCTATATGAGGATGGGATACTCGACCAGAGATTCTTGTTGAGAAAGACGGAAAACATAGATAATCTGTTAAAAACCGGACATTGCGGAGCAATCTACGGACGTTGGTGGGCTCCGAATAATCCGCTTAGTGCGGCATATAGTGTCGATTCAAATGCAGAGTGGAAACCGTATCTTTTAGACAAAGAACAAGTGAATGAGACACAGAAGATATCAGTTTTTGAATCGTATGACCAGTGGATGTATGTGGTGGTACGCAAAGGATATGAGCATCCGGAAATTGTAGCAAAGTATGTGAGTGCTATTTTTGATCAGTCCAGATATGCAAATGATGCTTCAGCAAGAGAGGTGAATGACTATTTTTCCATTAATGTAGATCCGACGGCCCGTCCGCTGAATATTAATGTGGATTATGAGGATGCACTTTATCGGACAACGGAACATATTCAGGCAGCGTTGGACAAAACGCTTGATGTGTCGGAATTGAGTGGACTAGAAAAATCTTATTATGATACATGTAAATCATTTTTGAATGGACAGTTGACAACGGCAAATGGCTGGGCAGCTTATGCATCAAGAATTGAGGCAGTGGGGGAACTGCAGAAAGCGGGAATACGAAGTGCACAGACACTGCCTTTGGAAAACGTAAATGCCGAAATCCCGCAGGAATTACAAGAACTGGAGAATGAAGCGTTTCTTCAGATTATCAGTGGGGAGAAACCAGTGGATTACTTTGATACTTTTGTGGTAGAATGGTATGCGAACGGCGGAAAAGAGCTGACCGAACAGATACAGAATGCCTATGAAAGTGGAAAGGACTAAAAAGAATGGATATTAATCAGAGACTGACAGAAGAACTGGATGTAAAACGCTGGCAGATCGATGCGGCAGTACAGCTGATCGATGAAGGCAATACGATTCCATTTATTTCAAGATATAGGAAAGAAGCAACCGGAGAACTGAATGATGAACAGTTGAGAAAGCTGTATGAACGTCTGGTATATTTAAGAAATCTGGAAGAGAAGAAAGAGCAGGTAATCTCAAGTATCGAGGAGCAGGGAAAACTGACAGAAGAATTAAAGAAACAGATTCTGGCAGCGGAAACACTTGTGGCAGTAGAAGACCTGTATCGTCCGTATCGTCCGAAACGACGTACCCGTGCGACAATCGCGAAGGAAAAGGGACTTGAGCCATTGGCTGCACTGATCACATTGCAGAAGACAAAAGAGCCGCTTGAGAAGGCAGCGGAAGCATATATTTCCGAAGAAAAAGGTGTGGAAAGTGCAAAGGATGCAATCAGCGGAGCATGTGATATTATTGCAGAAAGCATTTCAGATGAGGCAGCTTACAGAACTTGGATCCGAGAGACGACAATGAGAAAAGGAAAGGTTACTTCTCAGGCGAAGGATCCGGAGGCAGAGTCTGTTTACGAGATGTATTATGAGTTTGAAGAAGCCGTTGCGAAGCTTGCAGGACATCGAATTCTTGCATTGAACCGTGGTGAGAAAGAGAAATTCCTGACAGTGAAGGTGGAAGCACCGGAAGAAGATATTTTAAGATATCTTGAGAGAAAGGTGATCCGTACAGAGAATCCTTATACAACACCGGTATTGAAAGAGACAATTGCAGACAGTTACAACCGTCTGATCGGACCGGCTATTGAGCGTGAGGTCAGAAACGAACTGACAGAGAAGGCAGAAGACGGGGCAATCGAAGTGTTTGGAAAGAACCTTCATCAGCTCCTGATGCAGCCGCCGATTGCAGGCAAGGTTGTGCTTGGCTGGGATCCGGCTTTCCGTACGGGATGTAAGCTGGCAGTTGTTGATGAGACAGGAAAGGTAATCGGAACAACCGTTATTTATCCGACTGCACCGACAACAGAGAAGAAGATCCAGGCAAGTAAAGATCTGCTTAAGAAGATTATTCCGAAGTATCACGTTTCTCTGATCTCTCTTGGAAATGGTACTGCTTCCCGTGAATCAGAACAGTTTATCGTAGAGCTTCTGAAAGAGATTCCGGAGAAGGTACAGTATGTGATCGTTAATGAGGCGGGAGCATCTGTCTATTCTGCAAGTAAGCTGGCAACAGAAGAATTCCCGAAATTTGATGTGGGACAGAGAAGCGCGGCATCAATCGCACGCCGTCTGCAGGATCCGCTTGCAGAGCTTGTAAAGATTGACCCGAAATCAATTGGTGTCGGTCAGTATCAGCATGATATGAACCAGAAGAAGCTTGGGGAGTCTTTAAACGGAGTTGTAGAGGATTGCGTAAATAAAGTTGGAGTAGATTTAAATACTGCTTCTGCACCGTTACTTTCTTATATCTCAGGAATCAGCAGTGCAATCGCAAAAAATATTGTGGCGTACAGAGAAGAAAACGGTCGTTTTACAGACAGAAAAGAACTGCTTAAAGTACCGAAACTCGGACCGAAAGCGTTCGAGCAGTGCGCAGGTTTTATGCGTATTTCTGAAGGTAAGAATCCACTTGATGCTACAGGTGTTCATCCGGAATCTTATGCCGCAGCAGAAAAGCTGTTGAAGAAGCAAGGATACGAAGCAGATGCTATCACAGCACATCAGCTGACAGGACTTGGTCTTACAATCGGAGATTATAAGAAGCTGGCAGAAGAACTTGGAATCGGTGAGATTACGCTTCGTGATATTGTCAAGGAGCTTGAGAAACCGGCGCGTGATCCGCGTGATGAGATGCCAAAGCCAATCCTTCGCACAGATGTCCTTGAGATGAAAGATCTGAAGGAAGGTATGGTGCTGAAAGGTACTGTGAGAAATGTAATTGACTTCGGAGTATTTGTGGATATTGGAGTTCACCAGGACGGACTTGTACACATTTCCCAGATCACAGACAGATATATCAAACATCCGCTGGAAGCAGTAAGTGTTGGAGATGTTGTGGATGTGAAGGTGATGAGTGTGGATCTGAAGAAGAAGAGGATTCAGCTGACGATGAGAGGGATTTAATAATTTTGTATATTGTATTGTTAAAGTGAATATGCTATAATGCCGATAGGCAAAGAGAAGTGAGTAGTTCATGTGATTTGATTACAAGCGCGAAAACCCCAGAGCGGCAACTCTGGGGTTTTCTATTCCCAAAAACGGTGGGAATAAATCCGTAGGCTCGTTACCGACTATTGTCTATAAAAAGAGAAACATCCAAACAGAAACCGATGGAGGTTAGTTTGGATGTTTCTTTCAGTGAACAATTCAATTATCTTATCTTCTGTGTTGCTCCGTAAAGTTTTGGTCCTACGATTGCTGCGATGATGATTTTAGCTGCATCTCCCGGAAGGTATGGGATAACGCCCATCATAAGACCTTCTTTGAAGGAGAGACTTAACAGTTTGGCAAGCCATACAGTTCCGAATGCATAACATACAGCCATTCCGATGATCATTCCGATGATCGTAGGAACGAGCTTACGGTCAAAGTGATCAAGTGCGAATCCCATGATCAGTGCAAGGAAGATGAATCCGATCAGATATCCACCGGTTGGTCCTGCGAGAACCTGGAGACCTCCGCGGAAAGCGGAGAAGACCGGGACACCAATTGCTCCGAGCAGGAGGTAGATGATAAAGCTGATTGTTCCGGATTTCATTCCGAGAACGAAGATTGCAAGGAAGATTGCAAAGTTTGTAAGGGAAATCGGAACAGGGCTGAATGGCAGCGGGATGGAAAGTGGTCCGAGGACGCAGGTTACTGCAGTCATCAGGGCGATGAGTACCATCTGTTTTGTTCTTATTTTCTGGTTGTCTACGGCAACTGTGCCGGAAGTTTCATTCTGTGACATTTCAATTTACTCCTTTAGATCTTAATACTTTTATCGCTGTTTCAAGCGAGCTTTAACATCGTTGTCTGAAATATGGCAACGATTGAGTTCTTCGTTAGTATAATTCATGAAAAGTTAATTGTCAACTATAAAATATAAAAGGTTAACAATTAAAAACTTATTAATTTTGCAGACATGTGATAGGCAAAATGGAAAGAATAAGGTAGAATAGATAAAGTCAGGAAAATTGCCAGAAGAGAAAGGAATTGCATGTTTGGATATGTAACGGTCTGTGAACCGGAATTGAAAGTAAAAGATCTGAAGAAATACAGGGCATATTATTGTGGACTTTGCCGGACATTGAAAGAAGATTATGGATTTATGGGACAGATGACATTGACGTATGATATGACATTTGCAGTTATTCTGTTATCTTCTTTATATGAGACAATTGCGAAACATGAGGAACACCGCTGTAAGGTTCATCCAGTGAAGCGGCAACATATGTTGCGGAATGAAATTACATCTTATGCGGCGGCGATGAATGTGCTGCTTGCATATTATCATATGGAAGATGACTGGCAGGATGATCATAAAGTGTCAAGTCTGATGACGAAGAGCCTGATTCAGGGGAAAGCAAAGAAAATTATAGAGAAATATCCGCGGCAGAGTGAGATCATTCGGAAATCTCTGGAAGAACTTGGAGAATGTGAACATGAGAACAGCATGGATATTGACCGGGCTGCAGGATGTTTTGGCAGATTAATGGCGGAGCTTTTTGTCTGGAAGGAGGATATCTGGGAGAAGACGCTCAGAAAGATGGGATTCTATCTTGGGAAATTCATTTACCTGATGGATGCCTATGAGGATCTGCCGGAAGATAGAAAGAAGAATCGCTACAATCCATTGAAAGAACTGGCAAAGCGGCCGGATTATGAGGTGCAGATGGAACAGATTCTTCGGATGATGATAGCAGAGAGTACGGTTCGTTTTGAACAACTGCCATGTCTGGTTGACGTAGACATTTTAAGAAATATATTATATGATGGAGTCTGGAATCATTACAATAAGATTCAGATGAAGAAAAGAGAGGAAAAGAATGATGACAAAAAATCCATATGATGTGCTTGGTGTGTCACCGAATGCGTCGGATGATGAGATAAAGAGAGTGTATCGGGATCTGACAAGAAAATATCACCCGGATGCAAATGTGAATAATCCGTTAGCAGATCTTGCAGAAGAGAAGTTTAAGGAAGTACAGGAAGCGTATGATATTATCATGAGAGAACGTGCGAACGGAGGAAATTCGTACGGGAATAATTATGGATATGGTTCTTCTGAAAGTTATTCTTATGGAAATCAGTCTTATGGAAATCAGAACAGCTCTTATGGCTATGGAACGATGGATCCAAAACTGCAGGCAGCTGCGAACTATATTAACAGCAGACGTTACAGAGAGGCAATCAATACATTGGATCAGGTTCAGCAGAGAAGTGCGATGTGGTATTATCTGAGTGGCTGTGCGAATGCAGGAATCGGAAATCAGATTTTGGCAAGGGATCACGCGGCACAGGCAGTAAATATGGAACCAAATAACATGCAGTTCCGTCAGCTGTTGAATCAGTTGGATTTCAATAGCAGAAGGTATCAGAACAGTCCGTATGGTGGCGGCTATGCACCGGGAGGACAGAATTCCTGCGGTACAGGAAATATGTGTTGCGACTTATGGCTTGCGGACACATTGTGTGAATGTATGGGAGGCGATCTCTGCTCATGCATGTAAAAGCAAAACAAATGGCATTTGGAGGTTTGATCCTTGCGGTGACTGTCGTGTGTATGGCACTTGGAAGCGTGATCGAGACGAATACATTGTTTTTGTTGGCAGCAGCGGCATTTTTTGTAGGGATTGTTATTCGTGAGTTCGGCCTTCGTACAGGGGCAGCCTTTTATCTGGCAGCAATTTTATTAGGATTCCTGGTTACGCCGAATAAGTTTTATGTAATAACATTTGCTGCAATGGGATTCTATATTCTTGGAATTGAAGCAGTCTGGATATTTCTTGCGAAAAGACCACAGATGGGACATAGGATGGGGATTTACTGGTTTGTGAAATATGTGATCTTTAATCTGGTGTATCTCCCGTGTCTTTTCGGATTCCGCTCGATGCTGTTTCAGAAAGCAGTGTCAGATCAGTTGCTTTTGGCAGCTGTAATGGTTGGACAGATAGCAATATTGGTTTATGATAAAGCTTATCAGTATGTTCAGGGAACCCTATGGGAAAAATGGAGAAAACGTATTCTATAAAGAATGTATGAGAAAATCTTGTCGAGAAGACAGGATTTTTCTTTATATAAAAGGAATGAGCCACATCTCTGTGACTCAAGGGGGAAAAAGTTTATGAAAAAGTGTTCTTTTTAAGAACAATTATAGTATAGAGGTATTTTGTGAAAAAAGTGTGATGAACTTTTGAACCGAAAATGAACATTATTGAAAAATTTTATTAAGAAAACGACAAACCTAGTAGGAAAAAAGGAATGTCAATATATTAGTCGAAAGTACGGTGCAAAATGATATTAAATATCAATAAAAGGGGTTGCATTTTTAGTAAGAGCGCGCTATAGTAGTAAGAGTAAAAGGAATTTAATCTTCGGGGTAGGGTGCAAGTCCCAACCGGCGGTATAGTCCGCGACCCGCATATGATGCGGCTGAACTGGTGACTCGTCTGTGATGGCATTACAGAATGGGAATTCCGGTACCGACAGTAAAGTCTGGATGAGAGAAGAAGTTCATGCCCGCAGGATCAGAAACAGAGATATTCGAATATGATATCTGGTTGCCTGAGAATCTTGCGAGAATGCCATTAAGAGCAGAAAACATGAATCCCGGAAGGTAATTACCTTCCGGGTTTTTTCTTGTGAAGATTACCTTTTTCAAAAAGAAAAAATGCTGTTTAGGATAAAGACAGCGGATAGAAAAAGGAGAGTAACACTATGAGTACAGAGACAAAGACACTAACAAACGCAGATGCGAAGATTCAGCCGAAGCTGGGGGTAAAGGCATTAGTTCAGATCGGAATGCTTTCAGCAATCGCAATTATTCTGATGATGTTCGAGATTCCACTTCCGTTTGCACCGACATTTTATAAGATTGATTTAAGTGAAGTTCCGGTTCTGGTAGGATGCTTTGCAATGGGACCTATGGCAGGTGTGCTGGTAGAGCTTGTTAAAATCTTATTAAACTTTGTTATGACAGGAACATCAACAGCAGGTGTTGGAGAGATCGCGAACTTTATTATCGGATGTTCTTTCTGTGTACCGGCAGGTCTGATCTATAGAAAAAACAGAACAAGAAAAAGCGCTCTGATCGGAATGGCAACAGGAACGCTTCTGATGATCGTGATCGGATGCTTCGTGAATGGATTCGTACTTCTTCCGACTTATGCAAAAGCATTCGGAATGCCAATTGATGCACTGGTTGGTATGGGAACAGCAGTTAACTCACATATCACAAGCCTTTCTACATTTGTTATGTTTGCGGTAGCACCGTTCAACCTTGTGAAGGGAATTGTTGTATCACTTGTTGTATTTCTGATCTACAAGAAAATCAGTCCAATCTTTAGAATCAGATAATAGACGAAGAGAAAACCTACAAATAAAAGAATATAAGTAGCCCTGGAACAGATTGGTTTTAAATCCTGTTCCAGGGTATTTTTTTGTTTGGATTTATTTATCCAGACCAGTAGAATGTATAACATACAAAACAGATAGGAATTGCATAGAAAAGAAAAGTGTGCTATGATGTGAAAAACAAATGACAAAAAAATAGTTTCACACAAAGAAAGGACCGGGAAGATATGACCAGAGAAGAAGCATGGAACTTATTAACAGAATACAATAAAGATGCATTTCATTTGGAACACGCACAGATCGTTGAGAATACCATGCGTTATTTCGCAAGAGAACTTGGCTATGGCGAGGAAGAAGAATTCTGGGGAATCGTCGGACTTCTGCATGATCTTGATTTCGAGCAATTTCCAGAAGAACATTGTATAAAATCACAGGAAATTATGAGAGAGCGCGGGATTGACGAGAAGATTATTCGCGCAACAGCAAGTCACGGTTATGCGATTACCGTAGATATAAAACCAGAGCATGAGATGGAGAAGGTACTTTATGCAGTAGATGAGCTGACCGGGTTGATCGGAGCGGTTGTATTGATGCGGCCGTCCAAAAGCGTTCAGGATCTGCAGTTAAAGTCAGTGAAGAAAAAGTATAAGAGCAAGGGATTTGCCGCCGGCTGCTCCAGAGAGGTAATCGAAAGAGGCGCAGAGATGCTTGGATGGACACTGGATGAACTGATCCAGAGGACAATTGATGCATTGAAGACATTTCAGGAATAACGAATATTGAGGATTATGCGATGGTGTAGAAGAGGGAAGCTGCAAGTGAAAGCAGCTTCCCTCTTAACAATTCTCCTTATACCAAGTTCCCCATTCTTTCATGGCATCCAAAATAGGGCGCATAGTTTCACCAAGATCACTTAAAGCATATTCTACATGAGGAGGGACTTCGGGAAATACGGTTCGGGTGATGAGTCCATCCTCTTCCATGGATCTTAAGGAATCGGTTAATACTTTCTGGCTGATTCCATCAAGATTTTTTTCAATTCATTGAATCTCCAGGGTCTTGTAAGAAGATTTCTTAAAATCAGTAATTTCCATTTACTTCCGATTAATCCAACAGTAATAGCTACAGGACATTCCGGTAATTCTTCTTTTGTTAACATATGATCGTCTCCTAATATAACATTCTTTTTTAGTGTTATATTTAATTTTAATGTAACAGACCAAAAGAAGCAATAGGTTACAAAAAAGTAACTAGGGTGTTACTGTTCACTCCCGTGTCAATCACTACGCTGATTGGCACGGAGGATGCACGT
>ERZ779890.3559-NODE-3559-length-13796-cov-3.658395_pt1 | contig 13796 bp, 10 predicted proteins | sample MGYA00511553_ERZ779890 | MGnify/ENA primary metagenome ERZ779890 (study PRJEB29588, sample SAMEA2152064) | human gut metagenome | biome: human gut; feature: human-associated habitat; material: faeces | place: Denmark | collected 2008/2010 ...
CCCCCCTGCCACAAAGCACAAGGTGGCCAATGGCGCAATGTATATATAGACCAGGGATGGCTGCCACCCGACGGCATCAACCGTTCCTATTACCGATGGCTCTATACGGCATTCACACGAGCCACAGGTCGGCTCAACCTCATCAACTGGCCCGAGAACCAGTCAACCTAAACAAAAATGAAAGAAACAGGGCTACAAATACGCAAAACAGACATTTGCGACATGTTTTCAAACTATTGTGCGAAAAAACAGCTACCTTTGTACATTCCAAACACTACCAGCCACCTCATATTGAGCAACAGCTTATGAACATCAAACATATCATCTGGAAGACACTGCAAATACTTTTTCCCTTTGTATTGAGTGGCGGAATTCTCTACTGGATGTACCGCAACTTTGACTTCAGCCAGATAAGCGACACCCTTTTCCATAAGATGAAATGGGAATGGATGCTACTTTCGTTCATTCCAGGCATCATGGCCCAAGTGTTCAGAGCCTTGCGATGGCAGCAGTCGCTGACTCCCATCGGAGAGCGCTGCCGTCCGCACACCGCCATTTGTGCCATCTACATCAGTTATGCTGCCAGCCTTGTTATTCCTCGCATCGGAGAATTTCTGCGCTGTGGTGTGCTTGCCCGCAAAGACAACGTGTCGTTTGCCAAGTCGCTCGGCACGGTTGTGACGGAACGTGTAGTAGACATGGCACTCATGCTGCTGCTCTGTGCGGCAGTGGTAATATATCAATGGAAGCAGTTCTCTGACTTCTTTGCCTTGACTGGTGTCAACATAAGCACAACCCTGTCTCGATTTACCAGCACCGGAATCTGGGTGTCGGCACTGTGTATGGCAGGTATTTTGGCTCTGTTCTTCATCCTTGCCCGCAAGCTGTCTATCATGCGCAAGGTCAAACACATAATGAGAGGATTGTTTGAAGGGGTAATGTCAATCAAGAAGATACATAACCTCCCCCTATATGTATTCTATTCGCTCGCAATATGGATTTGCTACTTCTTCCACTACTACCTCACATTCTATTGCTTTGACTTCACAGAGAACATTGGGTTGGCAGCTGGCCTGGTGTCGTTTTGCACAGGTAGCATTGCTGTCATCGTGCCTACGCCCAACGGAGCCGGCTCATGGCATTTTGCCGTAAAGACCATCTTGGTGCTCTATGGTCTGGAAGCCACAGAAGCCGTTCTGTTTGCCTTGGTGGTACACACGGTTCAGACCCTGTTGCTGGTCGTTCTGGGCATATACGGAACTGTAGCCCTTCAGTTCACACCCAAGGCGTCAAGACGAATGAAGCCACAGGCTCTCACCGATTAGCCTCCTCTTTTTTCCACAAGAACATCACTGACAATGAAACGACTCGTTCAGATATTCGTCTCACTCATGCTGGCTGGCATCGTAATGTACTATCTGTACCACGATTTCCCGTTTTCAGACATCAGCCACATCTTGACCCATAGCATAGATTGGATTTGGGTAATTGCTGCCATGAGCATGGGGGCAGCAGCACAACTGTTCAGGGCATTGCGCTGGCAGTTGCTTCTGAAGCCTTTCGGAACGTCGGTAAGCGTGCGCAATCTGGCGGGAGCAGTGTTCACCTCGTTCGCTATTAGCCTGCTCATACCGCGCATTGGAGAGATTTCCAGATGCGCCACACTGCGAAAAACCAATGACATATCTTTTTCCCGAAGCATCGGCACAGTGGTAACCGAACGTATTGCCGACACTCTCACTCTGCTTGCCCTCATAGGTGCTGTGTTTTGTCGGCAATGGAACACTGTGGACGTATTTTTCGCACCCCAACACGCAAATTCCTCCAACAGTGGCAACCTGACCATAGTCATTGTCTTAGCCATAAGCATAGGTGCCATTGTGGTCAGCGGCATTTGGGCATTGAGAAAAAACAAGAAGTTCAGGTCACAGTACTCAAAATTCAAAGAGGGACTTCTTTCTGTTGCACACTGCGGCCATCCATGGCTTTTCACGTTTTATTCCATGCTGATATGCCTTTTCAACTTGCTCAACCTCTGGCTGATGTTCTACGCCTTTCCGTTTACCGCCCACCTCGGGGCTGACGCTGCTCTGCTGGCATTCTGCATGATAGCTTTTGCTATGGTTATTCCCACTCCTAACGGTGCGGGACCGTGGCATTACGTTGTAATGACAAGCCTTATTATCTATGGTGTAGGCCGCACAGATGCCAGCACATTCGCACTCATCGTACACGCTCTGCACATGCTCACCATAATCTTGTTGGGATTTGCGGGCATGGCCATGCTTCGCAAATACAAGCCCACACACTGACCTTATAGTAACACCGGCGAGCCAGAATGGGCAAATCAGGCCAAGCACGAGAGAACTTGCAACAATTATGCTCATTATTGTCGCTCCGTGCGAAAACTTTTTAGTAGTTTTGTAGTGATTTTATTCTAACACTAAAAACTATGGACATCACACAGCTTTCACCCAAGGGCATCTGGAAGAACTTCCACGCCCTGACACAGGTGCCCCGTCCGTCTGGACACCTTGAAAAGATACAGGAATACCTGCTTTCGTGGGCGCAGTCACACGGTTTTGAATCGTTCAAGGACAACGCTGGCAACATCATCATGCGCAAAGAAGCAGCCCCTGGCTACGAAAACCGCCCCATGGTAACTATGGAAGCACATATGGACATGGTGCCACAAAAGACCCATGAATCAACCCACAACTTCCTCACCGACCCTATCGAGACATATATTGACGGCGAGTGGGTCAAGGCCAAAGGCACAACTCTCGGCTCTGACGATGGAATAGGCGTGGCCACAGCCATGGCCGTTTTTGAAGACCGCGAGCTTAAGCACGGTCCACTGGAAGCCATCTTCACTGTTGACGAAGAGACATGCATGCATGGTGTCAACAACCTCAAGGCCGACACATTGAAAGGACAGATACTGCTTAACCTTGACAACGAGACCGAGGGCGAATTTGTGATAGGCAGCGCCAGCGGTGTTGACGTGGCAGCCGAACTTACCTATACACCCGAAGCTGTCAGTGCCGATAAGAAAGCGATAAAGATTGCCGTTTCTGGTCTTAAGGGCGGTCATTCTGGTCTTGAAATCAACGAGGGCCGCGCCAATGCCAACAAACTGCTGGCAAACATCGCCAAGGAACTTCTCGGTGCAGGTTGCACTCTGGCATCATGGGAAGGCGGTGACATGCGCAACGCCATTCCGAGCCGCGGAAACATCGTGGTAGCAGCACCCGCTGACAAAGTAGCGGAAGTAAAGACCACCGTTTCGAAATGGGAGAAAATATATCAGTCGGAATACAACGGCATAGAGGACGGATTGCAAGTGAGCGCCACTGACACAGACACTCCCACAGAGGCTGTCCCAATGACCGTAGCCCAAAATATCACTAAGGCTGTTTTGGCTACAGCAGTTGGCCCCTATCGTTTCATTCCACACATGCCAAGTATTGTAGAGACATCGTGCAACCTGGGTATTGTTGTGGTGGGCAACGGCAAAGCTGAGGCCGACGTGCTGGTGCGCAGCTCGTGTGATTCCAAACTTGATGAACTTGCGTCTTCGATTGCCAGTGCATTTGAGCTGGGCGGCTTCAGCGTAGAATATAAAGGCAAGTATCCTGCATGGCAGCCCGACTTTGACTCTCCTCTCGTTGCCAAGCTGCAAAAGGTATACAAAGATGTCAACGGAGAGGACTGCAAAGTCACCGTATGTCATGCCGGGCTGGAGTGTGGCATCATCAAGACTATCTATCCCGACATGGACGCCGTTAGTTTCGGCCCCACTCTGCGTTCGCCCCACACGCCAAACGAGCGCTGCAACATTCCTTCGGTTGAAAAGTACTATAAGTTTGTAATCAAACTGCTGGAAAACATCTGACAACAACATCTATGAATATGCTGTAAGCCTTTGCATCGGCCTTGTATGACTCGTTGCAAAGGCTTACATATTTTATTCCAAACCGGTCATTAGGTCGTAAATGACCGATTTGGGATTATCAGCTCCATGTCTACCACATCAAGCCAACGGCCGAATTTGCAGCCGACTTGGTGAAAGTGCGACACGGCTTCAAAACCCATTTTGGAATGAAATGCAATGCTCTCTGCATTTTCCGCCGTGATGCAGGCAATCAGGGCATGACAACCACCATGTTGACGACACTCGTCAATAAGGCGCTTCATCAGTGCGGACCCCACCCCGCATCCCTTGGCCTCTGAGTCAAGGTAGATGGTCACTTCAAGCGTATGACAATAGGCATGACGTTCCTTCCATTCATGCGCATAGCAATATCCGAGCATCTGCCCAGCACCGTTGTCTGCTACTGCTACAAGACAGGGATGCTTTGCGGAAATGTGCTTGATGCGCGAACGCATTTCCGCAACGGTCAACGGCTCCGTTTCAAACGACACTGTTGTTTCCGACACATAATAGTTGTAAATTTCCACAATGGCCTTGATATCTGATTCGGCCATGGGTCTTATTACGAAGTCTTTCATTTCGGCAAGCCTATAATGATTTTATATCTTAGTGTGTGCAATATTAGCTCTGTCAATAGTTTCAACCGCATATTAACCCAAATCGGTCATTATTATCCGTTAGGTGACCAATTGAAACCAAACAACAAAAGCCGTCTCTTTGCCCTGATGTCAGGAGCTAAGAGGCGGCTTTTGTTGTTTATCTAACAGTCATTCTATTCAACCAGGGCTTTCGCCTCAGCCGTCATGAACGACTTTGCCTCGGCATAAGGCACAGTAAACGTAATAATGCCCATGGCATATGGCGCTATTTCGTATTGCTGATACACAAAATGCAGACCATCGGCAGCCAGATATGGCAAGGTCGTCGGAAGGGGTATGAGGTCTCCCTCAATAAGGAGATAGTCGTTGAGAGAGCTGTCTGTGATTGAACTGTCACTGTTGGCATTGATATATGCCAGCACTCCCTTGCGGAGCATTGGCTGCATCTCCTTTAGCTTGAGAGTATCAATTGTCTGTGTCAGTCTTTTGCCTGAAGGCTTGAGAATGTTTGCCACTTCGATAGAACTTGAGCCATGGGCTCCACCAAGATACATATAAGTGGTTGTCTGATAGCTCACATATTTTGGATTGTCCTCTATCTTGCGAAGAGCTATGCTGCATTCCATACCCACAGCTCCCGCACCAGTACTTTCCTTAAACTCAGCGGCCTCTTTCTGCAACCAGGCGTAATTGGCCTTGCCATAGAAATCAACCATTGCTCTGCCATCGGTGACAGAGCCTGTATACTTAAGCACAGGGTCTGTATGGGTCTCTCCTATATATACAGGCAAATAGAGGCTTTGCAGTTCATTGGCAACAAAGTCTGCCACTGCCAGTGAAAAGGAGTCCTGCGATGTCGGGAAATCTACCTTCAAGCTGCAATGCAATACAGAATCCCCCTCACTTGAATACTCCAGACTGTCTGTAGGCACGGTGGACATTCCCCCAGCCACCTTGTCACCACAGCCTGTGAGGCAACAAGCAGACACAAATAGTCCCAAAGAAAAATGTAATAGTTTCATAGCTTATGGTTTAAAAGATTTATAGATAACGGAACTGGCCGTGCGTTGTCATACAACCCATTTAGAACAATCACCACTCATCATCGGCTGATTTTTTGGGCTGCAGCTGCGGTTTAACCTTGTCGCCAAAATGAGTGTTCAGGTAATTGATATAGTCACGGCATGAGGTAAGGCATTTGGCATTACAGTTGATAAACGCACGGGAAAAGCTGTCCTTGTGTCCACTGTTGGACTTGACTGGATAGCATTCGGTCACAGGAATAGACTTGTTGACCACATCTTTGACCCAGTCAGAAGAGTTAAGGATGAATGTTGCTATCCTTGCTTCATATCTCAATCTGTTTTCCTTAAACTGAAACGTCAGCTCCATAGGTATGGTGACATGAGCCTCTGAACTTGTGGCGGCAAATCCTCCGAAGCCATAGGCATCGCCCAGGCCGAGCAGATAGACCTTGGCCTTTATGACACGTTGGTCGACATCATACACCTGAATGCTATCATTGGGGGTAGCAAAAGCCTTTTCAAGCCACATTTTCGTTAGTCCCATAACCATCGACACCTTAAACGTATCTGTAGCATTGATAACATAGCGGTGCTGTATTTCGTCGGCACTACTGAGGGGAAACTCACGGTATACAGCCTTGGCCCAATCGTGCTCGTCATTCTTGTTGTTATCTGCCACATATTTCCAATTCTCTATGGCATCGTTGTTTTGTTTTGAGCCAAAATGCAACTTTGAACTTTGGGCAAACAATGACGGACAAAAGCCGGCCAAAGCCATGGCGACGAATAGAATAGTCTTTTTCATCTTATTATATTATTTAAAATCTTACGACAAAGGTAGCACGTTTTTTTGAAAAACATCAATTCACGAAGCCTAATACGTGAAATAATATCATTCTTTAACCCGATTTGGGTTGAAAGAACAAACCACCAACATGCATCAGGTTGGGAAAAATTGCCAACCTGGCCCCCATTTTCGTAAAACATTTATTACCTTTGTGTGCGAAATGAGCCAATACGCCGTAAAACCCAAGAAAAATCTTGGACAGCATTTTTTGAACGACATGGGCATTGCCAGCCGCATTGCCGACACCGTTGACTGCCGCCCCGACCTGCCCGTGCTTGAAGTGGGGCCTGGCACTGGCGCCCTAACCGAATTCCTGCTGCGCAAACGCCGAGACACACGTGTCGTTGAGATTGACGGCGAAAGCATTGCATATCTGAGAGACCACTTCCCCATGCTTAGGAACAATATCATAGAGGGTGACTTCCTGCGCATGGACCTCGACAAACTGTTTGACGGCAAACCGTTCCTGCTGACTGGCAACTACCCCTACAATATCAGTAGCCAGATATTCTTCAAGATGCTCGACTATAAAGACCTCATACCATGCTGCACCGGCATGATACAGAAAGAGGTCGCCGAGCGCCTTTGTTCGGGATCGGGCAACAAGGCCTACGGCATTCTTAGTGTGCTGCTGCAGGCATGGTATGACACCGAATACCTCTTTACAGTACCCGAAACGGTCTTCACCCCGCCACCAAAGGTAAAGAGTGCAGTGATTCGCTTCACGCGCAACCAGACCACAGACCTCGGTTGTGACGAAACTCTGTTTAAACGCATCGTGAAAACCACATTCAACCAGCGACGCAAAATGATGAAAGGCTCCATCAAACCACTGCTTTCACAACTTGACAACCAGCAGCGGCAGTCACAGCCCTCACTGCAGGAGATTGACCACACCCCACTGCTTGCAATGCCCGTGTTCACCAAGCGGCCCGAACAGCTCTCGGTGGCGGACTTCATAGAACTTACGAATACTATAGCACAACATTACAAAGAAAGCCAGACAGACTGAAAAAGACATATAACTTTTTTCCGGAAAAGTTTTTTTGGGGTTTCTGCTATAAAAAAACACCTCGGCAAGAGCTTTTTTGAAATAAAAGCACTACTTTTGCGCTCGTTGAAACAACATTGACAAACTAATGGACGACTACTACGCGGAAAATAACACACGGAACTGAGACAAGTGAACAAATTTTAAATTCATCCACTTGGCTCGGCCCTTTTATTATGTGGAGGACTTAAAATGCGAACATTCTGGAACATCAACCGTACACTGCGTACACTAAGTGACTGGGAGTCCAACTGCTGGATACAGATAACCTGCCCGTCACAGCAAGACGAAACATACCTTACCGACGAACTCAAAGTACCAAGCTACTTCCTTGACGACATCCGAGACAAGGACGAGCGTGCACGCTATGAATTTGATGAGGGGTGGATTCTTATTATTCTACGTATACCTTACGTAAAAGAAATAAGGTCGCGCACCCCACACACCACAGTGCCACTTGGCATATTGATACACGACGACATCATTATTACGGTATGCAACTACGAGACCAACATGATGATAGACTTTGTCTCCTATCAACAGAAGCGCAACCAAGGGTTTACTGATGCTGTAGACTTGGTGTTCAGGTTGTTTCTGTCATCATCGGTGTGGTACCTAAAACGCTTGAAGCAAATCAGTGCCTTGATAGACGAATCAAAGCATAAGCTTGACCATCAAATCAACAACGAAGACCTTATCGGTCTGTCAAGACTGCAAGACAGCCTGACATACTTCATTACCTCACTCAGAGGAAACGAAACCCTCTTGTCTAAGCTGAAGTTCAAACTGCCAGTCGATGAACTTGATGCAGATCTGATAGAAGACGTAACAATCGAGATGAACCAGGCTCGCGAAACAACCAACATCTACACCAACATCCTTGATTCCACAATGGAAACCTACGCATCAATCATCAACAACAACACAAACTCGGTCATGAAAACCATGACAACAATATCCATCGTGCTGATGTTTCCAACCCTCGTGGCCAGTATCTTCGGAATGAACTTATTCACCGGCATGGAGAATGTGTGGTGGGGTTTCCCGCTCGTAACGGTTCTCTCCATCGTCATAGCAATAGCAAGCTTCTGGACGTTCAAATACAAGCATTGGATTTAACGGGCTTACCTTTTTTCGCACAAATACAAGCAAATCACAATAAAACAGAACCAAAAATTTTGAGATATCAATTTAATTTGCTTTATTTGCATTTGCTTTCAAGCAATAAAACACTAATCACTATTGTTTAAACGATACCAACATGGAAAATGTCACCGAAACGAGAACAGACGACCTGCAGCAGCAGAACCCTGTTGAGCAACCCGCTAAAACTACTGCAACAGCAGAAGAAGAGGTAACGACACCCGAAGAAACCGCTTTTCAGACTCCTGACACCAAAGAAGAAATCGTAGCACGAATTACGGCCATTGCCAAAAGCGGCGATGTCGGCTCGCGCCAAGAGCAGGATCAACTGAAACAAGCGTTCTACAAATTGCAGAAAGAGGAACGCGCCCAAGCCCTTGCCCAATTTGAGGCAAACGGAGGCAACCCGGCCGACTTCACTCCTGACGAAGACCCGCTTGAAGAAGAGATGAAAGGCCAGTTGGGCATCATCAAGGAAATCAGAGCCAAGCAAATTGAAGACAAGGAAAAACTCAAGGAGGCCAACCTGCAAAGAAAGAAAGACATCATAGAGAAAATCAAGGCACTCTGCACATCACCAGAAGACGCCAACAAGGCATACGACACCTTCCGCTCACTGCAAAGCGAATGGAAAGAAATAAAGCCCATACCTGAGAGTGCTGCCAACGAAATATGGAAACAGTTCCAGTTCTGCCAAGACCAGTTCTATGACCTGCTCAAGACCAACTCGGCACTGCGCGACTATGACTTCAAGAAAAACCTTGAAGCCAAAACTCTGTTGTGCGAAGCCGCCGAAAAACTGGCAGACGACCCAGACATTATCAAAGCTTCACACGAACTTCAGCAGCTGCATCAGGAGTTCCGTGAAATAGGCCCAGTGGCCAAAGACCTAAGAGAAGACCTCTGGACACGTTTCAAGACGGCGTCTTCGGCCGTCAACAAACGACACGCACAATACTTTGAGAGCCTGAAGAAAAAGGAAGAGGAAAACCTCGCCAGAAAAACCGCCATCTGCGAAGAAATTGAGGCCATCGAGACTGAAAACATACAAGGATTCAGCCAGTGGGACGGACTGACAAAGCAAATAATATCATTGCAAGAGGAGTGGAAAACCATCGGACGCGCTCCTAAGAAGTCAAACACAAAAATCTTTGAACGTTTCCGTGCCGCCTGCGACAATTTCTTTAACAAGAAGTCAGACTTCTTTAAGGCACAGAAGAAGGTTTACGCTGACAATGCCGCCAAGAAACTTGCACTTGTAGAAAAGGCTGAAGCACTCAAGGAAAGCACCCAGTGGACTGCCACTACAAACGAACTTGTGCGGCTGCAGAAAGAATGGAAAGAAACAGGCCCCACCACACACAAGACATCCAACAGTTTGTGGGAACGGTTCAACAGTGCCTGCAACGAATTCTTCGATAAGAAGAAGACCATTTTGGGCGACCAGCACAAGGAGGAAAGCGAAAACCTCAGCAAGAAGAAGACTGTCATCGAAAAGCTTGAAGCTCTCGCCATTGAAGGAGGCGAAGGAGTGGCCGATGCCGTAAAACAACTGCAAGAGGAATGGAACAACATAGGTCATATTCCCTACAAAAACAAAGACAAGATATATGCAAAATACCGCGACATCCTTGACAAGCTTGACAAGGAGTTCAACCTGCGTACCAGACGCCAGCCAAAGGGCGGACGCAAAGACGGTGACCGCCCCACACCGACAGGCAACAGTTTGATGCGTATATATGAAAACAAGAAAGCCGAACTTGCAACCTACGAAAATAATATATCGTTCCTTACGTCTAAGTCAAAGAAGGGTTCTGTGTTGATTGACACTATGCTCAAGAAGATAGAGAACCTCAAGGCAGACCTCGCAGATATTGCGGAAAGAATAAACCGCCAACAGAACGAGCAAAGTGCTCCAGAAACGCCTGCCGAAACTACAGACACACCAGCAAAGACTGAGACACCAGCAGAAACAACTGAGACTCCGGCAGAAACAACTGAAACACCGGTTGAGACAGCAGAAGTTCCCGCAGAGACGACAGAAGCAACGGAAACAACTGCAGAACCATCAGAGACGGAAGAGAAATAGCCCCTCATCCATACCAATAAAAGCAATAACCGTTCAGCCTCTCTCTTTGCATCAATCAGGGAGGCTGAACATTAATAAGAAATTATATAACAAAATGAACAGACTTATAATTTTTGTCGCTACAATGCTGGCAACGGCATCGATTGCCAATGCACAAAAAACCGTAGTGGAGCTCAACGAGGACCAGCTGAAGCCCATTCGCCAACAAATCATCAACCAACACGAAAGACATCGTGCCAACACTATGGACTGGGCAAACTTCCGCCGTTATGCCGAGGCAAACAAGAAGATTACCAAACGCCCCAAAGCCGTGCTTATGGGCAACTCCATAACCGAAGGTTGGGCAGAATTTGATGCAGAATGGCTTAATGCCCACAATCTGGTGGGACGTGGCATCAGCGGACAGGTCAGCAGTCAGATGCTGGTACGCTTTCACCAAGACGTAATAAGCCTGAAACCCGAATGCACCGTCATCATGTGTGGCATCAACGACATAGGACTCAATCAAGGCGTAATAAAGATCGAAAACATAATGGGCAACATCATCTCAATGGTGGAACTGGCCAAGGCCAACAAAATAAAGCCCTATCTCTGCTCCGCCACTCCTGCAGCATACATCGGGTGGCGCCCCGAAGTGAAAAATGCGCCAGAACAAATCAATGAGCTCAATAAACTCATCAAGGCATACGCCAAGGCTAACAAAATCACCTACATAGACTACTACTCCGCCCTCGTGGCCGAAGATGGTGTTTCGCTCAAAAAAGAGTACGCACGCGATGCCGTCCACCCAAATCTCGCCGGCTACAAGGTGATGGAGGAGGTTCTGCTCAAAGCCCTACATTCAAAAAACAGAAAATAAGCCAAACCACTACCCCGCCTTGTTGCGGCGGGGCATAACAGAAAAGCTATTACAGACACACACATGGACAACTTCATTGTTTCGGCACGAAAATACAGACCCAGAAAGTTTGGAGATGTCATTGGCCAACAATCCATTGCCAACACACTCAAAAAGGCCATACACAGCAACAAGCTTGCTTCGGCCTACCTGTTCTGCGGTCCGCGCGGCGTGGGCAAGACCACTTGCGCACGTATCTTTGCAAAAGCTATCAACTGCCTACATCCGCAGCCTAACGGAGAGCCATGTGACGAATGTGAGAGCTGCACCGCTTTCAACCAACAGCGGGCTGTCAACATACAGGAACTCAATGCCGCTGCCAACAATTCGGTAGACAACATACGCGCAATTATTGAACAGGTCTACATTCCGCCACAGCTTGGCAAATACAAGGTCGTCATTCTTGATGAGGTACACATGCTAAGTCAGTCAGCAAGCAATGCACTGCTCAAGACACTTGAGGAACCACCATCGTATGTGGTATTCATCCTCGCCACTACCGAGAAACACAAGATTCTGCCAACCATACAGTCGCGCTGTCAGATTTTCGACTTCAACCGCATGGAAATCAACGACATCGTGGGCAACCTTAAAATGGTGGCAGAAAAAGAACACATTACCTACGAGGAGGCCGCCCTCAACATCATAGCCCAGAAGGCAGACGGTGGCATGCGCGATGCTCTGTCAATCTTTGACCAGGTGAGCAACTTCTCCCAAAACAATATCACCTACGACAGCGTATTGCAGTGCATCAACGCCCTTGATGACGAATACTACTTCAAGATGACTGACTTCCTCGTGAGCCACAACGTGGTTGAAAGCATGTTGCTTTTTAACGACATTGTCAACAAAGGCTTTAGCGGTGGCGTATTCATGGCAGGCATGGCCTCCCACTGCCGAGACTTGCTTATGAGCCGCGACCCGTCAACACTGCAACTTCTCAACGTGGCACAAAGCAACAGACAACGCTACACGGAGCAAGCACAGAAGTGCAGCGTGAAGTTTCTGTATCACGCCATACGTTCATTCGACCGTTGCAGCAACGACTACAAGACAGCACTCAACAAGCGACTCACTGTCGAGATAACGCTCATTGAGGCCGCACAGTTCAGTGATGATGACAGCCCTGGCTCGGGGCTTCGCCCTACGAGAAGATTAAAACCACTATTCAAACAGACCGACAGGCTGCAAGCTGCAGCCACATATAACGCCACGGTGAGGCCTAACAATACCAAGGCCTCCAGAAACAGCACGCCACAACAAGCGGCAACGAGGCCAAACACTGTACAGCCACACACACCAATTGTCACTGCCTCAGGCCAGTCTGACACGGCAGGACGCCCAAAACACATCTCAATACCAGAGGCTCTGGCAATGGTACGAGCCAATAACAGCAGTAAAGCAACACCAACAAAGCAGGAAAGCAAACCCACAGAACTTGTCCCTACCGCAGACAGCGACACCTATACCGATGATGACGGAAACCCTCCCCCAACAGCCATACTCTATTCCGCCAAACAGGTTGAGACCCAATGGAAGAAATGCAGTGAAGCCATCAAGGCGAGCAGTGTGTCGATGTCACAAAGAATGATTGCCATGCCGATAGAATGCAAGCCAGACCATACTATCATAGTTTCGCTGCACAACGAGAACACACAGAAAGATTTGGCCAAATTCATTCCGTTTATTGAGGCTTCGTTTAACAAGGCATTCAACCTTGACGACATCAAAATAAAAACCGAGATAATACCCACGGAGATAATCAAGGTTATCACAAACCCTGTCGCACTGCTCAACAAAATGCGTGAAGACTATCCTGATTTTGCCAAGATAGTTGAAGACCTGGACATGCGACTGACATGATTTCAGGACTTTTCTTAACCCAAATCGGTCATTAGGTCGTAAATAACATCTTTTTTTTGTTACTTCTTATTGCCTCTTGTTGCCATTCTGATTCTGCAAAATTTCAACAACCCCTAACCAAATTGTCGAGACTTGTCCTGACGAATTGGTTAGGGGTTGTTGCGTTTCTACAGCACACCAAGGGTGCTGCCTCCGTGAGAGATTCTATTTCATATGAATTATATTATACAAATCGGTGATGTCGGTGGTGTTGACCTTTCCGTCACCGTTGATGTCGACCTTATCTAATGTGAGGCCCGTGGCTTCGGGATTCGCAATGTAGTTGTAGACAGTAGTCACATCGGCGG
>ERZ779890.3565-NODE-3565-length-13768-cov-28.731131_pt1 | contig 13768 bp, 10 predicted proteins | sample MGYA00511553_ERZ779890 | MGnify/ENA primary metagenome ERZ779890 (study PRJEB29588, sample SAMEA2152064) | human gut metagenome | biome: human gut; feature: human-associated habitat; material: faeces | place: Denmark | collected 2008/2010 ...
CTCTTGTCTGCCTCGCCTCTCAGCGCAACAGTTGATATTATATCAGCACTTCCCTTTTTTGTAAACCCCTTTTTGACAATTTTTTTATCTTTTTTACATTATCGGCAATTTCTACATTTTAAACTCGCTTGTTGTTTATTTTATCCCAAAATTCACTATATACACCCTTTTTTTAAAAATATACTTTATTCGACAGATTTTCAAAACAATTTTCTTGACAAAGAATGGGTATATATATATAATAGTATTAACAAATGAATCCCCTTAAAAACATTGACGGGAACAAGATGCAAATGAACCGGCAAAGAGAGCTGACGGTTGGTGTGAGTCAGCATGGAACATTGTATGGATAGCTCATCCCCGAGTTTTTCGTGTGAAGTATATATACTATATATATGTAATGCGAAACGCAAGACTGCGTTATCGGTCGGGACTTTGTCAGAAGTCTTTAAGAAGAACACAGTGATGTGTTCTTGAATACGGGTGGTACCACGGATTTTATTCGTCCCTTTGTTTAGGGGGGCGATTTTTTTGTGCTATTTAACAGGAGGTTATTATATGAAACCATCATTTGAAAAGTACATTCCCTTTAAGCAGATTAATCTGCCGGACAGACAGTGGCCAAACAATACTATAACAAAAGCACCGATCTGGTGCAGTGTTGACCTTCGTGACGGTAACCAGGCGCTTGTCGATCCTATGAACCTTGAAGAAAAGCTCGAATTTTTCCACGCACTTTGCGATATGGGCTTTAAGGAAATCGAAATCGGTTTTCCGAGTGCGTCAGAAACAGAATATGAAATCTGCCGTGAGCTTATCGAAAACAACCACATTCCCGATGATGTAACAATTCAGGTTCTTGTTCAGGCAAGAGAGCATCTTATCAGAAAAACTTTTGAGGCTGTTAAGGGTGCTAAGAATGTTATCGTTCATTTCTATAACTCAACTTCAACTCTCCAAAGAAAAGTTGTTTTCAAAACAGATATGGACGGCGTAATCAAAATTGCAGTTGACGGTGCAAAACTTATTAAACAGCTTACGGATGAATATGACGGAGATACAAACTTCAGATTTGAATATTCTCCCGAAAGCTTCAGCGGTACTGAGCCTGAAAACGCTGTTGAAATCTGCGACAGGGTTATCGAGGCGCTCGGTTCGACTGCCGAAAACAAGTTGATTGTCAATCTTCCGAATACTGTTGAGATGTGTACACCGAACACATATGCAGATCAGATTGAATACTTTGCAAGAAATCTTAAACATCGTGACGCCGCTATCATCAGTATTCACCCACACAATGACCGTGGATGCGGTGTTGCCGCAGGCGAACTTGCATTGCTTGCAGGTGCTGAAAGAGTTGAGGGTACACTCTTCGGCAACGGTGAGCGTACAGGTAATATGGATATCGTTACGATGGGACTTAATATGTTCACACAGGGCGTTGATCCTAAGCTTGACTTTTCAAATCTTCCAAAGCTCCGTGAAATCTATGAGCGTTGCACAAATATGAAGATTGATCCTCGTCAGCCATATATCGGCGAGCTTGTATTTACAGCATTCTCAGGCTCACATCAGGACGCTATCAACAAAGGTATGAAATATATGAAGGAAAGCGGAACTGATTACTGGGAAATTCCGTATCTTCCGATTGATCCTGCCGATGTCGGCAGAGAGTATGAGCCGATTATCAGAATCAACTCACAGTCCGGTAAGGGCGGTGCGGCTTTTGTTATGAACAATAACTTCGGTTATGACCTTCCGAAGAGAATGCATCCCGAATTTTCAAAGCTTGTTCAGGCAAAATGTGAGGAGCTTGGCAGGGAGCTTATTCCGAAAGAGCTGTTTGAGGTGTTCGAGAAGAATTATCTTGAGCATAAGCAGAAATATGTTCTCTCAAGCAGAAAGATTTACGAAGAGAGCGAAAACGGCAATGATTATGTTCACTTCAAGGGCAAGATGAAGATTAACGGCAACGAAGAGGTTTCTCTCAGCGGTGTCGGCAACGGTCCTATTGATGCATTCTTCAATGCAATCAAAAAGGTCGGTCTTGACAAGTACGAGTTCATCTCATACAGCCAGCACGCAATTTCTCAGGGTTCAGACTCAAAGGCTGTTTCATATATCGAACTCAAAAAGCCTGACGGAAAAAGTATCTTCGGCATCGGCATTGACTCAAATGTCAATGTTGCATCGGTACTCGGTGTTCTCAACGCAATCAACAGAGCCGAGGCTTAATCAATTTAACAATTCAATTTTCAGGGCTGTACATATGTGCAGTCCTGTTTTTTATGAAACAAGATGTAAATAATTGACTTTTGAAACGCAGACATATATAATGTAAACATATAATCGCAAATAGAAATTGTAGGGGTTAAAATGAAAAAGAAAGTAATTATAATTATTGCAGTGGTTTGTGTAGCGATTATTGCCGTTGTCGGTACAATCTTCGGCATAAATGCTTACAACAATTACACCATACAGCAACAGACAGAACAGCAAGTCAAAAGTATTGACGATACATACTCAAAATTTACAAAGGAAACCGACAGAGCCAAAAAGTTAGTTATATTATCCGATTTCATTAAGAACAAGCCTTCAACAAGTGATGAAATCAAGGTTGAAGTGTTAAACTCTGTTGAGCCTAAGTACAATGAAACACTTGCAAAAATGCAAAAGTTTTTCACAAATGATTATGATAAGACAATAAAAGATAACACTATTGAAAGCAAAACTCTTGAAAAAACTAACGATAAAAAGAAGTTGCAGTCTTGTATTGATAATCTTGAGGCTTTAAAGAAAACAATTGATTCCGAAAAAAGCAATGTATTCTATAAAAAGGATATCGGCAACTACGATAAAAAGCCTAACGAATTGATTAGTTCGTATAATGACAGAATAACTGCTATTGAAAAAGCCGAAGCTGAAGCAAAGGCTAAGAAAGAAGCCGAGGCAAAAAAGAAAGCCGAAGAAAAAGCTAAACAGGAAAAGAAGAAGCAAACCGAGAGCAGTAACACAAAGAACAACGATAACTCCTACAGTGATAATACAGACAGTTACAGCGACAGCGGAAACAATAATTACAGTTCTAACGATAGTAACTACAGCAATGGAAATAATTATAACTATGATTCAGGCAATTCATCATCTGGCTCTAGTTCTTCTCACGGAGATTGGACTCACAAATATGGCGATGACGAAAATGGCTATAGCTATTTTGACAATAATGGCAATGCCTGGGATGATAATGGCAACACTTGGAATTACAATGACGCAAGAAAAGAATTTGGTATGTAATTTTATAATTTAATTTTAAATTAATATTTTTTATTTCTAATTTTTAATAACCAGTTATAAAACTTTTATCGGTCGGATAATTTATTAAAATTGTCCGACCGATTTTTTGCGTAAAGTCGGATGCAATTTTTTGTTTAATGTAAAATTCAAATACCCCTTTCAGAAAAATGTTACAAATCGCCTTTAAAAATCAAGAATTTCGTTACAAATGATTGAATATTTTCAAGAATAATGTTACACCGCCTGTTATTTGACCTGAATTGCCCATAATAAGCCTGTGGGCGAGAAAAATAGGGGCATACAGCTAACATAGCTATATGCCCCTGAAAATCAGTTTTAAAGCTTATTTCATGCTGTTTTCGTAAGACTCGATCATCTTTTTAACCATCTGACCGCCTACAGAACCTGCTTCTCTTGCAGAAATGTCGCCGTTATATCCCTGTTTGAGGTTTACGCCTACTTCGTTGGCACATTCCATCTTAAAGCGTTCCATGGCTTCCTTTGCCTGAGGTACATTAATCTGATTGTTATTGCTTGACATAATTTGTTTTCTCCTTTTCAAAACTTTTAAATCTCGTTAAATTTATTAATAAAGCGGCGTTTCGGCATCCCGTTTTCATCGCCGCAATAGTATTGTTTGCGGTGAAATTCGTTTTATTATTTGTAATTTTTTCAAGTTTTGAAATTCACAAAAAACATCACACAAAGCAAAAAGCAGCCATGCCAAACGACATAACTGCTTTTTATATTGTGTATGAAAGGGTTAGGGAAATAAGCCTTTCGTCTTGCTGTTAAAATATATTGAGTTACTTTTTCTCGATTGAATCGGTCTTGTAGATGAAGTCAACCTTACCGTCCATATCACCGGAAATACCGCTGTAGTTGTTGTACTTCTTTGATGCTTTCTGAACAGCCTTGAAACGGTCGATAATATCCCGGACATCACCGTTTGCGGCATCAACAATGCTGTCAATGCCCTCCTCTTTGAACTTCTTCATACCCTTGGACAATGTCATTGCACCGTCATTGAGCTGTTTAACGCCGTCAACAAGTGCTGCACTGCCGTCCTTGAGAGTACCAACGCCCTCGAAGAGGCTCTTTGTACCGTCCGAAAGTGAGCTTGTGCCGTTTTTGAGAGTCTTTACACCGCTTTTAAGGCTTGATGTACCGTCCTTGAGGGTTGAAGTACCGCTCTTGAGTTCGCTTGTACCGCTCTTAAGACTTGAAGAACCGTTCTTAAGCTGACCGGCACCGCTTACAAGTGAACCTGTGCCGTCCTTGAGTGTATATGTGCCGGCGAGAATCTGCTGAGCGCCCTCGTTAGCCTGATCAACACCCGCTGTGTATGAAAGCACACCCTGATAGAAAGTGTTGTAGCTGTCAAGCTGAGTTTTGAGAGCCTGAAGTGACTTTCTGCCTGCCTGAGCTTTTGCAACACCTGCCTGAATCTGACTCTTAACCTCTTCGCTGTTCATATTTGTTTCGATAAGGCTCTGAATCTGTGCCTCTGTATTGCTGTCAATTGCAGTCTGAACCGCAGATGAACTCATTTGTGTAGAAACTGCAGTAGAAACCTGAGCCTGAACTTCTTCGCTGACCTGACCTGCGGCAACAGCGGCATCATACTGATCTGCCGTCATACCAAGACCTGCGGCTGCGAGAACCTGTTCTGTAACAGACTTTCTTACTGTTGCTTCAACGGCAGTTTTGATAACATCCTTTTGACTGTTTACAGTTGCCGTTACTGTTTCAAGTGCTGTATTGTAAGCAAGCTTCTGAGCATTTTCATCGCTGAGTGATGAAATAAGCCCTTCAAGAACGCTGTCATAGTTTTTAATTGTAAGCTTGTCGGCTGTAAGACCTGCGGCGGCAATCTGAGTGTCGGCAGTTGAAAGAAGTGTGTTAAACACCTGTTCTGCACCGCCGTTTAGAGTTGCGCTGTTGGATGAAAGCTTGCCGAGACCGCCCGCAAGTGTTGCAACATAACTGCTGAGACTTGCCGCACCGTTGTCAACCTGTGACGCACCGCCTGCAAGTGTTGCAAGACCGCTGTCAAGCTGTGATGCACCGCTGTCAAGCTGTGACGCACCGTTTTTGAGCTTTGACGCACCGTCATCAAGCGTCTTTGCACCGCTTGAAAGACCGTCTGCACCGCTGTCAAGTTTTTTTGCACCGCTGTTTACCTGTTCTGCACCGTCATAAAGCTTGTCGATACCTTCAATGAGTGTGCCTGACTTGTCAAGAAGTGTACCGATACCGTCATAAAGCTGCGAAGAACCGTCAACAAGCTGTTCTGCGGCGTCTTCGAGTTCATCAAGAGAATCCTTAAGCTCGTCAACCTTATCGTCAACCTTTGAAAAATCAACATCGTTGAAAATATCATTCATTGCAACTGTCATTGTTGTTGAAAGCTCAAAGTCAGTTGTGTCTGCTGTGATTTCAACATAATCAGGGATTTCCATTTCTTCCTTGTCAATATCAAGGCTGTCCTGCATACCCGGAAGAGCAAAACCGGCAACGATTGTTCTTGTACCGTCATTGATAGCCTTGCCGTTTGAAACCTCAACATTTTTGAATTTGTCATCGTCAAGAATCATACCCGAAAGCATAAGGAACGGAACATTAACTTCTTTTGTCTTGCCGTTAATCTTAACCTTTTCCTTCTGTGTGTTTTCATAGTCAATGCGGATTGTAACCTTACCGCTCTTGCCTGCAATTTCATCGGCAGAAACAGTTTTGCCGTTGAGCTTGTAGCTTAATTTGAGCTTTACGGGAAGTTCGGTTGTGCCTGTTCCCTGATAGTAGATATCATCGCCATTTGCAGCCCACTCATAAGCGTTGTCTTCGTTTACCGTGTATGTTTCGTCACCCTTAACATTTTTAACACCCTTGAGGTTTGAAACATCCTTTACCTTGCCTTTTGTATCTACACCCTTGAGCCAGTCGCTTACAATGATTTTCTTAGCCGCACCGTTTGCGTCGGCAATAACATAAACGGTTTCATTTTTGCTGAGCTTTTTGAGAGCCTCTTTAGTTGTGCTTGCCTTCTTAACAGCCTCAACCGTACTTTCTGTCTGAACACCGAGAGCCTGTGCAGTATTGTCTGCACCGGCGGAATAAGCGGCAACGCCTACTCCGCTGCAAAGAATTGTGAGTGCAAGCGCGCCTGAAATAGCACCCTTGATATAGTTTTTGCTTAAAAATTTATGATTATTATTTTTGTTAGTCTTTTTCATTATACAGCAGCCTCCGAAATTGATGTTTTTTTCGGCTTAAAACCGAGAGTTGTCTTTGCAATTACCTTGTCGAACAGCATAAACATTGCCGGCAAAATAAGCGTTACGCAGAACATACTGATGACAGCGCCTCTTGCAAGGAGCTTACAGATTGATGAAATAAGGTCAACATCCGAGTAGAATGCGACGCCGATTGTAGCGGCAAAGAGTCCCATTGCACTAACGATAATTGACGGAATTGAAGTTTCAAGAGCCGTAATAACCGAGGTGCGTTTATCGTTTCCGAGATACCTTTCCTTCTTATATCGTGTCGTCATCAAAATTGCGTAGTCAACCGTTGCACCAAGCTGAATTGTACTTATACAGATAGGTGTGATGAACGGGAGCGACTCGCCCATGAGATGCGGAATACCGAGGTTGATAAAGATTGCAAGCTCAATAACCGCAACAAGAATAATCGGAAGTGTGATACTCTTTTCAACAATCGCAATGATAATAAAGATTGCAACAATAGAAATTGCATTTACAACCTGAAAGTCAACTGTCGTGATGTTTACAAGGTCGTTTGTACAAGCGGCTTCACCGATGAGAAGTCCGTCCTTATCATACTTTGTAATGATTTTATTCAACTCGTCAATCTGCTTTGCCATAGGATCTGTGGCTGTTTTGTACTCAGAGTTGATAAGCATAAGCTCCCATTTATCATTTTTGAGAACGCTTGTGATTGAATCGGGAAGAACCTCTTCCGGAACAAGCGAACCTACAACGCTTTCAAGGCCGAGAACATATTTTACGCCGTCAACCTTTTCAAGCTCGTTTGTCATATTTCTTGCATCCTTTGCAGAAAGCGAAGAATCAACAAGAACCATATGTGTTGTACCAACACCGAATTCATCTTTAAGCTTTGTGTTGGCAATTACATTTGCCATATCTTCGGGAAGACTTTCCGACAAATCGTAGTAAATCTCATTGTTTGTCTGGCTGTATGCCGAATAGAACGGATAAATAAGAGCCGCAAACATCACGAGAAATACAGGGAAAATTTTAACAAGTCCTGTTGCAAGCTTCTTTGTTGACGGAATAAGCGACTTATGCATTGTCTTTTCAAGAGGCTTGTCAAGAACAAGAATGAGCGACGGAAGAACCGTTACACAGGAGATAACACCGAGGATAACACCCTTTGCCATTACAATACCGAGGTCAAGACCGAGTGTGAATGTCATAAAGCAAAGTGCGATAAAGCCTGCAACCGTTGTGATTGAACTTCCGATTACGGAACGGACGGTTTCGTGAATTGCAACAGCCATTGCCTGCTTGTGGTTTTCACAAATGCCCTTTTGTTCTTCGTAGCTGTGCCACAGGAAGATTGAGTAGTCCATTGTTACCGCAAGCTGAAGAACTGCCGCCAACGCTTTGGTAATGAATGAAACCTCACCCATAAAGTAGTTACTGCCCATATTTACAAGGATAGCAACCGCTATACTTGCAAGGAACACAAACGGGATAATCCAGTTATCCATAAAGATCATCATTGCAATTACCGCAAGGACAACAGCGATTGCAACATAAGTCATTTCCTGTTCCTCAAACATATCCTTCATATCCGTAATCATTGCCGACATACCCGAAACAAAGCATTGCTTACCGGCAACCGAACGGATTTCTTCGATAGCGTTCATTGTTTCATCGGCTGATGTTGAGGTGTCGAAGAATACCGCCATCATTGTTGCATTTCCCGAATTGAACGCATCATAAATTTTGTCGGGCAACATTTCCTTTGGAATTGAGATGTCGGCAAAATCGTCATACCAAAGAACCGTATCAACATGGTCGATTTCTTTGATTTTTTCCTCTGTTGCCGCAACATCCTTATCATCCATATTCTCAAAGATGAGGAATGAAAAAGCACCCTTTCCAAAGTCATCAAGCAGATAATCCTGACCCTTGATTGTGTCGAGGTTATCGGGAAGATAACTAAGAATGTCGTAATTAACCCTTGTAAATGCCATTCCCAAGGCTGACGGAATCATCAGCGCAACGGCAAGTATAAGGATTACGAAACGGCTTTTAACAACCGCTTTCCCTAACTTCATATTTCATACTCCTTCATATATGATTTGCAGACTGCACTCTGCATTCAAAGGAACGATCCGAGAGGTGAACCGTATTTCCTTTGTCCGTAATATATTCTATTACGGCTTTGTTAAAATTTAAACAGACACAAAAAATGCCGTGTCAGGAATTTAGACACGGCGATAAATTTGTACGGAAATCAGACATTTTGTTAAATTCGTCTGCATTTCAGACACGCAAGCAAGCGCAAATATTCAATTTTAACCAATAAAACAGCAATCAGGCATTGATTTTGGCACATCTGTCCAATGCAGACTCCATTGAACCCTCAAACAGCTCACAAATGCGTTTCATCTTAATTTTGAGGTCATATTTCATACCTCCGCCGAGCCAGTCGATAATAAAACCGACAAGCTGACACTTGTAATACATAATCATTGCGTCAAGGTCATCTTCGGCAATGTTTTTTGTAATTTCAAGCTTGTCAAAATAGCTTTTTATAGCGTGAGTACAAATCCTGTTGAGATACACATCAAATGTAGTTCTGTTCGCAGAATTGTAAATGTGCTGAATCACCGACTTGTTAGAAAAAGCATAGTCAATTACAGAAATCAGACTTTCATAAACAGAAGTATTGTTGTCGGTTTCGGTCGCAACAAATCTGTCAGCCTCTTCAACGAGAATTTCCTCAAGAAGCGACGGAATGTCGTCAAAATGGTAGTAGAAGGAATTACGGTTAATTCCGCATTCTTCAACAATTTCCTTGACTGTAATTTTATTCAACGGCTTTTTATTCAAGAGCGAAATAAATGTCGCCTTGATAGCCGCCTTGGTAAATGTCGGCATAGTGTCCCCCCTGAAAATTGCAAAACATCCGTGTGCAGACGGATATTTCCGTTCCGAATTTTTTTCATACACAATATATGCAGCCGATTGCTGCACTAATCAAAGTAAATTGTATCACAATTATTTAAAAATAGCAATAACAAGCATATTAACAAAATCAGGGGTTTGTTTTGTATTTCCTATGTAAAAAAGCCCCGAAATTGATGTTTCCCCCCAAAAAAGTCAGACCAAAAATCTAATGGTTTTTGAGGTTGGTTCAAAATCGTGGCTTTATAGTTATAAAATTATAAATTCAATATCTTTCGGGAAATCATTTTGAACACTGCAAAGGCTGATTTCGTAGTCCGAAAATTTGTATTGTTTCATATAATATTCGGTCTGATTTTCAGAGAATTTTCCGCTGCTGACATCAACACTTTTTGCGCCACGGTGAAATCCGTCACCCATACATTTTAGGAGTGCCTCTTTTTTAGTCCACAATTCAAAAAATGTGCCGAGCCTGTCAAAAGCGTTGCCGAGCAATTTCATCTCGTTGTCGCAGAAAACAATTTTTCCGAGCCTTATGCCCTTGAGAAATCGAATTTCTTCAATATCACACCCGACTTCGGAATCCGACAACGCAAAAAGCACATAGCTTCCGCTGTGCGAAATATTGAAACAAAGTCCGTTATCACATTCGGGCTTGCCGAATTCATTCACGGTGATTTTTGCACCGCCAAGAAATTTGTTCATAAACAAGCCGCCTGCAATGCAACGCAGTTTATCGTCAGCTCTGCGGCATCTTTGAACACGCTCCGCCCTTTCGGGAGAAAGCTCACCGACTCTGTCAAAAGAAATTTTGCGGATATCGGTTATAAAAAGCCGTGTTTTCATATCAATAGCCACGAAGTGCGTCAAGCGAATCATCGGACATAATCCAATCGTTCACATCAATTTCCGTAAAATCGGTTTTATCGTTTCTGACAATAACCTTGTCAATACCTGCGTTGATAACCATACGCTTGCACATTGCACACGAAGATGTGTTCTGAACATACTCGCCGTTTGACATCTCCTTGCCGACAAGATAAAGCGTTGCGCCAATCATCTGTTCTCTTGATGCATGAATAATAGCGTTCGCCTCGGCGTGAACGCTTCTGCAAAGTTCGTAACGCTCGCCACGGGGAATGTTGCGTTCCTGACGGATACAAAATCCCAAATCACAGCAATTTTTTCTGCCTCTCGGAGCGCCTGTATAGCCTGTTGAAACAATCTGGTCGTTGTTCACGATAATCGCACCAAAATTTCTGCGCAGGCAAGTTCCCCTTTCAAGCACAGTTTCGGCAATGTCAAGATAATAATTAATTTTGTCAATTCTGTCCATATAAAAACACCGTCCGTTATCATAATTTCAAATTCGGTCAAGTATATTTTAGAGTAGTCGAAAGCAGTATCAGCCTTTGAGCTTTTCAACACAATCTCTGCATACATATTTTCCGCCGAATGCAATCAGATTATCAAGAGTATTGCAAAAAACGCACTTGCTCTCTGCCTTTTTAATCGTAACGCACTCATCGTCAGCCTCAATGTGAAGAATGTCACCCGGCTTAATGTTGAGGTGGTTGCGGATATCCTTTGATATTACAATTCTGCCTGCTTTATCAATTTCCCTAAAGTTTGTATAAATCATTTTAATTCACCATAATCCCTATTTTTTAATTCACCATAATCCCTATTTTTACCTATACTACCATTTTTCGGGATTTTTGTCAACGATTTTATTAAATAATTTGATTACAAAAATGACAATATTGTACATTTTGTCGTCAATTGCAGCAAAAGGAGTAAAAATGCTGAATTATATCTGGAGCGGACTCATTGCCGTGAGCGTATTGTGTGCGTTGTTTATGGGCAACACCGCCGACATTTCAAACGCACTCATCGAAAGCGGAGCGTCATCAATACAGCTTATTCTCACAATGGCAGGCATAATCTGCCTTTGGTCGGGAATTATGAAAATCGCAGTTGAAAGCGGTTTGACAAACATTTTTGCAAAAATCTTTGCACCGTTGCTCCGTCCGCTTTTTCCGAGGCTTGATAAAAAAAGCGACGCCTTTCAAAGCATCACTATGAATATCAGTGCAAATCTGCTCGGACTCGGCAATGCCGCAACACCTTTCGGACTAAAAGCAATGGAACAGCTACACACGCTCAATGACCGCCGTGACATTGCGAGCAACGAAATGGTTGTTTTTGTAGTTATGAACACAGCGTCACTCCAGCTGTTACCCACAACGCTTGCCGCACTCCGCCAATCCTACGGAAGCTCTGCGCCTTTTGAAATTATCGTTCCCGTCTGGATAAGCTCTGCGTGTGCGTTGACGGTGGCGTTGCTGATTGCCTGTACGCTGAATATCAGGCAAGATAAAATTTGAGAAATGTGGTGAGCAAATGGAATTTGTAATGCCGGCATTTGCGTGTATTGTTGTGGTATTCGGGCTGATAAAAAAAGTTCCTGTATTCGATGTATTCATCTCGGGAGCAAAAGAGGGAGTAAAACTTCTGTACAACATTGCCCCGACAATTATGGGACTTGTGTTTGCCGTTGACCTTTTGCAGTCAAGCGGAGCAATTGACGCAATATGCGCACTGATTCAGCCGACAGCGGAATTTTTAGGATTTCCGAAAGAAATTGTTCCGCTCGTACTCCTCCGCCCCGTTTCGGGAAGCGGTTCAACCGCACTCCTCACAGCCCTTTACAAAACCTGCGGTCCCGACAGCTTTGCGGGCAGAACAGCATCCGTACTCGCAGGTTCAAGCGAAACAACCTTCTACGCAATCGCAATGTACTTTGGCTGTATCCGAGTCAAAAAAATTCGCCACACCCTCTTTGCCGCCATAACCGCCGACCTAACCGCCGCAATTATGAGTGTTATAACGGTCAGATTGTGGTTTAATATGTGATTGTAAAGTGTTCCCATTTCGGCACGATTTTATTTTAACATTTTTCAATTTGTCATTTTCCTTGCCAAACAAAGTTATTATTTCAAAAAATCCGATACTAAATCATAAATCACAAAAAGCAAAAGCACTCCGTGACTTATCTTTACGATAAGTTTACACGGAGTACCTTTCATTTTCAACAGCCATTAACAAAAATATGTCTGCAAATTTTGTAATGATTTTAATTTTCAAAATAAGATTATAAGCTTATTTATCCGCATCACTCATAAAATTCTGTTCGTTTCAGATGAATGTAAGGTCATTTCACTTTCATTACCGACACAACACCCCACCGCAATTGAAAAAACTTTACAATTTCAGACTCATTGCGGTCTCATATTTTCAAATTTTTTTATTAATTCAATACCAATTCCAAATCACTTTTTCTGCATAGAGTGCTACACTGCATAGACTGAATTTTCGATATTTTCTATATTGCTTTTCAGCATCGTAATAATTAACACCCAATTCAATTTTTAATTCGCTGTTATTTGCAAAGCAATCTATAAATTCAGCTGTATAAGCATTATTGATTGCATTAATAAACTCAGCCTGTGACAAGGAAATACCCTCAAATTTTCCGTTTTTATCAGTTGCCGAAACAAAATTAAAATCGTTAAAAGACTCCTCTTTCATTGCCACAATCATATCACAATGCTTATAACATTCGTACTGTTTATAACAATCGCCGACATAATTCTGCGGAAATATTTTAATATCAAATGTAAAAATCATTTGATTATTTTCGCATTTAACAGAATTCAATTTTTGATCATGCAACACTCCGTACGGCATACTGATATGCGATATAATAATTTCGTTATTCATTTTCATTCTCTCAAAGTTACATTTTTATCTTGTTTTTTCAAAAGCAACAGGCTTATCAGAATTACTGTGCCTTCGACAGTTTTATTATACCTGATACAAATTTCGCCATCGCAGTAAATATATGCAGGGCATATCTCAAACACGGTGGTAACGAAACAGAGACCATGCTTCTCATACAAAAGTATCTGACACCTGTCAGGTACAATCGAAAATATCCTATCCACCTCCGTCCAAAGAGAAATAGGGATTTCATGTATCGGGTTGCATAAATCTCGTTACCATTATACTGCATTATGAGGCAGATATGCAATCTGTCTTTTTGTCATACACAAAAAAATGATTTGAACTCATCATACACCTGCTTTCTACGCATTAGTGCACCTAAAAAATACAGCATTTCTTAACTGAACAGTATTTTCAATGCATGACCGCATGTACGGTCACCTCACTTTCCTTTTTTTAGACATAAACCAATAAAATATAACACAAAATGCTAAAGCAAACACAAC
>ERZ779890.3572-NODE-3572-length-13756-cov-3.383622_pt1 | contig 13756 bp, 12 predicted proteins | sample MGYA00511553_ERZ779890 | MGnify/ENA primary metagenome ERZ779890 (study PRJEB29588, sample SAMEA2152064) | human gut metagenome | biome: human gut; feature: human-associated habitat; material: faeces | place: Denmark | collected 2008/2010 ...
TAATAGTAACACATTTATTAGTTTGTAAATGTGTCTACCTATATCAGGATAAGACAGTAAATGGAGTTCCCCACTGAGGTAAATAAGTTATCCTGCTGGAGTGAATGAAGTGATATAGGCTTATCTGATGTCCGCCCCCCACATTAGTTTATTGCGAAGGGTATCAAAGAAAATATGGTTGAACCGTTTCACTACCTTTATGCTATAGTCGGCACGTGAGATGTGCAACTGGGTCGTTTCTTTGCAGGACTCGCTACGGCCGTCGATGGCAACCAAGAAGTTGTGGCTGCGGCTTTCCACATCAAGTGTAATTTCCCAGTCGTCACAAATGACGATGGGACGGACGTTGAGGCTGTGTGGAGCCACCGGGGTGATGGCAATGGTTTTACTGTGGGGCACAATGACCGGACCGCCGACGCTGAGTGAGTAGGCGGTGGAACCGGTAGGTGTGGAGATAACTAGGCCGTCAGCTTGATAAGTGGTCAACGGAGCGCCATTGATGGCGGCGTGGATACTGATCATGGACGAACTGTCCCGCTTCAATACGGCTATCTCATTGAGGGCGTAAGGGGATTGCATCAAGCGTTCATCGTCGCACCTCAATTGCAGTACACTACGCTCTTCCACCTTATAGTGGTTGTTGTAGATTTCATCGAAGGTCTCTTCCATCTCTTCCGGTGAGATGTCGGCAAGGAAACCCAGCCGGCCGGTATTGATGCCCAATATGGGGATATTCTTCTTTCCTACACGGCTGGCTGCTTTCAGGAAAGTGCCGTCGCCACCGATGCTGATAACCATGTCGGCACAGAAATCATCTCCGTCAAACAATTCGGCGTCAGGTATGTTTAAATGTAAATCGGTAGTCAGGAAGTGATGGAATTCCCGGCAGATGCAGAGCTGTGCATTATGCTGTCCGAGCAACCGGAAGAGGTTTTCTGCATGCGAGGATTTCTTTGCTTGGTAGGTATTTCCGAATATGGCAAATTTCATAATCAATTCTGTTGGATTGAAGTGCAAAGATGCTATTTTTTTCTCAGAATGCTGCCAATATATAACTATTATTTGTACTTTTGTCCCAAACTATAAACCGAATTATGACTAGATTAAGCGTTAATATAAATAAGGTGGCAACGCTGCGCAATGCCCGTGGAGGTGATGTCCCGAATGTTGTGAAGGTAGCGCTGGATTGTGAAGACTTTGGTGCTGATGGCATTACGGTGCATCCCCGTCCTGACGAGAGGCATATCCGCCGTAAGGATGTATATGATTTGCGGCCGTTGCTGCGGACAGAGTTCAATATCGAGGGTTATCCTACACCCGAATTTATGGATTTGGTCTTGAAGGTGAAACCGCATCAGGTAACTTTGGTGCCCGACAGCCCTACACAGCTGACTTCAAACGCAGGCTGGGATACCAAGACCCATTTTGACTTCTTGAACGAAGTGTTGGATGAGTTCAACAATGCTGGTATCCGTACTTCCGTATTTGTTTCCACCGATGCCGAAATGATAGAATATGCTGCCAAAGCCGGTGCCGACCGCGTGGAGCTATATACGGAACCTTATGCTACGGCTTATCCCAAAGGACGGGAAGCGGCTGTAGCTCCTTTTGTCGAGGCTGCCAAGGTGGCCCGCAGCTTAGGTCTGGGGCTGAATGCCGGACATGATCTGAGTCTGGTGAATCTGAATTATTTTTATCAAAACATTCCGTGGCTGGACGAGGTATCCATCGGGCATGCGCTGATTAGTGACGCGTTGTATCTGGGATTGGAGCGTACGGTCAAGGAATATAAAAACTGTCTTCGCTGATGAATGTAATGTTGTTATTGGCCCAAGTGGCTCCGGCACTGACTGACTCTATTGCAGGTGCCAATCCGGTACTGACACAAGTAAACGCTTCCGACGAAATGAATTTATGGAGCATGGCCATCAAAGGTGGCTGGATTATGATTGTCTTGGGTTTGATGTCCGTACTTTGTTTCTACATCTTGTTTGAACGTAATTATGTTATCCGGAAGGCGGGGAAAGAAGACCCTCAGTTCATGGATAAAATAAAGGATTATATTTTGGGTGGGGAATTGAAAGCTGCCATTGCTTATTGTCGCAGTGTGGATACTCCCTCGGCCCGTATGATTGAAAAGGGTATCAGCCGTTTGGGACGCCCGGTGAACGATGTGCAGGCTGCCATCGAGAATGTGGGTAATATTGAGGTTGCCAAACTGGAGAAGGGAATGACGATTATGGCCACGATTTCCGGTGGCGCTCCTATGCTAGGCTTCCTTGGCACGGTGACGGGTATGGTACGTGCATTTTGGCAAATGGCAAATGCCGGAAATAATATTGATATAACGTTGCTTTCCGGTGGTATTTATGAGGCGATGATTACTACGGTGGGCGGTTTGATAGTCGGTATCATAGCTATGTTTGCCTACAATTACCTGGTGACATTGATAGATGGCGTGGTCAACAAGATGGAAGCCAAGACAATGGCATTCATGGATTTGTTGAACGAACCGGCGAAATGATTAATTAAAGAATTAAGAATTAAAACTTAAAGGCGTGTTAAAACGTAGAGCTAAAATATCACCCAATTTCAGTATGGCGTCCATGACGGACCTGATTTTCCTGCTGCTGATTTTCTTTATGATAACATCTACCATGGTATCGCCCAATGCTATCAAGGTACTGCTGCCGCAGGGAAAGCAACAGACTTCTGCAAAGCCTTTGACAAGAGTCATCATAGATAAGAATCTGAATTATTATGCTGCTTTTGGCAATGACAAGGAACTGTCTCTGACGCTTGAAGAATTGACTCCTTTCCTACAATCGTGTGCGGAGAGGGAGCCTGAAATGTATATAGCTTTGTATGCTGACGAAACAGTGCCTTACCGGGAAATCGTGAAGGTGCTGAACATTGCAAACGAGAATAAATTCAAGATGGTGCTGGCTACACGACCACCGGAAAACTAAATCGTACATTGTACATGGCTAAATTGTAAATGCAATGGTGAATCGGAAGAAGAAAGGAAAATATATAGGTATGGCAGGTGCACTTGTGGTGCATGTTGCCATTATTGCCCTTCTGATACTGGTAGGATTCACACCGCCGGAACCCTCGGAAGAAGGCGGTGTACCCGTTATGCTGGGAGAGGTGCCCGATGCACTGGGCGCTGCCGACCCTTCTTTAGTAAAGGTGGATGTCATGCCGGAGGAAACCGCTCCTCAGGTGCAGGAAACGGTGGAGCAGGACATCATTACGCAGGAAACTGAAGAAACCGTTGCCATAAAGCCCAAAGCCGAACCCAAGAAAAAGGAGGAGGTGAAGAAACCGGAAAAGACGGAAGCCGAAAAAGCGGAAGAGGCCCGCAAACTGGCAGCGGCAAAAGCCGAACGGGAACGTAAGGAAGCCGAGGAAGCTGCCCGTAAACGGGTAGCTGGCGCTTTTGGCAAAGGTGCCCAAATGGGTAGTAAAGGCGATACGGAAGGCGAAGGTATTCAAGGAAGTCCTACGGGAAATGCTCCGTCCGGAGCCACTTCGGGTACGGGAGGCTACGGCTCGTTTAATTTGGGCGGACGTTCTCTTGGTGAGGGCGGATTGCCGCGGCCGGTATATAATGTGCAGGATGAAGGTAGGGTTGTGGTGACCATCACAGTGAACCCTGCCGGACATGTGATAGCAACCAGCATCAACCGCCAGACCAATACCGTCAATCCCGCATTGCGGAAAGCGGCGGAGGATGCTGCCAAGAAAGCCCGTTTCAATGCGGTAAGCGGCTTGAACAATCAGACGGGAACAATAACGTATTATTTTAATCTAAAATAAGAGGAGGAACAATTATGGGTACAGTTTATGTTTTTTTTGCCGACGGATTTGAAGAAATAGAAGCTTTTACTTCTGTGGATGTGATGAGACGCGCCGGACTGAACGTAGAAATGGTGACGGTAACCCCTGATGAAATAGTGACGGGAGCACACGATGTTCCGGTCTTGTGCGATAAGAATGTAGTGAACTGCGACTTCTTTGATGCAGAGCTTGTATTATTGCCTGGCGGTATGCCGGGTGCGTCCACTTTGGAGAAGTGTGGAGAACTGCGTAATCTGGTACTGCGTTTTGCCCAAGAGCAGAAACCGATTGCTGCTATTTGTGCGGCTCCTATGGTATTGGGTAAGCTGGGATTGCTGAAAGGCAAGAAGGCTACTTGCTATCCCGGCTTTGAACAGTATTTGGAAGGTGCCGAATGTACGGGTGCTCCGGTAGAAAGAGACGGCAAACACAATGGCCATAACCGAAGCCGACGCTCCCATCAAATAACTATAAGCGGCAACTGTACGGAAATAAGGGAATATGTTGTATGCCACAAGAAACAAGACAGCCCCGGCAATACCTCCTAACAGATACAGGCCGCCTAATTGCCGTTCACTGAAAAAAGTAAGGAACAAACCGCCGAACCAGTATAACCACAGCATATTAAACAGAATATGCAGAAAGTCGAAATGCGTGAACATATAAGTAATAATCGTCCACGGCCGGTACAAAAGCAATTCGGGAGACGAAGGCACTTGCAAATACTGCAAAAACGGAAAACCGCCCAGATTGAACAGCATCAGGATCACACTTGCCAACCGTATAATGACGAATAGCCCGACATTGATATAAATCAGTTTTGCCAGGATGTTGCCGGAATTGAAAGTCCGTTTGAGATTAGTAAAAATATCGCCCATTGTCTATATCTTTCTTTTTCCAATACCGAACCAGGAAATAACCGAAAAGCATACCGCCCAGATGGGCAAAATGCGCCACGGAATCACCACCGTTGTTAGCGACACCCATAAACAATTCGGCCAATCCGTAAAAGATCACGAAATATTTTGCCTTGATAGGAATAGGGATGAACATCAGGTACAGCGGAACATTCGGGAACAACATGGCAAATGCCAGCAAAATACCGAACACGGAACCAGAAGCACCGATCGTAATCAGATAGTTCAATGAAGGATCTCCTGCAACCAACTGTACCAGAGTAACCCCGTTCGCACTTGCGAAGGAATGGACGGAATACAGCCAAACCAGTTCCTGCGTAATACCCGCCCCGATACCCGTCACCATGTAAAAGATCAGGAAGCGCTTCGGCCCCCAGACATTCTCCAGCACGCGTCCGAACATATACACACCGAACATATTGAAAAACACGTGCGCAAACGAATGGGTATCATGCATGAACATATAAGTCACAAACTGGAAAGGATAGAAATCCTTCACACCCGGAAAGTGCAGTCCGAATAACTGGACTAAATCAATCCCGACTTTAGGTAAAACAAGACTCGCTACCCAAAACAACAGGTTGATAATGATAAGGTTTTTCGTAACCATCGGGATACTGCTCAGGAATCCCGAACTATTTTGATTCATCATATATTTACAATTTAAGGACAAAGGTATATATATTTCGGCAGTTTTCTGACAAAATAGCACTAAAACATAGTAAATCAATAAAAAAAACTCTTTTTTTCTTTGCGATATATCAAAATAGAATTACATTTGACACCGACTTTTTAGGCTATCACAAATATTGTTTAATATATTAATTATCAAACCATCATGAACAAAACAGAATTTATCAATGCTGTAGCGGAAAAATCCGGTTTAAGCAAAGTTGATGCAAAGAAAGCTGTAGAAGCTTTTGTTGAAACAGTATCCAGTGAATTAAAAGAAGGTGGCAAAGTGGCCCTTTTAGGTTTTGGTTCTTTCTCTGTTGCTGAAAAATCTGCACGCAAAGGTGTTAACCCGAAGACTAAACAACCAATCGAAATCCCGGCACGCAAATCAGTTAAATTCAAAGCTGGCGCCGAATTGACAGAAATCATCAAGTAAATTAGTCTTACACTCTCAATAAGTAAAAAGGCACTCCGCAATCGGAATGCCTTTTTTATTGCATGCCGGTTACTTTATCAAATCATAGTTATCTCTTTCCTACCCACACCAATCTTATGGTTTTTACAAAATAAACCTGTACCTTTGCAGGCAAAATAAATCCGAACATATACTAAACGAATATGGTTATCGAACAACAGATTACCGGTGCTATCATTACCGGCATAAAAGAACTGTATGGCGCCGATGTGGCAGCCAACCAGGTACAACTGCAAAAGACAAAGAAAGAGTTCAAAGGACATCTGACTCTGGTTGTTTTTCCCTTCCTCCGCATGTCGAAGAAATCTCCGGAACAGACTGCCCAGGAAATTGGCGAATACCTGCTCCGGCATGAACCGGCTGTAGCCGAATTCAATGTAATCAAAGGATTCCTCAACCTGACCATCGCCTGTGCCTGCTGGATCGATTTATTAAACGAAATCAACGGCCAGCCGTCATACGGGATCATCCCTGTAACGGAACAGTCTCCGCTGGTCATGATCGAATATTCTTCTCCCAACACCAACAAGCCACTCCATCTTGGACACGTGCGTAACAACCTATTGGGTTACAGTCTGTCCGAGATCATGAAAGCAAACGGCAATAAAGTGGTAAAGACGAACATCGTAAACGACCGCGGTATCCATATCTGCAAGTCCATGCTCGCCTGGCAGAAATGGGGCAACGGCGTGACTCCCGAAACGGCCGGCAAGAAAGGCGACCACCTGATCGGTGACTTCTACGTCCTTTTCAGCAACAAACTGAAAGAAGAGACTGCCGCCCTCGAAGCAAAAGGCATGACGAAAGAGGAAGCCGAAGCCGCTTCTCCCCTGATGGCCGAAGCACGCGAGATGCTCCGCAAATGGGAAGCCGGCGACAAGGAGGTACGCGCTCTTTGGGAAATGATGAACAACTGGGTGTACGCCGGATTCGACGAGACATACAAAATGATGGGCGTAGACTTCGATAAGATCTATTACGAATCACAGACCTACCTGGAAGGTAAAGGCAAAGTGCTGGAAGGGCTCGACAAAGGCATTTTCTACCGCCGTGAAGACGGTTCCGTATGGGCAGACCTGACCAAAGACGGCCTGGACGAGAAACTGCTGCTCCGTGCCGACGGAACTTCCGTCTACATGACACAAGATATCGGAACTGCCAAATTGCGTTTCGACGACTATCCTATCAACAAAATGATCTATGTGGTAGGAAACGAGCAGAACTACCATTTCCAGGTATTGTCCATCCTGTTGGATAAATTGGGTTTTGAATTCGGCAAAGGCCTTGTACATTTCTCTTACGGCATGGTCGAACTGCCGGAAGGCAAGATGAAGAGCCGCGAAGGAACGGTTGTCGATGCAGACGACCTGATGGAAGAGATGGTGGGTACAGCCCGCGAAATCTCGCAGGAACTGGGCAAAGTGGACGAAATGACACCGGAAGAAGCCGAAAACATCGCCCGCATGGTCGGCCTCGGTTCCTTGAAGTACTTCATCCTGAAGGTGGACCCGCGCAAGAACATGACTTTCAACCCGAAGGAATCGATCGATTTCAACGGTAATACCGGCCCGTTCATTCAATACACATATGCCCGTATCCGTTCCGTTCTGCGTAAAGCTGCCGAACAGGGCATCATTTTACCCGAACAACTGCCGACAACGACTACCATATCCGAGAAGGAAGAAAACCTGATCCAGATGATAGCCGACTACGCTTCCGTCGTTCGCGAAGCAGGAAAGGAATACAGCCCCGCCCTCATCGCCAACTATACTTATGACCTGGTAAAAGAATACAACCAGTTCTATCACGATTTCTCCATCCTCCGCGAAGAGAATGAAGAAGTAAAAGAGTTCCGCCTTGTCCTCTCCGCCAACGTAGCCAAGATTGTCAAATCGGCCATGTCATTGTTGGGAATCGAGGTTCCGGAGAGAATGTAAGAAACGGATCATGAATATAGATCAACAGACAAACGATGCTCTCCTGCGATTTCAGCGTAATGAAGTCACAGAGAGCATTGTTTTTATACAAAGCTGGCGACAATCGAGAAAGATTCGGACAAGAAGAATGTGCTGGCCCGTATATTAGCACTACTTTTGCCATCAAGCTAATGGAAAGTAGCGAGGAAGGTGCAAAGATATGCCAACAATAAAAAAATTTGAAAAACAACTATCATACCATCATGTTTCTTGTGTGAAGATTGAATATCATAACATGCAGATATGATAGTTTCCTTTTTAACTATCATTCTACTATCATAAATCAGCTGTTTAACCATCATTTTAGCCGTTTTACCCGAAACAAAACACTCCAAAAGAGTTAAAAACAGACTGTTTTCCGGAAAACATAAGGCTTTTTTGCCGGAACACGTTACTTTTTTACACAAAAGACATTAGATCTTCTCCCTGAAATACCCGTATCAGAGCCTTTTATACCTCCATCTGACGGGTATCGACACCCGGGTCTGCAGGTAGCCGACATCCGGGTCTCAATAAAAATATGTAGTTATTCTTATGAAAATAAGCTATATAAAACGCGTAAAAAAGATACAGTCTTTATGATAGCATGATAGTTGAAAAAACATCTATCATGCCTACTATCATCTCACACAAACATTGATATTCATAATATCAAGAGCAGAGCATGATAGTATGACAGTTGTTTTTGCAATCAATAATAAGTAAGCTTTTTGTCAAGCTTTCTTTTTACGCGTTGTCTTCTTTGCAGCCGGTTTTTCTCCAGCTTCGGCTATGATCTTTTTACAATCTTCAAGTGTCAGGATTGTCGGGTCGGTTACCGTTTTCGGAATACGATAGTTCGCTTTCTGATAAGAAATATAAGGGCCGAAGCGACCTTTCAGGATTTCCATCTCCGGATCCTCCTCGAACTTCTTGATAAAACGTTGTTCGTCTTTCACCCTTTTCCCTTCGATCAAAGCGATTGCTTCCTCTGCCGTAATCGTCAGCGGATTCAAATCTTTCGGAATAGAAACAAATTTACCGTCATGACGGATAAACGGCCCGAAACGGCCGACAGCCGCCACCATCACCTTGCCTTCATATTCACCGACCGTCCGGGGAAGATCAAAAAGTTTCAGAGCCTCTTCCAATGTAATCGTATCAATGGACTGGCCTTTCATCAGAGAGGCAAACTGAGGTTTCGGCGCCTCTTTGTCGTCAGCATGTGCCGCCCCAATCTGAACGACAGGACCATAGCGGCCGATCTTCACAAACACCGGGTTGCCGCTCTTCGGATCGATACCGAGCTCGCGTTCCCCTACTTTATGTTCGGTCTTAACGGCAGCCGTAGCCTCTACGATCGGATGGAAAATCTTATAGAATTTATCGATGGCCTTCGTCCATACCAGTTCGCCTTCCGCAACCGAGTCGAATTCTTTTTCTACACTGGCCGTAAAGTTGTAATCCAACACATCCGGGAAATACTCCATCAAAAAGTCGTTTACTACCGTACCGATATCGGTCGGCATCAGTTTATTGCGGTCGGCCCCGACGGTCTCGGTCTTTTCCGCTTCCTCGATCTTTCCCTTGGACAGCGAAACAACTGTGTAAGCACGTTCCACGCCTTCCTTATCTCCTTTCACCACATATTCGCGGTTCTGGATCGTCTGGATAGTCGGCGCATAGGTAGACGGACGTCCGATGCCCAATTCTTCCAAACGGCGAACCAGGCTGGCTTCCGTATAGCGCGGAGGACGCTGCGTGAAACGCTCTGTCGCCACGATATCTTTCAATGACAATGTCTCATGGAGCTTTACCGGAGGAAGCAGGCCGTTTTCCTGTTCTTTCTCCGTATCGTCGTCATTGCTTTCCATATAAACCTGAAGGAAACCTTCGAAACTGATCACTTCGCCGACAGCGACAAAACGTTCCGTCTGTCCGCTGATACCGACCGAAATAGTCGTACGTTCCAATTCGGCATCCGCCATCTGGCAAGCGATCGTACGTTTACGGATCAGTTCATACAACTTCTTTTCCTGCGAAGAACTCCCTGCCTCCACATTACTGATATAAGTCGGGCGAATCGCTTCGTGTGCTTCCTGCGCCCCTTTGCTCTTGGTATGATATTGGCGGAACTTATAATATTTCTCACCGTATGTTTCGAAGATAGCCTCTTTCGCCGTACCTAATGCCAGATCGCTCAAGTTCACAGAGTCGGTACGCATATAAGTAATCTGCCCGCTTTCATACAACCGTTGCGCCACCATCATAGTCTGCGCAACCGTAAACCCTAACTTCCGAGCAGCTTCCTGCTGCAAAGTGGAAGTCGTAAAAGGAGGTGCCGGCGATTTCTTTACCGGTTTCGTCGTGATATCGTCAATCGTAAACGAAGCATTCTTACAGGATTCCAAAAAGGCTTCCACCTCTTTCTTATCTTTCAGGCGGCGGTTCAATTCGGCTTTCAACACCGTCGTGCCGTCAGGCAGGATAAAGTTTGCAATCACACGGAAAGCCGCCTCGCTTACAAATTCATTGATCTCCCGCTCCCGTTCCACAATCAGGCGCACAGCCACCGACTGCACACGCCCGGCCGATAAAGCCGGTTTTACCTTACGCCACAAAATCGGTGAAAGTTCGAATCCCACGATACGGTCCAGCACACGACGTGCCTGTTGGGCGTTCACCAAGTTAATATTGATATCGCGTGGTGTTTCAATAGCATGCAGAATGGCATTCTTGGTAATTTCATGAAAGACGATACGTTTAGTATTTTCAGGTTTCAGGCCCAGCACTTCATACAAGTGCCAGGATATAGCCTCTCCCTCACGGTCCTCATCGGAAGCGAGCCATACCTGTTCAGCAGACTTGGCTTCGGATTTCAGTTCGCTGACTAGCTTCTTCTTGTCGGCCGGTATCACGTACTGCGGAGCATAGTCGTGCTCGATGTCAATACTAAACTCTTTCGTCTTCAGATCGCGGATATGACCATAGCTCGACATAACCTTATAATCTTTTCCGAGGAACTTTTCAATGGTTTTTGCCTTAGCGGGTGACTCCACTATTACCAGATTCTTTTGCATAATAACGTCTTATCTTTTTGAAATCGGGTGCAAACTTACACAAAATCCATGATTTATGGTTTATCATTTATGATTTATGATTTAAATTTGCACTTTATCTGCCCAAATCGGCATCTATAATTCATAAATTACAAATCATAAATCTCGAAATGGAAACTATTAAACAACTCATTACCGACGGTAAAACAGACGAAGCTATCCGTTTGTTGGACGAATACATAGAAAAAAACACATCTTCTGATGAAGCGTATTACTTACGTGGCAATGCCTACCGTAAAAAAGGGGATATCCGGCAGGCCCTGAACAACTATCTTACGGCGATGGACCTGAACTCCGACAGTCCCGCACAAATCGCCCACGATCAACTGATTTCAATCATGAACTTCTACAACAAGGACATGTTCAACCAATAAGAAAGGCCGCATCTATCACAGACACAGCCTTTCGATGTTAAATCAAAACTATTATGAATAATAAAAATTTACTTCAATAAAGAGCAGGGACAAAGATTGTCTTTCTCAATATCCTTGAAATAGTTGTATGTACCGACTTTCAGTTCTGCACAAGCAGCCTCGTCGGCAACGATAATACCCTTCGGGTGCATCTGCAAAGCCGTGATAGTCCACATCTGGTTTACCGCACCTTCAACAGCCTGCTGCAAAGCACGGGCTTTGTTATGACCGTTCACCATGATCAGCACCTCTTTTGCATCCAATACCGTAGCAACGCCGACCGTAACGGAAGTCTTCGGAACTTTGTTGACATCGTTATCGAAGAAACGGGAATTGGCGATGATCGTATCGGTTGTCAAAGACTTGACACGGGTACGGGAAGACAAAGAAGAACCCGGCTCGTTGAAAGCGATATGCCCGTCAGGACCGATACCGCCCAGGAACAGGTCCACACCACCGGCAGCTTTCATCTTTGCTTCGTAAGCGGCGCATTCGGCTTCCAGATCTTCTGCGTTTCCATTCAGGATGTTCACATTCTCAGGCTTAATGTCGATATGGCTGAAAAAGTTGTTCCACATGAAAGAATGATAGCTTTCAGGATGGTCTTTCGGTAAACCTACATATTCGTCCATATTGAAAGTTATGATATTCTGGAAAGAGATTACCCCCTGTTTGTTCAGTTCGATCAGATTCTTGTACATGCCCAAGGGAGAAGAGCCTGTAGGCAAGCCCAATACAAATGGTTTCTCTGCCGTAGGATTCGCCTTCTTAATTTTGGCGGCCACATAATTAGCGGCCCACTTTGAAAGTTGCTCGTAATTAGGTTCAATAATTAGTCTCATACGCTTTTTTTAATTTAGTTCTTTCGTTCCTAAAAGTAATACCTTTATTCTTTCTGACCAAGAATTTTCCATTTTCAATTCTCAGTTTTCAATTTCTTGGCCATTTCTTCTCCCAAAGCCCAGCATTCTTCATACTTGTCGGCTTTCAGAGCTTGTTTCTGTTCCACCGGAACACCCACAACTTCCCATTTCATCTTCTCGCCGAATGCCGCCAAGTTTTTCACCGCAGCTCCCGCCCAAGTGAAAGAGCCGAAATAGCCGTAGAGACGATGCTTCACTTCGCGCGTTTCGATCTTATCCAGAATCGATTCGATTTCAGGGAACAGACGGTTACTGTAAGTCGGGCTACCGATAATCAAGCCCTTATACTTGAAAATATCTTTCAAGACATAAGATGCAGGGCTCTTGCTCACATTGTGCATGACGATATTCTTCACCCCGTTCGCGGCCAAAGAAGCGGCAATCGCTTCTGCCATCTGTTCGGTATTGCCATACATGCTGCCGTACACGATCGTCACACCTTCTTCACCTTCATAACGGCTCATACGGTCATAAATATCGATCGCTTTTGCTGCATATTCACGCCACACCGGACCGTGAGTCGAACAGATCGTCCGGATATCCAAAGCCGACAACTTCTGCAAAGCACGCTGTACAGGATTTCCATATTTACCGACAATATTGGAATAATAACGGAGCATTTCCTCCCAATAATGTTCCACATTCATTTCAGAGTCGATCACACCGCCATCCAACGTTCCGTAAGTACCGAAGGCATCGGCAGAGAACAGGATTTTGTCAGTCGAATCGTAAGTGACCATCACTTCCGGCCAGTGCACCATCGGAGCCATATAGAAAGACAGTTGGTGACGGCCCACACTCAGGGTGTCTCCTTCCTTCACTTCATACAATCCCGTCGAGATACCGTGATACCCATTCAACATGCCGAAAGTCTGCTTGTTTCCAATAATCTGGACATCCGGATACTGCTGGCGCAACAAACGGATACTGCCCGCATGATCCGGCTCCATATGATTCACGATCAAAAAATCCAAAGGACGCCCGTCGAGAGCATCCGCTATTTTTTTCAAGAAAATATCGGAATAACACACATCCACCGTATCGACCAGGACCGTTTTCTCGTCCACGATCAGATAGGAATTATAAGATACACCATAAGGCAAAGGCCACATATTCTCAAAAAGAGCTTTTTGCCGGTCGTTTACCCCTACATAGTAAACTTTATCTGCTATTTCTTTTAACTTATACACTTTGAAAATTAAAAATTAAAAGTTGAAAATCAAAAATCAAATCTTCTTCATTCCTTTTCCAAGCCGCATGGCACGCCATACGAAGTAGATACCGGCCAAAACGAACGGAATACTGAGCCATTGCCCCATATTCAGCATCATATCAGCCTCGAACTCTTCCTGATCGTTTTTCAAAAACTCAATGAAGAAGCGCGAACCGAATACGCAAATCATAAATACACCGAAGATAAGCCCCTCCTTCTTCCA
>ERZ779890.3574-NODE-3574-length-13750-cov-4.754582_pt1 | contig 13750 bp, 23 predicted proteins | sample MGYA00511553_ERZ779890 | MGnify/ENA primary metagenome ERZ779890 (study PRJEB29588, sample SAMEA2152064) | human gut metagenome | biome: human gut; feature: human-associated habitat; material: faeces | place: Denmark | collected 2008/2010 ...
CGTCCGGCGACGGCCTTGAAAGGTCGTTTCGCATGGTTATCTGGCTAGTAGCCTGTCTATCTTTTTTTCTATGATGTTCTGCTCGTCGATGAGCTTCTTCATCTTTTTCTTCCATACACAAAATTCTTCTATGTCTCCCGGTTGTGCGTTTGCGAGTGTACACCGTTGCTTGCTGAGTTCCTCGTCGCGTTTCATGAGCATCTTAAACTGCCTGTCCCTATGTATCTCTTTGCATTCAGAAACAACGGAGTCCACACGTAAGAACAAGCAAGCGGAAAGGAAACCTTCTATGATGACTTCCTTGGGGAACATCTGGAGCTTTTTTACAGCTTCACTCGTTCCGCTTGCTTCTTCGTACTTAAGGTTGCCCTTTGTCATCTTTCTTTTCCCAACCGTGTGCCTTGGCGGTATTATCCATGTACATACTCACAATCTCCGGCAACTTTTGCTCTATCTTGCGGGCGATATTCTCCAAAAGCGTTCGAGCGGACTGGAAGCGGATATGCGGAGCTTCTTCCTTGATGACCCCAATCGCCACCTGAAGACCATCGGAAAAGCCAGATGCCCGTGCAGCGACGTCAAGCATTGCTTCGGAAATCTCAACCCCATTGATTTTTATCTTCATGCGATGGCTCCATAGGCTTCACCCGTGACCGGCGTGGATAAAGGAATACGCTCTGCGGACGACATCCCGGCCAGCCAGTCTTGTGGGCGGCTTTCACACGGCTTGATAGGAGTGCCTATTTTCAAATTGTCAGGCATTGCTGCCCGAATAAGGGCGTCTTTGACCGGAACCAGAGCGTCGGATGTAACCGGAGCCACTTTCTTCTGGGCAATCATTCGACTGCTGATCACGTCTACCGCGCCGAAAAGAAAAGAGTTCCGAGCCTCGCGCTTCGATTTTGCGGAACGGAGCCTACGGGCGGGACCGCGCATGTGCTCGGAAGCCAGACGTAGCAGCGTCTTATACAGATAGCCGTACATCCAGCCGCACACTTCCGGATCGGCACCAACGCCGACAAAGGAGGTCTCGCCGGTAAATTCGTTGTGGTAATAGTCACAGTCAAAAACCCGTGCCGTTCTGGCGGCAAGGACATACGCCCATTTTTCCAGAGCTTTCCGCGTCTTGCGGTCTACCCGCCGGGCGCTTGCCGTTTCGGCGTCGCATCCGATGGAGTCCATCGTGATGTTGTACTCGGACAACATCTGCTGGACCCGCTGAGCCGCAAGAGCCGCTTCGTGGGGATTCGCCGACTGAGACAGACGCAGCAGCTTGCGTATCCGCTCGATAATCCTGTCTTGATCCATATCCTCTCCTTTTTTGCTTCTGCTCATCAGACCGGAAATCATCCGGTGACCGCCCCTGTGCGGGGCGGTTTCGCGTTATTCTTGGGAATCCGGTTCTACAATCGTGACCTTTATCCGAAGCGTTTTTCCACTCAGGAATTTCATCCCGACCACCATGCTTTCGGCCCCGGTTTGATCCATAAAAATAGCAGCTTCACGGAGCGTCAACTGCCACGGAGTATTTATTCCCTTGTCCATCAACACGTCATCCATGACTATTCACCCTCCTTATCTTGCTCCGGGGAGACCGCTTCACCCCGTTCCTCTTCCCTGAGCAAAATAGTCACGGACCTCAGTACGCAGTTGCTGCAAATGCATGCGCCTTCGGGACTTGTAATGATGTACCTGCACTCCGTCTCGGAACGCCCGCAAAAGCTGCAATGGATCAGCTGTTCTTCGCTCATGGGACAACTCCTCAGTTCAGACGTTCGCTGAAGGTCTTGGAAGGCCGGAAAACAACTTTGAGGTGCGCGGGAACGAACACCTTTTCACCGGTACGAGGGTTAAGGCGATCCCGCCCGGGAACCTGTACGGGCTTGAGCTTGCCGATGCCCGGAAGAGACACTTCCCCGCCTTCGAAAAGCTCTGCGGACAAGGTGTCGCACAGGGACTCGAGGAGCATCTCCAGCCGCGCCGCCGAATAGTTGATGCCGTTCTCGGCGATCTTTTCGTGCCATTTCTTGATGAGTTCAACCTTTTTCATGTTAACCTCTTTTGATAACTTGGTTTATCTTCTCAGCGGGGAATCCCGCATTCAGAAGCTCTCGCCGGGCGTTCTCGCGGATTGCGTCGCACACGCTCTTTCTGAGCAGTGGCGTCGCCTCCGCCCACTCCTTGCTTTCGATAAGCAGCGGCATGGACTCCGGAGAAAGATTTACATCCCGGAGCACCGCTTCCGCGTACTTCCGCCCGAGAGCTTCGAGCCCGGCCTTGGAAAATGTGACCCGTGCCATGCGCTACACCGCCAGAGCCTCGGACTTGACATCCACGGAGATGGTGTCCACCGTGCGGCGCTTCATGCCGACCGTCTCCAGCTTCGAGTCCGGCCAGTCGGACATCGCCGCCCGATCCAGCTCTTCTTTCACACGGATGCCCTCGGACAGTCCGAGTTCCCGCAGCGCCTGAAGCGCCATTTCTTCAGTCACCCGGTGCTGGAGCGTGATGCGTGTAGACTGACGGAATGAAATGGTGCCGAAGGCCAGTTCGAGAGTCCTCTTCTCCGCAAACAAGCGGCTCTTGTTGAGTGTTCCGAACGCCTTGACCGCTTTTTCCAGTTCATTGTACCGGGCGATCAGAGACACGCTTTCCTGCTGCGCACGTGCCTTGGCGGAATCGATCTCTTCATTCATGGCCCCTTCGATCAGCGAGAGCTTGCGGCTGATGGCCGACATCTCCGCCAGAGCACCTTCGGCTTGCGGCATATCCTTGATGGTGAGTTTTTTCGCCATATCATTTCACCTCCGATATACCGCAAAGGCGTTCCTCAAAGCTCTCCACCGTATCAGCAAGAGCACCGAGATCTTGCCACAATCCCCTGAATTCAGCTTGATCCTTCGGAGGCATCAGCTTGCTTGCATCTATCAGCTGATACAAAACGCTCCTGAGCTGATCACTGTAATAACGGTTGACCTTCATGCCCTACTCCTCTTCCGACACGGAAACCTGAATTTTACCTTCAACAGTCTGTACGCGATCGGCAAGCTCGCCGAGATTGTGCCGGGCCAGCCGCACCAGCGCCCACTCCTCTTCGCCGATCTTTCCGGCAAGAACGCCCAGAGCCGCCATAATGCTTCTGATTTCATCGCTATACATGGGATTCTCCTTCGTTTACAGGGGGGTCTCAACTTGGTTGAAAAACCTCTGATTCAGCACGGTGAGATGTCTCCTGACCTTTTCCCGCACATACGTTTTGTCGAGATCGGCGGTCAGCATAAGTGTACAAAGGGATGCTACCGCCGCCCGTTCCTTGGCGTATACGTCAGGGATATCTATCGGCGGCCACGGCGTCTCGCGCTGTACCTGTCCCTTCTCCGTGGTACGCCAAAGAATAGTTCCTCCATCCCGTCCACACCGTTCAACAAAACCTTCTTCTTCAAGGAAGTTGACGTACCTCTGTACAACCGTCCCCCCTACCCGTGCGATGGAGCTGACGGAGGATTTCGTCCAGCCGGGCGGCTGTATCCTGATGACGCGCCATGTGCGGATGTAGCTCTCACCGTGGCGACGGGGTTCACGTCCGGGGATGTACCGGAAATGCCCCTGCCCCACCCGTTCCACTTCACCGCGCTCAATCAGCTCCTGAATCCGCCGTCGCACCATCTGGCGCTGACTTTCCGTCTCGGCTCCAAGGACATCGCGCATCTGCGCAACAGTGGTCGTGTTCCCGTTCGCCGAAAAAGCCTTGAGTGCGTTCCTCACCTGTTCCATTCCCGATGTCCGCATGATTACCTCCGGATTCCGAGAGCTTGTCTGACGAGATCTGCAGATACGTCGCGTACCCCTGCGACCCTTGCCGCACTCTCGACGGAGAGCACACCGTTATGGACACGCCGAAAAATCCCCTTCGCCTCTGCGTGAATGAGTGCTGCCGCTTCGGGAGTCAGCTTCAGATCGGCGGCTTCGAGAGCAAAAAGCATCACGTCTGCCCGTTCGATTTTGCCGAATGATACCCGGAACTCCTGCGGAATGCGGTCAATAATGCGTGACCGTGACTCAAGCCGCGTGAGAAGTGCCTGTTCGCCAATCAGAACGATGGGGCAACCCGTCATGTCGTATATATCGCGCAGGTCTTCGATACGCCGGATGTCCAGACGGTCGGCTTCGTCGATATAGATCGGCGTATGGGTACCTTCGAGTTCGTGAATAATTTCAGTCTTGCACCGATGCGTCCCATGAGGACGAGAGCCTTTCACTTCGTAACAAAGGTCTTGCATAAAAGCGCACTGCGTGATCCCCTCCATCGCCCGCAGGTAAAAACCTTGCTCGGCGTAAAGCATCTGGGATGCTTCAGTCTTCCCCGTCCCGGCCTCGCCCCACACGGCGACCATCCCCGGACGACCCTTTTCGGTGTCCACGGCCATGCCGATGACTTTTCGAAGACGCTGGACATTTTGTGTCTCAATGAATACCTTCTTCATGCAATCCTCTCCTTGGAGGGATACAGGCTGCGGAGTTGTTCAAAACGGCGGCCTGTGGTTGTACGGTACTCTTCTGAAGCTTCGTAGCGAGTCATGAACTCCGCGTCTTCCGGCTTCAGAGGGGTACCGTTTATTACAGAAATATCAAAAAGATAAGCATACTTGTCGAGTTCGGAAGCGAAGAACTCCGGCAGCGTATACGCGGACTGCACCGCCTCCGCTTGCTGATGCCGTTCGGCGATGGCGGCAAGCTGTGCGGCTTCTTCTTCAGAAAGTTCCGGTGCCTGCGGAAGGGCTTCAGATTGACGTGAGCGAAGCAACAAGGGCTGGCGGCGTTCCTTTGCCGGAAGCATCCACGGCAGACTTTCGAGCACATCGGCACTTTTGCCATCCATCTCTTTGACCAGTTCCATTGTCTTGCCGCGCAACGCCTTCTGGCGCTTGTTCGCCTCCCTGACCTTTTGCATGTCAAGCTCATCTCCGAAAACGGTTGCAAGCGGATTCAAGGCTTCGACGGACTTTGCGACGCCGATTTTTCGATTCGTCTTGATGTCATACAGGCCAACTTCGGACAAATCCGCCCACGAATACATGGCCATGACATCGCAATTCAAACCGTAGAGAGCTTCGGATTCAAAGCGTATGCCGCTGATCGTAAACCCCGTCCGCTTTGGGGAGACCTTACGGCGGAGCAGAAAATGCCGTTCGAGGCTTGCTGTATCTATTCCCGGCCCTTTCCCGGCTTGAAAGATGCTGTCCGGCGTCAGGCCGTCAATGCCCCGGTGGGGACGCTTGGAGTACCACCCGACAAATGCGGAAAAGATCTGCGCGACTTCTTGGATGGTAGGGACATAATCGCTATGGTGCGCCTTGTGGTACGTCTCCGCCCTCTTGAGATAGGCGGGCTTGTCGTCGACATTATTGCCGCGATATGAGGGCATGTACCGGGCGCACTGTTCATTGAACGTGCCCCAGAAACGTTCGATGATCTTCGTTTGTGCGGCGTAACGCTCCGAGTGATGAACATAAATGCCGAGCCGGGCATACAGGCCGTCCATCTCTCCAAGATCAGCGTCTTTTCCGAAGTATGCCGCACAGTACGCCTTGCCGTTGTCAATGTAGACGGCACGGGGATAACTTCCGAGATTCCGAATCGCCATATGCAGTGCGCTGGCGATGGCCCGCGTGTCTTCTTCCGGCATGATCTCCCATCCAAGGGGCATGCGTGACCGCCAGTCAAACCAGACGATCAGCGTCAGGCGAGCGGGTCTTCCCGTCAGAGGATTAATGGCGTCGAAATTCAACTTGTGGCCATCCGAGAAGAGGATGTCGCCGACGCGCAGTACCTTGTCGTCACGGGCAAGGTAAGGGCCGACCTTGTCCCGGAGGGCCTTCTCGCCTTCGCGCTTGAGAACGACGATGTCGTGATTCGCGGCGTCATAACGCTGAAAGAACCTGCGGGCACTGGAATATGTCGGGATCGGAGCGCCCCGCTTGGCGAGAATGGCGGCTGCGGCATTATAGGCCATCATCATGCTTGGCTGGTTCTGGTGAAGCCATGCGCCGAGAAGCAGCTCCTCCGCTTCTTCACCGACCTGACCAAGCCCTTTCGGGCCTCCCTTTGTCCACGCACCACGCTTGTCGCACAGAGCCTGATAGTCATCACCGTTCTCACGAAGAGCCTTGTCCCATCGATAGATCGTCTTGACGGAGACGTCGCCGAGTTGCTCATAGACTTTTGGGAGAAGGTGTCCCGTTCTGTACGAGAGTTCGAAAGTGGCCGAAGCCTCTGCCTTCGTCTGCCTGGACTTGGCGCAATACTCGCGCCATTCCATCACCAGTCGAAAACGGGCCATCCCGATGGAGTTTGCCCAGTCGGGGATGACGACATCGTCGGATGTAATGGGCACGGGAACGGAGCTTTCGGTGACGGCCCTGGCAATCTGGATACGCGTAGCTTCGGGCATGGACGCGACCAGCCATTCCTTTCCGCCGCCGCGACCGGAGCGGGGACGAAACTGCCAGCCTTCGCGGGCGGCACGCTTCTCAACTGACTGCCTTGTTATTCCAAGCAGTGCAGCTATCTCTTGCGTGCTGTACACGTCCTTCATCGCCATTGCCTTTTACTCCTTTCAAAATGGAAGCGACCAGCCATTCCTTCCCGCCGCCGCGACCGGAGCGGGGACGAAACTGCCAGCCTTCACGCTTCGCACGATCAAGAACCGCTCTTGGAGTTACCCCAGATAATTGAGCCAATTCTTGAGTGCTGTATGCATCCTTCATCACCATTGCCTTTTGCTCCTTTCAAATATGGCCCGGATTGTGCCGCTCCGGGCGGGCGTCCCATATAGGAGATATGGAATTCGCCGTTACACCTTCCGCTTTCCGCCGAAAATAAACGGAAAGCCTACACGGTCGCGGTAGCTGCTGCCGACGCTCCGGCTTTCCGAGGCTCAAACCCTCGCGGGGTTCCGGCCTTCGGAGGCTCCGGCGTTCTTGGCAGCCGAGGCCGTCTGGTACGCGGACGCTCTGGGCGTTCCGGCACGCTGCGGCTCTTTGGGTTCCTTCTCCAATCTGGTAGAGTGCTTTTACCAAAAGAATCACCTCAACCCCGGAACCGTTCCGGGCCAGATTGGAGGAGAAAGATGCCTAGAGATTACGATGCATTGTTTAATGTTTGGGAAATCCACTGTATAGAATGCGGTTGTGGCGTGTCTTTGACAGGGGAACACCTCTTGAATGCCTCGGAATTGAAATGTCCCGGATGCCACCGCAACCTTGAACTTCAGGCGGTCAAGATCGCTGTCAAAGCAGCTGTCAGGCTTGAGGCTTCTACTTTTCACTGTCTTTCCCATAAAATACACCTGATTCCTCCGCGTTTCGCTACAGCCAATGTAACGCCGGAAATCGCACAGCTTACTTCTCCTGATGTATGCAGGGAAAACCGCTACAATCAGCAGAAGCTGGCTTCTGGGGAACCGCTGACGGACGAAGAGTATCTATCCTTGACGCGATGAGGGCGGCACTCTCTTCCGTAGGATAAGAAAACTTCGACAGAAGAACCGTATCCCTGATGATGTCGGCGAGACGGATAGCTTCATCTACGGACAGCCCTTCATCCTTTATCTGACGCAGGATGCCGAGCGCAAACTTCCCGGAGCTCGAAAGGTTACACCTCATGGAACACCCCCTTGTCCTCGGTGGCGACAGCCGTATCGCGCAGCGTCAGCACTGCCACCAACCGGAACTTGGCGAGAGCGATATTGAGCGGCAGCGTCAGCACATCAACGATACCCGCCATGTCCATGCCTTCGATTGCCCGAAGCACGGCCTCGCGGCGTTCATCCAGGCTGCGGGGCTGTGCTTCGGGAGCCGGAGCCTCTTCTTGCGCGCCTTCCCACACAAACGCGGGAGACTTCGGATCAACCGGCGCAACCGGCAAACCAGCCCGTGCCGCCAGAGTCATGTTGATCATCTCCGCCGACATCCCTCTTGCCTCCAGAATCTCGGCAACCTGCCGGAGTTCCTTGGCGAGGGGCGTCTCCCCGGGTATGATGTCGATATATCTGCTCATGCTTTCTCCTTCTTTTCCCATTCCATGACGGTGGCCACAGCCGCAACAACGCATTTGGCGTGGATAAGATCGGTTACAAGAGCGCCGTAACTACACTTGCCACACCGAATGAGTGCTCTCTTGATGTCTTCGGATTCGAGAAAATCAATGGCCGTCTGAATCCGATCCACTCCGTCTTTCAGAAGTCCCACGTCCGAAAAGTCGTTCATGCTGCCGCCTCCTTCCTCACCGGAGCCATCCGGCGGGGGTCAAAAAGGTATTTTTCCGGGACGCCCGCCGCACGGAGCGCATCCAGAACGCGCTCCGAATGGTTGCACCCCCTGACCGTGGCGCACACAGCCGACTCCGATATGCCGAGTCCATCGGCCACAAGGCCAGCCGTGCCCCCCTTCCTCTGGAGAGCTTCATAGATGCGCTTGGCCACTCTGCAGCGCAGTGCGCCGAGTTCCGCTCGGGTGATCGGAGTTCCCGCACGACGTCGGCTCATAACCCCTCCTCCAGTCTTTTTTTCCACTTTCGCGCTTCCCGCATCTTCAGGTCGGCCTCGGCGTAATCCCGGAGCCGCCTGTCTTCCGGAGTCATCAGATCCATCCCCACGGCCCGCACGATGACGCGAAGCGCTTCGAAATCCTCACAGGCCCGGCAGAAGACCAGTACGGCCAGTACGGAAGGGGGATGGCTGGTGTCCGAAGGGGACAGCCATTTGTCCAATGTGTCTTTAGAGATGGACGTCCCCTGCCCGCCCGTCAGCCGGATTTCGGCCTCGCCCGCGATCAAATTGATCTTGTCGACCAATCCCTTGCGCCCAATGCTGTCCGGAGCACCCGCCGCTCGCCGCATCGCGGCACGAACTGCGGGCATAACTCCGGCGAACCGGGTGTAATCGCAGTCAAAAAGTGACATTTGAGACATCTTCTTTCCTTTGCCCCTTGTCCAAAACCTCTATGAGTCAGGACGTTGATCTTCTGATTGTGGGCGGTTACAGTAGATTCAGAACTCAATTAACTACTGAACCGCTCGCAAGTCTGTTTTAGGACATTTTTCTGTCCAATTCAAGCAGAATTGTGGGTAAAACTTAATTTTCTGTCCATTTTTTATTTTAACAATTACTATGGCACGTTACAAAACAGCCATAGGTAAAAGTTAGGGTAACACTTTGGACCTTGGAACTTTTACCCATGAATACCCTCGGCTCTCGTATCAGAATCGCACGCGGAGACCTCTCGCAAGAGAGCTTTTCGCGGCTTCTCCATATAAGCAAAGGCTCTCTCGGTTTCTATGAACGGGATGAAAATCTGCCCAATACCGATGTTGCTATAAAAATCTGCTCAGAGACAGGAGTACGAATAGAATGGCTACTTACAGGATCTGGCCCTATGCGCACTGGGGAGGAACAACCGGTAATCACGCCACAATCAAAACAACTTGCCCAACTAAGTGAAAACACTAGTACAACGCACTGCCCTCGCTGTGAAAAACTGGAAGCCAGGTTGGAAAAAACCGAAGACAAGCTAGAAAGGGTGGAAAGTCAGCGCGACGAGTTGGTTGATGAAAACCGAAGGCTTTTGAAGGAAAACGGCACGTTGCGTGAACGCCTCGCCCGCCTAGAAGAGCGTGAAGACAACAAGGATAATGGCGGCCTTTCTGCAAAGGCTTCCTAAATAAAAAAGCGCCCCGGTTTTGTGTCAAATTGGACACACACCGGGGCGCTCTTCATTCTCATTTTACGTGAAAAAAGGCCGTCAAAACGGCCCATATTCTCAACTTCACTTTGACGGCTTCAAGCCACGCCTCGCCCGCGCTATCCCCGCGTACCGCCTATATATCGCCGACATTCCGCCGACACGATCTAGCCCCATCGCCATTCTCATCTATCCTGACCCCCTATAGGACGTTCCTCTTTTCCTCGATGAAATGCTCATTCCGCGCTTTTGGGTTCCTCTTCAAAAAGTTCACCGAGGATACTGTTGGAAACAAGCATCCCTTCATCCGTAAGCCGAAACACCCCGTTCTCCATGCGGGCCAGCCCCTCAGCACAGAGGCGGTGGGCGAACGGACCGTGATCCCCCAGAAACGAGCGTCCGGCCAAGGACTCATAGGCATCCAGCGGCAAACCATCCACGGTTCGCAGGCGCAGCATCATGAGCTCCAGCGCCCGCGTTGCCCGATCCAACGGTTCCCGCTCAGGGCAGCGGCGCCCTTCCCGCACCTGCTCCAACCAGCCTTCCCCCTCCGGATTGGTCCAGCGCTCCCCGCCGATCGTGGATGTCGCCGCAGGGCCGACCCCCAGATAGTCCCGGCCTTCCCAGTACCCCAGATTGTGGCGGCACCGGAAACCATCCCTGGCAAAGTTGGATACTTCATAATGATGCAGCCCAGCCTCCTCAAACAGCCGGATGCCTTCAAGATACATGGCGCACTGCACGTCTTCCGAAGGCAGCTCCGCATCCCCGCAGGATTCCGCAAGAGGCGTCCCCGGTTCCAAAGTCAGCCCATACGCGGAAATGTGCTCCGGCCCAAGCGCGATTGCCGCGCGCGCATCCTCCAGCCACTGCTCCAGCGTCTGCCCCGGGAGCCCCCACATCAGATCAAGGCTCAAATTGGCGCAGCCCGCTTCCCGTATGGCCCGGAACGCCTCCCGCGCCGCATTCGCCCTGTGCAGCCGTCCGAGCGTCTCCAGCATCCCGTCATGCAGCGACTGCACACCCAGCGAAATCCGGTTGACGCCCGCCGCCAGAAACCCGCTTGCCTTTTCCGCCGTATGCAGGGAATCCGGGTTGGCTTCCATGCTGATTTCCGCTCCGGGCAACACTTCAAACGTCCGTCCCACACAATCCAGCACGCCCTCCAGTTGATCCGGATCAAGCAGGCTTGGCGTGCCGCCGCCGAAGAAAACGCTCTCCACGGGCACTCTGCCGAGACGCCGCCCCCATTGTCCCAGCTCGACATACAGCGTTGAAAGATACACGGCCATTTCATCGCCCGAACGGGTCAACGGATTGGAATAAAAAGCGCAATACCGGCATTTGCGGCGGCAGAACGGTACATGGATATACAAAAGCATAGATTCTCCGGGATACGGTTCACGGGATGGCCTCTCTTATCCCGTTTTACGCTCCGGCACAAACCCATGCAAAAAAAACTTTACATCAAGGGGCAGTCCGCATATTGTACCGTGTGGGCATACGCCCAAAAAACGTCAACCATCTCAGAGAAGCCGAATGCTCTTTATCCTTCGCCGCCACGAATATCCCGAAGCCATCCGAAACGGCATTGCCCCGGTTTCTCTCTATTCCCCGTTGTTCCAGCGGGGTTTTTTTTGAGCTTTTCCGTTTTCTGCCGATACGCTATCGGCCTGCCGAGACGACAGGCTCCAACGTCAACCCCCGAGAAGCCGCCATGCAACAGGAAACCTTCCATTGGCCTCACAAAGACTTGCTGGATGTGGACCAGTTGACGCAGGAAGAACTTTTCCACCTGCTTGATACTGCCGCAAACCTGCACGAAATCAACTCCCGGCCAGTCAAGAAAGTCCCCATCCTCAAGGGAAAAAGCGTCGTCCTCTTCTTCGCCGAACCGAGCACCCGCACCAAGACCTCTTTTGACATGGCGGGCAAGCGCCTTTCCGCCGACACCTTCGGGCTGGCGAAATCCGGTTCCAGCCTCCAGAAAGGCGAAAGCATGAAGGATACGGCCCTGACCCTCCAGGCCATGAACCCCGATGTCATCGTCATCCGCCATTCCAGCAGCGGCGCGGCCCAGTTCCTCGCCGAACGCCTACACTGCGGCGTGGTCAACGCCGGGGACGGCTGGCACGCGCATCCCACCCAGGCCCTGCTCGACGCCTTTTCCCTGCGTCAGGTCTGGGGACACGACCGGAACGCCTTCAAGGACAAAAACCTGCTTATCCTCGGTGACTGCGCCCACAGCCGCGTCTGCCGCTCCAACGTACTGCTGCTCACCAAGCTCGGCGTGAACGTCAGCCTGTGCGCCCCGCGCACCCTCCTGCCCGCGGGCGTGGACAACTGGCCCGTCACGGTCTACACGGACAGCAAGAAAGCCGTGCGCGACATGGACGCCGTCATGTGCCTGCGCCTCCAGCTCGAACGCCAGCAGGCGGGCCTGCTCCCCGACCTGCGCGAATATTCCAAACGCTTCTGCCTCACCACGGCCCACATGGAATTGGCCAGGCCTGGCGCACACATCATGCACCCCGGCCCCATCCTGCGCGGACTCGACGTTTCCGACGCCCTGGCGGACAGCTCCCAGTCGCTGATCCTCGATCAGGTCTCCGCCGGGGTTTCGGTTCGCATGGCCGTTCTCTACCTCCTCGCCACCCGTCCCGACATCAAGGACAACCTCTAACAACGGAGATCGCCGATGTCCTCTCTTCTTATCAAAAACGCCCGCTATCTGGGCGACTCCGTGGACCTGCTCGTCGTCGACGGCAAGGTGCAGTCCCTCAGCGCTTCCATCAATGCCCCCGCCGACGCCGAAATCGTGGATGCCGCCGGAAAAATCCTGTTCCCGAGCTTTATTGATGTGCATACCCACCTGCGCGAGCCCGGTTATGAATGGAAGGAAACCGTAGCCACGGGCCTCAGCTCCGCCGCGCACGGCGGGTTCGGAGCCATCCTCTGCATGGCGAACACCGACCCGGTCAACGACGACGCCGCGGTAACGGAACAGATCCTTGAGTCCGCCCGCCGCTCGTGGCCCAACGGTCCCCGCGTCCATCCCATCGGGGCGGCCACCGTCGGCCTCAAGGGTGAGGAACTCACCCGCATGTCCGAACTCAAGGATGCCGGATGCGTCGCCATCTCCAACGACGGACGCCCAGTAGGCAATACCGAAATCTTCCGCAGGATGCTGGAATACGCCGCCGATCTCGATCTCATCGTCATCGACCACTGCGAAGATCCCTATCTTGCCGCCAAATCGCACATGAACGAAGGCGTGACCAGCGGCGTCCTCGGCGTCAAAGGCCAGCCCGACGTGGCCGAAACCATTCAGGCTTCGCGCAGCATTCTGCTGGCCGACTATCTCGGCGTGCCCGTGCACATCGCGCACGTTTCCGCCAAACGCACGGTCGACATCATCGCCTGGGGCAAATCGCGCGGCGTCAAGGTGACCGCCGAGACGACCCCGCACTATCTGACGCTCGACGATACCGCCGTGAACGGCTACAACACGCTCGCCAAGGGGAACCCGCCGCTGCGCACCCCCACCGACGTTGCCGCCATGCGCGAAGCCGTGAAGACCGGCGTCATCGACATGCTTGCCACCGACCACGCCCCGCACGCCGCGCATGAAAAAGAAACGCCCTTTGACGAAGCGCCCAACGGTTTCACGGGCATGGATCTCGCCCTGACCATCACCTACGGGCTTGTCCGCGAAGGTGTGCTTACCGAGGCAGATCTCATCCGTCTCTGGGCCACGGAGCCCGCCCGCGTGTTCAACCTGCCGGTCAACACCTTCGAGCCCGGCGCGCCCGCCGACTTCTTCCTTTTCGATCCTGAGCTCGAATGGCAGGTCACGCCCGAGACCCTCTACTCCAAGAGCCACAATACCCCGTGGCTCGGTAAGTCCCTCAAGGGCCGCGTCTCCGCCCACTGGATCGGCGGCGTGAAGATAGTATAAGGGAGGGGAATGAACATTGGGGAGGGGGAAGGGAAACTTTCTGGAGAAAGTT
>ERZ779890.3575-NODE-3575-length-13747-cov-7.023956_pt1 | contig 13747 bp, 6 predicted proteins | sample MGYA00511553_ERZ779890 | MGnify/ENA primary metagenome ERZ779890 (study PRJEB29588, sample SAMEA2152064) | human gut metagenome | biome: human gut; feature: human-associated habitat; material: faeces | place: Denmark | collected 2008/2010 ...
TGGCCGGCCAGTGGAAGCTGTTCGCCGCCGTGCCGAACGGGTCGCCCGCGTCATAGTCCCAGACAGCCTTGGCGATCACATAGGAGACAGGCTCCTTGGACAGCACATCATAACTGATAGGCCCGCGAACGCCGAGACCCAGCACACTCATGTCGATGTAGATGCTGGCCGTGCCGATCTTCTGGCCCGCTTCGGTGCGTTTGCCGATAAGTTTCAGGGTCAGCTCGCCGTAGTTGCCCTTTTCGTCCTCGGCGTAGATATACAGTGTATGCTCGTTCCGGTCGCCCTCGTCCAGATTCTCCGGGATGAGCAGATACTGCTGCACATAGCCGGAGGTGCTTTCAAACTGCACGTCTTTGCCGTCCAGCTGGACGGTCAGCTTTGTCTCCGTGCCGGTTGCGAGGATATGGCTGACAGTATTTCCCGCAGCATCCTCTGTCCATGCCTCGACCGTTAAGTTGACCTCCTGCCCGTTGGTGACGGTATCGCCGTCGTGCAGGTTCGTCCGGATCTTGACGCTGTTATCTCCGCGATGCTTGTACGGAACATTGAACACAAACGTATAGCTGTCGCCGCCTGTGCCGGTGGCTGTGACCGTAAATGTGTTGCTGCCGGTTCTGTCGCCTTCCAGCAGGAGCGTCACACTGCCGCTGGGGGACGGGAGCGTGACCGTTTTGAAGCTGCCGGACTGATAGCATTTTACAGATTGGATGGTCACATCTGACGCTTCCTCGCCGCGGATGGTGAATGTGTAGTTAAGCAGTCCTTCCGTCAGCTGATCGTCATAGACCGGCTCGGCGTTGACGGTTCTCTTGTTCTCGCAGGTCAGCACACACGGCTTCGCTGTGCCGTCTTCCATGACCGTGTAGGACATCTCCATGCTGACATCGCTCTGGTAGCGGATCGTGACCGTAAACGTGACTGTGCGATCCTTGACCGCTGCGGTCACGAGGACGGTATAGGTCGCGCCATTCTCTGCGGATTCAAGCTGGACAGAACCGCTGTCCGTGTTCATAGCAGCACCATTGAAGCTGGCGCTTGTGATCTGCGCGTCCTGTGCGCTCCTGCCGGTCAGACCGAGCTTATACAGAAGCTCGCTGTTATTGATCTGGTTATGCTTGATGGTCATCGCCGCGCGCTTGTCCGCATCGCAGAGAACGTTCTGCGCCGTGACGGACTTTTCGTACCATGTAAATTGCAGCTGGAGATCGAGACCATCCTCATACGTTACGACGAACGTATAGCTGATGGTCTGCCCCAGCACCTCGGCGGTCACGGCGAGATAATAGGTTTCCGTGTCCTTGCCGTCTGCGGCGGCCATCTGGATCTCGCCGGATTCCGAGAGCGTTCCGCGTTCGCCGTCCGTCGCCCAGTATTCCGCCGTGCGGATCGTTGCATCATCCGCGTTTTCGCCGAGGAATTGCAGCGCGTATGCGAAATTTCCGTCTGTCAGCGTGTCGCTCTTGACCGTGCGATTGACCGAGCCGTTGGCCGGGCAGGTGGCCTGACCGTTGGGTTGCCATGTAAGCTGCAAATCGAGGTCAATGCCGCTTTCCAAGCGAAGTACAAACGCGAAATTCACGTCTGTCTCCACGGTTTCGCCCTTCTGGTTCTTTTGTATGGCATGGGCCTGCACGGTCAGGATATAGTTCTGAAACTCCGCGCCGTCCGGCAGCGTCATATCCAGCACGCCGCGCATATCCGCATCCTGCGGTACGCCATTGCCCGCAGCGACCTGCACACCGGTTATTTTTGCGTCGTCCGCGTCGAGGCCGGTGAGGTTCAGTTCATAGCGCAGTCTGCCGCGGTCGAGCTGGGCAAGCAACACACGCTTGCCGACAGAGTCTCCGGGCGCACAGACCATGGAGCTTGCCTGTGAGCCGTATTTGTACCATGTCAGCAGCGCGCCGAGGTCGAGTTCCGTTTCCGGCAGATCCTCATCCGTCTCGCCGGTATCTCCGGCTTCCTCGCCCTCGTCGCCCTTGTTGGAATCCGTGTTTGTACCGATGGCGGCGTCGGCCAGAACCTCCTGCTGGGGCTTGCCTTGCGGCTGCTGCTCCGGCTGGGTGTCCTGCCCCTGCTCCGTCTGGTTTTCCGTTTCGTCCGGGTCGGGCTGTTCCTGCTCACCGGTCAGCTCACTGTTTGTGCTGCCGCCGGAACCGGCTGCGCCGGTGCTTTCCGCTTCGCCGTTTCCGGCGTGGCCGGGCGCTTGTCCGGCTTGCAGGACGGTGATCTCCTGCGGCGCGGCTTGCAGGATGGGATTGTCCGGCTCGGCCGACCGCATGCCCATGAGCGGCAGACAGATACTCAGCAGCAGCGCACAGATCAGTACGCCGCAGCCGGCCTGCTGCACCCATGGGTACCTTTCAAAGAATTTTTTCATGTGTGTTCGCCCTCCGGGAAAAGGGCTTCCCCCTTAAAAAAGTCTGCATTTTGTGCAGCTTATTCGTACTTTTAAGAAGTTCCCTTAAACGCACGAATAAGCCGCACGGTTCCCCACGCTTTCGCGTGGGGAACCGCCCAGCTTGGGGTGGTTATCCAATATTCAATTCAGAACGTTGGACTGCGTGTTTCATTTTGCGATGTTCTGCATGAAACGCATGAGGATCGCGGCGGTTTCTGCGCGGGTGGCCTTACCCTGCGGGTCGAGCATGCTGTTGCCCTTGCCGTTGATCAGGCCCTCTGCGTTGGCCCACTGCATTGCCTCCACGGCCCAGGACGAAACCTTGTCCGCATCCTTGAAGCTGTCCAGCTTGTTGGACTTGGAGGTGTCGTAGCCCTTGAGCTTTGCGTAGCGATACAGGATGGCCGCCAGCTGCTCACGCGTGACCTCGCCGGTCATGTTCGTACCATCCGAAATACCGTTCTCCATGGCCCACTTCTGGCCTGCCGCGTACCACGGCGTGCCATTGGTGTTGACGCCCTCGACACGGGCAAGGATCGTGACGATCATGCCGCGCGTTGTGGTGGCATTCGGGCTGAAGCCGTTCTTGGAGGTGCCGTTCATCAAGCCCTTTTCAGAGACATAATTCACAGCGTCCGCATACCAGCTGCCGCTCGGAACATCCATGAACGAGGAACCCGTGGTGGGCTTGTCGTCCTTCGGCTTGCTCGGCGTGGTGGGCTTCGACGGAGTGGGAGGTGTAGGCGGCGTAGGCGGCGTAGGCGGATTCGGCTTGTCGTTCAGCTTGTCATACGCTTCCTTGCAGGCAACGAGCTTGTCGTGATTCTTGACATAACCCTTTGCCGCTTCGGACAGATCATCGTATGCCTTCATTGCCGCGTCGATAGCATCCTTATCATCAAGGGTGATATCGTCGGGATCGGGCAGTGCGTCGATCATTGCCTCGACCTCTGCGGCAGCAGCCTTGGCAGCTTCGGTGTCCTTGATCTGCTCGTATGCCTTTTCCGCAGTTTCGAGCGCCTCGAGGTACTCCGGATATGCCTTGCCAAAGAGCTTCTTCTGTTCCTCGGTCAGAGCGTCGTAAGCTTTGCGGGCTTCTTCGATCTTCGGGCCGCTTTCAGCTGTGACCTCGCCGTCCTTCACGAGCTTGCCGTTTTCGAGCTTGACGGTGCCGATGGCAAGGATCTTGTCCGTGACAGCCGTGAGCGCATCCGCGTTTTCAAGCTCGGCTGCAACCAGATCGAGGTCTGCAACAGCTGCGTCCAGCTTTGCCTGATTGGCAAGCGGGTCGCACAGAACGCCGTCAAAGACGTTCATGTAGATGCGGCTCGTTTCCAGCTTGTCATCGCCGGATTTGTAGGTCTTGTCGGCGGAGGCATCCTTGTATTCCTCACGCATCTGCGCGATCTTGTAGGTCAGCGCAGTCTTGTCGCCGGAATCGCCGGTGATGCTGGTGCTGCCCCATTCGGAGTTGTCTGCGTTCAGGTCAGAACCGTAGCCGTAGACCGTGAACTGCCAGCGCATGACTTCACCGTCGCGCATTCTCCAGCCCGCGGCGCCAACGCCGGGGAAGGAGGGCAGCTTGCTGTCGCCAATGTTGCTGACGGAGTACATCCAGCCGGACATATTGTAATAGTCGAACTCGCCCAGATACCTACCTTGCTTGTCGCTTTCAACCTGCGTCTCGGAGATCTTGTCGCCGCAGACATCAAGGATATACTGTGCAATCTGCGCGTTCGTCTGATTCGGCCAGTAGACCTGTGCCAGATAGAAGTCTGTGCGCGTCGTGCCGGTATTCATATAAGCGTATGTTCCGGCCGGTTCGCTCTCGTGATAAGTCGCGTAGCCATCCAGTGTAAGGCCATACTTTTCACGGATATTCTGCTTGATCATATCCGTGATGACCACGCTGGCCTGCGTGTACTTGGTGGTATGCACAATGGTCGGCTTGATCATGTAGCCAAGACCGATGGTCTGCGCGTCCATTGAAACGACAACGTCGATCGGCGGAAGAACAAGCACCGGGATGGCATTCATACGGTCGATTGCTGTGTTCAGTGCGGCATAGATCGTATCCTGCACAGCCTTGTTGATGACACTGACATCTTCGCTTGCGGGCTTCGGGTCGGCGATGGCGATGGCGTACTTGCCGTTTTCATACTCGACCAGCACGCGCTGCCAGTTGGCATCGCTGTAGTCGCCCTTGTCCATACGTTCCAGCGCATTGTCGAGCTGCTTCAGTGCCTTTTCGCGGTCTTCCGCCCAGCGGTCGGCGCTTGTCTCCGTCCACTTGGCGTAGAGCGTCAGGTTTGCGGCGGGGATGACGGGGTTGGTGTAAAGCCGCGTCAGATCAGCGTCGGTATACCAGCCTGCAAAGCTCATGCCGCTCTTCGTCGGAATCGGCATCACGAAGCTGCTCCACGCCTGCCCGGTGATCGGGCTGACGGTGCTGCCGCCGTTGGAATTGAAAGTCACGGTGTAGTTCTGCGCCTGCAGGTACAATGAACCCTTGCTGCCGTAGAACAGGGACACGCCTTCACCCAGACTTGCAATGTAGGTCGGGGTCGTCGGGCGCTTTTCCATTTCGTTGGTGCCGCCGACATCGAATGCCTCGACTGTATCCATCAGCGTCCAGCCGCTTTCGTCCGCGCGGACAACGTAGTTACGTCCACTGCCCTGAATCAGCGCATAGACCTTGCCGTCGCCGCCGAAGCCAACCGTATGAACGAAAGATTCACCATAGGTTGCGGGCTTGAACACGCCGTCCTTTGTCCATGTATCACCAAAGATATCCTTGGTGATCTCAGGATAGGTGGCAGCCGTCTTGCCGTCTGCGTTCAGAATGGCGTAGCCGCCGTTCGTCAGCTTGACTGCCAGTGCGCCGTCATAACGGGAACCGAGCAGCTTGCCGCCGAGATCGACCGGCGTCCAGGAATCCGATACGCCGTTTCGCTCCGCATTCAGCTTATAGACCGTGCCATTGGTCGCGGTGGCGTAGGCCGTGGTGGAATTGACCTTCTCAAAGGTATCAAAGCTGAGACCGTGCAGCGTCCAGTTCACACCGTCATAATAGGCGTTCTGCGTCCAGATCTCGTCCGAGGACAGGATGAGGACCTTGTTGGCTTCGCCGTTGGTGCTGGGAGCCTTGTCCTTCGGAATGGTGTTCTTGGTTTCCCACTTGCCTTCCGCCGTGTTATACCAGCGGACTTCGTAGGCGGTCGTGCCGCCCTGATCGCCGCCGAGGGAATGGAACACCTTGACCAGCGAGGTCAGGTCGTCTGCCGCGCCGCCCACGCCGAGCGCGACGCTGACGAGCGAGAGGTTATCACCAGAGGTGTTCAGGTCTTCCATGCCGGCCATGCGCACGAAGTCGGTCGTGCCATTGCTGCCGACATACTGATACACGCCGCCGATACCGGCCACATACAGCTCCATCTCGCCGGTCTTGGCGTTCTGAACGGCTGCTGCGTCATAGATATCGGGGTTGTACGGGCCGGGATCGGCAGCGGAAGTCCGGCAGTTGCGCGGGGAGGTCAGATAGGACAGATTCAGGCCTTCCGCGCCGTATCCAGTCTGAACATTCAACGTGCAGTAGTGCTTGTCGCAGTCGTCTGTATAGGCAACTGCTGTGATCTGCGTGACATCAGCAGGCCACGGGTCAACGGTGATCGTTGCGTGACCGCCGTCAAAGGCGGTATTGCGATCCCGGTCGCCCTGCCCCTCACGCTTTGCAAGCAGCGTGGCCGTTCCGGCCTTTACCGCAGCTTCATCGCCGCTGTAGAGCTCGATGGTGCTGTGCGGAAGCCATACATCGGTGATGTTTTCGTCATAATCGACATCTACGGTCACGCCTGTACCTGCAATCAGCGGACGGCTGCCGGTTTCTGTTTTTGCCCTCCAGGAGCCGCCGCCCGCGCTCATGCCGCTGATGCCAGTAATCTGCCACGGCAGATAGTGCGCAACATAGTGACGGTCTTCGGTCAGCGTCACTTCAAGCGGATTCTTCTCTGATTTGAAACTGGAATCTTCATCACAGCTCCAATAGGAAAATACATAATTTCTGCCGGCCAGCACGGCATTATTCGCCCGCAGCATCCATGTATCGTCCCATTTCCGCGCTGCCGTCACGAGGTCTGTATCTGTTCCGCTCGTCAATCCCTCCGGCTCACTGGATACGGTTGCCTGCTTCCATGTACGGAAATAGGCCGTATAGGTCTCATCCGCCGTCAGCGTGACCGTTTTTGGATTTTCTGTGATTTTCGAGCTGTCACTTTTCACGAGCCAATAATCAAAGGAATATCCGGGATTCGCGGTTGCTTTCAGTTCAAATTCGTTGGTTGCGTTCTTAACTGCAATTGCGCTGCCCTGTTCTTTATCCGCAACATCCACCGTTGCTGAAAAGCCGTCCTGCGCAACAATCGGTCTGACCGTCCACTCTTCGTCCATTCCGGGGTAGTTAATATTCATTCGGAAGAATGTCGGTCTTATTGAGATCGTAACATAATAGGGATCGCCAAAGTTTTTGGTAAATGAAGTCTTGCCCTCGGGAATCGAATAGATTTCCCCGTTCACTTCCCACTGTGTTGTTGGCATCTCTGCACTTGGAGTAATTGTAAGAATAACTTCATCATCTGCGTTATAATTCCAAGTTGCGGATGTATTTGCAGCTACCGTACTATTCTGTGTTGTAGTCGAAGCACCGTCTGGCGTTACTTTCTCTGTAACTGTCATATCTTTTGAATAACCAGTCAATTCCAACGTTACTTTGACTGTCGTGCTATAGGCCAGAACAGGAATCGAAAAAGCTGCAAGCAATATTATTACCATAAGTAAGACGAAGACACGCTTTGATTTCATAAACGATGAGCATGCGGGTGCTGAGCACCCGCATGCTCTGCTAACCCCCTTACTTTACAACGTACAGGTGATCGTAGTCGTTACCGAAAACGATAATACCATTGTCGCAGGCCATGCCGCCCAGTGCGTAGGTATCCGATCTGGATGCCCACTGCTGCGTAGCGGTCGTACCATCATAGCTGTAGCAGTAGCCGCAGCCATAGTTTGCATTTTCGGTCGTGGAACTGCCGCTGTTCGTGTTGAAGAACAGATAGTCCGTACCAGTGCCGTCACCCTTTACCACGATGGAGCACTGGACAGGGAAGTTGTTCTTATCCGTGACTGCGATAACATCCTTCACTGCATGCGTGGAAGCGCTGATACACTTAACGCCGCCCTTGTTAAAGCCAGAGTAGACGCCCACATAGATGCGGTCGCCAACCTTGGTCGGCGTAGAGGTGGACGTTGCGTTCAGCGCCGCGCTCCACTGATATTCCGGTTTTCCGGTAGTTGCATTCGGCTTATAGCACAGCAGGTAGCCACCCTGACTGGTGAAGTACAGGTATGTACCGTCCGTCATGATGGTGGAGCGGACATTGCCTGCACCGCTGACATCCGAAGTAATCAGTGTAACCTCTGTGTCGGCGTCAAAATTGTTCGAATCCCGATAATACAAGTAGCCGGAGTCGCCGCCAAAGTAAATGTAGTCGCCAAGCTGAACAGCGCCTGCCCAGTAGAATCCCGCGGTGCCGGTCATCGTCTTGGTTCTAAAACTTGTACGGCTAACGTCCACCTGATAGTACTGCATTGCGGTATTGCCGCTCCAAGTGCCGAAGTAGATATAATCACCGTAGCGGGTAATCGGGGTATTGATCTGGCCGTTGACCGAGCTAACGACCGAGGTCAGAGTCACGCCGCTGGCATCCGTGCTGTCAATGCCGGTAACCTTTGTGACAGCGCCCTTGTTGGCGAACATGCTGACGGAAGTGATCGAGCCGGTACCGTTCAGCGTGACGCTGATGGAGAGGGTCGCGTCGGTCAGGCTGGACGCCGTGACGCTGTGGTTGATGTAGTAATAGTAGTCGTAGCCGTTGACCGTGCCGGTGGCATCATAGGTTGCCTGCTCGTAGATCTTGTAGGTCGTGCCGCTGCTGGCCTGCGTGGTGCTCAGGGTCAGGTTGACCGCCGTGCCGCCGCCCAGCTGGATGGTCGCAGTGCCTTCGGTGGTGAGGGTGCCGCGGTCAGCAACGCTGGTGTGGCCGACGTAGACCGGAACGGAAACGCGGTTGGCAGCCGTCAGAAGGCTCAGGCCGCCAATGGTCACTGTACCGGCCGTGCCAGCGGTCAGTGCAACCGGGCTGGAGATTGCAACGTTGTTGTAGACAGACGCGTTCGAAGCGCCGATGTAGATTGCGCGATCTGCGGTGTCCAGATACGGGGTGGACAGCTGGAAGCCGGAGGATGCAGAGATCTGCTTGTGCCAGACAACATAGGGCGTTGCCGCGCTGCAGTTGATCTTGGCCAACTGGCCGCCGTAGCTGCTGTAGCCGTCATAGAGGACATAAGCATAGGTCGTTCCGTTGACTGTTTCCATGACAGGAACATTGTCAACGCCGTCCCAGCCTCTGCCGCCGTTGGAGAGGTCGATGTAGCTGTTCAATGCCGTTGTTGTTGCCGTCGTCGGGGCGCTGTCTACCACAGAGTTGTGGTTGGCATTGCTGCCGTAGACATCCCATGCCGCAAATGCTGTTACGCTGAGCAGCATGGCGAGCGCCAGAAGGATCGCTAAAACTTTTCCGGTACGTTTCATGTTTGAAACTCCTTTCGTTTTTGCAGAAATTCGTTTCTCTCGTACGCCCCGATCCGGTCGAGAAACAGCATCGAATCAGGTATGTCACAGCAGGGTGGATCTGCTGTAAACACCAATATTGTCGGATATGCGAAAGGGGGTTCCCCGGCTCTGTGTTCCCGCGCAGAGCCGGGGCCTTGCGTCATGCCGACGCACAATGAAGCGAATCTCAGGGGGATGAGACGCACATCTATCTGCAAATCTGTCCGTTTCAGATTGGCATACATTATTATTGGGGCAGCGCTGTTTCCGGCGCGGCCGCGGGCGATTCCGCCTGCTTCTGCGCTGCCTGCTGCGTTTCCTTTTTCGCAGTTTTCTTTGCCGCCTGCTGCTGACGGAACTGCGTCAGCTGGCGTTGGTATTCCTGCTTGAACTCCGGCGTTTTCCGGGGATTCCAGCCATCGGGGAACTTGATGCCGCGCATCTGCAGCGCATTCAGCGTCCGCCCGGTGATTTTTTCATCCAGCCAAAGGTCTGCCCGAAAGCGCCGGCCTTTGCCCTGAAGGGGAATCTGACGTTTTTTCATTCTGCCGCCCCTCCATCACCAGCAGTGCCGGAGGGAGGCGCTGTTTTCTTCGGCTGCTTGCGCTCGGATTTCTCCTGACGCATTTTTTCTTTGTTTGCAGCCTTCTTCTGCCGCTTTTCCAGTATATCCTGCTCCCGCTGGCGTTCGTATTCCTGCTGGAAGAGCATGGTCTTCTCCAGCGCGGGATGGAACCGCTTGACGGCAAGCTCCTTTGAAACGCCGCTGGCGCACAGCGCGTTGGCCCAGCCGCGAAACCGCAGCTCGATATAATCGCCGCCGATCACCTCTGTCCGGCCGGGGATATGCCCGCACCATCTGCGGCACTTGCACAGGTACCCGGCCAGCTCGTCCAGCGACGCATTCTGGTTCTTCAAGACAAATTCAACATTCTTGTTGGCGAGCGCAACGTAAGTGCGCTGGATTAAAACCTTTTTAAGCGCGTCCATGTTCTCCTGACAGGTTCGGTATGGATTCATCGCTGCACCTCCTGTCCGGAAGTCCCAGCCATGTTCTTTTCAGCCATCCGTCCTTGTGCTAATTCGTACAGGTCGCGGACGATCTTGCGTTCTTTGAAATGCGGTGGGTTTTTGATGTTAGTGATCTTGCCGCCGTAAAAGGTTCGGATGGCCTTTTGCCACGATCCAAAGCGGTATTGGATGTACTCTCCGCCGATCACCTCTACCATGGCCGGAGGATGCCCGATGTCCTCCATGCAGCTCTGCAAATACGCCGAAAGCTGCTCCAACGTGTCATTTTGATGCTCGATGATAAACTGAACGTTTTTATAGGCGATCACGCGCTCAATGCGGCTGTAGATGATCTGGTCCTGGTTGTCCTGGCGATGCTCCATTGTCGGCGTTCCTCCTAATCGTACTTTTTCGCAAACCGTCCCTACGGAGTGGGATAATCCGGATTACTTCCAAACAAAAAGCACCAACCTGTTTTCCTCCCGGAAAACAAATCGGCGCCCGTGCCTGGGTACGATAGATCATCGTGCTATCAACCACACGTCTTTACCAGCCTTCTGCACTTCAGGGATCATAAATAGACAGAATCCCATGCAGGTGAAGATAGCGATTCTTCTGACTAGGACTATGGACACGATCCGTGTCCGCGTTCCGTTTCCTACCTTCTCATGGGAAGACTCCCACAATGGCGGTCTTTCGACCACATGGCCTGCGGCAAAGCGCTGTCTTACGCTTTGGCACAAACCACTTTAGAAACAAACTCATCCATTACAGCTCCGGGCGAGTAGCCGCACGCACTCCCAATGCGCACGACCTTCCTCTTTCACCGCAGGCTCAGTCCGATTACGGCCGCGACCTGCGATTACACATCTTCAGCGGATAAAAACAAACAATATGTAATTTTGATGTCAGAATAGGATTTCAAATCTGTGGTATTCTAAACCACATGTACGGCAATGAGATTTTTCGTAAAGTGTTCCACTTTACGAGACAGCCTGAAACCCTATATCTTCCGTTTCTACTTCCTATTATACAGTCAGAAATGAAAATGTCAATTTGATTCTCCTGATATTTCGGCATTTTCTAACACAAATCCTAACATCGGAGTGTAGTAAACGAAAGAAAACGAAAATATGTAAACCAACAGAGGGTGGTTGCCGCGCGAGATACCTCGCATTTGCCGTCAAAAATATGGTAAAGCTGAAAGGTGGAGAGCGCTTGGGACGATGGGGAGATAATATCTATCACAGAAAGGATGGCCGCTGGGAAGGGCGTTATATCGCCATGCGCCTGCCGGATGGTAAGGCGAAGTATAAGTCTGTCTACGGAGAGAGCAAAACTGTTGTAAAAAAGAAACTGATCGCCGCTATACAGGCGCTGGCGAAGGAACCGGCAGTTACCTGCAATTTGACGGTAAAAGAGCTTTTTATGCAGTATCTGGCACAGGCTGATATTAAAGTTTCCACACGTGCGCGCTATCGCTTTCTGCTTGAGCGTCACATTCTTCCGCATCTCGGTCATATCTCCGTTTCACGGCTGACGGCAAAGGAGCTTTCTGCGTTTCTGCTTCATATGCGAAGTGCGGGGCGCTTGGATGGAAAAGGCGGTTTATCTGCGAAAACTGTACGGGATATCGCCGTTCTGATCAAAACCATGCTGCGCTATGCCCAGCGGGAATATCATTGTTCCTGCGACGCGCTGACAGCGCATCTGCCAGCCTGTACGCAAAAACAGATTGAAGTGTTTTCCGAAGCTGAGTTGGCTGTGCTTGGAAAAGCCCTTTCGCCGTCAGATAGAATTAGCACAGCGGTTATGCTCGCACTGTATGCCGGCCTGCGCGTGGGCGAGATTTGTGCGCTTCGCGCCGGGGACATTGATGCGCTCTCCGGTACGCTTTCTATCGACCGTGCCGTTCAGCGGATCACGCTGAACGGGAAATCGCAGCTTCTGGTGGACCGTCCAAAAAGCGAAAGCTCGGAACGGGTCATTCCGCTGCACCCTGAATTGCTGCGTTTACTGCAAGAACTCACCGAAAATATGCCGCCTGATGCTTATATTATGACCGGCCACGCAGATCGGCCGATGGATCCGCGCACCTGTCAGTATCAGTTCACCACTCTCCTGAAGCGCTGCGGTATTCGGCATCGCGGCTTCCATGCCCTTCGGCACACGTTCGCTACACGATGCGTTGAGACTGGTGCAGATATCAAGAGTGTCAGCACCCTGCTCGGTCACGCAGATATCAAAACCACTCTGAAGCTGTATACGCATCCGTCTCTGGAAAGCAAGCGCCGCTGTATTCAGAAAATCAGTTTTCTGGAGCTTGGTGCATAATACAGGATTGCTCTGCCCGTCGATGCTGCACGGCATCGACGAGCTTTTGTATGCTCTTTTTACCGTCAAAAAAATGGTCGCGCTGCGGCGGGATGTCTGTGATAGCAGGCATCCCGCCGCTTTTTTCGTAAAGTGGAACACTTTACGAGAATTTTTTATCATAGAGCAAAAAACAACATCCGTCAGGCGCAATGCCTGCGGATGCTTTCTGCCGACAGATAGACTTTGCCGGTAAAAGCAAACCGTTGACGAGGCAGCGCTTTCTTATTCCATGCACAGGCGCGTATCTGGCTTATCTCCCGCAGTCGGAGCTTCACAGTGACCGGTTCGTGGGGACTTTTACCCCGTTCCGCATTAAGTCCACTCCCTTTAGAAATGGACACCTGAACAGTCTATTCTTTTTCTTTTATTTTACTGCATTTTCCCGGAAAATGCACGAACTATTTCTGAGCATACCGCTAAGTTTTCAGCGTCATGCAGCCGGAAGCCATACGGATGCCAGTTCATCGAAGTATGCATACGTCTCCGGAGTCAATTCTTTAAGCTGTGCCAGCGTCCGTGTGCTGCCGGAAAGCCAGTATGCGAAGAATTCCGCGAAGTATTCGAGGCTGTTGCTTTTCGCGTGCTGCTTCATCGGCGCGGATGCGGCTTCGCGTGCATACAGGTCTTTATGCGCCTGCGGGAAGCCCATTGCGCAATCGAGGAAGTGTCCGAACTCGTGCAGGACGGCGCTGGCTTCGGAAACATAAATTCGCTTTTCTGTGTACACCGCCGCGCCGATGCAGTTGATGCCGAGCTTTTGACTGAGGTCTGTGAGGTATTCCGTGCCGATCACGAACGTCCAGCCGTTTTCGTTGAAAGCGTCGAGGATTGGCTGTGGGACTTTGCGGAGTTCCAGCAGGAATGTGTTCACATTCCACTGCGTCAGGTTTTCGACCGTGATCGGCGTATCGGGCGTTACAACGGTCAGCGTCTGTGTCAGAACGGCATGAAGAAGCTGTGCGGCTTCGGCGCGTGTGATGAGGTCTGCTGCGGTCTTGTTCTCAGCACAAAGCCCAAGCTCTTTGCCGACACGCAGAGCATGTTCGCCGGAAGAAAGCCAGTCAAGGCCGTAAAGTGTTGCATCGTAGAGCGGGATTCCGGCTGCCGCGAAAGCAGTCCGATAGAGTTCACCGCGACAGATAACGCCGTTTTTATCTCCAATCGCAGTCGCATCTAACCAGCCATTGCGGACAGCCTCCTGAACAGCATTCGTTCCTGCTTCCTGCCATGAAACGCCTTCCGGCTCGGTATCAAACGCGCGGCAGAGCATCGTTGCCCACTGGCTGATG
>ERZ779890.3576-NODE-3576-length-13745-cov-4.628196_pt1 | contig 13745 bp, 10 predicted proteins | sample MGYA00511553_ERZ779890 | MGnify/ENA primary metagenome ERZ779890 (study PRJEB29588, sample SAMEA2152064) | human gut metagenome | biome: human gut; feature: human-associated habitat; material: faeces | place: Denmark | collected 2008/2010 ...
TTCTTATCGTAGCGTTTTGCGTAACGGCTCATAAACTTATCGACGCGACCAGCGGTATCCACCAACTTCATCTTACCGGTGTAGAACGGGTGAGAGGTGTTGGAAATTTCCATCTTATACACGGGATAGGTTTCGCCGTTCACTTCGATGGTTTCTTTTGTCGAAACGGCGGACCTGCACAAAAACACGTGGTCATTCGACATGTCTTTGAATGCCACTAAACGATAATTTTCGGGATGAATACCTTTTTTCATTTCGTTTGTTTTGTTTGTAATTAGATGCTTAAGCGGAGCAAAGGTAGTAAATTTTTTCCAGTTAGCTAATTTTCCGAAGAAAAATCTTCCGTACAGAGGCGATTGCCAATGCCGAAAGTTCCGGGATGCCTTCTTATTTCTGTTGTACGGAAGGGGAAAGAGCCGGCAATCGCTTCGGTTGCAGGAGGGTATGCGGCGATGAAAAAATGGGCTTTTATTTTGTGAATCCGGTCGAAATGTCTATTTTTGTGTCCGTATTCGGATTTTCCCGAATGCAAAAGGACCCATAGCTCAGTCGGTTAGAGCAGCGGACTCATAATCCGAAGGTCGTGGGATCATGCCCCTCTGGGTCCACTTGAAAGTCAGGGAGTTGCACAGTGTGTGCGACTCCTTTTTGTTTTTTCATTGCGGTTTTATGCAAGTGTAGGCTGGCCGTGCGAGCCATGAGTGCAACAGTTGAAGTCGTTGTTTTACAGGCTTGAAGTATTCAAACGGTAAATTCGCATTGATGTTACGCGCTGCGTAGGGCGAAAAGCAGGTGTTCGAACGTTGGGATTCCGGGAAGCCCTGTCTGTTAGTATTTTGAGAAGAAACTACCGCCTGTATGGATTACCCCGATAGAGTCGCTATTTCAAATTGATTGGGTAACTTTTTGCACAAAATCATAATTTTACGTATTTTTCGAAAAATAAACCATAAAAATCCATAGAAACGATGCGAGCAAAATACCTGGGGCTGGATCTTCCGAGTCCGATCATTGTCAGCAGTTCTCCCTATACCTCTAATGTCAAGAGCGTCGAGCAGTGCGCTGCGAGCGGTGCCGGTGCCGTAGTGCTCAAATCCATATTCGAGGAGCAGATCCTGCATCATGCGGCGGCGCTGGACGCCGTATCCGATTCGGCTTACGGCGATGCGGAGGTTTATTTGCAGCGCTATCTGGGCGAGGATTACAAGGCCGGATTTCTCCGGTTGGTACAGGAGGCTCGGTCGAAGACGGATCTTCCGGTAATCGCCAGCATCAATTGCGTGGCCGATAAAGGCGATTGGATCGAATACGCTACAGCGATGGCCGATGCCGGAGCTTCCGCGCTGGAGCTTAATATTTTCATCCAACCTACGGACATTCACGCCCAGGCCCGCGAACTGGAGTTGAACTATGCGGAGATCGTCGGCCGGGTGGCCGGTGCGGTGAAGATTCCCGTTTCGGTGAAGCTGCCCATGCGCCTGACCAATGTCTTCGCCTTGTCGAGCGCTTTGCTCGGTTACGGGGCCCGGGGTGTGGTCTTCTTCAACCGCTTCTTCGAGCCGGACGTGGATGTCGAGCGGATGACTTTCGTGGAGAGTTCGCCTTACAGCGAGCCGACGGAATTGCGCAACGTCCTGCGTATGGTGGCGATCTGCTCGGCCGTGTTGCCGCAGTTGGACCTTTCTGTTTCGACGGGCGTGCACGATGGCGAGGCTGCGGTCAAAGCGCTTTTGTGCGGAGCCGAGGCAGTGCAGGTCTGCACGGCGATCCACCAGAAGGGATTCGAAGTCATTGCCGAAATGAACGAGTACATCGACCGTTGGGCCGAGCGGCAGGGTTTCGGTTCGCTCGATGAGTTCCGGGGGCGTCTGAATTTCAAGAACGACACTTCGGCCATGTTCCAGCGCGTACAGTATATGAAGTATTTCCCGTCGGAGGCGAAATAGTATTTGCCGAAGTAGTTTCGGTTTTCGATAACGAGCGAGCCGTACAGTTCACTGTACGGCTCGCTTTTGTATTGGTGTTTTCCGCTTAATATTCGATCTTGTCGAGAATCCCTTGCAGGTAAGCGATCGCCACGCCGTAGTTGGTCATCGGGACGCGCTGGGCGCGGGCTTGGGCGACGCGGCTCAATACGTGGCGCCGGTTGAACATACAGGCGCCGCAGTGGATCACCAGGTCGTAGGGCGTGAGGTCGGCGGGAAAGTCCGTGCCGGCAACCACATTGACCCGCAGTGCGGGTCCGATCCGTTTGCGGAGCATGGCCGGAATTTTGACCCGGCCGATGTCTTCGCCCACCGGAGCGTGCGTACAGGCTTCGGCGATCAGCACGCGGGAGTCTTCACGGAGCTGTCCGATGGCTGCCGCGCTCTCCACGAAGTAGTCGATGTCGCCCTTGTAACGGGCGAAGAGCACCGAGAACGAAGTCAGCAAGCTTGCGGCGGGCTTCTGCGCATAGACAGTCGAGAAAACCTGCGAGTCGGTGATAATCAGTTTCGGCGGTGCGGCCAGCGACGAGAGCGTGCCTTCGATCTGGTCGGTGGTACAGCAGACCACGCGGCACTTCTTATCGAGCAGCTCGCGGATCGTCTGGACTTGCGGGAGGATGAGGCGTCCCTTGGGGGCCTGGATGTCCTGCGGCATGACGAGCATCACCACGTCGCCTGCCGAGGCGAGGCTGCCCGTGATTTCGGGCTGGTTGTAGTCTTCGGGCAGGTTGCGGATCAGGGCTTCGCGCAGGGCGTCGAGTCCCGTGCTGTTCGAGGCGCTGACCCGGAGCGGCCGTTGCCCGAAGAGTGCTTCGGCCTCCGCATCGGGCATACCGGCAACCAAGTCGGCCTTGCTGCGTACCACTACCGTCGGAATATGCCTTTCTTCCAAGAGTCGGAACCATTCTATTTCGTCGTTCTGCGGCACGGCTTCGGAGAGGAGAAGGACGGCCAGGTCGGTCTTCTCCAGCATCTTGCGGCTTTGCTGCACACGCAGTATGCCGAGGTCGCCTTCATCGTCGAAACCCGGCGTGTCGATCAGTACGCAAGGTCCCAGCCCGTGTATCTCCATCGTCTTGAGTACGGGGTCGGTCGTCGTGCCCGGCGTCGCGGAAACGACAGCGCTCTGTTGGCCCGTGAGGGCGTTGATCAGCGACGACTTGCCGCTGTTGCACCGCCCGTAGAAAGCGATATGCAGCCGTTCGGCGCGGGGAGTCTGCTCGTTCATCGTGCGAAACTTTTAGAAGCGGAAATCCCGTTTACCTTCGGCGATCGCTGCGAGGTTCTTCTCTGTGATGCGGCGCACACGCTCGTTGAGGAGCATCGGAACCTCTTTCGCAATCATCTTTTCACCCAGGGTTCGGGTTTCGGGCGATGCGTAGTCTTCGAGATACTCCTTGAGGGTCATCAGGGCGTTGGGCGTACAGCAGTTGGCGATCTTTCCGGTCTTGGCCAGCGACATGAAGCGGTCGCCCGTGCGGCCTTCGCGGTAGCAGGCCGTGCAGAAGCTCGGCACGTAGCCCAGTTCCAGCAGCCAACGCACCACTTCGTCCAGCGTGCGGTGATCGCTCACGTCGAATTGTGCGGAATCCTGTTCGGCATGCGTCGTGCCGGCGTAACCGCCGACGCTGGTGCGCGAGCCGCCGCTGATCTGCGAAATGCCGATTTCCAACACCTGCTCGCGCGAGCGCTGCGATTCGCGGGTCGAGATAATCATGCCCGTATAAGGGACGGCGATGCGGATCACGGCTACGATCTTGCGGAAGATCTCGTCCGAAATGGCATCCGGAAAGTCCTTGGTGTCGATGTCGTCCGCCGGGCAGATGCGGGGTACGCTGATGGTGTGGGGGCCGACGCCGAAGCGGGCTTCGAGGTGCTCGGCGTGCATGAGCAGTCCCGTGAAATCGTACCGGTAGGTGTTCAGACCGAACAGTACACCGATGCCTACGTCGTCGATGCCGCCTTCCATCGCGCGGTCCATCGCTTCGGTGTGGTAGGCGTAGTCGCTCTTCGGACCGGTGGGGTGGAGTGCTTCGTAAGCGGTTTTGTTGTAGGTCTCCTGAAAGAGAATGTAGGTGCCGATGCCTGCATCGCGCAGCTTACGGTAGTTCTCGACCGTCGTAGCCGCGATATTCACGTTCACGCGGCGAATCGCTCCGTTCTTGTGATGTACGGAGTAGATGGTCTTGATCGATTCGAGAATGTACTCGATCGGATTGTTGCGCGGATCTTCGCCCGCCTCCAGCGCTAAACGCTTGTGACCCATATCCTGCAGGGCGATTACCTCGCGGCGGATTTCCTCCTGGGTGAGCTTGCGGCGCGGAATGGTTTTGTTTTTCTGGTGGTACGGGCAATATACGCAGCCGTTGATGCAGTAGTTCGATAGATAGAGCGGCGCGAACATTACGATGCGGTTGCCGTAGAGCTTCTCCTTGATCTGTTTGGCCAGCGTGAACATGCGTTGGTTCAGGTCTTCGAGTTCGCACTCGAGCAGCACGGCCGCTTCGCGGTGCGTGACCCCTTTGCCTTCGGCCGCTTTTTGCAGGATCGCCTCGATCAGGGGGCGGTTCGCACGATTTTCGCGGGCGTAAGCCAGCGTTTCGACGATTTCTCCGTCATGGATGAACTCCTCCGCCTTGGAGGATGCGACTTGGTACATATCTTTGTATTTTTATAAGCTATTCTTGATAATCTCCCCGGCCCCACGAGATGTGGCGGCCGATTTCGTTGAGTTCCCGCTCCAGAGCGGCCAATCCTTCGGCAGCTTCGGCACCGAAAGCGGCCTTGCCGTCGTAGAGGTTGTATTTCGACCGTTCGTCCGGCGGCGAAAGGTTGGGCATCACCACGTTGGCCCCCGCCAAAATACCCCGGATCCGGCCGTCGCCCGAGAGGGTGGCGAGCGCTGTGGTCGAAGGGATCAGTGCCGCAGGACACATCAGCCGCAGAATCGACAGCAGGGTGAGCGTTCGTTCGACGCTTCCGGCCGGTTCGTGGCCGAAAGGGGTGTCGCGGTGCGGGATGAAAGGTCCGATACCGATCATCTGGGGGTCGAACTCCCGGATGAAAAGCAGATCCCGGACCAGATCGTCCACCGTTTGTCCCGGGCTGCCGACCATGATGCCCGTACCGGTCTGGTAACCGATCCTTTTGAGGGTGTGCAGGCATTCGATGCGGTGTTCGAGGGACATCCGGGCGGGATGGAGCCGGTGATAGTGGTCGGGAGTGATCGTTTCATGCCGCAGCAGGTAACGGTTCGCACCCGCTTCGAACAGCGCCCGGTAGGAGGCTTCTGTCCGTTCCCCCAGCGAGAGGGTGATGGCGCAGTCGGGCCAGCGGCGACGCATCTCCCGGATCAATCCGGTCAGCAGTTCGTCGTTCAGTGCCGGGTCTTCTCCGCCCTGAAGTACGAATGTCCGGAACCCCAGCCGGTAGCCCTCTTCGCAGCAGGCCAGTACGGTTTCCGGGATCAGCCGGTAGCGTTCCGCCAGACGATTACTGCGCCGAATGCCGCAGTAGCGGCAGTCGTTGCGGCAGTAATTGCTGATTTCGATCAGCCCCCGGACGAAAACTCCGGTTCCGAAATGCACACGGGCGACCTCGCGGGCCGCCCTGTGCAGGTATTCTCTCTCTTCGGGGGACGCATCAGTCAGCAGAAGGCGCAACTCTTCCGGGGAAAGGGTGCGGTTGCGTTCCAACTGATCGACGAGCTCTTTCATAGCCCCGTCGGATTTAGCGTTTAGCCAGCTCCTTCGCGAATTGCCGTTTACCGGCATCGTGCAGGTTGTGGGTGCTGGGACCCGTGATACATCCGCCTTCGCAGGCCATGACCTCGATGAACTTGGCCGGGGCTTTGCCCGATTTGGCATAGGCGCGGAGCAGGGATACGTTTTTCTTGTTCAGGTTGGAGACCTGGATGCCTTCGATCTTCGGCCGGTTGTTGTCCGCCAGGAAGAGCTGTACGGCGCCCATCACGCCTCCGGCCTGTGCGAAGCCGTGGGCGGCCCGGGTCGAAACGAACGGAATGGGGAACGGATCGGTGGTTTCGACTTCGATACCCAGACCGTCGAAAATGGAGTTGATCTCCTCGAAGGTCATCACGAAATCGACGCATTCGTCGCGGCGTGCCTCCTTGCGTTTGGCCACGCACGGGCCGATGAAGACCACTTGCGCGTCCGGGTGTTTCTCCTTGGCGATCCGTGCGGCGTAATACATCGGCGATCCGGTGCTCGAAATGAAGGGCTTCATCTCGGGGATATGCTTGTTGGCCAGTTCGACCCACGAAGGACAGCAGGAGGTGGTCATGAACGCCTGTCCCTCCTCGATTTTCTCTTCGAGTTCCGCACCTTCATTGCGGATGGTTTCCATGGCGCCCTGCGCTACTTCGATCACGTCCTCGAAGCCGATGGCCTTGATCGCGCCATATACTTTTTCCGTAGGGGCGTTGTATTGTCCGAGAATGGCCGGAGCGACGACGGCGACCATCTTTTCTCCTTCGCGCAGACGCTGCAACACGTCGAACACCTGCGAAACTTCGAAGATCGCTCCGAACGGACAACTGTTGATGCACTTGCCGCAATAGATGCATTTGCTCTCGTCGATATGCTCCACGCCGCGTTCGTCCTTGGTAATCGCCTTTACGGGGCAGGCCTCTTCGCATGGTACGGGCATATAGACGATGGCATGGTAGGGGCACTTGCTGTGGCAGATGCCGCAACTGATGCAGAGATCGTGGTTGATGACCGCTTTGCCGGCACTATTGAATTCGATGGCGTTTTTCGGGCAGTTGGTGGCACAGGCCCGGGCCACGCAGCCCTTGCAGAGGTTGGTGATCTCGTAGTTGGTCTGTACGCACGACGAGCAGGCCTCGTCGATTACGCAGAGAATATTGTCTTTCTGCTGCTGCCCTTTGCGCTCCAGGGCTTTGCGGGCATATTCGGACAGCGGGGTGAGTTCGTCGGTTTCGTCGGACATGTCGAAACCCATCAGCGGGAAAGATTTGTATTTCCACACGGCGCGCTCCTTGTGTACGCAGCAGCGACCCAAAACCCGCGAGGTGCGGGGACTCAATTCGATCGGCAGGCGGTCGATTCGCTCGACGAGCTGATTATCTTTCCATAATTTGATGAGATTGGTCAGCAACTTGTGTCTGACAATCATTACGTTATTGGTAAGAGGCATGTCGGAATAATAGAATGTTAAACGAAATTTCCGTCGCAAAGATAGGTTATTACCCGTATGTTCACAAACAAATAAGTATAAAAAAGAGAGTAAATATTATTTCCGGATAATTTTGATTTTCAAATTTTATATAATATATTACAATACACATGAACGGCATTTATGTTTTGACCATCTAATCCTAAATATTATGTTTATGAAAAAATTGTTACTATTTTTAATTTGTGGTATCTTGTTAATCGGCACTTATGGTTGTGCTAATTATGAAGAAGATTTGTTGGACGAAATTTCGCCGAAACAAATGTTAGCTACTGTTACGACCGAAATTGAGTTGGCGGATGCGGTGTATCATAAAGAGACGCATTCCTGGATGAGGCCGCAAAACGATCCATACCGGCTAGAAAACTTTCAGCGGGCATATGATAATATAGTATCGGGAGAATCAGGGCTTGCCAAAACATCCTATGCACTTGCCGAAAATGTACAAAAAGAGTTTGCGGCAAATGCAAAAAAACAACAGGAATTGAAAGCTACCCACTATGCCTTGAAAATTTTTCCAAAAACGGAAGAGGAACAACGAAGCCTTGAACTGGACGAGCAGATCAAGATCGCGTATACGCCTTTCAATTATACGTCATTACCTGATGAGGTGACCCAGAGTCTTGTGTTTTCGAAATCCCGGACACAGTTTTGCGAGGAAGATGAGGAGAGGCGTTATTCTGTGACTTACGAGGGCGGTATGATTAAGGATGGACCAGTGGAGCCTGTGACAATTATATTGCCTGTATTATATGCCGTTTGGCCTGTCGAAAAACCGTTCCCTGTTGAAATGGATTTTGAAATCCTTTATGAAGTTTTCCTCCCTAAATATATTACTCTTGGTGAGAATGGATTGAGTGCGGAGGCAATACAAATTTTGGAGCAAGAAGCCATTGCTTTGGCTTTAGATGAAGAGAGACATTTACCAGGTGGATTCCCGCGCGGAAAAGTACTATGTTACGATACTCATTTAAAGCGTTATGTACCGCTAGAGAATCTAAAAATCCGTTTTACACTGGGTTCGAATATTGAGGAGGTTTATACAGACAAAACTGGATATTATGCTATCAACAATAAATTGATCGACAACCAGGCAACGGTAAGTTTTGTTTTTCAGCACGAAAAATGGACGATTGTCAAGGGTTCTGAGGAAGGAGGACGGATAGAGGAAATAAAGGGAATTTATGGAGAATTAAGAAGTGGTAAAGATTTGAACTTTAATATTAACTCTTCTTCGGCTCCGGATCCCCGCTACGAAATTCATCGTGCAGTCAATTTTTATCATTATGGCGAACACGATTTTATAATTTCTACTTTTGTTAATAACAGAATATCAATAGTTGCATTAGCCGTTGATCCTGGTGGGTGGCAAGGCCGATTTAATTATTGGCCGACTTCTGTGGGGAGAATGCCTTTTATACAAGTTGGCAATTGTAACAGGAATAATCATCCGAGACTAATAGGAACCACTTTGCATGAATTGGGACATTATTGTCAATTTCATTTGCGTGGCGGCACATTCAGTGCGTACGATGGTACTTGGAATATATTGCTCGAAAGTTATGCTTCTTATGCCGGATGGCATATGGGAGAAGCATATTATTTAAATCAGGGTTGGAAAAAAACATCTCTAAACTCGGATATAACAGGTCAAGCAAGGCAAGAATGGGATTATCAAAATACAACCAATAATTATTATACTCCTTTGTTTGTCGATTTGGTGGATGATTACAACCAGGGTGTTGGCTATCCTTCTCGCTGCTACGATCAAATTAAGATGCCTCAATTCGTGGTGAATTTGTTTGGAGCCTATAGAACCTGGAATGATTTTGAAAGTGCACTTCGTAAGTATACAGGGTCATATTTTACAGAAAATCAAATAAATGAATTTCTTTTTTACGAGCGTAGCTGGCTTCAACGTAACGGTTATATATAAAAATGGGTTTATGAGGAAATTCTTATTTTTTGCGTTGTCGGCGATATTTACCGCAGGGACTCCGGCAGGTTGCAATACCGATTACAATGCAATCAGTTATTTTGTGTGGGTCAACGACAGCGATCATAAGATCACTCTTTTCGTAGAATCCGATTTAGGGTGTGAGTTCAAAAATGAAGTGATACTGCCTGGAGAAAGTTTTACTGCGATGGATAATGGTATGGGTGTTTGCCCCGTTCCTTCAAGTTACATTTGGAAAATGACGATTATTTTCGACGATGGGAGGCTTGGATTCACTTATGGTGTCCGTTATTACCAGGACGACGGTCGGTCGTACCCTCCGAATTACGACGCACATTACGACCCTTCGATCGATGATAATTATGTATTCGAGGATTTGAGGGGTAACGGTCGTCAACCTAAAGAGCGTTGGACTTATGTCTTCACCAATGCCGATTACGATGCGGCGGAGGCGATGGTCCCGTTCGAGTAAATAGTTTGTGGCTCTGAAAAACGAACGCCTCCCGAATCTGAAATTCGGGAGGCGTTCGTTCGATGGCGGCCTGTCTTTTGGCTCTAACGATCCAGCTCTTGGAAGAAGCTCTGGAAATCGGCCATGAAAACGTCCTTGCCCCGCAGTACTTCCCGCTTGGCGAGCAGCTCCGAAAGGCGGATGTAGCCGATCACGTAATTGCCGTCCTCGCCCCGATATTGCTCGGTGATGCGGTCGAAGTGGAGGATTTTCAGTACGTCGGTTTCCGTGTATCGCACATAAACTTTCAGCTCCACGTCGGTCGTGTACTCCGGACGGTCGAGGTAGTGCTGTTTCTTGTATTCGTACCGGTAGTCGTGCTGACGGGCCATGATGTCGCTCAGGATCGACGAGGCGGTAGGCAGGCTGCCGGCGCCCTTGCCGAACATGAACTGGCGGTCGTAGCATTCGCCCCGGATCACCACGCCGTTGTATTCGTCATCGACGCTGTAGATGTATTTGCCGGGGGTGACGAATTCGGGCATGACGAACATCGTGAACTTCCGGTCGCTGACCTTGACCACTTGGGCGACCAGTTTGATCTTGACCCCTTTTTCGCGGGCGTACCGGATGTCCGAGTCGTGGATAGTCGAGATGCCGTAGGTGAAGATCCGGTCGGGATGGACATACACTCCGAGCGCGTGAACGGTAATGATGACTAATTTGAAGAGCGAGTCGTAGCCTTCGATGTCGAACGAAGGATCGCTCTCGGCGAATCCCAATGCCTGGGCCTGGGCCAGCGCCGCGTCGTAGGACTCCTGGTGGTCGAACACCCGCGAAAGGATGTAGTTGGACGAACCGTTCAGGATGCCTTTGACTTCGAGCAGCAGGTCGTTGTCGTAGTACTCCTCGAGGTTGCGGATCACGGGGATCGAGCCGCACGACGAGGCGTCGTACAGCAGTGCCACATTGTGTTTCTTTTGCAGGTCGATCAGCTCCGGCAGGTGGCGGGCGAGCATGGCCTTGTTGCCCGAAACGACGGGGATGCCTTTCTGGAGGGCCGCCTTGACGATTTTGTAGGAGGCCGCCGCATCGTCGATCACCTCCACGATCAGGTCGATCTCCGGATTGGAGAGGATCACTTCCGGATCGGTCGTGAAATAGGACGCGTCGATGCTGCGGGGTTTGTTCGACCGCACGCAGATCTTGACGATTTCCGCATGGGCGTTGCGGGATTTGCTGAGTACCTGGAAGATGCCTTGTCCGACTACGCCGAAGCCGAAAAGGCCGATTTTGATCTTATTCATGGGTTGGATGGATGAAAGGGTTGAGGATTCGGTTCAGTTGTTCGTGCTCGACCAGAAACCCGTCGTGTCCGAACGGGGAGTCGATCTGATGGTAGGTGCTGCGCGGCAGCATCCGGTGCAGCGCCTGCATTTCGGGCACGGTGAAGATGATATCGGTCGAAATGCCGACGACCAGACATTCGGCCGTGATTCGTTGCAGCGCCGCTGCCACGCCTCCGCGCTGGTAGCCGACGTCGTGCGTGTCGAAAGCGTTGAGGATCTTGTAATAGGAGTAGGCATTATAACGCCGGCAGAGCTTTTCTCCTTGGTACTGCTGGTAGGTGCAGGCCCGGCGAGAGGAGAAGTCGTCGTTCTCGTCCCGCTGCGAGAGGTCGTAGCCTTCGGGTCCCCGGTAGGTGAGCAGCCCGATAGCCCGGGCCGCTGCGAGTCCCTTCATGCCGGCAGTGGCGTAAGGTTCCCCGAAGGTCGAATCGGCTTCGATGGCCATGCGCTGCGTTTCGTCGATGGCGATGCTCCAGGGCGACGCTTTGGCGGCCGTGGCGATCAGGACCAGCTTGCCGATCCGCTCGGGTTCCTGGACGGCCCATTCGACCGCCTGAAAGCCGCCGACGGAGCTGCCGACCAAGGTGTGGATGCGGTGGATGCCCAGAATGTCGGCCAGCAGCCGGTGGGCCCGTACCATGTCGCGGATCGTCAGTTCGGGGAAATCCTTGTAATAGGGGCGTCCGGTCGCCGGATTGACGTGCAGCGGCCCGGTCGTGCCGTAGTGCGAGCCGAGGATGTTGGCGCAGATGATGAAATGCTCGGTGGGGTCGAGGAATTTGCCCGCCTCGACCGTGTGCGGCCACCACGAGGCCACGTCCGAATCGGCGGTCAGGGCGTGGCAGACCCAGATGACATTGTCGTGGGCCGCATTCAGTTTCCCGTAGGTGCTGAATGCGATCGTCAGTTCGGGCAGAATGCCTCCCCGCTCCAATTCGAAAGGTTGGTTATGACGGTATATATTCATTGTGTTTACAGTCGTTTTAATGCGTTGCCGATCTCTTCTTTCAGGTCGTCGATGTGTTCGATGCCCAGCGAGAAGCGCAGCATGTTGGGATAAACGCCCGAAGCGACCAGTTCGCGTTCGTTGAGCTGGGAGTGCGTCGTCGAAGCGGGGTGTACCAAGAGGCTCCGGGTGTCGCCCACGTTGGCCAGGTGGCTGATGATCTCCAGGTGGTTGAGCAGCGAGGAGGCTTGTTCGGCCGATCCTTTGACGCGGAAGGTCAGTACGCCGCCGAAACCGTTGGTCAGATACTTCTTGGCCAAATCGTGGAACGGGCTACTCTTCAAACCGGGGTAGTTTACGCTCTCGATCTTGGGGTGCTTCTCGAGCCACTGAGCCATTTCGAGTGCATTGTCCACCGATCGCTGTACGCGCAACGAGAGGGTTTCGAGTCCTTGCAGCAGCAGGAAGGAGTTGAACGGACTCTGGCAGGCACCCGTGTCGCGGAGCACTTCGCACCGTGCCCGTACGGCGAAAGCCTGGTCGCCGCAGTTTTCCCAGAAGTTGAATCCGTGATACCCTTCCGAGGGTTCGCTGATCAAGGGGTAGCGGCCGTTGCCCCAATCGAAGTTGCCGCCGTCGATAGCCACGCCACCCATGCTGTTGCCGTGACCTCCGATCCATTTGGTCGCTGCGTGCAGCACGACATTGGCGCCCCATTTGATCGGCTGGCAAAGGTAGCCGCCGGCTCCGAACGTATTGTCGGCGATTACCGCGATGCCGTGTTTGCGGCCGATTTCGGCGATCGCCTCGAAATCGGGGATATTGAAGGCCGGGTTGCCGATCGTTTCGATGTAGATGGCCCGCGTACGGTCGTCGATGAGTGCCGAGATGCTCTTTGGGTCGTCCCCTTGTGCGAAACGGACCTCGATGCCGAGTCGGCGGAGCGTGTATTTGAACTGGTTGGTCGTTCCGCCGTAGAGGTAGGAGGTGCTTACGATATTATCGCCTGCCTGGGCGATGTTCGTGATGGCGAGCATTTGGGCGGCCATGCCCGATGCCGTTGCAACGGCTCCGGTACCTCCTTCGAGGGCGGCGATGCGCTCTTCGAAAACGGCGGTCGTGGGGTTGTTCAGGCGGGTGTAGATGTACCCCGGTTCCGTGAGGGCGAAAACGGCGGCGCTCTTTTCCGCACTTTCGAAGGTGTAGGCCACCGTCTGGTGGATGGGGACGGCGCACGATCCGGTCGCTGGATCGGCCTGTTGGCCTGCATGTACTTGCAGGGTTTCGAAACGGAGATTCTGTTTTTTCATGGTTTTGAAAGTTGATTTATGTTTTCGGGATTGTTACAAACAAAAAAATCCGGCTGAACCAGCCGGATTTAAGAGATACACGTACGACGAATCTTACACCCGGCATTTACACCTGCGCATCGACATCATCATACCCATCATCGAAACCGAAAGTCCGACGATCAGCGAGTAAGAATTATTGGATGTAATGCCGTTTTTCATGCGGGTAAAATACGGGTTTGTTATCGTATTGATGTCGCAAATATAGTTATTTTTCGTGAAATGGTGCTGTCGAGAGAAAAATATTTTACAATGCCATTATTTCGATGCAGCATATTTACATCACTGATTATCAGTGACCATTCATTTTAATCGGTACAACCTCTGTTTTGACAAATACACAGAATGTAGGGACAAATGCAAACCGTTGTATTTCATTGCTTTGCATATACGTGTTGTACCGCTTCTTTTCAGCTCTTTTATGGAATGTCCACTATCAGATACAAGGTGTTGAATGATAGGGCATTTCCGCAGGTATGTTACAGAAC
>ERZ779890.3580-NODE-3580-length-13722-cov-4.751372_pt1 | contig 13722 bp, 8 predicted proteins | sample MGYA00511553_ERZ779890 | MGnify/ENA primary metagenome ERZ779890 (study PRJEB29588, sample SAMEA2152064) | human gut metagenome | biome: human gut; feature: human-associated habitat; material: faeces | place: Denmark | collected 2008/2010 ...
CATTTTCGAGCGACCATGTGACCATGATTGAGAAGATTTTGACGGCGTTCCCAACGCGGCGGAATACGCTTCCGTTTTTCGTATCGCGTCCGATACAAGCCTGCGCCTCCGAAACCGTCTGCATCTGCGCCCTGAACTTCGGAATGAACCGCAGGGCCATGGACAAAACAAGCGACAGCGCCGGAATCACGCGTCCAAATAAATACACAAACTTGTCCGAAGTCATAACCTCGTTGTAGCTGGAAAACCACAATACGACGCTTGCCAGCATGACCGCTGCCGACGCACCATAGAGCATGGATTCGAGCGTCAGCGGATTCCCGGAGGGCAGATACGTCAGAATCGTCGCGCCCTCATGGTTAAAGGCCGGGTTCAAAAGCGCGGCAAGCGCCGCCATAGGGAGAAGCCCCATGACGGCAAACCGCACCGCTTTCCGGCCTTTCAGATGAATATCGTAGGCCAGCGCCCCCGTCAGCGAAACCGCCAGATAGACCGGGTGCATCAGGCACATCGAAAACAGCAGCACCAGTGCGTAATATAGAAAATTGATCACGGGATGATATCCCGAAAAAGCGTCTTTGTTTCTCATTCGCCCTCTGTCCAGCCGCCGCTGCCGACGTCCCTGCCCAGCTCACAAGTATAAACCCACGTGACCGTGTCTCCGTCCTGCAGCGCATACTGGCTGCATCCGTAATTCGGGAACCAGCCGTTCACCGCGTACATCCAGCCGGATTCCGCCCCGCAGTCAAATTCATAGAGGTTCCCGATGCCCTCAATGTAAGCCGAGCCGTAAACCGGCGTCGTGGAAAATTCCAGATGGAGTTTATTCTCCCGGCAGACCTGCTGCAAAACGTCAAAAGCGCTCTGGCCCTCCTGAAAGCTGACCTCTACAGACTCCAGCAGCCAGCCGTCCTCCGGCACCAGCTCCCGCTTTTCCTCGCTGCAAAGCTCCATGTGCTCCAGAATCGATGCACAGGAAATGGAGACGGTGCAGTGATAGCTCGGCCCGGCCTGCGGCGCTCCGCACCCGGTCAGCAGCGCAGCCGTCAGCACCAGCGCCAGCACCGCCCAGACGGCGGCCTTTTTATTTGTTTTCCAGACGTTCACGCAATTCAACTCCATATGTGTTGTATCATTTCAAGTATATCTGAAAACCGGTAATCTGTCCAGTGGCGCAATAGCTGCTGCCGGTCTGGTTTACCGGCTTTCAGATATGCTCTGAAATACAGCACGCAGGGCTGCCCCCCAAAAAGGGGGGCAGTCCTGTGCTGCAAATTGGGATTATGAGGTCAGTTCAGTACATTTTTCACGAACCGGTGGAGGATCGCGGCGACCTGTGCTCTGGTCGCGTCGCCCTTCGGCATGAGCTTGCCGGAAGCACCGTTGATCAGGCCCTCCGAGACAGCCCAGCCGAGCGCCTCGCTGGCATAGGCGGAAACGCTGTCCGCGTCGGTGAAGCTGTTCAGCTTTGCGCTCACATCGGTGTCCAGCTTCCTGTACTGCGCATAGCGGTACAGGATCGCGGCAAGCTGCTCGCGCGTGACCTTGGCGTCGGGGGAGAAGGAGGTGCTGTCCGTGCCGGTGACGATGCCGTTGGCGGCTGCCCAGATGACAGACTTTTCGTAATACGCGCCGGAACGCACATCGGTAAAGCTGCTTCTGCCTGTGACGGTGGGTTCGCCCTCGAGCCGGTAGAGAACCGTGACGAGCATGGCGCGCGTCATGGACGCGTTCGGGCTGAAGCTTCTGCTGTCCGTGCCGGAGAACAGGCCGTTTTTGTATACGAACGCAACGTCGTCATAGAACCAGTCGGACGTGGAAACGTCGGTGAACGGAAGCTTGACCTCGGGCTTCGGAGCGGGCTTCTTATTGTCGACACCCGGAGTGATCGGCTCCGGAAGCGCGGCGGTATTGACCGTGACGGTGTAGACTGCGGTGGTCACGCCGTCCTCAGCGGTGACGGTGAAGCTCCAGATATTTCTGGTGTTTGTCAGAGCGCTGACAGTCGCGCGCGGATGCCTCGTGACGATCACGAAGCTGCCGGTCTTGACGACCGTGCCATAGGGAACCGTGACGGTGTAGCTGTTGTTCGCACCGGCCACAGCCTTGAAACCCGCAACGGTGATGCTGCTGACACCCGCGTCATTGGACTTCGGGGCCGCTGTGACCGTGACGGGGAGCCACGGGGAGAAAATGTTGGTGAACTCGTCGCCCATTGCGGACAGAACATAGCTGCCTGCGGCGGCAAACGAGAGCGTGACCTGCCCATTTTCGCCGATGACCTTGCCCTCGACCGGCGTGAGCGTGCCGTCTTCGCCGACTGTGCAGATCTGGATGTCCTCAGGATCGAGCGCCGCACCGTGCGTTACACGGTCCTCGGGCTTCAGACCGCCGCCGTAGGCGTACATATAGCCGTCCATACCGAGCGTGAAGTCGGTTCCGGCCTGAACCGTAAAGGTATCCAGACGGTTTCCGTCCGTATCCGTGAACCACGTATAGTAGTCCATGTACATACTGGTGTCCTGATAGAAGAAGAACTCAACGGTGCCGTCCTCCGCAACGGGGGTCTGGCTGATGGTGTAGCCGGTGTAGCCGTACTGCGTGTTGTATTCGCCGTTCTTGTCGCAGGGGAACTCGCCGTTGACCGCGAAACTGAACGCGGAGGTTTTTTCTCCGTTGACCGTGGTGATCGTGCCGTTGCTGACGACGAGATAATCGCTCTTGCTGTCCTTCGTGAAGTCCTCACCGAAGGTGAGCTCGTGGTACTTCACGAGCACGTCCAGCGCGGAAACGCCGTCTGTGACATCATCAGCGTAGCCATAGCGTTCGGCGAGATCGCTGGAGACTTCCACGCGGGTCGGAACCATGATAAACATATTTTCTGCCTGCATGGAAATGGTCGCGTGGATCGTCTTGGCCTCTTTCACCGTGACCGTGACGGAGTAGGTCACGGCAGTGCCGTCCTCAGCGGTCACAGTAAACGTCCAGACGCCGTCCTCACCCTTGGCCGGGCCGGTAAGCGTGGCCTTGCTGTCGGAAAGTGTGATCTCGAAGCTGTCTGCCGTGACCTCCGTGCCTGCCGGAAGCGTTACGGAGAAGCTGTTTTCAGCCGTACCGGCTGCTGCAGAAACGCCTGCAACCTTGACGGACGCAACGCCTGCGTCAGAGGACTGAGCTGTGCCGAACACCACGTTGATGGTGTAAGTGCGCTTGCCGTCGCTCGTTTCATTCATGGTGGGCCAGCTGTCGTCTGCGCAGACGACGGTGATGACGCTGCCATTTGCGATGGGGATCAGGGACGTGCGGGAATATTCGCGGCCCGTAGCCTGCGTGCCGAGATAGGCGCGGACCTGATAGTTCTTGTTTGCCGCCGTCGGTGTGACGAGCAGCGAGGTCGTGCCTTCCGGCACAGTCAGGGTGTAGGTGAAGGTGTCGCCGCTGAACTTGGGCGCCAGCTTACCGGTGCTGAACGTGAGCGCTTTGAGGCGGGTGTCGGAATTGTTCCAGCTGCCGCCAAGATCCTCAACGGTACGGGTGTACATGATGCGGATCTCGTCGCCCGCGCAGAGCGTGCCCTTTGCAACGGTAAATTCACCAAAGCCAAAGTTTGTGAACCAGTCGTTGAGCGTGCCCATCCAGCCGGACATCGAGCCGCCCTGCTGCTCCTTGAGGTCGTCAATGGAGGAGATGTAGTTGCTTTCCGCGCCGACGACGGTGTGGCCATCCAGTGCTTCCACAACGCAGCCCATCATGGTCGATTCGCCAGTCAGCTCGATCCAGGTGTCGGCCAGCGTGCCTTCCCACGCAGCGCCTTCCGCCTTCGGGAACGTGGTGTTCTCCACGATCACGCGGGTCATACCGGCCAGCGTCAGAACGCTGACATACGCCGTGTCGGAGCCGCCCTTGGAGGCGTCGTCCTTCACATAGGACAGCGTCAGTGTGTAGCTGCCTGCTGCAAGCTGCTTCTTGATGCTGCCGCTCTTCTCGCCGCTGACAGCGTCGGCCAGCGTTTCCGTGCTGCCGCCGTCGGCTGCGAGCGTGATGGTCAGTTTGTCATAGCCGTTTTCCGAGGAAACGCCGTAGCCGAAGCGCAGAACGGTGGGTGCGCTCAGCGTAAAGGCAAACGAGGTCGTGGAGCTGGTCTTGTCCTGATTCTGGTTGCTGCTTTCAAAGCGGTCCAGATCGGCATTGTAGACCCAGGGGTAATTGCCGTTGTCGGAAACGCTGATAGAGGTGACAGTCTGCTCGGGGTAGGAGACGTGGCCGAGGCGGTCGTCGTCCCAGACCGTGTAGGTTTTGCCGCAGACGGCGCATTCGTAGGTCTTATAGCCGGTGAAGACCTGCTCGGTGCCGTCCTTGGGCGTATGGCCCTTGGCGGGAACGATGTCTTCCTTCGTTTCTGAGCAGCCGTCTCTGCGGCAGGTACGGACGATCTTGCCCGGCTGCGTGCAGGTGGGAGCCGTCAGGACACAGCTGTTGTCGCTGCCGTCCAGATCCTCGCAGAAGTCGTGGCCGAGCGGTGCGGTATAAGCCGTGCGGTAGCTTTCGCCGCACTTGCTGCAGGAGTAGCTGGTGTAGCCCTTCACAGTGCACAGCGGAGCCGTGACCGTGCCCTCGCCGTTCGCCTCGTGGAAGGTCACATCGCTCTGCCATCTGAGCGCGGGATAGCCGCCGCAGACCGGGCCGAATGCGTCGGACAGGTCGGCGTCCTTGAGGTCAGCTTCATTCAGCGCTTCGGCGTTCGCGTCCGCGTTCAGCGTGTTCAGATAATAGCACTTGGAGATCTCGGAGGAAGCAGTGTCAACCGTGCCGAATACGGCGCTGCCCGCTTCGCCGGTGGAGTAGCAGCTGGAGATGGTGATCTTCCCCTGCACAGTGCCGCTCCAGTTCACATTGCCCTTGACCTCGCCTGCGATGCCGCCGGAGGCCGTGCCGGAGATCTTGCCGGTGTTGTAGCAGCTTGTAACAGTCATTTCGCTGCTGGTGCCGCCGATGATGCCGCCGGCCTTGCTGCCGGTCGCGGAAATTTCTGCGGTGTTATAGCAGCCGGTGATGGTCGAGCCGTTGCCGACTGTGCCGCCGATAATGCCGCCGACGCTGCTGCCGCCGGTGACAGCGCCGAAGTTCGCGCAGTTCTCGATCACGGCGTTCTGATAGGTGTATCCCACAAGACCGCCGACGTTGTTGCCGGTAGAGGTGATGACTGCGTAGTTGAAGCAGTTCGCGATTTTCGGAGCAGTGCCGCTGGCATAGCCGGCGATCGCGCCTGCGCTGCCCTTGCCGGAAACTGCGCCGCGGATGGTCAGATCATGGATGTAGGAATTCGAGCCGATCTGCGCAAACAGGCCAGCCGTGGCGTTCAGGCCGGTGATCTCGAAGCCTGCGCCGTCAAGCGTGACCTTCTTGCTGGAGCTGATGTTCAGCCATGCGTATTTGCCGAGGTTGATATTGGCCGTCAGAACGCCCGTAACGTCCGCGTCCTTGCTCTTCGCAACGAACCATGCCAGCTCCGCGCCGGTGCTGATCTGGTAAACGCCGTTTTCGTCGGTCTGCGGTTCGGTCTGCGTCTTGCCGTCCCATGCGCCCGCTGCGGTTGCCTGCAGGGTGATGGTGAATTCGTTGGAGCCTTCCTCCTTCATGGTGACGCTGCCAGTGGCGTATTCAACGCCAGCGCCGGAAACGGTGTAGAAGTATTCCTCGGCATAAGCCTTGAACGTGCCGTCTTCCGCGACCGCAATGCCGTTGCCTGCGCTGTCCGCCAGCGTGACGGTCAGATCCTTGCGGTCAATGGCCGTGCCGTTCTGATCCTGGAAAATCAGCTTGCCGGTCAGGAAGTCAAGCTTTACGACCGGGATCGTGATCTCCGGCAGACGGCTGAGAATGCCTGCCGTCTTGGGCGCGTCGAAGCCGGGATTCGTGCCCACAGCATAGGTGATGCCGCGGTGTGTCGGAACGCCGGGCCAGCCCGCCTGCTTGATCGCGCCGCTCAGCGTGTAGGTCTCCTCAGCCCAGAACTTCGGGATGGTGACAGTCAGCTTCTGCCGCTCAGGGTTGCCGCTGAAGTCATAAACGCCGAAGTTTCCGCCGGGATCACTCTTGAAGAAGGTGCCGTCCGGGCCCTGCATATACAGGGAGAAGTTGAAGTTATACGCGCCGGAAAGCTTTTCCTTGGGGCTGATCAGGTTGGAGAACTGGATCGTGACGGAATCGCCCGGCTTGATGGCAGCCAGCTCTTCCTGCGTCAGCTCCGTGCCCTCCGCGTTGACAAACTTGTAGCTCACACCGCGTGCCGTCACGACCTGATAGGTCGAAAGGCCGCCCTTCGTGACCTTGATGATATTGCGGCCGGTGATCAGACCGCTGACGGTCACAGTGCCGTCTTCAGCGGTTGTGACGCCAGTGTTTGTGAAGCCGCCGGAATACGTCATAGACGCAGCGGTCACGGTGGGGCGCAGGACGCTCACGGTGCAGCCCGCTTCGGGCTTGAAGCTGTAACTTGCACCCTCTGTTCCAGTGTAGAACAGAATGTCATGCTCCGCATCGAGTTGCCGCGCCTCATCCTTCTCGATGACCGCGTCCATGCGGTCAAGATTCATATTGGTCTGGATGGCGCTGCCGTCCGCGCCGACATTCACGACAAACACGCCCGTCAACTCCGGCCAGATGGCGGAGAAGCGATGCGAGGCCGTGCTGGTCTGGCCAGCCATATGGGTCATTGCGTCATAGGTTACGAGCACGATTGCCGTGCCCTCGTGCTTGGCCTCCATCACAGCGACGTTGCTGTTCAGCGCGTTCGGCGTGATGGTCACGACGTCGCTGGCATTGCCGTTCACATCGATGACCTGATAGTGCATCTCCGGCAGTGCGACCTTGGCGTTCATAAAGCTTTCGATCGCGAACCAGTTGCGGAAGGAGTTGAGTTCAAACGTCTCGCCAACGGCCATGTTTTTATAGCCCTTGGTGTTGATGTTCAGGTAAATGCCTGCACGGTCGTAGACGTTGTTTTCAAAATGATAGATCGTGCTCTTGTTGAAATCACCGGTCAGGCCGAGATCCTCTTCCGTGACCGTGTACGCTGCGTCGGCGCTCAGTCTGATGTAGTTCCAGTAGGTCGCGCCCTCCGGATGGCGGACACGGTAGAAGTAATCCGTGTTCTTGTCGAGATGGAACGTGGCCGTGCCGTCCTCGACGGAACGCGCGAACGGCTCAAGGAAGCTGAACACATAGTATTTTGCGAGCGTACCGGCGTCGATGGTCGAGCCCTTCGGCGCTGTGACCGTGACCGTGACGAATTCCTTGCAGGTCAGGCTGAGGCTGTCGTTCATTGTCGGGGTCTTGGAAGCGGTAGCCGGGTTGTAGTTCGGATGCGTTTCCGCGTTCGGCGTGGCTGTCACGCTGACTGTATCACCAACGACAAACAGGCAGCTTGTGTAGGTCTTGCCCCAATTTACGGCCGAGCCAAACTCCGCCTTACGCTCTGCACCGGAGGCGTCGGTTACGCGCAGCGAAAGAGTATAGTCTGTGTCCTTAACCCATGAATTGGGGTTGACGGAGATCTGATACATCCGCTGCAGCTTGAAGCTGCTGCTGTCGCTGCTGACGTCGATCACCACGCCGCCGTTGCGGTCATTGTTCGCGTCGTAACCGTCAACCCAGTAAGCGCCGGGCGCAAGGTCGATGGTATACGCGCCGTCTGCGGCTTCCTTCGCGGCCAGCAGATCGTCCGCGCCCTTCACGCCGTCCATGTAGGTATACAGCTTCAGGGACTTGACCTGTGCGTCGTGCATACCGGACAGTGTGACGCTGACATCGCCCTCTGCTGCCAGAACGCCTGCGGGCAGCAGGCTCAGCAGCATCACAAACACGAGCAGCAGACTCAGAATTCGTTTCTTCATACATTTTTCCTCCAGAATCAAAATATCTATCGCAAGCTCCTTATTAAATAGGAGCGGAAACAGGGGGCGCAGACGGCTTTGGGAGAAACAAAAGTCCGCCATTCTTGACAAAATGGCGGGCGGATCTCCACAGAAACAAAATACGCTGCTTTTCCTGTGAGGAAAAACGGCGCACCTGTTCCGAATGCTACAGGCAGAGCTCGTCCCACGCATTCATCCTTTCCGCCGCGAATGCGGCGCAGACAGCAGTTCTTCTGACTTGCACTCTGGAAACAAACTCTTTGTTTCCGCGCCCGTTTCCTGCCTTCTCGCGGATAAATCCGCAATGACTGGCTTTCGCCCAGACAGCTTTCGCTGCTTCGGAACGGTCTTGTGCGCACAGCTCCGGTCGAGTGGTTTTCCCTTTCTCTTGCGCCGAAGCCTGCCCTGCGGCGTGCTTCGGTTACTGTACATCGGATGGCAATATCAAATTGTTAGAAAAAGCAAAATCTTGTGCTTTTCCGTCTGCTACTATACACGATATGGGCGTGATTTGCAAGCGGTTTGAAAAAAATATACCGCATTTGTCCCACCCTCTTGAAAAAAGCCGAAAGCTGTGTCAAAATAAAGAAAACCGCCCCGGCGGTGTTTTGACAGCACAACGGTTAGATGCAACTAACTGATACGGAGGAAGCGATGAAATACCATATTGAGAAGAATACCGTGCAGGAAACGCTCGTCATTCCGCTCTACGGGCGGAAAATGTGCTCGGAATTATATCCGAATCTCTACCGTGACGAGACGGCCCTGCGCCTGATCGATCAGATCGATTACGATTTTTCGCTTCTGTCCCAAAAATCAAAGAGCCTCATGCAGCAGTTCGGCTTTCTGGAGGCCGCCATGCACCAAAACGACCTTGCGTGGGAGGTGCGGGACTATCTGCGCTGGCATCCGAACGCAGCGGTTGTCAACCTCGGCTGCGGACTGGACGATACGGGCCGCAGCTGCGATAACGGAACGTGTAAAATCTACAATCTAGACTTTTCCGGCGTGATTGCCGTGCGCGACGCACTCCTGCCCGCAGGGGATCAGGAGGAAAACATCGCCTGCGACCTGAAGACACATCGTGGTTCCGCCGCATCGACGCGTCGGGCGGCGCGGTATTCTTTGCCGCGGGCGTATTCTACTATTTCCTGACGGAGCAGGTCAGAGCGCTCGTACAGGTCATGACGAAAGCGTTCCCCGGCAGCAGGCTGGTCTTCGACGCGGCAAATCAAAAGGCGGTGCGCCTGATGCTCAAAACTTGGATCAAAACCGCTGAAATTCAGGATGTCGGCGCATATTTCGCTGTTTCCGATGCGAAAAAGGAACTTTCCGGCTGGTCGCCGCGCCTGCGCGTGTCGAGCCGGGGCTATATGCTGGGCTATCAGAGTCTGGATGACCCGTCGGTTCCCGGCTTTTATCGGTTTCTTGCAAAAGTCGGCGACGGCATGATGCGCATGCAGATCGTTCAGCTGGAATTTGCGGAAGGAGAGAAGAAGCTATGAAATATGCAGGGATGCCCATGGGGATGTGGGCGCTGTTCGCCGGTTCGTTCCGGAGGGAACTGACCGCTGTTTTCGGCTATGATGCGGGTGCGGCCCAAGAAATTACGAAAAACGCAAAGCCGCGCTACCGGAAGATCATTGCCGGTCTGCCGGAATTTGAAAAGGCTGACCGCTTCAAAATGAACATCGTGAACTGTGCGATGCTGTGCGCGTTCGTCCTCAGCATGCCGCAGCGCCCGGACGTGCAGCATCTGACGGATTACTATGCAAAGTCTATGATAACCGCACCCATGCGTTGGTTCTGCCGCAAGAGCGGGAAAAACAAGTTCTCCGAAAAGGATCTTGCCTCCATGCGTGCGACCGCAGCCCTACGCGCTGCCGACCGCAACCCCTATTCGTGGAACATGGAACTGTTTGAATATCCGGACGGCAGCGGCTATGAGGCGCGCTTTGACCGCTGCGGCATCTGTACGCTGATGCAGGAGTTGGGTCTGTACGACCTGACATCTACTATGTGCCGCTTGGACTACACCATGAGCGATGCCGGCGGTGCGTCCGACTTCGTGCGCGAATATACCCTTGCCTCCGGTGGCCCCTACTGCGACTGCGGCTATCACCGCAAAAAGTAACTGCCGCCTCTCCACGGAACAAGGAAAAATTCGTACTGCACTTACCCGTTTCGTCATAGGGGGCAATGCCCACTCGGCTTGTTGGGGAGTAACGAATTTGCCGAAGACTACCGTAAAATCGGTACGTTTTGCCGGACCAATGTGGGAATCAGCCCCTACAACCGAAGATGCAAGTACATACAGATTCACCGAAAATCAACGTGAAGTCTGCAACACTCTGCTGCACAACCTCTCCGGCTCGACTTCACCGATACCACCGCCCCTTCGCAACGGGGCGGCTTTTTTTCGTATTTTGTGTTTAAGACTCCAGTAGTATTGACAACAAAATAAGACTGTGGTATTATATATGCGTGGCCACTACTGGAGTCTTATGAAAAGAGGTATGTATATGGACATCAAATTATTTGACTCTGAACTGAAGGTGATGGACGTGATCTGGCGCGAGGGGGATACCCCCGCCAAGGAGATCGCGCGGCAGCTGACAAATGAATTGGGCTGGAATGTCAATACGACTTATACGCTCATCAAGCGCTGCATGAAAAAGGGTGCGATCGAGCGCAGTGAGCCGGGCTTTCTGTGCCATGCGCTGATCCCGAAATCAGCGGTGCAGGAGGCGGAGACGGATGAACTCATCAACAAGGTCTATGACGGTTCTGCCGACAAGCTGTTCGCCGCGCTGCTGGGCAGAAAAAAACTCTCCGCCGAGCAGATCGAGCGGCTTCGGCAGATCGTCGGGGAACTGGAATGAGGTGCCCGGTATGAGCCTTCTGCAAATGAGCGTCACGGGCGGCGTCATGATCCTTGCAATTACGGTCCTCCGTGCGCTGGCGATGAACCATGTGCCGAAAAAGACGTTCCTGGCGCTTTGGGGCGCGGCGCTGCTGCGGCTGGTGCTGCCGGTCTCGCTGTCCTCTACCCTGAGCATCTATTCACTGCTAGGGCAGAAGACAGCCTTGAACGTGGTAGACGTGCCCGCAGCGGCAACTCCGGCCCTTTTGCCGGGGCAGGCTGTCGCTGCCCTGCCGCAGATAGACGCTGCACCGGTGCAGACAATCTCCGTATGGAGCATTGTATGGATTGCCGGGGTGGTTCTCTGCGCAGCCTTTTTCGCGGCGGTTTACTGGAAATGCTGCCGGGAGTTCCGCATGTCTTTTCCAGTGGACAATGATGCGTCCCGGCAGTGGCTGCAAACGCATCCGCTGCGGCGCGGGATCTGCATCCGGCAGTCTGACCAGATTTCGTCGCCCCTGACCTTCGGCGTCCTGCACCCGGTCATTCTGATGCCCAAAAAGACAGATTGGAACGACGAAACGGCGCTGCAATACGTTTTGGAGCACGAATTTGTACACATCCGGCGGTTCGACGCGGTTTCCAAGCTGCTTCTGATCGCGGCTGCATGTGTACACTGGTTCAATCCGCTGGTTTGGGTCATGTATGTGCTGGCAAACCGGGACATGGAGTTGTCCTGCGATGAATCCGTTGTTCGCCGTTTCGGCAGCGACGCAAGAGCCTCCTATGCAAATATTCTGATTAGCATGGAAGAAACAAGAAGCGGCTTCGCGCCGCTCTGCAATCACTTCAGCAGAAATGCGATTGAAGAAAGGATCACAGCAATTATGAAAACGAAAAAAATTACAGTCATGTCTCTGCTTCTGGCAGCACTGCTCGTAGCCGGAACGGTAACGGTTTTTGCAACCTCAGCGAAAACAGAGGAACCCAGTGTGCCGGTCAAGGGGACAGGCGCAGTTGTGGAACAAAACAGCGCGGCTGGCTCCGGCGGCTCTGTGGTCGTCGAAACCGGCGAACCGCTGGAGCCGAGCGCGGAATATGCTGCCGCCGGCATTCGCAGACAGGAAACCATGTGGTACTATCAGAAGCAGCCCATCGCCATGATTTACGACGACAACGGCGGTATTTATATGGATGGGGAAGCCGCGGACGGCATTTATCTGCATATCATACGGGGCAGCCGCAGCAGTATTTCAGAGGTAACCATCGTCACAAAGCAGCAGTGCCGTGAACTGGCGGATCGTTACATGAACGCTATAGAGCCCGAGTCCGCAGAAAACACGCTCATGTCCTACGTCGATCCGTCGGACGGCAAAACGTATTACAGCTTCGATGGCAGCAAGACCTTTGAGCCGATGACGGACGCGGAATTTGAAGCGCGTTTCCCGACACCGGACGTCGAATGGTGGACGTATGACGAATACAAGGCATGGCTCGACAACGAAAAGGTGCAGCTGCAAAGCCTGCTCGGCGAAGAGGCATGGACAAGCAGCGACGGCAGCTTCATCTGGACACAGGAGAAGATCGACGAGACGATTGCGCTGTATGAAGGCATTCTGGAAGACATGAAAAACGGCGTCATGTACTCCAAAAACGTGGACGGTCAGGACGACGTGCTGCTGAGTTATAACCCTGCCGATATCAGCACGTCGGCAGACTGACGTACAAAAGGCTCCATTTGGTGTCTTGGAAACGCCAAGCCGCCCCTGTTGCGCTATGCGCAGCAAGGGGCGGCTTTTGGTTGCTTTGATTATTTGAAAGCGGCTGATCGTGCCTGCTCGGACGGGTAGCAGAGGCATGCTTCCGGGCGGAGGTCAAGGCGGATGGTCTGACCCGGTTCTGCGGGCGCGTTCTTGGGCAGCGCGGTACGGAGCAGCGGGGTGTTCTGATGCTCCGGGCGCAGGAGGACGATCGACGCATCCAAATCGCGGATTACGCGGGAGACAACGGCGCTGTAAGGCCCTGTGTGCAGCGTGACTGCGCTGTCCGGGACAGCGATAGTAACCTGCTCTGTTTCTGCCTGCAGCGGCAGTGTGAGCGCCCGGCCGTCCAGTTGGACGCCCTCTGCGCAGCGGTGCGCCGGAAGAAAATTGCGGCAGCCGGCCAGCCGTGCAGCGTCCTGTGTTGCAGGATGGAGAACCAGCACCTGCATATCCGTTACTGCACCGGAACGGCCATTTTCCATGACGCAGACTGTTTTGCAGTTGCGATAGCATTCACCGAGATCATGGCTGACCCACAGAATCGGGCCGGGAAAGTCCGCAAGCAGATCGGCTAACTCCAATTCCAGATTCCACTTGAGAAACGTATCCAGTGCGGAAAACGGCTCGTCAAGCAAAATCACGCGCGGTTCCGAGGCCAGAATACGCGCCAGCGCGACGCGCCGCTGCTGCGGCGTGAGATCAATGTGCTTTTCACTGTCAAACAGTGTCTCGCCGTCGAGGACAATGCGGCCACTGTCCGGTGTCATGATGCCCGCAATGCAGCGCAGCGTCACACTCTTTCCACAGCCGGATGCGCCGAGCAGAGCCATAGTGCCGCTGCTTGCTTCAAATTTGGAGCGGAGCATAAAATTCCCCAGCCTTTTTTCAATATCTACGAGCAAACTCATGCGCACTGCCTCCTTTCCCGGCCTGCCGCCGATAAACTCTTCTTTTCCAGCATGTTTACAACCAGCAGAATGATAGCGGAAATTCCAACGTTCACCATGACCCATTTGAGAGCCAATTCGTCGTTGTTGATCTGCCAAAGCTGATAGACCGTGGTGGAAACGGTTGCGGTTTTGCCGGGCGTGTAGCCTGCAATCATGCTTGTTGCGCCGTACTCGCCGAGCGCACGGGCAAATGGGCCTGGCAGCACCAGAAGGACGACGGCACGATGGAG
>ERZ779890.3590-NODE-3590-length-13701-cov-3.469881_pt1 | contig 13701 bp, 13 predicted proteins | sample MGYA00511553_ERZ779890 | MGnify/ENA primary metagenome ERZ779890 (study PRJEB29588, sample SAMEA2152064) | human gut metagenome | biome: human gut; feature: human-associated habitat; material: faeces | place: Denmark | collected 2008/2010 ...
AGCCTACTCGCCGGTTTCCGGCATAATGCAGTCGGTTTTCATTTTGCTGTTTATGCTCCTGCTGTCTCCGGCGGCCCGGTATATTCCGCTGGCCTGCCTGTCGTCGGTATTGATTATCATTGCATATAATATGTTCAATTTTCCTAAGTTCTGGCACCTGCTGCAAGGCCCCCGCGGTGACCGTATTACGCTTATTGTCACTTTTCTTCTCACGGTCATGGTTGACCTGAATACGGCCATCAGCGTCGGTTTTATTATGTCAAGCGTCATTTTTATGCACCGCATGAGCCGCGAAATTGAGGTCGCCAACGATGAAAGCGTTCTGGAATATGTTTCCCGCGGCCAGGACATCAGTGATACGCTGAATGAAAAGGGCGTCATCTCGCTGCGTCTGTCCGGTCCGTTGTTTTTCGGCGGTGCTTCGCAGGTCTCAATGTTTTTCCGCCAAATGCACGATGTGCCGAAAGTCCTGATCTTCCGCATGGGTTCGGTTCCGGTCGTCGATGCCAGCGGCGCCAATATTCTGGTTGAGTTTATCCGCAAGTTGAAACAGTACGACACCAAGATTATCTTTTCTCATCTGAAAGCCCAGCCGCGCCGCGTTTTGCACGATGCCCTGACCAAGGAAGGACTGATAAAGGATATTTCGACGGCCTCAAGCTTTGAAAATGCCGTTAAAATGACCAAACGCTACCTGCGCAAACTTGAGGCTGATAAAACGGATAAATCAGTTGATTTTTAGTCGTTTTAAGCAATAATAAGAACAAACTGAAAGAAAGGATTAAGATTATGACCATTGTTTTGAGTTTGTTGCTTCTGCTGGCCGTCGTTTTTCCGGCCTACGCCAACCCGGCCTGCGCCGTTTGTACGATTGCGGTCGGAGCCTCTCTGGAAATTGCCCGTTCGTTAGGTGTGGATGACAGCGTCGTCGGCGTTTGGGCCGGTGCGTTTCTGGCATTGATTGGCTTTTGGACCATCAAGTGGTTTGATAAAAAAGGCTGGAACTTCAAAGGCCGTGATTGGACGATTATTGCCGTTTCCGTTGCCATGATTGGTTTCATGTATATCAGCGAACTGCAATATCATTCCGAAGTTATCGGCATTTTCTATCTCGACCCGTTTCTTTTCAGCACGATTGTCGGCGCATTGGTATTGATCTGGTCTTCGGATTTTTATCAGTGGATGAAAGCCCGCAATGGCGGCCATGCGCATTTCCCGTTTGAAAAAGTTTTGGTTCCGGTCATTGCTTTGCTGCTGGCCAGCGCTTATTTCTATTACTATCCGCTTTGCCAGGAAACCGGTGCCGATTTGTACAATTTTTAGGAGACAGTCATGAATAAGGCTAAAAACGTTAAGGAATTCGTTGAACGCATTGACAGTACCAAGAAGGTAAACCCGAAAGATTTGTCCTCGGATCAGGATTTAACCATTGCCATCATGAATTTGATCTCCATAGAAGAGCATCTGGTCTTTTCCGGTGCCAAAACCGGCAAAAACTCTTTTTACGACCTGATTGAAGAAATCCGCGAAACCCGTAAGAACCTTATGCAGAAAATAATTCCGGCCTATGAAGGCGAAGTCTGGTGCATATCCAAACACCTGCTTGCGTCGTCCATGCGCCTTATGGAAGTCGGAACCAAACAGCAGAGCCTGGGCAACAAGGAACAGGCCTATGACTTGTTCAATAAGGCCTATGATCTTTATTGCCTGTTTTGGGGATTAAATATGAATATGCTGAACGTCGACGACCTCAAATGGGTAAAAGACGACGCGGAAACGGTAAAAAAGCTGACGGCCAGGGTTGAAGAAGCCACGGCCTCGCTTCCGGCGGAAAAACAAAAGGAAACAGCGCCGCAAGGTGCTTTGGCCAAAATGAAAGCCTTTGTCCGCAAAGCCGTAGATTGCTGCATTGAATAGAAATGATACCCCGGTGCTGTTCCACCGGGGTATTGCATAAATTTGCAAAATTAGTTACAAAACCCGGAATACTCATCCCAATCGCCGCCAACAGCGTCATCGTTACAGTTTGAAGCAAGACTTGCAAAACAACCTTCCGTTTCTTCCGTGTTTAAAAGTTTCTTGCTCCCATCCTTATATTCACAATATTTATATTCCGTAACGTATCTTACATAAGAATAATTAGGAATAGTGCAGTTGGGATAACAGTAATTGGTCGAACCCCAGTAGCCGTAAATATGTATTCTTCCTTTGTAACACGAATAGCACAAGTTACCGCAGCTGTCTTTCCCTTTTTCTTCCCGGTAACAGTCAGAAGTACAATTTAATGACGTGCCGCTTGCACATGCAGAGCAGCATTTTTTGCAGGATTCAAATTTTTGGATTGATCCGGAGTAACAGGAAGCAGAGCCGGTTTCGCCGCCGCATTCGCAGGAGCTGTAGCCGGAGCAGGGGTTTTCCTTGCGCTTGTATTTGGTTTCGGAACAGCTTAAGCAGCTCCCGTCGGGAACATAGCCCTGAGCCGAGGCCTGCGCATAGGTATAGTCATATCCGGAACAAGGGTCGCATTTGCATTTTTTGTAATTGGCGTCAAAGGAACAAGTTGCCTCCACGACCGTGCCGGAAGCGCAGGAAGTTTCGGTAAAGCCGGCTTCTTTGCAGGCGCGGGGACGGTCTTCGGCACATTTTGCAAAATAGGCGGAGTTATAGGGGCATTGTCCGGAAGGATAAGCGGGGAGGGAACATGAAGTGACGGAATATCCCTCGTTCTTGCATTGTTGCACGGTATCGACTTTATAATCGTCATCGCCTTCCAACGAACTAAATCTGGCATCGCCGCAGTCGCCGGCGCCGAGAAAACAGACGGCAGCGAGTTTAAGGGAAGAGGAAATATCGGATATGGGCTTCAACTCAATAGGTGTGTCTGTGTGTGTATGTGAAGGAAAGTCGGGAGCGGCCATGGAAACGGCCGGTACCAGCAGTAGAGTTGCAGAAGATAGAAGCAGATTTCGCATGATCGTTCTCCCGAAAGTTCAGAATTGAAGTCCATATCTGAATATCAGGATACACTGATTTGTCGGAAGAGTCAACTATTAATGAAACTGCATTTTTTTCTGTCTACCAATAGTGGGGGTGGATTTATTTCCCGCAAACGGGATGATGCCGGCAGAATTTTAACCAGAGCCGCAAAGTCAACGGCTGCGGGACAGAAAACGTCTGTTGTCCTGCGTTTGGGCGGCGTTTCTCTGCGTAATAATGATGGTGTCTTCGCCCTGAATCTTGCTGGCTGCGGCCGCCTGAACATATTCTTCGCTTTTGCAGGCTTTTTTGTAAAGCGTATACCCGTCTTTAAAAGTTGTTTTGGCATAGGCATGCAGCGTTTTTTTGAAATCTTCGCTGATGTCTGCGTCTTTTTCCAGAAAACGGGCAAAATTAATGGTTGCGGTTTTTTCGCTGCCGTCGGGTTCGACGAGCGTCAGGTCGAAGCTGTAACATTTTTTCAGCCTGCGCATATATTCGGCATTGTGTTTTTTAGCCGCGTCAAGCGTCAGGGCTTTTTCCCGGATTCGATACGGAAAAGATTTGTGAAACCATTTTTCTGCCATTCTGCGATGTGCCTTTTCATAGTAGTCTTGAAAAGTTTTTTGCCACCAGTCGCTCATGCCGTTGACAATCAGCGACAGTTCTTCTTTGGCGGGAACTTTGGAAATATTTGGTTTGATTCTGCCGTCTTTAAGTGCCTGAACATAAAAGCCGTAACGGTTTCCGAAAGAACGAAAATCTTTGGTCTGCAAATATTTTTGTCTCATTTCGAGCAATTCGGAAATCTGGGCGGATATTTCGTCGTGAACGCAGATTTTGGCAAACTGCAGCAGGCTGATGCCGAAGTCCTTGATGCCTTTGGCGTCGTTCATTTCGTGTGTGCCTTCGTGAATGGCGCAGGATTTGATTCTGCTTTTGCTGTTGTATACCGCGGCAGTTCGTTTTTCTTTCCGGTAGGTTTGCCTGTCCATGCCGGCAGAATCGACGACAAAATATTTCAATGCGATTGTTTTGGTTTCGGAAACGTAGCCGCCCAAGGTTCTGAAGTTTCTTTTCAGATAGGCGGTATCAACGATAACCGTATCGACCTTGTATTTTACCTCGCGGAAGTTTTCGGGAACATTGCTCAAAACAACCGCTTCGCCGTTGAAGGCGGCGTCAACGGCCAGCGAAGCCGTGTCCAGCGGAAATTTCGTCTTGTAGTCGGAAACGTCGGCGCCCTGCGGCGATTGAACCGCCGCTGCCGAAAACAGGGTCATAATCGAGCCGATGACAAAAGTGTCGGCAATCCTCAACCGGTTTTTTCTTTGCAAAAGCCAGTTCTTGATTCTTTGTTTTGCCGGTTTGCCGTTCTCCCGTTTCATCTCCAATCCCCGTTTGTTCAAATCATAACATAAGGGGCTGAAAATATCCACAAAATTCGCGAAAATGCTGCCCGAAGCAAAAAGATCGGCGGCTTTAATTTAATGTTAAGCACGGTTTTGTTATAATCCGTCGTAGACGTTTATGAAAAGAGGAATATTTAAGAGTTGCGGACATGAAAGTTTTGGTACAGAGAGTCAAAAGGGCCGGCGTTGAAGTCGGGGGAGAAAAAGTCGCTGCAATTGCCGCCGGCCTGCTGGTTTTTGTCGGCGTCGAAAAAGGCGATGCCCGGCCGCAGGCGGAATATCTGGCGGCCAAGGTTGCCAATCTGCGTATTTTTGAGGACGAAAACCAAAAAATGAATCTGTCGGCGCTGGACATTGGCGGCGAGATCATCGTCGTTTCGCAGTTTACGCTGGCCGGCGACTGTACCCGCGGCAATCGCCCGGGATTTGACAATGCCGCGCGCCCCGAAGATGCCAAACCCTTATACGAATATTTTTCGGATTGTCTGCGTGCCAAAGGCTTGCATGTTGAAAACGGCATTTTTCAGGCCGATATGCAGGTTTCGCTGATAAACGACGGTCCGGTAACTTTTGTTTTGGAGAAAAAGTAAAATGGCTGATGCAAACAACAATCTGCCGCAGCCGCTGCATAATGCAGCCGGTTCGCTGGCGCCGCAGCGTCCGACCGAGTTTGCAGGCATACTGCGCCTGTTGTCGACACTTTCTTATCAGGACAGGGAACAGATAAGCGCCTATGAACGGCAGGTCTACGACATGCTTCGTTCCAGTCCGCAGAATCTTGACGGTCTGGTTGCGTTTCTGCGCATTCAGCTGATGCAGGGGAATCATCAGAAAGCCAAGGCTGTCGCCAACCGGATTTGGGAAATCGGCGGAACTCTGGATCATGAAGCTGAAAAAAGTTATGTCAACGATTTGCTTAATCTCGGTCTGGTCGAAATGGCCTCGATTCTTCTGCGGCCTTATTTTGAAAGAATGAGCGCATATGTCGGCGAATACGGCCATCTGTTTTTAAAGTATGCCATTGCCGCCGGACTGCTCAATGTCATTGAGAAAACGGCGGTATTGCTGCCGTCCGTCGGCGTCCGCAAAGCTCTGACCGATTTTGCCGCCGTATACCGGCACCTGAATTATGCCGACGCCTTTAAGGGAATTCAGCGCTCGGTGCTGGACAACGTCAGGGACACGCTCTGTGCCTATGAATTTAATCTCTATACTGACCGTGGTTTTACCGATTTGGAAATTTTGCTTTACGTCGGCAACGAAACTCTTGATTGCGAACGTCTGCGCGAGTTTGTCGATCTGCAAGCTTCGGCCGTCTGCTCGGCCAAAGGCGTCAAAAGGCTTAACAATCTGAGCTTTGTTATTCGTCCGGTCGGCGAATATACTAAGCCGGCCGTTTAGTCCCGCCCGGCGTAATGATGTCGGGCAGAGCCTTGTCCGGACGTCTCCGACGCTCAGCCTGATTTACCTTGTCTTTGATTTTTTCACCGGCGGCCGTGAACAGTTTTTTCATCAGCCGAAAAGCGACTTCCTGTTCGTTTTCGTCGCTGTTGAACAGTACAAAACGGTTCTGATGCTCTATGACTGAAGATTTTTCGTCCGGAAACTCCGCCTCGACCGAAACGACCATATGCAAACGGTTGGTGCTGGAGTTAATCGGGTCAACCTTTGCTTTCAGAACTTTGGTTCTGATAATGTAGTCGGCAAGATCCTTTTTGTCGGTAATAAAATAATTTTCATCATCGGCAAACATGTCTCTGACCGTTTTGGCGTGAACCGCGGAAGTGCTCTTGTCAAAAAATTCGGTCGGCTCGACATATACCAGGCCGCGCTTGTCGTCCTGCGGTGCCGGCTCAGAAACCGGAAGTGCCGCAACAGTGGCGGAACCGGACGCTTGTACCGCTGCCGCAGGCGGCAACGCATCGCTTTCCGGCGCCTTGTGCTTGGCAAGTTCTGTCTCATCCGTAGGCGGAATAACCTCCGGTTTACCGCCCTCAATTTCAGAGTAGCTGGTGTTGACTTCGTTAACGATGTCGGTCATGGTCTCCCTGCTGTCCGCATCCGGCTCGCTTTCCGCCTGTTCGGCCATGGCCTGCAGAATACTGTCCGGATGAATATAGCCTTCCGCTTCGACGCAGAGTTCTTCGGCGTCCTGTTTGGTTGTGCGCACCGCAAGATCCTCAACGGCGTTATCTACCAGATTGTAGACCAGAACATTGTAGTCGTGTTCGTTCATTTCGTCCCGCAGCGCACTTACTTCCGCCGCCGAGCTTACGGCCAGAAAACTGGCTTTGTCGGTAACACGGACACGGATGGTTGATTTGGCTTCGTTCGGCGTGAATTTTTCGCAGGCCCTGCCGCTGATGCGGATGGCGCCGTCATCGCTGCGAAAGGCGGCGTCTTCGGCCTTTGCGGCGTTTGTCGCCGCCAGAAGACAAAAAAGATATATGCCGGAACAAAGCAGTTTCATTTACCACCAGCTTTTGTCGTCATTCTGGAGCTGACGGATGGTTTCCGTCCACTCGTTTATCTTGTTGTTGTCCTTGTCGTTCAGGATGATTTTATATTCGATAATCGGCGTTTCCGCACCCTGAACCGGAATTTCCTTAATCTGCGTTTCCAGATAATAGTCGGCGTCGTTCAGATTGTTGACGACTGTATAGGTGCGTGATCCTTCGATAATCTGCCGGGTGGCGTCTTTGGCGTAATAAAGGCCGTCGGGCAGGGTCTTGCTCATTTTCTTGAATTCGGTAATGTAAATTTTCGGTGCCGGCGTTTTTTCGTAGACTTCGGCGCTTTGGTCCAGCATCCGGTTAACGGAACGGGTAGCGGCCAGGGCGTAGACGTCGGGCGTCATCATGTCATTAACCTGTTCGTCGGCATAAGGGCTTTCAATCACGAAAGTCGGCGCTTTCTTGCTGCCGAAAATCGGTCCTTCGCAGGCGGCAAGCCAGCAGGCTGCGGACAAAAAAAGCAGTTTTTTCATAAGCTTTATTCCTGAGTTAAATTTATTTTTTCCTACTATAACGTCTTTTTCTCATTTTCACATTATGTTTTTTTAAGTTATTCACTAATTGCATTTTATAAAAATATCGGCTAGATTATCGGCCAATGGCTTAGAACCGTTTTGAGACTGCTATGATACGTTTTTTCTTTCTCCTGCTGCCGCTGTTGTTTTTGTGTTCCTGTGCGGCGCCGACGACCCGCCGGCCGGGCATCCCCGCCGTCGACAGTTACGATATGCGCGAGATTCGCAGGGAACTGCGCAAATTTTCCTATGACGAGGCAACCCGCCGCCGTCAGCGCCTGGGTCAGATTGCTTACAATATCCGCCGGTCGACCGGTCAGGAACTCTGCGACCGCCGGCTGCTTCCCGACATCGGCGTCGATTTCATGTGCATTAACCGGCTGACGGTTCCGAAATGGAAATCGTTCTATGACATTTACCGTGAGGAGCACGAAGATGCTCAGACCGTTTACCGGCGCAGAACCGGCGAAATCTGGATTGAAGGCGTATACAGAAATTCGGCGGCCGAAAAGGCGGGGCTGAAAAAAGGCGACCGCCTGGTCAGCGTCAACGGTTTTGCCGTTCCGGACGAAGACAATGTTTTTGAACAGATTTACAAACATTTGCAGCAGGGAGGGGAAACGCTTCCTGTGGAAATTGTCGTCGAACGCGGCGGTAAAATAATGAAATTCTCTTTTCTGCCGGACATGCTATGCCCGTATAATGTCAGCGTCGATGAAAATGCGCCGGAAATCAACGCCTATGCCAACGGCTATGGTATTGTCATGACGGCGCGGATGATGGATTACATCAAAGACGATACCGCGCTGGCCGCCGTTATTGCGCATGAGATGGCGCACAATGTGCTCGGACATAACGCTTCGTCGAACGACAACGCATTAATCGGCCTGCTGCTGGGAGCTGCGGTTGATTTCTCTGCCGGCGGCGACGGCAGCGCGATGGCGACGGGAATGTATATCGGGAACAATGCCTATTCGAAAGAATTTGAAATGGAAGCCGATTATGTCGGCTACTATCTGTTGGCCCGCGCCGGTTACGATTATAAGCACGCCGCCCTGATGCAGAAAATGCTGGCGGCTCTGGCTCCGATGGACATTTATATATACAGCGACCCCGAAAGCACGCATCCGTCTTCGTCCGTCCGCCTGGCCCTGGCACGCGAAACGGCTAAGGAAATCGATCTGAAGCTGGCGCTCGGCGATAAGCTTTCCGAGCTGTATCCCGATTTTGACAGAGTTAACGAATATCTCCGCGACAAAACGGACATCACAAAGGAAAACGGTCTATGGTAATTACCTATTCGGTCATCTTGATTGGATTGTTGTTTTTAATCCGTCCGCTGCAAAAGAACAGTTTTTACATTCTGCATGCGGCGCTGGTCATTCTGGCCGCCTATTACATCGAAACGCATTATTTCCGCGCCTCGGTTTTTGGCGCTAAGACGCTGCTGCTGTTTGTGGTGTTCCAGTTTGTGTCGATAAACGTCGTTACCGTTCTGGCCTACTGGGTTGATAAGCGTGCGGCCGTCCGCGGCGCCTGGCGCGTGCCTGAAATCAACCTTCATACGCTGGAATTTCTCGGCGGCTGGAGCGGGGCATTGCTGGCTCAGCGTTTGTTTCGCCACAAAACGAAAAAACGCAGCTATCAGTCGATGTTCTGGTTTATCCTGCTGATGCAGGCCGCGGCCGTGTACGTCATACTCAGGTATTTGGGATTGCTTTAGTTTAAACTTGCATAACCCGGGCTTTGTCTTTATGATACCCCTGTTTTTGCAAACGAATTGGAAAAAAATATGGCAGAAAATGAATTAAAAGCGGTGTCGGAAATCAAATTTACCGAGCACTATAACCGGATGTGGCCCTTTGTTAAGCCCTATTGGATTCGCGCTTTGGTGGGCATTTTGCTCTGTATTCCCATCGGCGCGCTGGATTCCGTGGTGGCTCTGGCGCTCAAGCCCTATATGGATTTGGTGCTGGTTGACAAGACGGACCGTTCGCCGGCTTATATTCCGCTTTTGATTGTCGCCTTTACGACCGTGCAGGGGTTTCTGAACTACGCCGCAACCTATCTCAACACATGGGTTGGCACCAAAATCAATCAGGATTTGAAACGCGCCCTGTTTAAAAAACTGCTGAGCCTTGAAATCGCCTTTTACGATAAAAACAATTCAGGCTATATCATGCAGCGCTTTTCCAGCGATGCCGACATGGCCTGCACCGGCCTGCTGGACAATCTGAAAGTCTTTATTTCGCGGCTGTTTTCGTCCCTTTCGCTGATTTGCGTCCTCATTTACAACTCGTGGCAGCTGTCGATCATCGCCATTGTCGTTCTGGGCTGTGCCCTGCTGCCGCTGGCTTCCGTCAAACGACGCATTAAGTTTATCGTGCTTAAGAACGTTACCGAAGCCTCAAAGGTTTTTACCAATTACAACGAAACCTATTCCGGTGCCAAGACCATATATTCGTACAATTTGCAGCAGAAAATTTATAACAAATTTGACAACACCCTGCGCACCATTTTCAAACTGACCATGAAAATGGTACAGAAAACCGCCTGGATGACACCCCTGATGCACATTATCATTTCCGTCGGCATCGGCGGCGTCATTGGTTACGGCAGCTACCTGATTGTCAACGGCACTATTACCAGCGGCAACTTTGTGTCTTTCATAACCGCGCTGGTCATGCTCTATACGCCGATAAAAGGCATCGGCAAAAACTTCAATAATGTCCAGATTTCATTCCTGGCCATTGAACGCGTCATGGATATTCTGGACATGGATCCGGCGGTTAAGGACAGGGCGGATGCCAGGGTTCTGAAACAAATTGAAAAAGGCATTACTTTTGATGACGTGACTTTTGAGTATGTTCCCGGCACGCCGGTTTTGAAAAATGTAAACTTGAATGTCAGAGCCGGCAGCACGGTTGCGGTCGTCGGCAATTCCGGCGGCGGCAAAACCACGCTGGTTAACCTGTTGCCCCGTTTCTACGACGTAAAGTCCGGCGCGGTCAAAATCGACGGGCAGGATATCCGCAGCCTGACGATGGAATCCCTGCGTGACAAAATTGCCGTCGTCTTTCAGGACAATTTCCTGTTTGAGGGCACCATTCGCGACAATATTACGTTGGGCAAGGAAAATGCGTCTGACGAAGAAATCTCCGCAGCGCTCAAAATGGCGTATCTGGATGATTTTGTCGCCGGTCTTGAAAACGGTGTCGATACCGAAATCGGCGAAAGGGGCGCGCTGTTGTCCGGCGGCCAGCGCCAGCGTCTGGCCATTGCCCGCGCTTTTATCAAAAATGCGCCGATTGTCATTCTGGACATCTCCACACTTTCGGGCGGTCAGAAACAAAGGATCTCCATCGCCAGAATATTCCTGAAGAATCCTCCGATTTTAATTTTGGACGAGGCGACTTCCGCACTGGACAACAAGTCTGAAGCCGTGGTTCAGAAAGCCATTGACAACCTGATGCAGGACCGTACCGTCTTTGTTATTGCCCATCGCTTGTCTACCGTTCAGAACGCTGACAAAATCGTCGTCGTTAACGATGGCCGGATTGTTGAGGAAGGCACGCATGAGGAACTGCTGGCCATCGACAATGGCGCCTATAAGGCGCTGTATAACGCCCAGTTCAAGAAAAAAGCGGCTTAGAAACGGAAATGAAACCATTTGGCATGATGGTTTTGTTTATTTCAGATATTCTTTGTTTTGATAAAATTTGAGAATGGAGCTTTTGACCTGGTCGAGCGTTTCCTGCAAATCGGCCTTGTCGTAACGGAAATAGGCGGCCACGGCTGCTTCGTCGCGCCGGGCAAACAGGTTGCGGTTAAGCTGTTTGAGCGTTTCAATGGTGCTTTGCGAAATATGGTCTTCTTTGCTCTGCTTAAACAGAAAATTAACTGTTTTTCCGCCGATGTCGTGCTCGGAACAAATCCGCATGAAAGCGTCAAAAACGCCGGCCGGGCTTTTTTCGGCGCCAAAACCGGGACGGCGGCAGAATATGACGGTTTTTATCCGTCCGGACATATAGTCGCTGTCAGCGCGGGCGTTGAACAAATCCTGCACACAGTCGGCCATCAGCGCCAGTTCGCTGCCGGAAACCTCGTCTTTTTCCGGCTTGACAATCCGGTCGCGTACGGCCCTTTTATAAAGCAGAAATTTGTCGTCTATCTGGTTGAGGTCATTCTTTTGCAGATAGGCCTCGCGTTCTTCAATCAGTTCCTCCAACAGGCCCGATTTGACAAAGGCATCGTGAACCTGAATAATCTGAATGATGTCCAATCCGGCAAGATCGGCAGTAATCAGCCCTTTCTGCCGGCAGCGTTCCAGCAAAACGTGCCGCCACAGTTCGCGACGGAGAGCTTTTTCGATTTTCGGAGTGTTGTTGAATTCTTTGTTGAGCTCTTCCTGATAAGCAGCCGCGTTGTCTTTCATCTTTTCGGCGTCGGCTTCAAAGACGAAAACCTTAATCAGGCCCGGAACATTTTCCGCCCCCATGTAGAACTTTGTCTGCTGAAGTTTTCCGTCCGTCAGGGCATCTTCGGCATAAACCGGGACAAAGCCGTATCCGCCGTCCTTGGCGCCGGTTACCCTTACACGCACGACTTTGACCGCAATCGGCGCGGCGTTTTTTTCGTTGCAATATTTAAGTGCGACGTCGTTGAGGCGGATTTCCAGCAGCTGCTGGCGAAAATCGGCTTTTCCGCCCGGCGTGCCGTGAACCGCGGCCATGGCATAGATGCCGGCTTTGGGAGCTTTCTCTGTCGAGGTCCTGCCGGCGGCAGATTTTCCCCAGCCCAAAGCGGAGCCAAGCTGAGATACAAGCTTTAGCTTGTTCGAATTCTGAGTGAGTTTCTGCGTTTGCGGCAATATTATTCTCCTTTTCGAATAATCCTCCGGCAAAACATTCGTTATTATAACATATTTTTAACCGCAATACAAGCCGTTGCCTTATAATATAACCCGGTTTGACCGGATTTCCACGCCGTCTGTGAGCAGATGAGAAAAATCTTGCAAAAAGCGGGCAAAAGTCTATATTACCTCATAGCAAAAATATTAACCTGATAAGGAGAAAACTATGCCTTTAGTAACAATGCGTCAGATTCTTGACCATGCCGCCGAGAACGGATACGGTGTTCCGGCTTTTAACATTAATGATATGGAGCAGGTTCTGGCTGTTCTGCAGGCCGCTAAAAAAGTCAATGCCCCGGTTATCCTGCAGACTTCTACCGGTGCCCGCAAGTTTGCCGGCGATCCGATGATACGCCATATGGTCGCGGCCGGTATCGAAATGTTCCCCGAACTGCCGATTTGTATCCATCAGGACCACGGTTCTTCGGTCAATGTCTGCCAGTCTGCCATTGTTAACGGCTATTCTTCGGTTATGATGGACGGTTCTCTGGAAGCTGACGGCAAAACGCCCTCTTCCTATGAATACAATGTCAAAGTTACCAGCGAAGTCGTCGCCCGCGCTCATGCCGTCGGCGCTTCCGTCGAAGGCGAACTCGGCGTCATCGGTTCTTTGGAAACCGGCAAAGGCGACAAGGAAGACGGTCACGGTGCCGAAGGCGTTATTGACAAGAAACGTTTGGTTACCGACCCGGACGAAGCCAAAAGATTTGTTGAGGAAACTCATGTCGACGCTCTGGCTGTTGCCGTCGGAACTTCTCACGGCGCTTACAAATTTACCCGCAAACCGGACGGTGAAATTCTGGCCATTGACGTTATTGAAAAAATTCACAAGGTTCTGCCCAATACCCATATGGTAATGCACGGTTCCTCTTCGGTTCCGCAGGAGTTGCAGGACTTGATCAACGCTTACGGCGGCGCCATTCCGCAGACCTACGGCGTTCCGGTTGAAGAAATCGTCCGCGGCATTAAGTCCGGCGTTCGCAAAGTCAATGTTGATACCGACTGCCGTATGGCTATTACCGGTGCGATTCGCAAGATTTTTGCCGAAAATCCGAAAGAATTTGACCCGCGCAAATATCTCAAGCCGGCAATTGAAGAAATGCAGAAAGTCTGCGAAGCCCGCTATATTGCTTTCGGCGCGGCCGGACATGCGGACAAAATCAAGGTTGTTCCGATGTCGGTTATGGCTAAACGCTATGCTGACGGCGAAATTTAGTTTTTCCGAAAACGAAAGAAAAAGACTGCCCTTGCGGCAGTCTTTTTTATTGCCGTAACGCCCAATGGCTTCCCCGGTCAAGTACTTTCTCTCTGTCATTGCCGGGCTTGACCCGGACATCTAAAGATACAAGGCACGGTCTCACGATATGCACACA
>ERZ779890.3593-NODE-3593-length-13695-cov-4.865176_pt1 | contig 13695 bp, 12 predicted proteins | sample MGYA00511553_ERZ779890 | MGnify/ENA primary metagenome ERZ779890 (study PRJEB29588, sample SAMEA2152064) | human gut metagenome | biome: human gut; feature: human-associated habitat; material: faeces | place: Denmark | collected 2008/2010 ...
ACGGCAGGTCAATAGGACCGTAGGTGTCTGCCAGTTCGCCGTCCACCAGGAACCGCACTTCCTCCACGCTCTCCAGCGACAGCAAGGACTGCTCCAGCGCCAGAACCGCCTGAGACAGGGTCTCCGGCTCCGGCTGGCCCTCCAGCAACGCCGAGGACAGGCTCACATAGCAGATCTCCTCTTCCAGCCACACCTTCCGGACCTTGAACCCCTCCGGCAGCACAGCGGAAAGGCCCTTGGTCTCCGGACCGTTTTCCAGTGCCCGCACCACGGCGGACACCTGCGTATCGCCCTCGTAGAGATTCAGTGTTCTGGCTTCTGCCGTCAATGCGCCATCGCCGTTCACAAAGTACAGGGAAGCGTCCACAGTGCCCACCACGTCCTCCTTCGGGACGGTCAGAATGTCACGGGCCAAAAACACCTGCCTGCTGCGGTAGTCCAGCTCCCGGCCTGCCACGGTGATCCGCACACGGGCCACGTCCGGCAGCTGCGTCAGCGTCAGGGTAATGGCATAGTCCGCCAGAGACAGTCCCACGCCGGAAAGGGTGCTGTAAGCCGCAGAGAGATCCACCCGCAGCTCCGTTCCCTTCTGCTCTGCGGAAAGCAGGGCTGTTCCCTTTGGGAACGGGCTTTTCAACGTGGGGTCTGCCGGGCCCTTCAGCAGCTCCGCCACCAGCGCCGCTGCCAGTTCCTCTGTGGAGAGGCCGCCGTCCTCTAATGTCCGTTCCTCGGACCGGAGGGCGTCTCCGCCATCGGCGGAGCGCAGATCCCGCTCCACAAAATACAACGAATAGGCGCTGCCGCCGCTCTCCTGGCGGACGCCGACTTTTCCGATAGCGCCGCCGATCCCCATCAGCAGCACGGTCAGCAGCGCAATGGCGATCCAGCGTTTTTTCATGAGCGATCGCCTCCTTCCGCCTCAGGCCAGCGAACGGTGAATACCGCACCGCCATTGGGTCGGTTGGCAGCAGACACCGTGCCGCCCCGTTTTTTCACCGTATCCTGAACGATGGAAAGTCCCAGACCAGTGCCGCCTGCGGCACGGGAGCGGGCCTTGTCCACCCGGTAAAACCGCTCAAACACCTTTGGCAGATCCTCCTCCGGGATGCCGGGGCCGTTATCCGCCACCGTCAGCACCACGTCATGGTCCTCATGTCGCAGTTCCACCCGGACCTTACCGTTTTTGCCGCTGTATTTCACGGCGTTATCCGTCAGGTTGTAGATCACCTGATGGACTTCCCCCTTGGTGGCCGACACCCGGCAGTTTTCCTCCATGCGGTAGGTCAGCTCCGTGCCCTTCTCCTGAGCCAGCAGGCTCATCATCCGCATGACCTGTTCCAGCACCGGAGCCACCTCCACCGTCTCCGGTGCGTCCAGAAGGTCGCTGTCCAGCCGGGTCAGGCGCAGCAGGTCCTCGGTGATGCGGCTGAGCCGCTCCGCCTCGCTGCCGATGTCCGTCACAAAATCCCGGACTGTCTCCATATCCATCTGGTCTGTCTGCAAAATGGAATCCGTCAGCAGCCGGATGGCTGCCAGCGGCGTTTTCAGCTCATGGCTGGCGTCGGACACAAACCGGCGGCGCAAGGTCTCCGTGGTCTGAAGCCGATCCGTCAGGCTGTTGAATTCCTCTCCGATCTGGGCGATCTCGTCCCGGCCGGAGATGTGGGTCCGATGCTCGTAAGCGCCGGCCCGGACCTTGCGGATGGCCGTCAGCAGGGTGCTGATTTTCCGGGTCAGCATCCGGGAGAGCAGGATGCTCAGCAGCACCACCGCCGCCGCGATACCGGCGGACAGCTTCAGGAGGTTGCTTTGCAGTCCTTCCAGCAGCGCCGCCTGCTCTGTGTCATATTCGTAGGCGTACACCGCGCCGATGATCCGGTTCTGATACAGCACCGGAGAGGCCGTGCGGCTGCGGAAGGCCCCGTCCCGGTAGGAGCAGGAAAAGGCGTCATATCCCTCCAATGCCTGCACGATCTCGGAATAGAAGGTGTACTTTCCAACGGCGCTGCCGGTCTCCCGGGTATCGTAGAGCACCAAACCGGTGCTGTCCGTCACCAGAACTCGGCTGAGTCCCGTCTCCTCCACCACTGCCATGGCAACCGCCACGTTTTCCTGATTCAGCCGATTCAGGCCCGCCAGAGAATACACCACCACCGACACGCTGCCGGTCATATTCGTCTCCTTGGAGCGGAACACCAAATCCTCGCTGACCAGCAGCGGATAGGTGTTCAGCAAAAGCAGCACCGCCGCGATGACGGCGATGTAGCTCAGTCCGAATTTGACTTGCAGGCTGCCCCAGAGGGCCATGCGCCTGCTCTTGGAAGCCTTATCCTTTGAAATAGTAGCCCACTCCCCACTTGGTCAGGATGTGATCCGGCTCCGCCGGGTTTTCTTCCAGTTTTTCACGCAGGCGGCGGATATGCACATCCACCGTGCGGTAATCTCCGGCGTAGGTGTAGCCCCACACCACATTCATCAGATTCTCACGGCTGTACACCCGCCGGGGATTGCGCATCAGCAGCTCGATCAGGTCATATTCCTTGGCAGTGAGCTCCACCGGTTCCCCGTCCCGAATAGCCACCCGTTCCTCGGTATTCAAGGTGAGTTTGCCGACGGTCAGCAGGCTCCCCTGACTCCGCTGGACCCCGGCGGCCCGCCGCAGCAGTGCCCGGACACGGGCCTTCAGCTCCAGAATGTTGAAGGGCTTGGTGAGATAGTCGTCCGCGCCGCACTCAAAACCCATGAGCTTGTCTGCGTCCTCGCTCTTGGCCGTCAGCATGATGATGGGCACGTTGGAAAACTCCCGGATCTTCATACAGGCCTCCAGCCCGTCCATCTCCGGCATCATCACATCCAGAATGATGAGGTCGAACCGTCCCTCCCGGGCCAGCTCCAGCGCCGCCGCGCCATCGTAGGCGCACTCCACCTCGTAGCCCTCGTTTTCCAGGTTGAATTTCATGCCCTTTACCAGGGTCTTTTCGTCATCCACCACTAAAATTCTCAAGTTTCCGCTCCTTTTATGCGCCATTGCTCACGGTGATGTAATCCCGCAGCTCCTCTAACTTCTTCTCTCCAATGCCGGAGACCTCCATCAGCCCCTCCGGGCCTTCAAAGGGTCCATGCTCCGTCCGGTAGTCAACGATCCGCTTCGCCAGCCCCTCGCCGATCCCCGGCAAAGTGGCAAGTTCCTCCGCTTCGGCGGTATTCAGGTCCACCAGCGTAACCTCGACCTCCTCCGGCGGCAGGACGTGTTCCGCCGTCACCGCCACTTCCGCGGTGGCCCGGTCCCGGTAAGAGACCGTCAGCAGTCCGCTCAGAAACACCGCCGTCAGGCCCAGGAGGATCAGTTCCGTTCTGACAGCTTTTAACTTCGCTCCCATGGTTGAACTCCTTTGACGAATCTGATATACTAAAAATGTCGAATCACAACGAATACGGTCATTGACGATTTCTGTCTCTACCAGTATACCATATTCTTCAGGAGAAAGATATGAAATTCAAACGCTTTATCTCGGTTTTTTTACTTTGCACCTGCCTTACCGGGCTGTTTCTCACCCCCGCTGCCGGAGCGCTGGAGGTCCCGGACATTCAAGCCAAGGCTGCGCTGTTGGCGGACGTGAACACCGACGCCGTGGCCTATGCCAAAAACATCCATGAGAAAAACTATCCTGCCAGCCTGACCAAGGTCATGACGGCTCTGCTGATCCTGGAAAAGGTCAGCGGCAATGAAACACTGCTGAATCAGGAGGTCACTGCCTCTGAAAGCGCCTTCAGCGACACCTATTACCACGCGGACGGCAGCAGCGCCGGGATCAAGGCCGGGGAGGTCATGACGGTAAAACAGCTTCTGCAATGTATGCTCATCGTCTCCGCCAACGAGGCCTGCAACATTCTGGCGGAGTGGGACGCCGGCTCCATCGCCGCCTTTGTGGACGCCATGAACGCCAAGGCCAAAGCCCTCGGCTGCGAGAACACCCACTTCGTCAACCCCAGTGGACTGCATGACCCGGATCACTACACCTCCGCCTGGGATCTCTACCTCATCACCAAGGCCGCCATGCAGTATCCGGAATTCATGGAGATCTGCGACAGCGCCAAGGCCGTCATCCCCGCCACCAATCTCAGCAAGGAGCGGACGCTGTACACCACCAACCATCTGCTGTCCACCTGGCGTGTCATCGGCTACCGGGATAAGCGGGCTCACGGCATCAAGACCGGCTCCACCAGCGATGCTGGGCACTGCCTCATCTCCTCCGCCCAGGAAGGGGAACTGCACTTTGTCAGCGTGGTCATGGGTGCGGAGCGGATCGAGGAAAACGGCGTAGGCAACCTGCTGAACTTTTCCGAAACCTCCCACCTCTTTGACTACGGCTTCAAGAATTTCGCCTACCGCACCATTTTAGAGGACAAGGAGATCATTCAGGAGGTTCCGGTGAGCCTGTCCAAAACCGACTATGTAACGGTGCATCCCGCCAACAATGTGGAGTCCCTGTTTCCCCGTGATCTGGACCCGGCGGAGCTGGATCGGGTCATCTCCCTGCCGGAGACCGTAGAGGCCCCTGTCACCGCCGGAGATAAGCTGGGCACCATGGAGCTGCGGGACGGCGACACCGTCTATGCCTCCGTGGACCTGCTTGCCAGCAGCGACGTGACTGCGGACAAGTTTATGGTATTCCGCCATAATGTGTCGCTGTTTTTTAAAAAGCCCGCCGTAAAAACCGTGGCCATCGTGCTGGCGGTACTGCTGGTGCTGCTGGTGATCTTCCGGCTGACCGGTCTCAGCCACCGTCGCCGTTACGGCCGCAATGCCCGCAGTTACAGCAGAGGCTACCGGGGCCGCAGACACCGCTGATCAAATTTCTCTCCATCTCAAAAAAGAACACCGAGGCTTTCTTGAAAGCCTCGGTGTTTTCTTAGGGGTTACAGGTACTTCACCAGTTCCTCCATGGGCTTGCGCAGTCCGTGGAGCTTGGCGGGATGGGCGCCCTCCGCGGGATACCCCAGAGGCAGCATGGCGATCATCTCCAGACCCTCCATCTCCGGGAAGGTCTTGACCAGATCCACCGGCCGGAACATACCCACATAGGTAGTGCCAAGACCCAGATCCGCCGCCTGCAGCATCATCTGGGTCACAGCGATGGAGGCGTCGATCTCGCCGTGATCCTTGCCGTCATGCTCCCGGTGCCAGGACTCCTTGGGGTCATACCCTACGCCGATGACCACAGGGGCGTGGAAGTGGCAGTCCATGCAGGCGTCTGCCTTTTCCAGAGCCTCCTTGCTTTGCAGCACGAAGATCCGCTGGGGCTGGTTGTTATGGGCGGTAGGGGCGTTGCGGCCCGCCTCCAGGATCAGGTTCAGCTTCTCCTGCTCCACAGGGCGGGTATCAAATTTTCGAAGAGAATATCTCTCCGCAGACAGCTTTTCAAAATCCATTGGGATTCCTCCTCATTTGTTTGATCGTGCTGATTGTCAGCGTGTCGAAAAAGTCTTTTCGCCCCGCGTGGAGCAGGAATACACCGTTGACCCAGCCGGTTTCCGTGCGCTTTGCACCCGAAAACCGGGGGCCTTCCTCGAAACGGGCTCGCTCTTTCCGCCACTGGCGGCGCATCGCCCGTTTCCCCCTCTTGGGTTTCCCGCGCACACTCTTCCTTACCGTCGCAGAGGATTTACCTCTTTGTCGATAATCTCAGCACCCCCAGACCGGAGTCTCCGGTCTGGGGGTGTATCAGCTATATGATCTTGCGCGCTCTGTCTCAGTTCCGATTGAACAGATTGGCCGCCCACATACCGGCATCGCCGAAGCCGCCGCTGGGGTCCTCCGGGGCCGGAGGCTCCGACGGGATCACGATGCCGCCGGTTGGATCGTCAGGCAGGTTCGCGTCCCCGAAGCCGCCGCTGGGATCGTCGACCGACGGGCTGTAGTTGGGATCATTGGGATCATCAACGCCACCGCCGGGGTGATCCGGGTCCACCGGCGTCATGCCGGCATGGGCCGGACAGCCGATGACCTCCGGGTAGGTCTCTCCGCCACTTGCCGTAGGCGTGGGTTCCAGACCGATGGCCCGCTTCATCTCAATGAGATGGAACATGCTGTCGGGATTTTTGGCACTGTCGGTAGTGATGGAGCCAATGCGGACGCCCTCCCGGAAGTATTCCGTCCGCTCAAAGTCCAGCACACCCACCTGCTTAATGGCAGAGGAGGGACAGCTATCGGTGGCAACGCACTTGCCCTCGGTGCAGTAATCCACAAAGGTGTGGAGATTACAGCTCTCCGTGGGAGCCGTGCCTGCCGCCACCGTGACCTGAACCGCCCGGCTGCCCCGGATGTCGGAGAGACAGGCATCGGTGCAGCGCAGGCCGCTGTCGGCGCAGACCGTCACCTGCTCCAGGCCGCTGGCAGGCTTTGCAAAGCTCTTATTCTCCAGATGCTCGTGGATCTTCTGCATGACCGGCTTCCACATGGTAATGGCCGGGTTGCCGGAGGCGGAGATCTTCTCGTTGGTCTTGGGATAGCCCGTCCACACGGCGGCGCAGTAATAGGGGGTATAGCCCACGAAATAGCGGGTCTTGGAGTTATCCGTGGTACCGGTCTTGCCCGCGATGGTCATGCCGCTGAACTTGGCGGAGGTACCGGTACCGGCGTTCACCACGCTGGTAAGCATCTGGTTCATGAAGTAGGCCGTGGTCTCCTTCATGGCCACATGGGTCTCGCCCTCGTTTTTCAGCACGGTCTCACCGTTGCTGTCCCGGACCTCGGTATACATCTTGGGCGAATTGTAAACGCCGCTGTTGGCAAAGGCAGAGAAGGCCGCTGCCATCTCCACAGTGCTCAGGCCATAGGTCAGACCGCCCATGGCCAGCGGGGAAACGGCCATATCCTCCGGCACCAGGCTGAGGCCCAGCTTCTCCGTGGCGTAAGCGTAGGAATCCACCACGCCCAGCGCCTCCACGGTCTGAACGGCGATGGTGTTGATGGAACGCCGGACGCCCTCGCCGATCATGGTCCAGCCGGTGTAGGTATTGGGGGAGTTCTTAGGCCAGGGAGAATTGTTCATAAGCTCCACGGGGTAGTTATCAAAGGTGGTGGCCGGTGTCACAGCACCGGCGTCCAGCGCTGCGGAATACACCGTCAACGGCTTGATAGAAGAACCAACCTGATGCTTCTGGACCGCATAGTTGTCCACCAGATTCTGGGTCTTGGGGCCCATGGCGCCCACCATGCCCACGATGTTGCCGGTATAGGGGTCCATGATGGTGATACCGGATTGCAGCTGGTGGCCCTTGGCAGAGTGTACATTCAAATTGCTCAGATCTGCGTAGACATCCTCCGCGATCTTCTGGATATCCGGGTCCATGGTGCAATAGATCTGATAGCCGCTGTTGTTCACCAGCCGCTGGGCCGCTTCATAAGAAATGCTCTTGGCCTGAGCCAGATCTGTGGTCACATCCTTGATGAGCTGCTCCACAAACCAGTTGTTGATCTCGATACCGTCGGTCTTGACCAGCTCGCTGGCGTCTCCGGAGGTATCTGTGAAGTTCAAAGGCTCCGCCTTGGCGGCTTCGCACTCCTCTTTTGTCAGATAGGGCTTGCCGGTATCGGGATTGATGACCTTAGACATCTTGTCCAGGATCAGTTCCTGGCGCTTCTTGTTCAACTGCCGGGGAGTGACGGTGGTGCCGTCCTTCCGGGTGTAGGTCCGTTCATATTTGGGGTTGTAGAGGGACGGGTTGTTGGTGATAGCGATGATACAGGCGCTCTCCGCCGCCGTCAGGTCCTTGGCGGACTTGCCGAAGTAGTATTCCGCTGCCGTTTCCACGCCGCCGCAGCCGCTGCCCAAATAGATCATATTCAGGTACAGCTCCAGAATCTGGCTTTTCGTGTTGTTCTTTTCAAATTCCAGCGCCCGGAAGATCTCCTTGACCTTGCGGTTGATGGTGTTCTGGTTCTCGCCGGTCATATTTTTCAGCATCTGCTGGGTGATGGTGGAGCCGCCATAGCTATCGTTGCTGCCGGTGAGGGTCAGCAGCGTAGCGCCCAGGGTCCGCTTCCAGTCCACGCCGTGGTGACTGAAAAAACGCTCGTCCTCAATGGACACCGCTGCCTGCCACAGGTAGGGGGACATATCGTCGATGTCGATCAGGACACGGTTCTCCTGCCCGTGGACCTTCTGGAACTCCACCCACTGACCGCTCTCCTTGTCCTGATAATAGACCACGGAGCTCTGGGACATGGTGTAGTCCTCCGCCCGGACCTCCAGCGTCGGCAGCAGAGATGTATTCACATACTTCATGAAAATCCCCAGCAGCATGAGCGTTGTGCAGACGCCGATCAGGACCAGGGTAAAGACCGTCATCACAACGCCGCCCGCCACATGACCGGGCCGGACCTTCCGCCGTTTGCGGGAATGATCCGCCCCCTGGGGATGCGTGTTTCTTCTTTCCTCCAACTTGGAACCTCCTTTTGTGATCCTCAAGGCGGTTTCCCTTCAGGAAACCAACCCACAATACACCATTATCAAGTCCATTATATCATCCCCTGTCAACTGCGAAAATGTCGGATTCAACCGGCGAAAAGTTTCCGCTTCCATAGATTTTACCAAATTTTTCCGAAAATTTCTGTCACATAACTTTCGTACTTCGCTGCTTTTTCACGGTTTTCGCTCTTGCAATCATCGCTTTCTTCCGTTACAATAAGGGCAATCCTTCCCCGGAGGGACAGACAACACGAGAAAGGGTATACAAAGATGAGTGAAGATTTCGGCCCCACCTTTATTACCGTGACCGACGAGGACGGGAAAGAGCTGGTTTTGGAATTTGTAGACGCTCTGGAGTATAACGGCCAGATGTATCAGGCCTTCTTCCCCGCCGAGACCGAGGGGGAAAACGAGGACGATCCCGACAACGGTCTGGTGATCCTGAAGGTCATCCACGAGGATGGCGAGGATCTGCTCTCCACGCTGGACTCCGACGAGGAGCTGGAGGCGGTCTACGAGCAGTTCATGGAGCTGCTGTTTGACGAGGACGAGGAATAATTCCTCCGTTTCCACGCAGACTTTTAAGGAATACGTCATTCCGCGTGTCCTGCGGGGTGCGTGATAGATCTTTTTTTAACCCACATTTCGTTATTAGGGATGCACCTCTCAGGGTGTGGATCGCAGGCCTCCCGGCTGCCGTTCGCGGTTGGAAGTTGGAAGCGGTAAAGCATTCTGGAAGCAACCCACCTGTGCTTGAAGGTGCAGGTTATAACGAGGTCTACACGGCCGCCGCGGGACAGCTTTATACGACAAAAAGGACTGCTTTGCAGTCCTTTTTTCAGTTTATTTTCAGATATGCGTCATACAATAAATGCAGTTTTGCCCCGGATGGCATCAAACGCGATCTGGTACTTGCATATCGCGGCGCAATCCTTTATAATGACGGAGTATGTGACAAATCATGCGGCGCTGTGCCGCGCAACAACGTTTAAACTTGAGAGGATGGACAACAAATGAGCGCATCAAGAGAAAAAAAGCTCCGGCAGGATCAGACGGCCTCCGGCTATGTGGATCCCAAGGCAGAAAAGGAGCTGGAAGAAAAGAAGGCTGAAAAGCGCAGCAACGTTCTGTACAGCGTCATCGCCGTACTGTTCGTGCTGGTGGTGGCAGCCAGCTTCCTCTGGAGATCCAATGTGATCTCCCGCAACGCCACGGCCCTGACCATTGACGGCGAAAAGTACAGTGCCGCCGAGGTGAATTTCTATTATCAGAATGTTTACCGCGGTTTCCTGCAGAGCAACTCCTATTTCATCAGCTATCTGGGTCTGGACACCAACGCCTCCCTGAAGAGCCAGACGGTGAACGCCACCGCCGCTTCCATGATGGGCGTGGAGGAAGGCTCCTCCTGGCATGATTATATCATGGACAACACTGTCAAGCAGATGACCATGGTCCAGCGGGGTCTGAAGCAGGCACAGGAGGAAGGCTATCAGTTCCCCGCCAGCGTGCAGGAGCAGTATGAGGACTCCCTGAATTCCCTGAAGACCTCTGCGGAATCCACCGGCATGTCCGTGAAGGCATATCTCCAGAGAAATCTGGGTGCCATCATGACGGAGAAGGTCTACAACCAGCAGGTCCTGCGGATGCTGCAGTATCAGGCATACGCCCAGAGCTATTCTGACAGCCTGACCTACACCGACGCGGAGCTGGAAGCCGCCTATCAGGCAGATCCCAAGGCCTATGACAAGGCCGCTTGGGAGTATGTGGTCGTCAGCGGCGCTGCCGATTCCACCACGGATGCCGACGGCAACACCGTTCAGGCCACCGATGAGGAGCAGGCTGCTGCCAAGGAGACCGCCAAGGCCACCGCAGAAGAGATTCTGGCCGCTTACAACAGCGGAAAGTCTCTGGAATCCATTGCCGGCAATTATGAAAAGGCCACCTATTACAACACCACCGACGCCACTTATTATGACGGCGTTGTGGGTAACTGGCTCTTTGACGATGCCCGCAAGGACGGTGACACGGAGATTCTGGAAGTTGGAACCAACTATTATGTCGGTCTGTTCCACAGCCGCGGCCGCGAGGAATACAAGACCGTGGACATCCGTCACATCCTCATCACCCCCGAAACCGGCACCAAGGCTCAGGGCGACGAGGGCTATGAGGACGAGCAGACCCAGCTGAAGGCCGCCGCCCGCACCAAGGCCGAGGAAATTCTGGCCCAGTGGAAGTCCGGCGAGGCCACCGAGGATTCCTTCGCCCAGCTGGCTATGGAAAACTCCGCCGACGGCTCCAAGTATGACGGCGGTCTCTACACCCGCGTCACCAAGGGCTGGGCCGTGGAGGAGTTCAATGACTGGTGCTTCGACGCTTCCCGCAAGGATGGCGACACCGGTATCGTGGACACCACTTACGGTTCTCATGTGATGTACTTCGTGGGCTATGATCTGCCCGCTTGGGCGGCATCCGTCACCTCCGATCTGCAGGAGAAGGCCTCTTCCGAGTGGAGCACCGCCCTGTCCGAAAACGCCGATGTGCAGCAGAGCGACTTCGGCATGAAGTTTGTGGGTTAAAACACAGTCATCGGCCCACTATTCCCGAAACAAAGGGCCGGCTTTTCAGCCGGCCCTTTTTGATCTTTACTTTTGAAATTCGGAGCGTTTTATGGACGAGCGTTTTTTGCGAAATGAAATGTTGTGGGGCAAGGACGGACAGGCCCGCCTGACCGCCGCCCACGTCATCGTGTTCGGACTGGGCGGCGTGGGCAGCTATGCCGTGGAGGCCCTGGCCCGCTCCGGCATAGGAGAGCTGACCCTGGTAGACCGGGACACCCTCAGCCCCTCCAACATCAACCGCCAGCTCATGGCCACAACACAAACCATAGGGCAAAGCAAGGTTGAGGTGCTGCGCAAGCGACTGCTCGCCATCAACCCCGAGGCCGACATCACCGCAACAAGCAATCCCTATAACAAGCAGACGGCCTGCAGCTTCGACCTCAACTCCTACGACTACGTCATAGATGCCATCGACAGCCTGCATGACAAAGCTCTGCTCATTCTTGACGCCACTTCGGCCCACTGCTGTTTTGTATCGTCAATGGGAGCTGCCCTCAAGACAGACCCTCAGAAAATCAAGGTGTCGGAGTTTTGGAAAGTGGAGGGGTGTCCGCTTGCACGTGCCCTACGCAAGAGGTTCAAACGCACGGGCCTCTACCCTTACCGAAAGTTTATGTGCGTCTACAGCCCGGAGGTTCTGCCAAACAAGGGTGAACCGCCCACCGACATCTCCACATCATCATACGCCGACCCCATGAAGGCACAAATCAACGGCTCCATGGCACACATCACCGCCATCTTCGGTTTCACCTTGGCGGGGCTCGTGGTAAATCAAGCCTTGGAAACCGACAACGACAATGGATAATTTTTTACCATATCACACAACAGAAGTCGCAACAACTCTCTAAGTACCATTCTCATGACGTGCTATGTAGCCATTTCAACCCAATTCGGTTATTAGGCAGATTACTTGGTTAATCATTTGTGTCAAAACCATACAATGTTAGGGTTTTGTCTCTTTGTCCACTGCTCACCCTTGTATTCATAAGGAGCAATCTCCTCATCGGTTGGGTTAGGATGGGCGATGTGGAGCCCCGGCTTGTCGAGGCGGTAGCGTCCGAGCATACAGCCAACGGCGTAGCTGATGAGTTGCTTTATGATTACATCATCGTGCCATGTATATGTTGTCTGTGTTTTCTTCCCCAATTCTGTTCTATATGAATAGAACATTTTGTTCTTTCACTTTCTTGTATACGACTTGTTTCTGTTACCACCATGAGCTTCCAAATAACCGAACTCTGTCAGTTGGCGCAGATAGCGTTTTGCTGTGGTTTCTGTCAGGCCCAATTGTGTGACAAGCTGCTCTGTCCTTATTTCTTCTTTGTCGGCCATGAAAGCTATAATATCGGCCAGTTTTCCTGCCAAAGTAGGCTTTATCGACCATTTATCGACCATTTCTTGCTGAATTGCCGTTTTGTCGACCATTTTCTCTGATGTCGATATAAGGAAATGGTCGATATCTTGCTGCAGATGTTCGCAATGAAGTTTCGCCATACAGTTGATGAAGATATCTGTGTCCTCAGCTTCCCTTGTGTCAATGAGCGCTTGGATGTATTCCGCTTTATCTTCTTTATACACCTTTGTTGGCAATACATCATATTCCATTTGTAGAAGGTTCATGAGCAGACGGCTTATTCTGCCGTTACCGTCAGCCCATGGATGGATGGTTACAAGATGGTAGTGCGCCCAAAAACTCAGTTCATATATAGACAATTCGTCTGTCGTGTCTATTTCTTTGCGGCGTTTGTTAAGCTCCTCGCAAAACACCTTCAGTTTCATTGGCACCTTCATCCAGTTCATATACGACCGTCCGCCGGCACCAGCAGTAACGTTCAACTTGCGAAGCTCACCTTTCGAAGCATCAAAGCTCCGCCTAACGACAGAATTGGGATTATTACAGTCTTGTAAAGTTTTTTTGCAAACAACACGAATTAGGGCTGACACTTCACTCATGAAGTATCAGCCCCTTTTCTACAATTACACTATATTATAAGTAGGTATTTGTTTTAATATTTCAAGTAGGTTTTGTTCTTGTCAAAATCAAACCATTATGACTACAAACTAATTTTGAATACCTACTTACCAATATTTCTTACGCCTGACGGAACACGATTTTGTCACCCTCGGCATCTGCCAGAATGGGTTTAGTGCGGTCAAGCTTGCTGTCGCCGAGAATGGCCTTGCTGAGGTCGTTGAGCAGATAGCGCTGAATGGCCCGTTTGATAGGACGCGCGCCAAACTCGGGATCGTAACCAAGCCCACCAAGCAGATGTACGGCGGCATCGCTCACCTTAAGTTCCAAACCGTTTTCCTTGAGGTTCTTGTTGACACCGGCAATCTGAAGCCTTACTATATCATCAGCCTGACTGCGAGTCAGCGGCTTGAACAAGATGATGTCATCAATACGGTTGATGAACTCAGGACGTATGCTCTGTTTCAGCATTTCAAGCACTTTCTGACGCGTCTCCTCCATTATGGTGCTACGCTCTGCTTCGCTTTTGCCCTCCATATCCGCCATGCGTTCCTGAATATATTGGCTACCCAGGTTGCTGGTCATGATGATGATGGTGTTCTTGAAGTCCACCGTCCTGCCCTGACTGTCG
>ERZ779890.3595-NODE-3595-length-13686-cov-2.097498_pt1 | contig 13686 bp, 12 predicted proteins | sample MGYA00511553_ERZ779890 | MGnify/ENA primary metagenome ERZ779890 (study PRJEB29588, sample SAMEA2152064) | human gut metagenome | biome: human gut; feature: human-associated habitat; material: faeces | place: Denmark | collected 2008/2010 ...
TTTTATCAATCTGTATTCAGCCATAGCATTTCTGTTTTGCGGCCAATATGTAGAATATTTTTCACATAACATTGAAAAGGTGACTTCATTAACGAATTAAATATAAGAATTTTATGTTGCTGTGACATTTTTGAAACCAATAAGACAAATTTGCCCTACATAAAAAATAATTTTTATGTCCACATCATTTTTAGAAAAAGATAAAAATCATAAAAACAACTCGTATGATTTTTATCTTTCCTTTCAAATGCTGTTTTTTCATAATTACTTTGCCGTCGGACAATGCGGGGACGCGCGGCCTGATTGTCCGCTAAAAACCAATATAGAATATGGAACAAATCAACAAAATCGAACTGCGAGGAAACGTTGGAAACGTCAAACTCCAGACTGTCGGCAATAATGAGAACTTCAGATTCTCCGTTGCTACCAATTACGCCTACAAAGACAAGGAAGGCAGGCCGGTCATCGAGACCACATGGCATAATGTTACCGCATGGAACGGTAAAGGAATGCCAGACTTTCATAAAATCGACAAGGTAACTCTCGTCCATGTAATGGGAAGGCTCCGTACCCAGAAATTTGAAGGGAACGACGGTGTGGAGAAGCAGATATACGAGGTCCTTGCGAACAGGATAGAAATCGAGAATTGTCCCGAGGGGACCCAACCGGCCTTCGGAATATAGTAATCGCTTGAAGAACAAAATCCATAAAGTTAAAGTCCTATGAAAAAACTGATCTTGCTCTTGACCATTGCAGTTGTTGTGACGGAATGTGGCATGCATAACAGAATCAGCAGCCTCAGGGATAATCATGTCTCCGCCGGCCTGACTCTTCCCCAAGAAACGTTCATCCCATCATTGAAGAACAGACAGGAGGAGAAAGATACCATTGAGGTAAGCGAACCGGAAAACGTGCTGATAATGAATGCAGTGAAAGATGAAAACGGAGAGATGACCGCCACCGATGTCATAAGGGCCGCAATGGTTACGGCAAGGTTCAGGAATGTAGCTGAACGTCATGGGAAAGTGGACCTGAAATTTCAGGTTGTAGTCCCGGGAGAACTGCAGGACAGCAGATGGCAGCTCAGGCTCTATCCCGACATGTTCGTGATGGAGGACAGCATCAGGCTGGAACCTGTGGTCGTCACGGGAGCACAATACAGAAGGCGGCAGATGAAAGGCTATGAACAGTACCGCAAATTCCTGGATTCCATCATTTCCGATCCGGACAGTTTCATCAACATCGGTCAGCTGGAGATATTCATAAAAAGGAACATTCCCGAATTGTATAAGTTCCGGACCGATTCCTCCGCCGTTTCGGACGAAGAGTTCGCTTCCGTCTATGGAGTCACTGAACAGGCTGCCGTAGAGCACTATACGAACAAGTTCCGTTACCAGAAGAATGAACGGCGCAAATCCAGGACGGACAAGATGTATAGGAAATACGTCAAGGCGCCAATCGTAACGGAGGGCATCCGGCTGGACACCGTGATGATGACTTCGGGAGGAGACTTCATATACGACTACGTTCAGACGCTCAGCACTTGTCCGGGACTCAGGAAAGCGGAAATAGCATTGTCCGGAGACATCATGGAATCGGGCGAACCTATTCTGAAAATCCCGGAAAGCCAACGGCTTACGTTCTATATCAGTTCCCTCAGTTCCTTCACGGATATGAGTGAGCGGTACCTTACCAGAATCATCTCCAGAAAAGCCGAAGCCAATACTGCATGCTATGTGGAATTCACATCAGGCAGCACGGAAATAGATCCTCAACTGGGGAACAACAATACCGAAATAGGACGAATCAAGGGTAACCTGTCCGCACTCGCATCAGACAAAGACTACGATCTGGATTCCATCATCGTGACAGCATCCTGCTCGCCGGAAGGAAGCGCAAGATTCAATCAGGCATTGTCCGAGAAAAGAGCCGCATCCATTTCATCATATTTTACGAAATTTCTGGAGGCAAGCATTGACTCCATCAGGAAAGAAACCGGTGTAATGATGAGTCTGGACGGAGGACCGGTCCGGAAACAGGACAACGCCGATAAAATAAAATTCATATCACGGAGTTCCGGTGAAAACTGGGCAATGCTGGATTCCATGGTGGACCGGGACACGCTCCTGACTTCTTCCGAAAAGGAAAACTACTGTAAGCTGAGATTGATCGGGGACCTCGACAAAAGAGAATCGGCCATGTCGGCCATGTCATGCTACAAGTACTTGAGAGCCAGTCTCTATCCAAGACTGAGGACGGTCCGTTTCGATTTCTTCCTGCACAGGAAGGGCATGATACAGGACACAGTCAGAACGACCGTTCTCGACACCGCATATATGGCCGGCGTACAGGCGATTGCAGACAGAGACTACAATAAGGCCATCGCGAAACTCAGGCCATATCATGACTATAACTTGGCAGTCGCATATTGTGCAATGGACTATAACGCCAGCGCAATGGAAACACTCCAGTCTCTTCGGGAAACGGACAGGGTCCATTATATGAAAGCACTGCTATATAGCCGGATGGGAGAATACCGCACTGCTGCCGACCATTATCTGACGGCATGCAGCATGAATCCATCATTTGTCCACAGGGGCAATCTCGACCCGGAAATATCAGCATTGATAGAAATGTTCGGGTTGAACAGAGAAGAAGAATAACGCTATTTTATAAAACAAATTTTAATCATGAAAAAATCATTTGTAATGGCCGCAGCAGCGGTCAGCATGGCAGCATTTGCCATTTCCTGCAACAAATCAGAAGTTGCATCAGAAAACATCGCGGAAGGAACAGCTGAGATTTCCGTAAGAGTAAGCAGCAGCGCTTTCATAGGGAAAGCGGCACTTTCCGAGAATAACGAACAGAAAGTCAACAATGTACAGGTTTTCGTCTTCCGCGGCAACGGAGAATTGGACGCTTATGCAAGTTCAGATACGAAGTCCGACATCAAACTGAGCTGCACCACCGGGAGCAAGATCGTGAAAGCTGTCGTGAATGCACCTGACCTTTCATCCATTTCGAAGATGAAAGACCTGAACAGTTCCATCACCAGCCTCACTGACAACTCATTGACCAACTTCGTCATGACAGGTAGCGATAACATCGATCTGAATACTGACCAGACCTTGACTGTCTACGTCAGCAGGATCGCGGCAAGGATTGCCATTGAGAAAGTATCAGTGAATTTCACGTCACAGGCATACAGGAACATGGACATGAAAATCCATAGGATCTATGCCGTCAACGTGGCAGGAAACACCAGCTATGATTTGAGCGCCGCACCTACGGTCTGGCATAATCAGAAAGCATTGCAGACCGGAGCTCCAGATGCAATGCTCATGGACGACGTGGCTGATGTAAAGGTCACGGAGGAGCAGCCGTATACCACCGGTTCATACTTCTACGTATATCCTAACAAGGTATCGGAAGAGCCGCAGGACGAAGCCGCATCCGCAAGACCTACAAGAATCGTAGTGGAGACCATTCTCGGCGAAACGACATATTACTACCCTATCACGATAGGCAACATCGCCGCGAACACCAAATATACGATTTCGAACCTTACCATCACCAGGCCAGGTTCATTGGATCCCGACACTCCGGTCACAAGCAAGGAATGCTCGTTCACCATTAGTGTAAACAACTGGAGTGAAGGTCCGACAGAAAATGTAACTATCTAGTTTCTAAAGCAATATGACATTACGTACATCTTTTCTCTTGATGGCTTCAATCATCACACTATTCATGTCCTGTTCGGTAAAGGAGCCGAGAGGAAATTGCCCGTGCAGACTTACAGTAGACCTTTCGGATGCATCGGAAGAATATACGGATGTACTTGTATCGGCTTTCGACAAAGATAAACAGGCAGTGTATTGTTGTGAAACAATCGATGTCTTTCAAGAAAAACTATTCATAGAAATGCAGAAAAGCCGCATAAAAGTCATCTGTCTGCAAGGCATTGCCGTCGGGAGGATGGATGGACGTAATGTCTTTATTGATGAAGGTCATGAAGCTGACAGGCTTATGGTCAGCACTGATGATGTTGATTGCACTGGAGAAACGGCATTCAGCAAGGCATCATTCCATAAGAATTGGGCGGAACTGACCATTTCCTATGCAAACCCTGACAATTCGGAATATCCTTTCACACTGGAAGTTACCGGACAGGTAAACGGGCTTGGACTAGATACGATGACGCCGATTGCAGGACCATTCAGATGCACGGGACGGCAACAGCCCGGGGAAAACACGTTCAAGGTCAATCTTCCGAGGCAGAGCCCTGAAGGCAACGGTCTGGTTATGAGATTGATACGAAAAACCGACAAATCGCTCGAAAAAGAATACGATCTGTCGGAGTTCATCAATTCGTCAGGTTATGACTGGACAGCCATGGACCTTGACGATATACGTATAGGCATTGACTATGCGAGGGCATTGACCTCGATCTCCGTAATCGACTGGAAAACCGGATTCGAGACCATGATCATCATCTAACCCCTGCTGTGAAGTCCGCATTCGCGGTGATCCGGGTCCTCCCACCACCAGCGTCCTGCGCGGATATCTTCGCCAGGTTTGACAGCTCTGGTACATGGTTGGCATCCGATGCTCGGAAAGCCTTGGTTATGAAGCTTGTTGTAAGGTACGCCGTTGGCTTTCACATAGTCCTTCACCTGCTGTTCCGTCCAGAGAATCAGCGGATTAAGCTTGATGACATTGTCCACGGCATCGTATTCCACCATCTGCATGGAAGCTCTGGTTACAGACTGCTCCCTACGGAGGCCGCTGATCCACACTTCCACGCCTTCAAGAGCGCGCCCGAGAGGCTCGACCTTGCGGATATTGCAGCAGAGATGCCTAAGTTCCACACTGTCGTAAAACAGGTTGATGCCATACTTGCGCACCATTTCCTGAACTTTGTGAAAGTCAGGGAAGAAGACCTCAATCTTGATACCGTACTGCATATTGGTCCGGTCTATCAGATCATACGTTTCGGGAAATTGTCTTCCTGTATCCAGAGTGAAGATCCTGGCATCCTTCCTTATCTTCACCATCATATCGGTAATTGCCTGGTCCTCATAGCTCAAGCTTGAAGACAGGGCAGAACTTGACGGGAAAGCATTCAGGAAATATTCCAGCGCCTTTTCGGGAGACTGTCCGATGAACTCTGCATTCTTGGCTTCAGCAAATGCACGACGCTCATCGACAGTCATGGTTGATAACAATTGGGACATCCCGGCCTCCTATGCTTCGTCAGGAACAATCATTCCTGCACCGACCGTGTCGTTAGTGCCTTCTTCGATGAAGATAAGACTGCCCATCGTACGGTTATCCTTATAGTAATCAAATATGAGCGGATCTGCAGTCTTGATGCGTACACGAGCTATATCATTCATTATGAGCTTGTCCACGCCATATTCCTTCTCGCGGGTATTGATATCGATCTTATATTCGATTTCCTTGATGATACCGAGTGTCTGCTGTGTGGCATGACGGATGACATACTTCTTGCCCTGCTGCATCGGAGAATTTCTGAACCAGCAGACATTGAGAAGAACTTCCTGCTCCATATGAGGCTGTTTGCCGTCTACTGCGACGATCACGTCTCCACGGCTGATATCTATATCATCTGAAAGCGTAATGTCCACCGACTCAGGAGAAACGGCGGTCCCCAGTTCCTTTTCGCCAAGATAAACACCTGTAACAGAGGATGTCATCTCTGAAGGATAGACCTTTATCTTGTCACCCTTTTTGATGGAGCCTTCCGCGAGCCTTCCTGCATAGCCCCTGAAATCCGGGAACTTGTCGGAAATCGGTCTCACCACATACTGCACCGGAAGACGCATGCTGTCCTCTGATTCCACAGGCAGCTGGACAGTCTCAAGGAAATCAAGCAATGCCTTTCCAGTGTACCAAGGCATGTTCTCTGACTTGTTCACGACATTGTCGCCAAGTTTCGCTGAAATAGGAATGAATGTCACATTGCCAAGCTCAATGGATGATGACATTTCCTTGTAGTCAGCCACAATCTTGTCGAACACTTCCTGGGAGAAGTCCACGAGGTCCATCTTGTTGACACATACGACAACCTCCTTGATGGCAAGCAAAGACGCTATGTATGAATGCCTTACGGTCTGCTCCATGATACCGTGGCGTGCATCCACGAGAATCACGGCGAGGTCGGCAGTAGACGCACCGGTAACCATGTTTCTGGTATACTGGATGTGGCCCGGAGTATCGGCGATGATGGATTTACGTTTCGGCGTAGCGAAATAGCGGTATGCGACATCGATAGTGATGCCCTGCTCCCTTTCCGCACGAAGACCGTCGGTAAGAAGGGCCAGGTTGACCTCCTCATTGCCACGGCTACGAGATGCCTCTTCGACAGCTTCGAGCTGATCCTCGAAAATCGACTTCGAATCATAGAGAAGCCTTCCGATCAATGTACTCTTGCCGTCATCCACGCTGCCCGCCGTCGTAAAACGGAGCAGCTGCATGTTCAGATATCCTTTAGTATTCTGAGTTTCCATTTGTTTACAAGTTTCTGATAAATAAATACTTACAGCTGACAGTACCAGTTCCATGCATCGGGAACCGCCTGCTCTCCACTAGAAATAACCGGCTTTCTTGCGGTCCTCCATTGCTGTCTCTGAACGCTTGTCATCAGCTCTGCCGCCACGCTCGGTCACACGTGAAGACGCGATCTCGTCGATGATATCTTCAATGCTGTGGGCATGTGACAATGTAAGTCCGGTACAGGTAATGTCACCGATTGTCCTGCAACGCACTTCTTTCTCCACGACCTCCTCTTCAGGACGGCGCATGATTACCGGCGGTTCCGCTGCAAGCCATTGGCCATCACGGAAGAACGCCTTTCTCTTATGAGTATAATACAGGCTTGGAAGCTCGATTCCTTCCTGATAGATATACTGCCATACATCCATTTCCGTCCAGTTGCTGATAGGGAACACGCGGAAATGCTCGCCAGGATTCTTCATGCCGTTGTAGATATCCCACAACTCAGGGCGCTGATTCTTCGGATTCCACTGGCCGAACTCATCACGGTGAGAGAAAATACGCTCTTTCGCACGGGCTTTTTCCTCGTCACGACGCGCTCCGCCACATGCGGCATCGAATTTATACTTGGCAAGAGTGTCCAGAAGCGTTACCGTCTGGAGCTTGTTGCGGCTGGCATTGAAACCTGTCTCCTCTTTCACCTTTCCTTCGTCGATGGAGTCCTGCACATAACCTACAATGAGGTCTGCGCCAAGCTTCTTGACCAAGTCATCCCTGTATGTAAGGGTCTCCGGGAAGTTGTGCCCGGTATCGATATGCACCAGCGGGAACGGAATTTTCGCCGGATAGAATGCCTTGTAAGCAAGATATGTCAATACAATCGAGTCCTTGCCGCCTGAAAACAAAATGCAAGGACGCTCGAACTGCGCTGCGACCTCCCTAAGGATGTAAATGGACTCAGCCTCAAGTTCTTTCAAATGCGTCAGATGTTCGCTCATTTTTATATTCTTTCTAATTATTATCAATCCATTACGCAAGCCCTCAACCGGCTTGCCGCGATTCCAAAGACTACAAAGTTAACAAATATTTCCCTCTTCTAGCTAAATACTCCTGCCAAATACTTTTTGGTCAGCTCCTCACGCGGCTCGCCGAACACCTGTGCGGCATCACCGGTTTCAATGACTTCGCCCAGATAAAGGAACACGGCATAATCAGCGATTCTCAATGCCTGCCTCAATGTATGTGTCACCATGATGATGGAGTAATTTTCCTTCAATTTCACGAAAAGGTCCTCCACGGTCTTGCTGGAGACAGGGTCCAGGGCACTCGTAGCCTCGTCAGCCAGAATGAAATCCGGCTCCACGGCAAGACTCCTGGCGAGGCAAAGCCGCTGCTGCTGACCGATGGAAAGTCTCATGGCAGAGCTCTGCAACCTGTCTTTCACCTCTTCCCACAGGCCCACCTCGGTGAGGTATTTTTCCACGACATCATTCAACTCGGATTTCTTCGTATGCATGCCATGGATGCGGCAGCCGTAAGCCACATTGTCAAATATGGACATCGGAAGCGGACACGGACGCTGAGGCACCAGACCCACACGACGCCTCAACTCGATGAGGTCGCTGTATTTCGCCCCGATGATATTCTGGCTTCCAATCATGATCTGCCCGTCGATTTCGACATCATCCACATTGTCAATCAATCGGTTAAGAGTCTTGAGCAATGTACTTTTGCCGCAGCCCGACGGACCTACGATACATGTTATCTTATTCTCCGGAAATGTCAGATTTATATTCTTCAGAATAGGCCTCCCCTCGATGGAAAGATTAAGATTCCTGACTGTAAGCGGTTCTTTTTTCATATTCTGTTCCATATTCTACATGTTGTTCTTAGTGAAATGATTAGTAATCCAGCGGCCTCCGAGGCTGAGAATCAGCACAATGACGGTCAGCACCAGCGCCGCCGCATAAGCCCTTCCCGGGAATGGCTCCGGCATTGTTATCCAATTGAAAATAGCCAGAGGCAATGTCGCCGTAGGTGAGGACAATGAAGTCGCCACCGAGTCGGAAAAGCCGGCAGTGAACATGACCGCCGCCGCGTCGCCGATTGCCTTGCCCACTGCGAGAAGCGTCGCCGTCGCCATTCCGGGCAACACCTGTTTGACTACTACTTTCAATGTTTCCCATTTGGTCGCGCCCAGTGAAAATGCCGCATCAATCATGTCGTCAGGCACCGATTTGGAAATCTCGTCACCGCTCCTGATGAACATAGGTATAATCAGCAATGTACTGACAATGATACCGCCCAGAAGCGAAGCCCTCATGCCGACCATCACCATTATCATGAATGCGAATGCACCATAAACGATTGAAGGAATGCCATATAGCACGTCGTACACCAGTCTCGCAACGTAAGAAAGCCAATTGGAGCGTCTGCGGTACAGGTTCATATAGAACACCACCGGGACACTCACGACCATGGCAATCAATGTAGCCGGCGCCACCACCAGCAACGAGCCCACGATGGCATTGAGAAATCCGCCGTCATCAGCTGTATTCCAATTCTTTCCTGGAGCGCTGGAAACCATTTCCCAGGAAATCGCTCCGATACCCTTCACGAATATCGTCCAGATGATGGAAGCCACCACCAGCAGCACCACGGCCACAGCTATCCACATGAGGCCCATGAACACTTTCTCTTCGATGAATTTACTTTTAAGCTTCCCCATAATCAACTCTGTTTCTGTACTTTATATAAAATCACACGAGAAAGGACATTGAAAATTACGACAATGACCAACAACAGCAGAGCGGCGAACATGATTGCCGATTCGTAGAGCGGCACCGATGCCATCTCGCCGTAATTGTTTCCGATCAATGCCGGCAACGTATAGAAGCCCTTGAACAATGATTGAGGAATGGCAGGAATACTGCCGCAGACCATCATCACTGCGATTGTCTCGCCCATCGCCTTGGACAATGCCAGTACGACGGCCGCAAATATTCCGGACAATGATTTTTTAAGTACTACCCGCCTGGTAGTCTGCCATTTGGTAGCTCCAAGCGACATGGATGCGTCTCTTAAATCCTGTGGCACAGCCGAGAATATTTCCACGAAAAGGCTCACCATGATAGGCAAAATCATCACGCAGAGGACCAGCGATGCCGTAAGAAATGAATAACCGGTAACCGGTATCAGCAGCAGGATTCCCCACACGCCATAGATGACCGAAGGGAGTGCCGCAAGGATGTCCAATGCAGGATAAATGAATTTGCGCACAAATTTCTTCGAGTATTCTGTCAATGAAATTGCAGTGAGCAGCGACAACGGCAATGAAATGAGTATCGCCAGGAAGGTTACTGTCAATGTTCCTGTAATGAACGGAAGGAATCCGAATTTTTTCTGGGATGGCTTCCATTCAGAAGATGATACCAGATCCCAGAATGAGTTTTCCTGGAGAATCGGCATTGATTTTATCGTAAGGCCCGCTATCATCGCGATGAGCAGCAGCACCGAAGATATCGTCAGTATGAACATGAAAACCGAGGAAAGATTCTGTTTGTAAATCCTCCTCTTGTTCAATGATTTCTGGAAAATCGAGCCGCTGAACAATGCCAACAGACCGATTATCAGGCCGATAAACACATATACTATCGTCTGTGTATTGTTCTGCTTCAGGTTCGAAGCCTTGCTGGCATTGCGCAGAAGAGATTTGTTTTCGCTTTGCATCTTGCCGGAAATCTGCACATAGCCGGCGGGTTCATTGAAACGCTGTCCTTCTTTCAGGATGTATTTCAGGAACGCCAGGGATGCGGAGTCCTTGGGCGCGCCTTTGGAGACGAAGTAAAGATCTCTGGCAGGCGGCGTCGGAAACATGTCGGTCTCGATGGCATGGACAAGTTTTTCCTTGGTCTCGTAAAAATCCTCTTCTGGACTTATCACGCCGTCCATGTCAGAGTCGATAGGTATGACCGCGAGGCCGTCCTGCAGTCTATGTGTCTGAGGGTCATACGCATACGCCAGGTTATTGAAGCCCACACCCCATTTGTCGTTCTGCACGGCCTTGGCAATTCCGGGATCACCGAATACTGCGGTTCCGCGAAGGTCTTCTTGCTTGGCACCGAACCAGGATGCGAATGTCTGTGCCGCCCCGCATGCATCTGAACGGGTATATACACGAATCTTGTGGCGTTCGCCGTTACCCAGCAACTGTCCCCAGGTGCTGATTTCACCTGTCACCCATATTTTTCTGGCTTCTTCTGAAGTGAGTCCACGTTTCAACAAGATGTCCGCATAAGGATTCCTGCTGCAGAAATCCGGTATCACGGCGTCCCGTCCCACGATGAATGCAACGGCACCGGCATCTGCTTCTTCCTTATGCAGTTCACGGGAGAGCATGGCATAGTCCACCATCCCGTTCAGAACGTCAGTCATTCCTTTGCCGGCACCTCCGGCAGATATATCTATCTTTACTCCAGGGTATTTCACCTGAAAATCATTTGACCACTGCACTGCCAGAGGGTACAGGGCAAACGCCCCTGATACCGAGACCTGTCCTCCCAGATTCTCATCTCTCCCGCCGGATTTCCCCATGCCGCACGAAGCAAGGACACTCACAGCCAGAACAGTCGCAGCAGCCAATAGCGGTTTGTTCATATCGTACACGTTTTATCCGTTCCGCACATCAAATACGAAACTCAATCTACAAATATAACAATAATCTCGCCAAATATTTTATTACTGCTTGCGCCAATCTCTATTTTCAATGTCAAAAAAAAACAACATGACCGGAGACGAAATTTGAAATTTTGGTAAAAATTTTGTAGCAGCAGCCGTTTTATGAAAATTTGAATTTCAGATGAAGACATTTACAAAATTGCTCGCTTTGGCGGGTCTGACATTTATCACTATGGTATCTTGCAACAATATTTCAGAGTCCCAGAAGGCTGATATAGTCCTGGAGAACATCTTTTCCCGCAAATCCGTGCGCAAATTCACTTCGGAACCTGTTTCTGACAAACAAGTTGAGACATTGCTGAAAGCAGCTATGGCCGCACCTAGCGCAATGAATTCACAGCCATGGAGATTTGTGGTGGTCAACGACAAGGAGAAATTGGCATCAATGGCAGAATTGCTTCCTTATGCAAGGCTGGACACCGCTCCGGTGGCGATTGTCGTATGCGCCGACCTTTCAGGTTATAGTAAGTTCTGGACCGATGATTGTTCCGCTGCGACAGAGAATTTATTGCTGGCAGCCGAGGCCATGGGGCTTGGTGCAGTCTGGACGGCAGCCTCTGACGAGGAGCGTTCCGCAATAGTGAAAACCGCATTGGAACTTCCTGATACAATTCATCCCCTCTGCATCGTTCCGGTAGGTCATCCGGACGGAGAGTTCCAGCCGAAAGACAAATGGGATCCTTCCAAGATTCATTACAACAAATGGTAATTCCATAGTGACGGACATGCATTTTGAGCGAAAACCAAGCACGACGTCAACTTGCCGGACGCGAGTTGTTGAAAAATACGAACAGAATTCATATTTTTGGGAAATTACAAAATAATAGGTTAGATATGACTAAAACTAGTTCAGAAGCAGGGAAATGCTTGCTTTGTAAAATCCCGAGATGTAAGGCGGCCTGCGCCGTGGAAACAGACGTTCCGGCAATCATAAAGCTTTATCGCGAAGGACAATATGAGGAAGCAGCCTCCATATTGTATAAAAACAATCCTTTCTCTGCAATAACCAGCCTCGTATGTGATTGGAGCAAAAGCTGTTACGGGCATTGCGTATTGAACGCCAAGAAAAATCCCGTAGCGTGGCATGAAATCGAAGCCGAGCTTTCATGTGACTACATTTTCAAGGCGCATGCGGCAGTCGGTCCGGAAAAAGGAAAGAAAGTCGCCATCATCGGTGGCGGCCCGGCCGGTATAACAGCCGCATTGATGCTGAGAGAAGAAGGCATTGACGTAACCATTTTCGACAAAAACGAGAAATTGGGTGGCGTGCTGCGATATGGCATTCCTGAATTCAGGCTCGACCGCAGCTACGTTGACCAGTATGACAGGCTGATCGAAGAAGCCGGCGTCACGTTCAAGGGCAATGTCAATATCAGCGGAAACGGCGATGGAGACATCAGCCTGCAGGAACTGGCCGCGGCCTACGATGCGGTCCTCATTGCCGGAGGCGCTGCAATTCCGAGACGACTTGACATTCCGGGCGAAGACATTCCTGATATAATCTACGCATTGGATTACCTCAAATCCCCTGATTCATACACACTTGGACACAAGGTTCTGGTAATCGGAGGCGGTAATGTGACCATGGACGCGTGCCGCACGGCGAACCGCAAAGGACACGACACCTACGTATATTACAGGAAGTCATTCGAGAACATGCCTGCCAACTCGGCGGAAGTCAAGGAAGCTATCGAGGAAGGCGTGAAGTTCCATATCTTCGAGGTTCCGGTGGCAATCCGTGACCACAAGGCCGTCATGAGAAAATGCGAAAACGTCACCGGCGCGGACGGAAGAGTCTCTACCAAGATGATCGACGGCACCGACCATGAAGTAGAGTTCGATTCAATGCTGGTGGCCATCAGCGCAAACGTGGACCTCAGCATATTCGGAGGACAGGAAAACATCAAGATTGAAAGAGGATGGCCTGTTACGGATGAACTGCAGCAGACCAGCATGCCGGGAGTATTTCTGGCAGGAGACTTCATTCTGGGCCCTGCAACAGTCGTAGAAGCTGTAGCATCAGCGAAAAAAGCCGTAAAAGGAATCCTTAGACATCTCGGATTCTAAGTTTTTTTTCGTAACTTGGTAAGCGTAAAAAAGAGGACAATGGACGAGAACATAAAAACCGTCGAACCCGTCATATCATTTAGAGACGCGGAAATAGTGAATGGAGAAACGCCTGTAATATACGGACTTGACATGGATGTATATCAGGGTGATTTCGTGTATATCGTCGGAAAAGTCGGAACCGGAAAAACATCCATAATCAGGACAATCATAGCAGAAAATCCGCTCCTGAAAGGGAGCGGAAAAGTCTGCGGCTACGAATTGAACGGCATAAGGAACAAGGACATTCCGTTTCTCAGGCGCAAGATCGGAGTCGTCTTCCAGGATTTCCAGCTGCTGATGGACAGAAGTGTGGAGGACAACCTG
>ERZ779890.3612-NODE-3612-length-13631-cov-8.669122_pt1 | contig 13631 bp, 9 predicted proteins | sample MGYA00511553_ERZ779890 | MGnify/ENA primary metagenome ERZ779890 (study PRJEB29588, sample SAMEA2152064) | human gut metagenome | biome: human gut; feature: human-associated habitat; material: faeces | place: Denmark | collected 2008/2010 ...
CGCAAAGCCAGAAGGGACTAAAGTCAGAAAGTTTGACCATGTCAGCCGGTTGCCACTGTTTCCATATCATCATAATATATGGAAAAGATGTTTGAACAGAAGAGATTCCGATACCTTTTATACTATATAGATGTGTGATTTTAGAGAAATATAGTAGGGACACTGGCAGATTTTGGCAAGTGTCCTTTTTGTATGCAAAAATGGGTAACAAAACTAGCAGGGACAGGTTTTCTGTATACAGATAAAAGCAGGATGAAGAAGGCATAAGACGGAGAGAGGACTTTTATAAAATGAAAAATTATGAAGACAAAATATATTCATTAGGTGAGACTGTAACGGGGCAGACACAGGCCATGTCACAGGCCGTACAGAAAACACTGGAAAATAATGGCGGGGTAGGTATAATGACAGGATCTTATGACCAAAACCTGTCTATTTTGTCTGTGAATAATCTGCTGTTGCATAGTACAGGATATACATTCGATACTTTCATGGAACAGACAAAAGGCTCATTGAGAAACTTCTTTTATGACGAGGAAGATATACTGGAGCGAGACCGTTTTTTGCAGCTTCACGGAACAGGGGAAGCACAGATCCTTGCAGCAGACGGTACAGTGAATAATGTACGGCTTTGTAAAGAGGATGCGACAGATGAGGCGGGCAGACAGATCTGGGTTATGTCCGTACAGGTCAACTGGGATCATGTAAATTTGGCACTGCTCAATGAGGCTATCTATTCCGGCTTCTGGTATTTTGACTGTGACGAAAACAGTGAGATTGTGAATGCAAACTGGAGTCATGAATTCCGAAAAATGCTTGGCTATCATGACACTCTGGACTTTCCGAATAAACTGGAATCCTGGTCAGATCTTCTGCATCCACAGGATAAAGAAAGAGTAATGGTGCAGCTTCAGGCGGCAATTAAGGATAAGACGAACCAGATAAAATACCAGGTAGAGTATCGTATGAGAATGAAGGATAATCAATACCAGTGGTTTCGGGCATCGGCAGAAGTAATACGCCGTCTGGATGGTTCTGCCAGCAGGATTGCCGGGATTTTTATTAACATTGATGGGGAGAAAAAAGAAATCATGCAGGCACAAAAATCTGCTGCTTTCCACCGGGCTTTTACGAAAGCAGATTTGTGCGAGTATTATGTGAATCTGGAAGCGAATACTTTTGATACCTTTAAGGTTGAACCGTCCCTGATGACAGTCTTTGAACAGAGTCATACATGGGATGAACTGATCCGGCATTTTGTGGATTCCTATGTTGTGGAGACAGATAAGAAGGCGGTATCCTCTTTTTACGACCGTGGTTATATTGCAGAAAGGCTGAAGGGTCTGGAAACCGAATTGGCTTTAGAGTGCCGTATCACTCTGAATGGAGAAGAACGATGGGTCCGCAATGTGGTCATACGTGGCGAAATAGAGGATTCAGAATATGCCATGATCTTTCTGCGTGATATCACAGAGGCAAAGGTAGAGAGCGCACGGCATCTGCAGATGGCAGCGGATAATGCTTCCATGGAGCAGCTGATTCAGAGTATTGTGCGTCTGGTTGACCGCTTTGTTGTCTGTGATCTGGAAAATGACAGATATGAATTCTACAATCTGAATGGACAGATGATATATAAACCTCTGGGATTTTATCATGATTTTCAGATGCAGGTTCTTGAAAAATATAAGACACTGGAACCATTGGAAGCTATAGATATCCTGATAGCCCCGGATAATATTCGGAAAAAACTGAAAAGTGAAAATGATATTTATAAGTTTGAGTATTGCAGCCTGGATGAAAAGACTTATAAAATCGCTTCTTATATTCCCTTGGAATGGAAGAATGGAAAGCTGGAAAAGGTATTGCTGGCATCCATGGATGTGACACAGGAGAAGAAAGCAGAGATTGAATCCCGTCAGGCACTGAAAGAGGCTTACCGGTCCGCAGAAAATGCAAATCGTGCGAAAACAGAATTCCTTTCCAATATGTCCCATGATATCCGGACACCAATGAATGCGATTGTGGGTCTGACGGCAATCGCAGGAGCAAATGTTGAGAGCCAGGACAGAGTCATTGAATGCCTCAGCAAGATCACAGAATCAAGCCGCCATCTGCTGGGGCTGATCAATGAAGTATTGGATATGGCACGTATTGAAAGTGGAAAAATGACACTGGCACAGGAAGATTTCAATCTGTCAGAGCTGGTAGATAATCTTATTACACTTACGAAACCGGTGCTTGATGAACATAAACATAATTTTGATATACACATCAATCATATTGAACATGAGGCTGTCTGTGGTGACAGCTTGAGGATTCAGCAGGTATTTGTGAATCTGATGAGTAATGCGATCAAGTATACACCGGATGGTGGGAATATTATTTTTTCCATAGAGGAAAAGCCAAATGGATTTTCAGAACTTGGATGCTATGAATTTACGATTGAGGATAATGGAATCGGTATGTCACCGGAATTCCAGAAAATCATGTTTGATCCTTTCAGCCGCGCAGATGACCACCGGACAACCAGAGTTCAGGGAACTGGTCTGGGAATGGCAATCAGCAGAAATATTGTGAACCTGATGAATGGCACTATTAAAGTGGACAGTACCTTGCACAAGGGAACTAAAATCACAGTAACAATTTATCTGGAGCTTCAGGAAAAAGAAAAAGAACAGGACAGAGATCTGATGAATCTGCCGGTTCTGGTTGTGGATGATGATAAGACATGCTGTGAAAGTACAGTTGCCACACTGAAGGAAATCGGTATTATGGGTGAATGGGTTCTCTCTGGCAGGGAAGCGGTTGAGCGCTGTTATGCACGGCATGAGTTGAAAGATGATTACTTTGCTGTTATTTTAGACTGGAAGATGCCGGAGATGGATGGCATAGAAACTGCCAGACAGATCCGGAAACGGATAGGAAAAGAGATCACCATCATTGTACTGACATCCTATGAATTCAGCGAAATTGAAGAAGAAGCAAAGGCTGCAGGTGTAGATGCTTTTATTGCAAAACCGCTGTTCCGTTCCCGGCTGACGGCAACACTGCGGCAGTTTACTTCAGGAAGAAAAGAAAAAACAGCAAGAAATTATCTGGAGAAGCTGTCAGAATCAGACTACACGGGAAAAAGGATTCTGCTGGTTGAGGATAATGAGTTGAACAGAGAAATTGCTGGTGAAATTTTGCAGATGACAGGTGCAAAAGTGGAAACGGCAGAAAATGGGAAAATTGCAGTTGAAAAAGTGGAAGCTTCTCCGGAAGGATTGTATGATCTTGTTTTTATGGATATCCAAATGCCTGTCATGAATGGTTATGAGGCAACTGCAGCAATCAGGAGCCTTCCGGGTGAAAAGGGAAAACTGCCTATTGTTGCCATGACTGCCAATGCTTTTGCAGAAGATGTACAGCTGGCCAAAAATACAGGCATGAATGGACATATCGCAAAACCGCTGGATATGAATAAGCTGAATGATGTCCTGGAAAGCTGGCTGTAATTGATTCCCGATTATTGAATTAATGATTTTAGCAGGAAAGAATGAGGAAAATACGAGTATGAAAAAGGCAAAACATTGTCTGATAGCTTTATTGTCAGGGGTGCTTGTAGCAACTACTGTTTTGTCTGGCTGTGGACAATCTGAAAAAGCAGTATCTGAAAATGATGATCACCTTACTGTGTATCTGTGGGAAAATCGTTTAATGAAAAATATTGTACCCTATATCTATGAGCAGTTTCCGGATCAGGATATTGAGTTTATTACCGGCAACAATGATACCGATCTATACAGCTATTTTGAAGAACATGGTGAACTGCCAGATATCATAACTGTACGTCGATTCTCAGGAACAGATGCACAGGATCTGGAGCCGTATCTTATGGATTTTGCTTCTTATGATGTGGTTTCCAGGTATTACTCCTATGCATTGCAATATTATAAAAACTCAAAAGATGAGATTCAGTGGCTTCCTATCTGCGGTATACCGCAGACGATTATTGCCAACAAGACATTGTTTGAACAGTATGGAATCAAGATACCGAAAAACTATAAGGAATATGCACAGGCATGCCAGCAATTTTATGATAATGGTATAAAACCGTATTCCCTGGATCTTGCAGAAGACTGGTCTGCTCATGAGGTGATTCAGACAGGTGCAATTGGGGAATTCATGAGTCTGGATGGAATTGAATGGAGAAGCTCAGCTGAAAGTGCATCAGGGGATATCGCGTTTGATGATGCATTATGGAAACGTATTTTTTCAGAAACCAATACATTTTTAAAGGACTCACATTTTACAAGTGATGATATCAGCGTCGATGTTAATACTGCAACGCAGATGTTCCTTGAGGGAAAAGCAGCAATGTTTCATGGTTATCCGGCACTTATGCAGGAATTTCAGGAACAGATGGATGCAGAATTAACTCGTATACCGTTTTTTTCACAGATTTCGGATGAAGCTTTTATAAATATGACCCCTTCTCTGAATATTGCATTTAACAAAGAACTGGAAAAAGATCAGGAAAAACTGGATCTGGCATTCGATGTCCTGGAGTGTATGATTTCAAAAGAAGGACAAACATTGATCGCAGATGGAAAGGGTGTAATTTCATTAAATGTAGATGTTCCAAACATGATGGAAGATGTACCTGGACTGGAAGATGAAATTAATAATAATTCTGTTTATATCCGATATTCTGCTCAAAAATCATTTGATGCCAGTCTTGAGGCTGTTCACGGATTATTGTCAGGGGAAATGGATGAAACACAGGCTTATGATGCTTTTCGCAGCACAATGAACAGTAAGGATTCAAAAGAAGAAACCACAGTTAATTTTGAAAATGAATATTCCATTTCGCTAAATGATAAAAACGGTCGTGATGCGGCATCTTCTATTTTAACTACGATTAGAGAAGAAAATGATGCTCAGCTGGCTTTGGCACCATATTATTATTTTACTTCCTCCATTTACAAAGGGGAGTGTACCGGCAGCCGGGTTGGTCTGATGACAGCAAAGAGTTTAGATACACCATTATACCTGGCAAAAATCAATGGCAAAGAGATTTATGAACTTGCGGAGAAATATCTTGCTGATTCTGATGAGAAATTCCATATAACCAATAAATATGAATTACCAATTGCATCCGGTATGAAATTAATCGTCAGGCAGGAGGAAAACGGATTCTCATTAAAGGACATAGAAGTAAATAAGAAAGAAATCGACAAAGAAAAGGAGTACTCTATTCTTCTTACAGACACCACAATGTCTGTTTTGAAAAAAATAAATCCGGGATGTGAGATCGAGCAGATTAAGGACACAACATTATCAAGTGCATGGACTGCAGCAATAGAAAACGGACAGCAGCCGTCAGCACCGGAAGACTATATAGAGGTTGAAAAATAAAAGTGGGAATAGAACAAGTAATAACAAAAAGAAAAAAGATGATAGTGCCATTGTTCTTTTTAATTCTTATCTTTTTAAGCTTAATTTTTGTAAAGTTCCTTTTGAACAGGATGAACAGCTATATCGCAGAAAACGGGAAAAGCAGTATGGGAGCAGTTGTTGAACAGATACAGCAGACCTATGATCTGCAGGTGAATGGATACTACAGTCGGCTGCATATGCTTGAGGATTCTCTTACTCAAGAGGGAGTGAGATCTATTGAACTGGATAGAAACAAGAAGTTCTTTGAGGCATGGCAGAAAGAATCTGAAAGTACACTTATATTTCTCCAGGAAAATGGAAAGGCAATAACCACTGATGGAACAAAACTTCGGGTTGACATGCCAAGTAAACTTTTGTTGGATTTGAGGAACGGATATAATATTGGAAAATTGGTTTCTCTTGATTACAACCAGAAGAAAAAAGATGGTTATCTGGTTGCAATTCCATGTCAGGAATATACGATTAATGGGGAAACTTATACGGCAATTGGAACCTTGTATGATCATTCAAAATTAGATTCCATGTTAAGTGTGAAAAGCTATAACGGGAATGCGTATCTGTTTATGCTGGATAACGACGGAAATATTACTTATACAAATCAGAAAGAAGATAAATTTTTTAGGAACTATTTTTTGTTAAAGCATTTAAAAGGAGATCAGGCTATCACTGAGGAAGAGGCTGATTCTCTTCAAAAAAAGCTGGATGGCAGAGAACAGGGGGTAGAACTTCTGGGAAGTGACAAACCTTACTATCTGGGATACTGTCCGATAGAAAATAATAACACCATGCTGATCTGTATTGTAGAAAAGAGTGTTGTAGATAATGTACTGAGAGATTATCAGAAAACAATAGTGTTTGAAACAATACTCATGGCAGGTTTTATACTTTTGCTTTTTGCCGGATTATTCTACAGTATTTCCAGACGCAGTCTTGCTGAGCAAAAAGCTGAATACGAAAAAAGAAATAATGAGATTCAGACGCTGGCAATGAAGGAAATGGAGGAGTCCAATAAAGAATTGAAAAAAGCAAAGGACATTACAACGGAAGCCTTGCAGACCGCTGAAAATGCAAATAAGGCGAAAACAGATTTCCTGTCCAATATGTCACATGATATTCGTACACCAATGAATGCAATTATCGGCATGACATCATTGATCAGACATGATGCCGGTAATAAAGCGAAAGTAATAGAGTATGCAGATAAAATAGACATTTCATCACAGCATCTGTTAGGAATCATCAATGATGTTCTGGATATGAGCAAAATTGAGGCAGGAAAAACAGTTTTTAAGTATACCGATTTTTCCATCTTGGATTTTATTACAGAACTCAATACCATATTCCATTCACAGATAGACGAAAAAAATCAGACTTTTACAATCATAAAAGAAAACATCCGGCACGAGTGGGTGAACGGAGATCAGGTTCATCTGATGCAGATTTTCAGCAACTTGGTTTCTAATGCAGTGAAGTACACGCAGGAAGGTGGAAAAATTCAGTTTCTGGTAGAAGAATGTGAGACAAAGTCATCTGTCTATGCAAAGTACCGTTTCTTAGTTAGCGATAATGGTATGGGAATGTCGGCAGATTTCAAGGATACAATTTTTGATGCGTTTACCCGTGCGGAAAGTTCCCTTACAAACAAAATACAGGGAACCGGACTTGGAATGGCTATTACTAAGAACCTGGTTGAGGCAATGGGAGGTACCATTGATGTGGACAGTGAATTGGGACAGGGAAGCTGTTTTGAGGTTCTCATGGATCTGAAAATTGCAGAGGATAGAACAGTTGCTCTGGCGGCACAAGAAGAAACAGATAAACAGGATGGTAATATCCTTCAAGGAATGAGATTCCTGTGTGCAGAGGATAATGAGCTGAACGCAGAGATCCTGACGGAACTGTTAAAGATTGAAGGTGCGGAATGTACCATCTGTGAAAATGGCGAAGAGATTTTGAAAGCATTTGAACAGTCTGCTCCAGGTGATTATGACATGATTCTAATGGATGTGCAGATGCCTGTTATGAATGGTTATGAGGCAACGAAGGCAATCCGCAGAAGTTCCCATAAACTGGCAAAAACGATTCCGATTATTGCCATGACTGCCAATGCATTCTCAGAAGACATTCAGCATTCCCTTGCGGCTGGCATGAATGCACATGTTTCAAAACCGGTTGAGATGAAGGTGTTGGAAAAGACGATCAGAAGCATAAAATCTGGTGGGGGGGTACCGAACCGCAGGTCACTGTACAGTGACGAATGGAAAGTAACCGGACATAGAAGAATCAAAAAGGATAGTTAGGGATGGACAGAAAATGAAAGGAAAAAGAGTGATTGCAGGCATTCTGCTTGCGGGAATTTTAGCAGTCACCCTGGCAGGGTGTAAAAACACAGATAACACGAAAGAAGAAACCGAAAAGCCTGTTATTACCCTCGGCAGCGACAGCTATCCACCATACAATTATCTGAATGAGGATGGTGTACCGACGGGCATAGATGTAGAACTGGCTACAGAAGCTTTCAAAAGAATGGGATATCAGGTGGAGGTTGTCCAGATCAACTGGGAGAAGAAAAAAGAACTGGTGGAGAGCGGAGAGATTGACTGTATCATGGGCTGCTTTTCCATGGAAGGGCGTCTTGATGATTACCGCTGGGCGGGACCATATATAGCAAGCCGTCAGGTAGTTGCTGTAAATGAGAATAGTGATATCTATAAACTGAGTGATCTGGAGGGTAAGAACCTGGCTGTTCAGTCCACAACCAAACCGGAAGGCATCTTTCTGAACCGGACGGATGAGAGAATCCCAAAGCTGGGCAATCTGATCAGCCTGGGACACAGGGAGCTGATCTATACATTTCTGGGAAAAGGATATGTAGATGCAGTTGCAGCACACGAGGAATCTGTTGTCCAGTATATGAAGGATTATGACGCAAGCTTTCGTATCCTGGAAGAACCTTTGATGATCACTGGAATAGGTGTTGCTTTTGCAAAAGATGATGACAGAGGAATCTGTGAGCAGATGAGCCAGACGCTGGAAGAAATGCGTCAGGATGGCACATCCCTGAAAATTATTGAAAAATATCTGGATGATCCCCAGAAGTATCTGGAGGTGGATGATTTTGGGTATTAAGAGAAAGAAAAGAGAAAAACGAATCCAGCTGTTCGGTGCTCTGATTGGAATCTGTGTGGCTGTAGTATCTCTGTGTTATTTCTTTCACGCAGAAAAAGCGGAAGCAGAGAAAAGAATGGTAGAGATTGTAAACTATGTGAAAGTGCAGTGTTCCACCTACACTCATTATAATGAATCTTCGGAATCCAAAAGTCTTCTCTGTGCGATTGAAAGTGCCAGACAGATGAGTACGAATATCGATATGGAAATAGAAAACGGCGGTCAGCTAAGCCGGGATTTCCTGAAGGAAAACCTGCAGACTCTATGGGTGGATGGTATCATTGTACTGGATGCAGAAGGAAAGACGGACTGTGAATACAGCACGGATGAGTCTCTGGCTAATGAGATTACGGAGTATCTGCAAAAAGAAATTATCATGAATTTTGCCGGATATGAAGAAAGAAGCTATTCGGAACGGTTTACCAGGGAAGACGGGTCACATATCGACATTGCAGCCTGCGCCAGAAAAGATGCACCGGGTATCGTTGCAATCTATTATTACACATCTCCTGAATTTGCCAGAAACTATACGCTGACGATACAGGGGCTTTTAAATGGTTATAGTATCCAGAAAGATGGAACGATTATTGTTGTAGACGACGGAATCGTTGTTGCCAGCAATAATGAGAGCCTGTTGGGGCAGAATACGGCTGGCAACGAGGTTGTTCAGGCAATGAAAAAGCATACAGACAGTCAGCACATTTATCATTTTAAGAAGGAAGGAACCGGATGTTACGGAATCATGCTGAAGCAGCGGGATTATTATATCTATGCGTATCTTCCGGATACGGAAGTGTTTCATAACCTTCCATTAAGTGTAGCAGGTGTTATTTTTCTTTATTTTCTGATATTCAGTATATTTTTGTTCTGGGGTCACAGAACCAATCAGGCACATCAGAAACAGGAGCAGGAAAAAGATGAAAAATATAAAGCAGAACTTCTGACAGCAGCAAAAAAGGCAGAAGCCGCCAATGAGGCAAAAACAGAGTTTCTTCAGCGGATGAGCCATGATATCAGGACTCCGATTAATGGAATCTACGGTTTGATCAATATGGCAGACCATTATGCAGATGATATGGAGAAGCAGAAGGAATACAGAACAAAGGTTAAAGCGGCAGCCAATTTGTTGCTGGAACTGGTAAATGATGTTCTGGACATGGGTAAGCTGGAATCCGGTGAAGTTGTTCTGGAAGAGAGTCCATTTAATCTGAGCAAAATTTCTGAGGAAGTGCTTGTTGTGATCGAACAGATTGCTGCAGAACAGAATATCCGGATTGTATGGAAGAAAAAAGAAATCATACACCGTGATCTTATTGGAAGCCCGGGGTATGTGAAACGTGTGATGATGAATATCCTGTCCAATGCGGTGAGATATAACAGAGAAAACGGACATATCTATATCAGCTGTATGGAAATTCCATCCGAACAGCCAGAAATGACGACAATGGAATTTGTCTGCAGGGATACTGGAATTGGGATGACAGATGCATTCCAGAAACACATTTTTGAACCTTTTGCACAGGAAGATACCGGTGCCCGGACGATTTACAAAGGGACCGGGCTCGGTATGGCGATCGTTCACAGACTGGTACAGGAAATGGGCGGTACGATCCAGTTGAAAAGTGAAAAAAATGTCGGCTCAACTTTTACTCTGATCCTGCCATTTACCATTGACGAGCATCAACCTTCCGCCTCTGCGGAAACTGCCACTGATACTCCGGCAGATCTTACGGATCTTCATATTCTTGTTGTAGAGGATAATGAACTGAACCTTGAGATTGCTGTTTTCTCTCTGGAAGCCGCAGGACTTAATGTATCCACAGCCATCAACGGACTGGAAGCCGTCCAGCTTTTTGAAAAATCAAAGCCATATGAATACGACATCATTCTTATGGATATTATGATGCCGGTTATGAATGGTCTGGATGCCGCAAAGGCGATCCGCGGACTTTCCCGCCCTGATGCCCCAACGGTTCCAATCATTGCCCTCAGCGCCAATGCTTTTGCGGAAGATATCCAGAAGTCAAAGAATGCCGGAATCAATGAGCATCTCGCAAAGCCACTGGAAATGGATAAGGTGTTGAAAGTGATTGCATCATATTGCAAGTAGCAGAAAGAAACAGATACTCGCTATGTATTGCATATTTTTTCAGAGTTTCTGTTTTATAAAAAATCGGATTATCAGGCGATCTGTCATTTCCCCGATAATCCGATTTTTATTTTACTTACATCTCAAATGCTTTCTTTATACTGTCATAATGCAGAAACTTTCCTTCTGCCGCAAATGCCTTAATCTCATCTAATGTTGCAAACATATAACCATCTGTCTCTGCCTCCTGAAGATGGAGATCTTTTTCATCAATATCCATCACAAAACGATACACATCTACGAAATAATTATCTCCTTCCCCCGGATTCTCTCTCTTGTAAGTGAAAAGATAACCTCCGTCTGCCCGGCTTACATCCAGTCCTGTTTCTTCTCTGACTTCTCTTAATACAGCATCGTAAGACGCTTCTCCCGCCTGCGCAGCACCGCCGGATACCTCCCACCAGCCCGGTGCCCAGGCTTTCGTCATTACCCTTTTAGTGATCAGAAATTCCCCGTCCGGTCTTGCTACAACGCCAAGAACAGTAAGGTGATACTCCCCGTTCTTCAGACACCAGTCATTGCGCTTCATCGTTCTTCCTGTTGGTTTCTTATCTGCATCATAAATATCCCATAATTCCATTGTCTGCATCTCCTGTTCTTCTTGTCTGTAGTTTCTTATGTCATTATAATATGTCTTTCAGAACTTCACAATCCTTTATCGTCAGTTTCTCTCTGCCTTCCAGTTCTTCCTTACACTCCTTCTCTCTGTAAATCCTACAATATCTTTCAGCAGTATAATCAGTTCAAATCCGCTCCGGTACGGATAATCTCTTCCCCAGATATGCACTATCCCCTGAAAAGATGCGAACTCCCGTCCCATTACTTTTAACCAGAAAACAGCTGCATGCTCCGATTTTTTTACCAGCTCCAGTTCCTTTCCCGCTTCAAGATACCGTCTTCTTTTCTGATTTCTTCTGACCTGTGCTTTCCTCAGTAATACACCATTCTGCTCGCAAGTTTCATCCAGATACAGCAAAAGCCCGTCAAATCCTGTGAAATTGATCTGTGCATCCTCTCTTTTGGCATCCTTCCAGTACAGAATATTTCCAGACGGAATCCTCCCTTTTTCCCAGTACATCCGGATAAAGAAAAGCTCCCCGATATGTCTGTTATCATCCAGCGACCGGTCTTCTGTTTTTTCAGCAAATACTGTCTGCATTTTTATCCCCCCTCATTTATATTTATCCTCTTCTTTTTTTCTTCCTTTTCCAGCACAAGATCACGCCTGCCACAAACAGATTCAGTCCGATCACAGCATACCATCTCCGATACGTCTTCTCTCCTGTCCGGATCGGCTCCGCTCTCTCCGTCACCTCACAGCGTACGCCCCGCACCAGAAGCCGTTTGGTATTGATACCGTAAGGCGTACATGTCAGTAATGTGCAGTAATCCTTCTCCTTATCCAGGGCAAGCAGTCCCGTTTCCTCCGGTTCTACAATATCGATCCGATCGATTTGATAGAAAATCGTCTGCCGGAGCACTGTAATTGTAAAATAGTCTCCCACCTTCAGCTTGTCCAGATCCGAGAAAAGTTTCGCCCCCGGCAGTCCTCTGTGGGAAGAAAGCACCGCATGTGTTCCCTTTCCGCCTATCGGGAAACTGCTTCCTTCCACATGTCCTGCGCCATTGCAGATTGCAAAATCACCCGTTCCATGGTAAATCGGAAGTTTCACCCGGATTTCCGGAATTTCCAGATATCCCATCACACCGTCAGATGTCATATTCAAAAGTGCTCCATAACTATCAGCATTTTTGTCATTCGGCACTGGGTTATTCTGTTCCAGAAGCATCACATTATACGCTCTTGTCTGTGCGATTATTTCCTCTTCCTTCCTGGCATCCAGCTTCTCCACTGACCTTTCATATCCATCTACCACCCTGCTTTGCCGACCGGCATTCCAGATCTTTCCGACTTTTGGATAGAGCATGACCGCGATTCCCACAAGAAGGATTCCTGTCCATATAAAAAAGAAAAGTCTTCCCCTTCGTTCCGGCTCATTCACTATCATACAATTCGTTTTCGTCTTTTTGTATTCAACAGGACAACTCCTGCAACAATTGCAATCAGTACTCCACTGACCGTAAAGATCATTTCACCTGTTCCACCTGTCCCCGGAAGAAGTTTTCCTGATTTATTTACAACAACTTTTACCTTTGCTGCAAAATCTTCATTTGTATAAGTTACCTTTGTCTCAGTCTCACTTTCTGTAACATTTCCGTTTTCATCAAGATATGTACTGGCGTCCGTCCTTGTCGCCCTGATCTTTTCGGCACTTACCAGAAATGATTCCGTCAGCTTGTTATATCCTTCTGGTGCTTTTGTTTCTGTAACTCTGTAATCACCCATCTTCAGACCTTTGATCACTACAGCTCCATCACTTCCGGCTTTCACCTTTCCGGTTCCGGTCTGTCCGCCTTTTACAGTATACACACCGCTTTCTTCTTCTGCCTGAACCGGGAACGGCACTTCAAATTCCACTCCGGTAAGTGCCTCTCCTTTTTCATTGACCTTCTGGATCACAACCGCATAGGTATCTGTTGTTGTAGAGTCCTCTATCGAGCTTTTTCCCGGTTCCTCTGTCGTATAATTCCATGAAAATCTGGCACTGTTCTTATTTCCTTCACCGTCGATCACTGCTTTATCGTTTAACACAGCCGTATAATCAATGGTAATTTTTGCCCCGGTATCATAAAGATTTTTCCAGCCATTTTTGAACGATTTCCGGCAGAATCCAGAAACTTCCCAGCTTAAAGTCTATCTCCTCAATTCGCAATGGTTTGGGTTGAACAGCTTCCAGTGCCGGAACATTCTGCGGAGCAAGTTCACGGGCAATCTGCAATTTTTTGATGACATTGCCGGAGAGGTAAGCAC
>ERZ779890.3613-NODE-3613-length-13622-cov-14.389180_pt1 | contig 13622 bp, 16 predicted proteins | sample MGYA00511553_ERZ779890 | MGnify/ENA primary metagenome ERZ779890 (study PRJEB29588, sample SAMEA2152064) | human gut metagenome | biome: human gut; feature: human-associated habitat; material: faeces | place: Denmark | collected 2008/2010 ...
ATGTCTCCCCGCTGGATCTGCTGTTCCGGGCAATGGAGTATGAGAACCCGGAAAGCGTTGCCCTGCGGCAATATAAGGTTTTCAAGCAGGCGGCGGGTGTTGTATGCTTTAGAAGACTTCTTAATCAGTCGATTAGGAAGTCGCCTAAAACATACAACCTTACATAATCGAAGAAAGGAGAAATCGCATGGATACAAGAATGATAACTGCCCTGTACGAGCGACTAAGCCGTGATGATGACTTAGAGGGCGAATCCAACAGCATATCCAATCAAAAACGCCAGTTGGAAGACTATGCTCGTTCGCAGGGCTTCCCGAATCCAGTCCATTTTACGGACGATGGCATAAGTGGCACTTGCTTTGACCGTCCCGGCTTTCTGGCAATGATGAAAGAAGTCGAAGCGGGACGAGTGGAATATCTGCTGATAAAGGACATGAGCCGCCTTGGGCGAGACTATCTGAAAGTCGGTCAGATAATGGAAATCCTCCGACAGAAAGGTGTCCGTCTCATTGCCATCAATGACGGTGTAGACAGTGCCAGAGGGGACGACGATTTTACTCCGTTCAGAAACATTATGAACGAGTATTACGCACGAGATACAAGCCGCAAAATCCGCTCCACTTTCCAGTCCAAAGGAAAATCCGGCAAGCACGTCACAGGGACAGTCATCTATGGCTATCTCTGGAATGAAACCAGAGACCAATGGCTTGTGGACGAATATTCTGCAGGGATTGTGAAGCGTATCTTCGCCATGACAATCGAGGGCATGGGTCCTTATCAGATTGCCAGCAGGCTGAAAGAAGAAAAGATACTCATTCCCTCTGCTTATCTGGCAACGCACAATGAGGGCGTGAACAAAAACAAGACATTTAAGGATGTATATGGTTGGGGTTCTTCCACCATCGTCAACATTCTGGATAAGCGTGAATATCTCGGTCATACCGTCAATTTCAAGACCCGAAAGCACTTTAAGGACAAGAAAAGTCATTATGTGCCGGAAGATGAATGGACGATTTTTGAGGACACCCACGAAGCCATTATTGACCAAGAGACTTTTGACCTTGCACAGAAAGTCAGAAGCAAAGTCCGCAGATACCCAGACGGATGGGGCGAGGTCGCACCGTTGACAGGCTTGATGTATTGTGCGGATTGTGGTGGCAAGATGTATGTTCACCGCACCAACAATGGCAAGCGTATCTCACAGTACACCTGTTCCCAGTACACCAAAGTTCCTTGCGGGACGCTCTGCAAAACACAGCACCGCATCAATGAAAATGTGGTTCTGGAACTGATTTCAGATTTGCTGAAAGCCATCGCTGAGTATGCACAGCATGACCGAGCCGAATTTGTCCGTGTGGTGCAGGAAGCACAGGACAGTCATTTTGCTTCCGATGTAAAAAAGAAGCGAAACAGGCTGACCGCAGCACAGAACAGACTGAACGAACTGGAAGTCCTGCTCTGCAAAATCTATGAGGACAACATCTTGGGCAAGCTGCCGGATGCCAGATATGCCACTCTGGATGCCCAATATGCAAAGGAACAGGCAACGCTGAAAGCCGAGGTTGCCACTCTGGAAGATTTCCTTGCAAACCATGAGAAGAACAAGAAATCTGCGGAGCGTTTCATCTCTCTCATTGAGAAATATGAGAACTTCGATAATCTGACCATTGCCATGCTGAACGAGTTTATTGATAAAATCCTTGTTCACGAGCGAGACCGCAAAGGCAGTCGAGAGACCACGCAGGAAGTCGAGATTTATTTCAACTTCGTTGGAAAGTTTGTCCCTCCGACTTATGCCGAAGCAGAGCTTACCCACGAAGAACTGGAAGAACTCCGCAAGCGTGAAGAACGCAAAGATAGACTTCATCAGAACTATCTCAAACGCAAGGCAAGCGGCGCTCAGAAACGCTATGAGGATAAAATCAAAGCAAAGAAAAAGGCTGAAATGGATGCAAAGAAAAATGCTATCCGAGCCGAAGATGTTGCAAGGGGCGTGTTCATTCCAGTCAGCAGTATGCCGAAGCTGGAGCCGCAAATTGCACCGCAGAAAGGAGCTTGACAATGTGGATAGTGAGATTTGTCCGCAAGGACGGTAAACCCGATGAAGAATACTTCTACCATTCCAAAGCCGAAGCCGAGAATCATCGAGATCTGTTCCAGAACGATGATTCTGGACTGTATGAAAAAATAGAAATCATTAACGAGCCAACAAAGGAGGTCGCTATGGAACTGAATTATATCAAGTGTGGGGATTACTATATTCCCGACATCCGACTGAAACACCCGAATATCCGTCTCGGTCATTATGGGATGCTTCGCAAGGCATTTCTGAAAGACCACAATCCCATCCTCTTTAGTGAGTTGGTATTGAGTGAAAAGCTCTTTGAGCATTGTGCTGAGATTGAAGCTGCCGCACGAACTCGCTTGGAGCTGATCGTGCCGGAGCTTGCCAAGAGAAACGGCGTAACGGAGCAACTGAAAGCCGAGAACCAGTTAGAATGGGTTCGCCAGATGAACGCCTGCAAAGCACAGGCAGAGGAAATCATCAAGTACGAACTTATCTACTGTTAAGACAGGAGGACACTATGATTTTAGAAGCAATTTACAGCGGAGAGATTTATCCGGCTGAAACGGTTGTGCCGGAAAGTGACGAATTTAGTCACGCCAATGAGGAAATCAGCAGGACAATGAATTTCTTTCAAGAGAAATTGAGCCATGAGGACTATGAACTGCTTGAAAAGCTCTGCGATCATCATGCAGATGCCAGTCTCATGGTAAGTCAAGAACATTTCAAATACGGCTTTACAATGGGCGTTCTGCTGATGTGCGAAATCTTCCACAGCCCATTCTTCCCAAAAGCTGACTAAGGAGAAAAGCATGGCTCTGATAAAGATGTTTTTCAAGCTGTTGGCTCTGCCGCTGATGTTGGCAGTAACCATCATACAATGGGTTGGTATCTTCTTCACGAGCTTCTCTGCAATCATCTTCAATCTGCTTGCAGGGCTGATATTCCTAATCACGGTTATCGGTTTTGTGTTCGGTATAACTGCCGGAGCAGAAGCAGTAAAGATGCTGACGGTAAGTTTTGCGGTATTCATCATCCCACATATCGCTGAATGGCTGATTGTCAGAGTTGCCGCCCTAAACTTTGGACTGCGTGAATTTATCAAGTCCTGATCCCACAATTTCATATCGTAAACAAAGCGACAGGTATTTCCTTGTGAAGTCTATGTCGCTTTTAATTTTTCAAAATTCAAGGAGGAAAACACTATGAAGATGAACATTTTTGAGAAGAAGGCTCTGTACTCTTTCGGATGCCCCAATCACGAAGCAACGGTTGACCGTCTCCACATGATTGCAGCTATCACGCCCGACTATGAGACCAAGAAGTTTTTCTTCAATCTGGCAAGCAAGCTGTCCGTAGATGCGAGTGACGAATGGTATCATTGCTTCTTCCAAACTCTGCGACAGGAAATGGACGGCTACTATGATGCAGAGATGACCATGAAACTGGCAGAAGTCAGCATCTACGATTTGGAGGACGATTATGGCGAAACTGACGAAGTATGAAAAAGAGACCATCATCCTTTTTAACGAAGCGGATGATGAAGCAAGCATCTACACCTACAATGCCGGATTGCGTAAGCGACTGGCAAATTTCAGCAAGAAACACCCCGACTTGTGCCGACTGGAAAAGTCTTGCGATCAAGGCGGAGTTTCTTATGTCCTGGACAAGTCCAGACTTTCCATCCGTCTGCAACCGCCGATGAGCGAGGAACGCAGACGAAAAGCAAGTGAGTATGCAAAACAGAATGGCTTTAATGCAAAAGCCGACAATGACTAAGGAGGACTACACTATGATGATGAGTATGAATGAAAAGAAAATCCTGTTTGCTTTCGGTTGCCCGAAGCGTGAGCTGACCATTGCAAGACTTCGCCACGCCGCAGCTCTGGCAGTTGACCCCACCGCAAAGAAAGACTTCTTCTCTTTGGCAATCAAGCTGAATGAAGATGCTACCGATGACTGGTATCGCAACTTCTTCTACAATATGAGATTGGAGGTTGAGCATACGCCCCACCACAAGTATGTGCCGGATAATCAGCCTGTCCGTGTGGATATGTCCGTTCGTGACTACCACAGGAGCGTAAAGGAGCGTATCAGAGAACAGCAAATGCGTTCCAGAAGAACAATGAAGTAATGTATCAATAAGGGTTGATTTGCGGTCAAAATGTCGGGTCTGTACTTGATGTTTTGACCGCAACTACATAGCAAGGTATAAAGTATCAAGAAGTTCTTAAAACTGTAAATATATACGATATTTCGAATAATTTCGAGTCCAGACTGCTCGTTACGTTGATTTGTTCACATATTTGTGGTATAATAGTACAATAGGTCATCGATCCATCGTCTGATGGTGCTAACAGGATTTATTCCAGACCTAAATAACAAGTGAGATGGTATCAAACGATACCAAGGAGGACTTATGGAAAAAACAATATGCGAACTTTTTGCGGGCGTAGGAGGATTTCGACTTGGCTTTGATAAGTTGAATTCCGGATGGAAAACAACTTGGTTTTCTCAATGGGAACCCGGTGCAAAGACACAATGGGCACATGACTGCTATGTAAGTCACTTCGGCGAATCTCCAGATGTAAATGGTGAATATCATACTGGAGAAGATATTAGTGTCGTAAACAAAGAGAACATTCCTAACCACACTCTGTTGGTCGGAGGTTTTCCGTGTCAAGATTATAGCGTGGCTCACACTCTTGCATCCTCAAAAGGTATTGAAGGAAAAAAAGGTGTGCTGTGGTGGCAAATTAGAGATACTCTGATTGCAAAGAAGGCACCTTTTTGTATTTTAGAGAATGTTGACAGGCTTTTGAAGTCTCCTGCTAAGCAACGTGGACGAGATTTTGGTATCATACTGGCTTGTCTTGCCGAACTGGGATATAGTGCTGAATGGAGAGTTGTTAATGCAGCTCAGTATGGAGCGGCTCAACGACGTCGTAGAATCTTTATTTTTGCCTACCGCAATGACACAGAATATGGCAAACGGATGGCTGACATCTCAGCAGACACCGTAATCAAAAAATCTGGTCTTATGGTTAAGGCATTTCCAATTACTGATGCCGGAAAAATCAGTGAGACTGTTGTTGCTTCCGATATTGTTGATGTAAGTGATAACTTTGCATTTGCTTTTGAAAACGCAGGATATATGCACGATAGCAGAATATTTACTGCTAAAATTATTGAAGCTGAAGAACAGCCAATTCTTCTTGGAGATATTCTTCAGCGCAATGTAGATGAAAAACATTATATTACAACTGAGAAAATGCCTAAGTGGACGTATCTCAAAGGAGCAAAAAAAATTCCAAGAACGTCTGCAAACGGACATGAATATGTTTTCTCTGAGGGACCGATTGCGTTCCCAGATCCATGGGACAGACCCGGTCGTACAATGCTGACCAGCGAGTCTACCCTTAACCGATCCACTCATGTAGTATCGGATCCCGGAACTGGAAGATTGCGTCTGCTTACTCCAGTTGAAGCGGAACGCTTGCAAGGTTTTGATGATGAATGGACAAATTCAGGAATGCCTGACAGAATGAGATATTTCTGCATGGGCAATGCTCTTGTCGTTCCGATGATAACACGCATGGGCAAAGTTCTCGATGAAATCATTGATAACGAGAAGTAATCTTTGAGCAATAATTGGCTGAAAAGGGCGAAAGGATGGTGGTAACTGTGCCCGACCATATTTATGAAAAAGCAGATTTGATTCGTAGGTTAGAAGCCTATCGTGGAAAAACATTCGAGCTGATTGATAACAAAGGGATGTTTGATCATGTTCGAGAATTTCCATTGCAGAAAGGAATTGCGGGTGCAGTTGTTGAGCAATGTATTTTGGGGTATGATGCCGATTCTAAACAAGAAGCTGACTTAATTATTCTTGATGGCGAAGAAGAAATAAAGACTGAGCTTAAAACCACCGGGATGCTGATAGAGCTTAGACCAGCACGCCACTATGTTGCAAAAGAACCGATGTCAATTACTGCGGTTGGTGTTTACGATATAGCCGAGCAGGAATTCTTTACTTCGCACTTCTGGGATAAATTGGAGCATATGCTGATTGTGTATTATCATTATAATGCTGATCATGCGGTAACAGCTTACGAGTACAAGGACTTTCCTCTTGTCGGATATGAGTTTCACGAATTTTCTGAGAATGATGTTGAAATTCTTAGAAATGACTGGGAAAATGTTCGTAAACTGTGTGCGGATGTTGTTGCTCGTTTTCCCGGACCGAGAAATGCACAGTGGAAAGCTGATGTTAAGCAGGAATATATTGACGTACACGGTCAACTAAGACGTGTTCTTAGTTATATCGACTTAGCGCCAAAATTTCCGCCCCGTTTTAGGCTAAAAAAACCTACGGTCTCCGCAATTATAGCAAATCACTTTGGATATAGTTTAGAACAACTTCCCGGTCGATATACAGCGATTTCAGATATTGACCGCAAGTGTCAGGAACTCACACGGAAATACAAGGGACGTACAATAGCTTCACTTGCACGAGAGTTCAATATTCCGTATTCGAGAGATTCCGAAAACAAGGCAATTACTGAAAGAATCGTTGTTGCTATGTTTGGTGGAACCTCTTCAAAGCTAAACCAGATTGAGTTGTTTGAGAAGTTTGGACTGATTGCAAAAAGTGTTGTAGTAACTTCGACAGGTGGACGAACGGAAGATATGAAGCTGTTTCGTGTTGACTTCAACGAAATCACCAGAAATACAATAACGGAAGATGACGGCACCACGAGACCCTATTTGTTTGAAGATTCTGATCTTTATACTTATTTTGCTGATCATGAATTTCTGTGTATAATCTTTGAAGAAGCAAAATCGAGAATCGAGGAACGAGCGCCGGGAATGTTTGTTGAAATACCGCATAAGCTTGGTGACAACAAGTTCTTAGGTTTCCAAAGACTTGTATTTTCAGACGAATTTATAGAAAATACTGTTCGTCCAGTTTGGGAGGACACGAGGAACAAGGTTATAAATGGAACACTTCAAGATGTTGTTCAGCGCAAGCGAGATGGATCAGCGATTGTGAATAAAACGGGAGAAATTAGCTCTGCTCCAAACTTTATTAAGAGTAGAGATAACGATGTTTTTCTGCGAGGATCTGGTATAGATTCTTCTCTGCGCCACAAAACTGAATGTGTCAATGGTATCAGGATGTTGCCGCAATATATTTGGATAAAAGGAACTTCTATTGTTGGCGAAATCGATATTACAACAAAAGAATAGTACAATGCTAAGGCAATCGACATAGAAGTTGATTGCCTTAGTTTGAAATGAGGTGAAAAGATGTATTCAAGAGTAGGGTGGTCACATAGTAAAGAGTTTTTTAATGGAAATGATGCTCGGAATTATTTTGTAGGATTTCACAACAAAATGAAAGCCGAAGTTGATAAGATGACTGATGCAGAAATTACTGCCTGCAATCTTCAAGAATGGGCAAGCTATCTCGCTGACAAATACTATATCGTCCCAATTACGCTTTTTGAAACAAATATTGAAAGAACCCTATCGGAAACAAAAGTAAAAAATCAAATCCATTTCGTGGACATCCCTATGAGAGAGATTTCTTTGAGATAGATGGAGTATGTGTTACTTTCAAAATTCCTTTTGACGGCAATCCAGATTTATTTGAATTACAGCCAAGCAGTCGTATTCTCACAAGGTTTAAGACAGAGCGTTTTGTAGAGCCACATGGAGAAGAATGTGGAAGCTTCACCTTGGATTTTGAATATACTAAGCAGGAACTTCAAGATAAAGGCGAAGCAATGCTTGAGTATGTGCAGAAGCAGTTCAGTCATGATTTCGGAAATTACAAGACTATGATTGGTCATGTAAATAACGAGGTGGCATCTTATAATAATGGCTTATTATCGTTGGCTCTGAAATTGTTAGAGGAACGAAAAAAGAAAGCAGATTCTTTTTCTGCGATTAGTGCTGCATTGCAAATTCCGCTAACTGAAAGCAAAAACGCACCGAACACAAAACCAATTCAGTTAAAACGAGTTGTTCGTCAGCCATCCGTGAAACCAACTATTCCTCCATCGATTCCGGAATCATGTATCAGTGACGGAGATTATGAAAACATCAACAACATAATTACGATGTGTGGAACAACAATGGAAAAAACAGCCCGCACATATTATGGGAACGGCGAAGAAGAACTTCGTGACCATTTGCTTGCGGCATTGAATACTCACTATGAAGCTGCAACGGGCGAAACTTTCCGTAAAATCGGAAAAACCGATATTCATATCGAGTTTGAAAACAAAGCAGCTTTTATTGGCGAGTGCAAGATATGGCATGGAGAGCGACTGTTCCAAGAAGCAATCCAGCAGGTTCTCAATTATTCAACATGGCGAGATTTGAAAGTGTCAGTAATTATATTTAACAAAGAAAACAAATCTTTCCACCCAATTCTGTCTAAGATTAAAACATGGGCAGATGGAAACACCGTATCCTACACTCAGCCGCAGGCAAATATTTGGAAATGCAAATATCATCGCCAAGATATGAATGTAGATATTCAGTTAACCATTTTGGTTTTTGATCTTTATGTTGACAAGACACAATTCAAAGACAGTAGATATGAAAACTAAATAATGACCAAGCCAAAGGCGATCAACCGTAAAAAGTTGGTCGCTTTTGTTTTGCTCATTTTTGAAAGGAGGTTACCCCTATGCCCAATGAAGAATTGGAAAAACTGAAACAGAAGCAACACAAGTTGGAGAAGAAGCTGACCGCAGCCAAGCACAAGGAAAAGCAGTTGGAACACAAGCTGAAACAGTTGACCCGAAGCGAAAGAACCCACAGACTTTGTACTCGTGCCGGAATGTTGGAGAAGTTTCTGCAAGAGCCGACTTTGCTGACGGACGATGATGTGATGGAGCTTTTGACTTTCATCTTCCATGACCCAGTTGTTCAAAAGAAACTATACTTGATGATTAAGGAACGAAAGAAAGAAGCGACAACGGAGGACGGCGAGGTTTAACCCCTCGTTAGAGGGCGCAATTATACACCACCTAAAGGTTGTGATTGCGTTCTGCCGAAAGCTCCTGCCGGAAGCCGATGATTTTTGCAGAAGTCCTCTTTGCTCCAATCATCCAGAGGAAGCTACACTTCCCCTGCGCTGTCTTGCGACAGCTACCCCTTTGTGGACTTGCCGCCGATGAACGATTGCAAGCAATCATTCCCCGGCAACAAGTTTATATTCCACCACTTGACCGTGCTGAAAAGTATCGGTCATTTTTTATTTCCCCGAAAGGAGGTTGAAACCAAATGCCCGTACCACATCTGAACATACGAATTGTTCAGAGAAGCAAAGGAAGCTCTGCTGTTGCCGGAGCTGCCTATCAAGCCGGAGAGAAATTGTTTTCCGAGTATGACCAGAAAAACAAAGACCACCGCAGAAAGCAAAAGGAAGTGGTCTACACGGAAATCATGCTTCCGGCAAATGCTCCACCCGAATATGCAGACCGAGCAACGCTCTGGAACTCTGCCGAAGAAGTTGAGAAGCAATGGAACTCTCAGCTTGCAAGGCGATTTGTGATTGCCCTGCCGAGAGAAGTTCCTCTTGAAATGTGTCCGCAGATGTTAAAGGAATACTGCGAGGAACACTTCGTCTCCAAAGGAATGTGTTGTGATATTGCAATCCATGACCCCGACCCACCGGGACACAATCCCCATTGTCACATCATGCTGACCATGCGAGCCATTGATGAAAATGGAAAGTGGATGCCCAAGAGCCGCAAAGTTTATGACCTTGACGAGAACGGTGAGCGTATCAAACTTCCATCCGGCAGGTGGAAAAGCCATAAGGAAAACACAGTCGATTGGAACGAACAGTATCACGCTGAGGAATGGAGACACGGATGGGAAGTTACCCAGAATAAATATCTGGAGCTTGCCGGAAGTCCTGAACGAGTGGATATGCGTTCTTATGCCAGACAAGGAATTGATGTTATCCCGACCGTTCACATGGGAGCTGCTGTCTCCGCTATGGAACGGAAAGGTATTGAAACCAATATCGGCAATCTCAACCGTGACATTAAATCTGCCAACAGTCTGATGGCAGCCATCCGCAAAACCATTAAGTCTCTGCTTGAATGGATTGCTGATGTTAGCGAAGCCACGAAAGAAGCACTTGCCGAAATGCGTGAGCATAACGCATCCCCGACACTTGCCGGATTGCTCAACGAATATCTCAATGTCAGAAAAGAGGAACGCTGTGACTGGTCTCGCTACGGACAGAACAAAGGCAGTCTGGCTGATGTGCAGGCAGTTTCCAAAGCTGTCGCATATTTGAGAGACCACAATCTCTACACGCTGAAAGATTTGGATGAAGCTCTGCAAGATGTAAATGGCAGAGCCGCTACAATCCGAAGTGCAACCAAGACAGCCGAGAACCGAATGAAAACCATTACGCAGATTCAGAAAGCTGTCTCTGTCTGCATGGAACACAAGCCTGTCAAAGACAAGTATGTGAAAATCGGATGGAAAGCGGCACAGGCTGTTTATGCTGAGACCCACAAGGACGCTCTTTCTGCTTTTGACAAATCGTTCCGTTTTCTCAAAAAGCAAGGACTTGACCTTCGTGTAGATCTGACTGCATTGCAATCAGAATTTGACACTCTGGCAAAGTCCGTTGAAGAAAACAATGCGAAGCTGTCCGAGGTCAAAGCCGAGCTTCAGCCGCTGAAAGATGTTCGCTACTGGATAAGTAAAGTCATCGAGCCGGAACAGTCCGAGGTTGAAAAGAAACCGGAGCCGAAGCACTCCGTCACAGAAAAGATGAAGTATCTGCAAGAGCAGAAGAAACAGCCGGAGCAGAAATCTCCGCAGCACAAACAGAAAAAACAGAATATGGAACTCTAACAGGCACTTGCCGTTTTCTTTGCGAAAATGTCGAGTGCCTTTTTTGTTTCCCGAAAGGATGATGCAATGAATGTATTTGAAGCAGTAAAAGGTAATGTTACCACCCGACAGGCGGCAGAGATGTACGGCATCCGTGTCAATCGAAATGGTATGGCTGTCTGCCCTTTTCACAATGACAAAAATCCGAGCATGAAAGTGGATATGCGTTTTCATTGCTTCGCTTGTCAGGCTGATGGCGATGCAGTTGATTTTGTTTCACGCTTGTACGGACTTCCTTGCAAAGAAGCCGCTATGAAGTTGGCTGACGATTTTGGTATCAGCTATGACAGCAGACAAAAACCATCTGTTAGAGCCAAGATACGAGAGCCAACACCCGAACAGAAATATCAAGGAGAAGAAAATCAATGCTACAAGGTCTTAACGGATTACTTCCATCTTCTCCGAGAATGGGAAAGCGAGTACGCACCAAAACAGCCGGATGATGTGTGGCATCCGTTGTTTGTGGAAGCCCTGCAAAGAAAGAGCTATATCGAATATCTCATTGATACTTTGATTGATGGCTCTAAAGAAGAAAGACAGGCTCTTGTAGCGGAGCAAAGAAAAGAGGTGATGAAACTTGAACAGCGAATTGCAGAATACCGTGGAAGAAGTCCGAAACAGTTTGGAGCAGAGCCAGAAAGGTAAGGTTTACAACACAGCCGCCAATTACAAGAGGGTTCTGCAATGCGACCCTCTGCTAAAAGGAGCTATCCGAAAAAATCTGCTGACGGAGCGAGTTGATATTGTAAAGCCACTCGGTTGGTATCGTGACAGTACCACCCTAACCGATGTGGATATAAAATATCTGGTTCTGTATTTTGAAGAAAACTACGGACTGACTGTTGAGAAGAAAATCATAGATGCGATAACGGTGATCGCCAACGAAAACCGTTATCATCCCGTCTGCGATTTTCTTGATTCTCTGAAATGGGACGGACAGGAACGCATCCGTCATTGTCTGCATCACTTCCTCGGTTCAGAAGAAAATGAGTACACTTATGAAGCATTGAAGCTGTTTATGCTCGGTGCAATCTCACGAGTATTTAAGCCGGGATGCAAATTTGAAGTCATGCTCTGTCTGGTCGGCGGTCAAGGTGCAGGAAAGTCCACATTCTTCCGTCTGCTGGCAGTCAACGATGACTGGTTCTCTGACGATTTGAAGAAATTGGATGATGACAATGTTTACCGCAAGATGCAGGGGCATTGGATAATCGAAATGTCCGAAATGATTGCCACAGCAAATGCCAAGAGCATTGAGGAAATCAAGTCCTTTCTGAGCCGACAAAAGGAAACATACAAAATACCGTATGAGACCCATCCGGCAGACAGAAAGCGACAATGCGTGTTTGGCGGTTCTTCCAACACACTTGATTTTCTTCCGCTCGACCGCACCGGCAATCGTCGTTTTCTTCCTGTCATGGTTTGCCCGGAACAGTCCGAGGTTCACATTCTGGAAGATGAAGCTGCATCCAGAGAATATATCATTCAGATGTGGGCAGAAGCGATGGAGATTTATCGAAGTGGAAATTTCAAGCTGAAACTCAGCCGTTCAACAGATGAATTTCTGAAAGCCCATCAGAAAGAGTTTATGCCGGAGGACACCAAAGCCGGACAGATTGTTGATTATCTGGAACGCTATTCCGGCAATACAGTCTGCTCCAAGCAGCTTTATCGTGAAGCTCTGGGACACGACTATGACGAGCCGAAGCAATGGGAACTGCGAGAAATCAACGATATTATGAATAATGCCGTCACAGGTTGGATGGCATTTGCTAACCCTCGTTATTTCCCAGAGCCATACCGCAGACAGCGAGGTTGGGAACGCATCCCCATTGACAACGAGCCTGACAACAACACAGGAGAATTTCACGAACTTTCAGAAGCAGAAATGCAACAGCTTGAACTTCCGAAAGAATGGTTGGAATAAAAAATGACTGTTCGTTGTCGGGCAGATTGTCAAGCCTGTTGTCGGTCTGGTTGTCGGGCAGAAATCGAAAATCCCTTGATATTAGGGCACTTTTCTTTCTCTGACAACAATGACAACAGAAATATAAAAGAAAAAGTAAATAGTAAAAAGATAGATAAGCCCGATTAAGAAAAAAGGTTTTCAGAAGTCCGTTGTCGGTACTTCGTTGTCAGACCTTTCCTTGTCGGGCTTTTCTCATTTCAAGGAGGTATTCAATGAACGCAAACACAATTCAGAACAACGCACAGCACACACAGCCTTGTTTCCGCAAGACCATCGACAAGACCACCTATGTGGTTCGTGTCCACTTCAACGAGAACGCAAAGGAGACGATGGCAGACAAAATCAAGCGTCTACTTCGTGAGGAGGTGGCGAAGATGTGACTTTTTTGTAAACATGATTAAAAAGTCCTTGACAATTTGCATCAGGAAAAACAGCCAAGTCGATCCTGATTTCCTGTGGTGCGCGCCTTGCCGTATTCGACATTGCAGAGCTGCGTGAGGTCACGGCTTATGACGATCTGGAGCTGGATACTCTGGGGGATCGGAAAACTGCTCTGTTCCTCATTATGAGCGACACGGATGACAGTTTTAACTTTCTCATACGCTGAGAGAAGAAATTCAGATTCGCACTTACACTGACGAAGATGGTGATGAG
>ERZ779890.3615-NODE-3615-length-13618-cov-10.173634_pt1 | contig 13618 bp, 9 predicted proteins | sample MGYA00511553_ERZ779890 | MGnify/ENA primary metagenome ERZ779890 (study PRJEB29588, sample SAMEA2152064) | human gut metagenome | biome: human gut; feature: human-associated habitat; material: faeces | place: Denmark | collected 2008/2010 ...
GGCGGTCGGCTTCAACCAGATGGTGGCGGAATGTGAATTGAACCTCCGGCGCTCGGTGGAGCGGCAAAAGGAGCTGAACGATACGCGCATCCGCATGATGCAGTCGCAGCTCAACCCGCATTTCCTCTATAACACGCTGGATTCGATGAAGTGGATGGGCGTGACGCACGGCGTGCCGCAGGTGGCGACGCTGGCGGAGGATCTGGCGAAGATTCTGCGCGCGAGCATCTCCGGCGACGAGTTTGTGACGCTCGGGCAGGAGCTTGAGCTGCTGGAGCGATACATAGACATTCAGCTCATCCGCTTTGAGGATCGCTTCGCCTGCGAAATCGAGGTGGACGACGCGCTGATGGGCTGCATGGTGCCCAAGCTGGTGCTTCAGCCGATTGTGGAAAATGCGGTGATTCACGGCGTTCGCGACATGGACGACGGCTATATCAAAATCTGGGCGGAGGCGGACGCGGGCGATCTGCGCCTCTTCGTGCAGGATAACGGACGCGGCATGGAAAAGCCGCAGGATGGGCCGCTGGGCTTCGGCGTATCCGGCCGGCCGGGCGAGCATTTGGGCATGTTCAACGTGGACAGCATTCTGCGCCTGCATTTCGGCGACGCATACGGCCTGAGCGTGCGCTCCAGACCGGGCGAGGGCTGTCTGGTGATGGTACGCCTGCCGATGAGGAGGGAGAAGGCATGATTCGCGTATTGATGGTGGATGACGAGCCGCTGGTTCGCCGCGGCATTGTCGCGGGCGTCGATTGGGCGGCGCTGGGGTGCGAGGTCGTCGGCGAGGCGCAGAGCGGGGAGGAAGGGCTCGAGCTGGCGCGAAGGCTCAAGCCGGAATTGATTATCACCGACATCCGCATGCCGAAGATGGACGGCATCACGATGATGAACCTGCTGCGCGAGGAGGGATGCGCGGCGCACTGCATCGTGCTGACCGCGCACAGCGATTTTGAGTATGCGCGCGGCGCGCTGCTCTTCGGCGCGGACGATTATCTGCTCAAGCCGTTCCGCGATCAGGAGCTGACGCACGCCGTCGCGCGGGTCTGCCGCAGGATGCAGCCCGTATCCGCCGCGCCCGCGCCGAAGGAGAAGGAGCCGGAAGCCACCGGCTATGTGCGTCAGGCGATGGATTACATCGCGGCGCACTACGCCGACGCGGATATTTCCATCGCGGTAATCGCCGAGCATCTGCGCGTCAGCGAAGGGCACCTTTCCCACGTGTTCAAAAAGCAGACGGGCATGACCGTCACCAATTACCTGACCAAGACGCGCATCGACGCGGCCATGCGGATGCTCGCCCGCGACCATGTGAAGGTCTACGAGGCCGCCGCGGCGGTGGGGTATAAGGACGTGACCTATTTCTCCGCGACATTCAAGAAGCTGACGGGCTTATCGCCGTCGGAGGTGGAGTAATGAATAGAAAACATCTGACGATTCTGTGCAAAGTTGTCAGAATCATCGGGTGAAATCGCAGAATTGTCCAGTTTCTTTTTTACCGAATTGTGCGTATCATATAAAGTAACAAAGCGGTACAGAACAAGCCGCAACCTCACCGACTCAGAAAGGGAGATACGCACATGAAGAAACTGTTATGCGCCGTCCTCGCGCTCGCGATGATGATGACGGCATGCCTCGCGATGGCTGAAACCGTGGAGGAAGTGATCGCTCAGGCGCAGACCATGACCAACGAGGAGCTGTATGCCAAGGCGATTGAGGAATCCAACGGCAAGACGCTCTACGGCATCGGCAACTCCAGCCGCGGCAAGACCGCCGGCGCGAGCTTCATCGAGATGCTCCAGAAGATCGACCCGAACTACACCGGCACGATCGAATGGTCGCAGCCGAAGAACAACTCCATCTTCACCACGCTGAACGCCGACATCAAGAGCGCCAACCACATCTATTCCATGACGCTCATTCAGGACGGCAACCAGATTCAGACGAAGATGCTCGACACCGGCAACCTGCTCAACTTCATCCCGAAGGAGTGGGCCGAGGGCGAAGGCGTGATCGTCGAGGGCAATGACAAGCCGCTGGCGCTGCAAACGCTCAACAAGGTGTTCATGTATAACACCGTGGGCGACAAGACCTTCACCAACTGCTGGGATTTCGTCGCCGAAGGCGTTGCGCCGCTGTTCATGGGCGTCAACTCCGAGCTGGTCGGCAAGAACTTCCTGTACATGCTGACCGAAGAGACCTACGCCAACTACCTGAAGGCCGCGTTTGACGCGATGCCGGACGGCGCGGCGAAGGATCGCATCGCGGCGGAAGTCGAAGAGATGAAGCCGGAAGCCGAAGCGCTGATGCTCGACGCGGAGAACGCGCCCTACGCGCTGGCCTACATCAAGCTGTTCTGTGAGCAGTACAACGAGCAGACGGACGACGGCCCGATCTGTAACACGCTGGTCACCAAGTCCGCCGTCGATCAGTGCGGCCTGCTGGTGTACTCCAAGCTGCGTTCCGTCGAGGAATCGGCTGAAACCTCTGTCAACAACATCGCCGTCGCGGCGTATCAGGACGGCTATCAGGGCATCGGCGGCTATGCCTACAAGCATTACCTCCAGGTGCTCAAGACCTCCCCGCTGCCGTGGACGAGCTGTGCGTTCATCGCTTACATGACCACCACCAACGAAGGCTTCGCCGCGTGGGGCAAGGACATGGGCGGCTACAGCGCCAACCCGGTCTGCATGCAGGATCACTCCAAGGATGGCTACGTCGATGGCGTGAACACCTATGACGCGAAGAACGATCGCGGCTACGAGTGGTGGGTGTCCGCGGACGGCGGCCGCCTCGTCGTGGAAGACCCGGCGTACTGCGCGCAGGTGTCCTTTGACCTCGGCGACTGGATCGACATGATCGTCGGCAACAAGTAATCGCTTTGGAATCAAAAAGTCCTTAGAATCTTGACATGTGAGGGGCATGAAGCGTTTCATGCCCCTCGCATGGTACAGGGGGAATATCATGCAGCAAACTGTCAAAGCGAGCAGGGCGCGGGTTTGGCTCAACAAGCTGAAAACCACTTTTTCCAAGCCGCAGAATGCCATTCTGCTGGCGCTGGGCATCCTGCTCACGTTCTCAACCGTCGCGCCGATGATCTCCATCGCGCTGGATACCGTAACCGTTCATGTCGGCTCGGTCGATAGCCATTATACCGGGCTGAAGGAGGGCTACACCCTTTATAACTGGGTGGATCTGTTTACCGGCAAGCTGGCCAAAACGAACCTGTGGACGCCGCTGCTCAATTCGGTTCTGCTGTCGGTGTTCTCCTGCTTCGGCGCCATCTTCTACGGCGGGCTGTTCGCGTATCTCGTCACCCGCACGAACATGCGCTGCAAGAAGTATCTCAGCTCGATTTTCATTTTTCCCTACATCATGCCGCAGTGGACGCTGGCCGTCATCTGGCAGAATCTGTTCGATTCAAACCTCGTCACCGGCACGTCCGACGGCCTGCTGACCGCGCTTTTCGGCATCCGCATGCCGCTGTGGTGGTGCCAGGGCATGTTCCCCAGCGTCATGGTGCTCTCGCTGCACTACGCGCCGTTCGCGTACATCCTCATCGGCGGCATCTTCCGCAACATGGACGCGAACCTTGAGGAAGCCGCCACCATCATGGGTACGCCGCGCCTCAAGATTTTCGCCCGCGTGACGCTGCCGCTGGTCAAGCCCGCCGTGCTGAGCACGGTGCTGCTGGTCTTTTCCAGCGCGATGGGCTCCTACCCGGTGCCGCATTACCTGAACCTGACGACCCTGTGCACCAAATACGTGCAGATGGGCGAAAAGCGCGCGGGCGAGGCGAGCATCCTGGCGGTCATTATGATTCTCTTCGGCGTGCTGATTCTCATCGTCAACCAGAGGACGACCTCCGGCCGCCAGAGCTACACGACTGTCACCGGCAAATCCGGCCAGATTTCGCTGGTCAATCTCGGCAGGGCCGGCCGCAACGTGGTCGCGGCGATCTTCTGCGTGACGACGTTCTTCACCGGTATTCTGCCGATCATCCTGTTCGCCATCGAGACCTTCCTGCCGAACCCCGGCGATTACAGCTTCATCCGCCACGGCGTTGCGGGCAACCTGACGAGCAAATGGTGGATGACGAGCGAAAACATCACCGAAAACGGCATGTACGGCCAAAAGGGTATTCTCTTCAACGAGGCGATTTGGGGCGCGTTCAAGGGGACGCTGATCGTCGCGGTCTGCTGCGCGCTGCTGGCGGGCACAATCGGCCTGCTGGTCGGCTACTGTGTCAGCAAAAACCGCCGGAGCAAGTGGGCGGCTTACGTCAACAACATGGCGTTCCTGCCGTATCTGATGCCGTCGCTGGCCGTCGGCGTCGCGTTCTTCGTGTTCGGTTCCTCGATGGGCATTTTCAACACCTATCTGCTGCTCGTGCTCGCCGGCACGGTGAAGTATATCCCGTTCGCCAGCCGCAGCGCGCTCAGCTCGATGATGCAGCTCTCTGGCGAAATTGAGGAGGCCGCCATCATTCAGGATATCCCGTGGCACAAGCGCATGCTCAACATCATCATCCCGATTCAGAAATCCTCCATTATGAGCGGCTATCTGCTGCCGTTTATCACCTGTGTGCGCGAGCTGACGCTGTTCATGCTGCTCTGCTCGCAGACGAAGATCATCACCACGATGCTGGATTACTTTGACGAGATGGGTCTGTATGCGTTTTCCAGCGGCATCAACCTGATTTTGATTGTGTTCATTCTGATCTGCAACGCGCTGATTAACAAGCTGACCGGCGCAAGCCTTGACAAAGGAATTGGAGGAGAGTAAATGTCTCGGATTGAATTGACCAACGTCACCAAGCGCTGGGGTCAGTTTTACGCGGTGGATAACCTCAGTATGGTCATTGAAGACAATGCGTTCGTCACGCTGCTCGGCCCGTCCGGCTGCGGCAAAACGACCACGCTGCGCATGATCGCGGGTCTGGAAACGCCGACCAGCGGCCGCATCACCATCGACGGCGTGCCGGTGTTCGATTCCCAGCGGGGCATCAACGTATCGGCCAACAAGCGCAAGGTCGGTTTCCTGTTTCAGAATTACGCGCTCTGGCCGAACATGACCGTCTACCAGAATATCTCCTTCGGCCTGACCAACATCAAGGAGGAAATGGACGAGATCGACTTCGACGCCCGCGCGGCGGCGCGCATGATTGAAATTCTGCAAAAGCCGCAGGACGTCGTCCGCGCGATCAACGAATGCGTTGACAAGAAGAAAAAGCTGAATATGGATAAGGCGTATCTCCGCCTGATTGATCTGTATGAAATCAGCCTGTTTACGGCCAAGGCGCTGATGGGCATGAAGCTGCATGAGGCGGGCGACCCGAAGGCCGCCGCCGCGCAGGAGATCAAAAAGCTGGAGGAGAAGCTCGCCGCCGCCAAGGCGAAGGCCGAAAAGAACGGCTGCACCCTCGGCGCGGATTATGTCCTGATGAAGGGCGGCCAGCCGGTGCGCGCCGTGCGCAAGATGACGGAGGAGGAGATCGACCTGATCGTTCGCCGCGTCGCCCGCATCGTCAAGATCGGCATGTTCATGGATCGCTATCCCAGCGAGCTTTCCGGCGGCCAGCAGCAGCGCGTCGCCATCGCCCGCACGCTCGCGCCGAACCCGAAGGTGCTGTTCATGGATGAGCCGCTCTCCAACCTCGACGCGAAGCTCCGGCTGGAAATGCGCTCTGAGCTTCAGCGCCTGCATTTGCAGACCGGTTCAACGTTCGTTTACGTCACGCACGACCAGATGGAGGCCATGACGCTGGCGACCCGAATCTGCCTGATGGAAAACGGCGTGCTCCAGCAGTACGACGAGCCGCTGACGGTTTACGGCAAGCCGAGCAACCTGTTCGTCGCGGATTTCGTCGGCAATCCGGCGATCAACTTCATCGAGGCGCAGGGCGCGCAGAAGCAGGACGGCACGGTGGAGCTGACGATGCTCGACGGCGTGAAGGCGGCGTATACGTCGGGCGAACCGGTGAACCTGCGCGAGTGGTTTGCCCGCGAGGAGAAGAACGCCGCGGCCAGCGTGGATACGCACGCGGTGGAAAAGGCAAACCGCGATTCGCTGTTCAAATACCACATCGCGAAGGTGGAAGAAGACGAGTTTGAGGACGAGGCGACGCTGACGCATGAGGATTTCGTGATCGGCGTTCGGCCGGAGTGCGTGAGCATCTGCGAAAACGGCGCGCTCGAGGGCGAAATCTTCAGCGCGATGCCCACCGGCATGGAAACGACCGTCAAGGTGCGCGTGGGCGAGTTCCTGTTCACCGGCGTCGTCTTCGGCGGCATCACCTATAAGATCGGCCAGAAGGTCAGGGTTTCTTTCACCGGCGAGAACATCCTGCTGTTCAGCCGCGAAAACGGTAAGCTGATTACCCGCGGTACGCTGAAAATTTAAGCGATTCGCGCGGGGATGGACGGCGCGTTGACGATTTCCATTATTCTTTCATATGCAAAAGGGCGATTCTCTTTCCCTCGGGTGGGAGAATCGCCCTTTATTTATTGAGCAAAAACCCATCTTTCTCCGATGCCGGAGGAAGAAAGTACCGCCGTGTTTCGTCTTTATACTAATTCGCAGTTAAAATGCTTAACAGAGCGCATCAGATTTTTTGTTCTGACGAAGCCAAGTGAAGTGAGGCGTACTGGAGGTACGTTGAACGGAACGAGGCAAAGTCAGAGCGAAAAAGATGGTGCGCGGATTAAGCCATTTTAACAAGAATTAGTATTATGCCCTTTGCTTGGCCGGCGACAGCAGATACCGAATTTCAAAGCCCTTGGACAGGTTGCCGCTGAGCCGGAGCTGGCCGCTCAAATAGAGCTTATCGACGGTTACAAAGCCGCGCGCCATGGCCAGCAGATTGTCAAAGCTGCAATGCACGTAGGCTTCCGCGTCGCTCGCGGAGGTCGGCTCGACCTGCATGCCGTTTTCATTGAAGCGGATGGTGAACGTGCCCGCGCCGCGCCCGATGATGGTGATCTGCACCACGCGCTGATAGCCGCTCTCGTGCCGGACGCGGTTGGTGCGCTCGTTTTCCATGTAGCAGTGGCGAAGCTGGTCAAAGGCCTCCTCAAATGGAATCGGCTCGCCCGCGCCCGCGCCGCCGCAGATATCCTCATACATGCGGTTATAGCGCTCGGCGCTCTTGTCCCACGAGAAATCCTTCTTCATGCAGCGCACGCGCAGGCGGTCAAACATCGCCTCGTCTCCGAAATAGAGCTTGACGGCCTCCGAAATAGCCAAATACAAATCCTTCGCCTGATAATCCGAAAACGCGAAGCCGTCGCCGATGCCGTCAAAATCCTTATAGGCGCGCACGGAGTCCTTGAGGCCGCCCGTCTCGTGAACGATCGGCACGGTGCCGTAGCGCATGGCCATCATCTGCGACAGGCCGCACGGCTCAAACCGCGAGGGCATCAGGTACATATCCGCGCCCGCGAACACGGCACTGGCCGTCGGCTCGTTGTAATCGCTGGAGAAACCGAGCTGCCCCGGCCACTGCGCCTTCGCCCAGTTGAAATATTCGATATACTTCGGGTCGCCCTGGCCGAACACGATGAGCTGAACGCCCATATCCATCAGATGCGGCAGAATCTCGCGGATCAGCTCGATGCCCTTTTGCTCAACCAGCCGCGCGACACTGGCCAGCAGCGGCCACTCGCTCTCCTGATTCAGCCCGAACAGGCGCTGGATCTCGCGCTTGCAGCGCGCCTTGCCGGTTCGATCCTCGACAGTGAAGTGATACGGCACGAGCGGGTCGCTCTCCGGGTTGTAATGCGCCACGTCGATGCCGTTGAGGATGCCGTAGAGCTTGTGATCCACCAGATCGACCACGCCCTGCAGGCCGTGGGCAAAGTAGGGATAGTGCAGTTCGCGCGCGTAGGTCGGGGAAACGGTCGTCACCGCGTCCGCCATCAGCATCGCGCCCTTCATCAGGTTGATATCCTGCCGCCCCTCAAACTCATAGCTCAGGCCGCCGTGATACCAGCCGGACGGCAGGGCGAAGATCGATTCCATTTCGCTCTTGCCGAACTGCCCCTGATAGGCGATGTTGTGAATGGTATACACCGTCTTGATCCGGGAAAGCTCCGGCCGCAGCACCGCGTCGTTTTTGAGATAGAGAATCGCCAGCGCCGTTTCCCAGTCGTTGCAATGCAGAATATCGGGCAGCGCGCCAAATTCCGGCAGCAGGTCGATCACCGCGCGGCAGAAGAACGCGAACCGCAGCGAATCGTCGCCATAGCCGTACAGGCGCGGCCGGTGGAAGAGATGCTCGTTGCCGATGGCGTACACCGGCACGCCGTTCAGCGCGCCGCGGTAGAGCGAGCAGGCGAGGCTGCGCTGGCCGAGCGTGACGGAACAGGTCTTGACCAATTCAAACTGATTGCCGCAGTTTTCCTGCGTAACGCGATACATCGGGATGACGATGGCCATGTCGTCGCCCGTTTTTTGAAGGGCCGGGGGGAGGGAAAACGCCACATCCGCCAGACCGCCGGATTTGCTGAAGGGGGCGCATTCGCTTGAAACAAACAGAATTTTCATAGGCCGGCTTTCCTTTCGCATGCTGTAACTGTCTCTATTTTACAGATTGCGCGGGAATAAGTCAACGACTTTACCAATTTTACAAAGATTCTTTCATCATTTCTGCAAAAAACGGGCGTGCATTGCACGCCCGCCGCAAGCGCCTTTCCGCCTTCCGGAAAGGAAGGGCGCCCTTTGTTCAATTCAGCCCCAGATGATTCTCGATTCTGGCCACGCGCGCCGCCAGATCGCTTTCGGAAACGCCGGAAAACGTCGCCGTGCGCTTGACGTCCGTGCGCGCAAGGAGATAGTCGCTGGAAACCTCCAGCGTATCCGCCAGAAGGCACAGCGTTTCCAGACTCGGCTGACGCAGACCGCGCTCATAAAGCCCCACGGTGTTGAGGCTCTTGCCGATGATATCCGCCAGAGCCTGCTGACTCATGTGTTTGGCTGTACGGGCAGCCTTCATCCGTTCACCAAACTTAACCATAAACGGCACCTCCATCGGAATGTTTGTTCACTATCTTGATGATGTGTTATAAGTATACATTTTTTATGAAAATCGTCTACGGACAAAATGCATGTTTTTTTCCAAATGCGGTGCTGTTTTCGCTTTTTTGCCGTTTTCCGCCCTGTTTTCCGGCGACAAGCCAGCCCGCGTCCCCCGCTCCTTTCGCCAGGCCCCGCCAAAGATGCATTGACCCGGCGGCAAAACATGATATAATCATTCCATACGGGTTTTCGTCCGATTATTTTTTCACAGATTCTGAATATCAGGGGGTTTTTATCGGTGCAGAATAAATCTGAAAACCATACAATGCGTGTGTTTTATCTGCTCGCCATCGTCTTTGTGGTGGATGGACACACGACAAACGGCCATCTGTTCGAGATGAACGGCCTGTTTCGCTATTACTCCTTCCACCTGATGATGTTCGCTTTCGGCTCCGGCTACTTCTTCAAATTGTACGGCGGCGCATGCTCGGATTTGGCGCACCGGGCGAAAAAGCTGCTCGTGCCGCTGTATCTCTGGAATGCCGTTTACGGCGTGGGCGCGGCGCTTTTGCGCCGTTTCGGCGGGTTTGAGCTGGGCGCACCGCTTTCGCCCTACACCCTGCTGCTCGCGCCGATCACGGACGGCGAGCACTTCGTCTGGAACCTCGGCGCGTGGTTCATCTTTCCGCTCTTCTGCGCGCAGGTCGCCTACGCGCTGATCCGGCGGCTGTCCCGGCTGTGGCACGAAAACGAGGCCATGACCTTCCTGCTCTGCCTGATTCCCGGCTGCGCGGCGGTGCAGCTCTGCTTTGCGGGGCGGCAGGCCGCCCTCCCCCTCTGGCTGCTGCGCCCGATGATTCTCCTGCCGGGGCTTGCGGGCGGTCAGCTCTATCGCCGCGTGCTGGAAAAGCGCGACAGCCTGCCCACCGTGCCGTATCTGCTCTGCCTCGTGGTGCTGCGCGTGCTGCTCTCCACCCGGTACGAGAGCCTCGCGTATCTGCTCTCCAACTGCTCGTATTTCGGCTGCGGCGCATTCGGCGTGTATGCGGGCGCGGCGCTGGCGATTGCGTTCTATCTGCGGATTTCCCGTCTGCTCGCGCCGCATATCGTCAAGAGCCGGTTCGCGCTGGCCATCAGCCGAAACACGTTCGATATTATGATGCATCACTACATGGGTTTCTTCGCGCTCGATTGCTTCTTCCTCGCGCTCAACGCGCTGGGGCTGGGCGCGGCGGATTTCAGCGTCCGCGCTTTCCGTACCGTGGCCAACTACATGTATGCGCCGAGCGGCCGCTCGGAATGGAACGCGCTGTATCTGCTCTGCGGGCTGGCGCTGCCGCTGGGGATTGCCCAATGCCTCGGATGGGCAAAAGCCGCGCTTGGGCGCGCCCTTTTCAGGCGGAGCGCGACGTAATCCGCCGCCCCGCCTTATTCCGTTTTGTAGACGTCGTTTGAAAAAGCCGAACCTCCTCTATTAGAGGAAGCTCGGCTTTTTTTATGCGCTTACGCGCCTATACGGCGCGTTTCCGTCCGGATCAGGGCTGCTTGCCGATGTAAGCCAGAATGCCGCCGTCCACATAGAGGATATGGCCGTTGACGAAGTTGGACGCATCGGAAGCGAGGAACACCGCCGGTCCCTGCAGATCCTCGGTCTTGCCCCAGCGCGCGGCCGGAGTCTTGGAGATGATGAACTGGTCAAACGGATGACGGCTGCCGTCCGCCTGACGCTCGCGCAGCGGCGCGGTCTGCGGGGTCTCGATGTAGCCCGGTCCAATGCCGTTGCACTGGATGTTGGCCTCGCCGTACTCGGAGCAGATGTTGCGGGTCAGCATCTTCAGGCCGCCCTTCGCCGCCGCGTAAGCGGAAACCGTCTCGCGGCCCAGCTCGCTCATCATGGAGCAGATGTTGATGATCTTGCCGTGGCCCTTCTCGATCATGCCCGGAATGCAGGCCTTGGAGACGATGAACGGCGCGTTGAGGTCAACGTCGATCACCTTGCGGAAATCGGCCGCGCTCATTTCGAGCATCGGGATGCGCTTGATGATGCCGGCGTTGTTGACCAGAATGTCGATCACGCCGACTTCCTCGCGAATCTGAGCGACGGTCTTCTGCACCGCTTCCTCATCGGTCACGTCGCAGACATAGCCGTGCGCCTTGATGCCCTTCTCCTCGTAGGCAGCCAGACCCTTGTTGACCAGATCCTGATTGATATCGTTAAAAACGATGGTCGCGCCCGCCGCGGACAGCGCGTTGGCAATCGCGAAGCCGATGCCGTAGGACGCGCCGGTGACGAAAGCAATCTTGCCCTCCAGGCTGAAATTCTTCATAAACTCGTTCATTGGAAAGAAGCCTCCTTCTGTATATTTCCGCACGACCCGCCTTTTTTCAAAAAGGCGGCGGCCGTGTGATTGGCGTTTTTTTAACTTGCTCCCCCCGCGCGTCAGCGCAGGTCGATCGGGTCGATATTGTCCATGTCGTCAAATTCCTGATTCTCGCCGCACATGCCCCAGATGAAGGTATAGTTGCTCGTGCCCACGCCGGTGTGAATCGACCAGGACGGGGAGATGACGGCCTGCTCGTTGTGCATCAGCAGGTGGCGGGTCTCGGTCGGCTCGCCCATCATGTGGAAGACGACGTTGTTATCCTTGAGATCGAAGTAGAAATAGACCTCCATGCGGCGCTCGTGCGTGTGGCAGGGCATGGAATTCCAGTTGCTGCCCGGCGCAAGCTGGGTCATGCCCATGCACAGCTGGCAGCTCTGCATGACCGCCGGATGGATGTACTGGTTGATGACGCGCTTGTTGCAGGTCTCCACGCTGCCCAGCGGGCGCTTGTTGGCCTTGTCGATGTCGATCTTGACGGTCGGATAGGTCTTGTGCGCGGGGCAGGTGTTGATGTAGAACTTGGCCGGGTCGGCGGGATCGTCGCTGGTGAAGCTCAGCGTCTTCGCGCCCATGCCGACATACAGGCCGTCGTACTGCTTGAGATCGTACTCAACGCCGTCCACGGCGATCTTGCCCTTGCCGCCGATGTTGATGACGCCCATCTCGCGGCGCTGAAGGAACGTATCGGAGGCCAGCTCCTTGCATCCGACCAGCTCCACGCTCTTGCTGACGGGCATCACGCCGCCGGCGATGATGCGGTCAAAGTGGGAATACGTCAAAATCGCGTCGTCCGGCGCGAACACGGTCTCGATGAGGTATTCGCCGCGCAGGCGCTCTGTCGTATAATGCTTGGCGTCTTCCGAAGCGGAAGGCTGGCGAACGGTAAGCTGCATAGGTATGTCCTCCTTATTGATGGGTTCAAACGTCCTCTCGCTATCAGTATAACACAGCTTCTTTGTAAAAACCATAGCCGACACGCAAAATTGTTTGTTTTTTTGTTTGCCTATCGTTCATTTTTGACAAGTCGTCCGATGAATCCGCCCTGCATGACGCGCCGCGTTTCCGGTTATCCTAACGGCGTATTCCGCCCGGAAGGAGGCGCTTTCATGGAGGACGACCCCATTTCGCTCAGCGGCGATCTATCCGGTGACGTCCGGGTTTTTCGCGACCGCTTCCGCGCGTCGGATAACGCGGACGTCATCATCCGCCGTTTCCGCTCCGGCGCGTTTTTTTCCGCGCTGGTGACCATCGACGGCATGACCGATACGCGCGAAATCGACGAAAACATCCTCAAGCCGTGCATGGCGCTGCCGCACGGCGCGGGGGCGGACGTTCCGCCCGAGGCGCGCGTCGGCTATTTGATGGAAAACGCCGTCTCCGTCCTGCCGACGGAAACCAAATCGCGCTTTGACGAGCTGATTGCCGACGCGCTCTCCGGCCAGAGTGTGCTGCTCTGCGACGGCTGCGCGTGTGCCTGCGTGATGGATACGCGCGGGTTTGAAAAGCGCGCCGTCGGCAGGCCGGAGGCGGAGCAGGTCGTCCTCGGGCCGCACGAGAGTTTCGGCGAATCCATCCGCACGAACATCACGCTGCTTCGGCGCATCGTGCAGCGCGAGGAGCTGATGACGGAATTCCTCAGCGTCGGCGGCGCGATGAAAACCCGATGCGCGCTGCTGTATCTGCGCGGCACGGCGGACGAAGCCATGCTCGCGCGCGTCCGCCGCCGTCTGGCGGCCTGCCAAAGCGATTTCGCGCTGTCGGCGGGTGAAATCGAGCAGATCATCGAGGATCACCCCATGGCGCTGATTCCGCAATGCGTCGCCACCGAGCGGCCGGACAGAGCCGCATCGTTTCTGGCGGAGGGGCAGATTGTCGTGCTGACGGACGGCTCGCCGCTGGCGCTGGGCGCGCCCTCAACCCTCTGGCACCAGCTCCACACGCCGGACGACGCCTCCATGCGATGGCAGTACGGCACGTTTCTGCGCATCGTGCGGTTCATCGGCATGCTGATCCACCTGTTTCTGCCGGGGGCGTACATCGCCGTTCTCCGGTTTCACACCGAGCTGATTTCGCCGATTCTGCTGGCCAGCGTCTACGAAACCAGCTCCCGCGTGCCCGCGCCGATCTTTCTGGAGGCGCTGCTGATGACGCTGGCGTTCGATCTCGTCAGCGAGGCCGGCCTGCGCGCGCCGGGCGCGATGGGCAACGCGCTGGGTATC
>ERZ779890.3622-NODE-3622-length-13610-cov-9.280339_pt1 | contig 13610 bp, 8 predicted proteins | sample MGYA00511553_ERZ779890 | MGnify/ENA primary metagenome ERZ779890 (study PRJEB29588, sample SAMEA2152064) | human gut metagenome | biome: human gut; feature: human-associated habitat; material: faeces | place: Denmark | collected 2008/2010 ...
CCTGCTGCCCACCATGGAGGATGCCCGCCTGGCCGCGCTGGTGCAGGATCTTGCCGCCGAGGGGGCCGGGGTGGTTGGCGTGGAGCGGCAGACCAAGAATCTGGAAGAAATTTTCCTGAGCCTGACCAACACGCAAACCGGCAAGGAGGTGGGCTGACATGTACACAAGCATCCGCGCCGAGCTGCAAAAGGCCCGCCGCCGGCATGATCTGATTGTCTGCCTGCTGGTACCGGTCATGGCGCTGCTTTGGTGCCAGTCCGCTGCGCCGACCGGTGCTGACGAGCTGGCATCCGCTTATAGTGCCCTGTTTTACAGCCTGCCCATCATCAATACCATTTTAATGCCGTTGGCCATGGCGATTCTGGCAAGCAGGCTTTGGGATGTGGAAGTCAAAGGCTGTACGCCCAAACTGCTGTATACCCTGCAAAGCCGCCGCAGCCTGTTTGCTGCAAAGGCAGCGCTGGGGCTGGCGGAGATCTTTTTGATCGTCACGCTGGAAGCTGCGGGCGCCCCGCTGATCGGGCACTTGCAGCATTACACGCAGCCCTACCCCGCCGCAGGCCAGGCTGCCTATCTCTGGGGCTGCACCTTTGCCGTGGACTGCATGATTTTTTTCTCTGAGCTGCTTTTGACAGTGCTGCTGGCCAATCCCCTGCCCGCTTTGTGTGTGGGCATTCTTGGCACGCTGCTGGGACTGTTCAGTGCCTTTATGCCGGCATGGGTCGGCTATTTTGTGCCGTGGGGGTATTTTATCCCTCTGAACACCTACCGGATTGCGGACTGGGACCAGGCCAGCAAAGTAGTCACCTACATGATTGTGCCGTTCCAGTGGCCGCTGCTGGTTGCCACGGTGGTTTTGGCCGGTATTTTGTTTTTTGCCGCGTGGTATGCCATGCGGAACAAGGAGGTGTGACCCATGCTGCTGCGTTGTATCCGTGCAGAAAACCGCAAACTGCACGCTTCGCCCATCTGGTTTATGTTTTTTATTCTGCCCATCATTTCCGCCGGGTACGGAACCTTCAACTACCTGCAAAACCTTGAAATTTTGCGGGACGGCTGGTACAGTCTGTGGACCCAGCACACACTATTTTACTCGCTGTTTTTCTTCCCCTGCATGGTGGCGGTATACGCGGCGTACCTATGGCGGCTGGAGCACATAGGCCACAACTGGAACCTGATCATGGCGGAGCCGGTGCCGCCCTTTTACCTGTTCCTTGCCAAGTTGTTTGTGGTGACAAAGCTGGTACTGCTGACTCAGGCATTTGTGTTTGTATTGTACTGGTTCTGCGGCCGGGTGTTTGCCGGGTTCACAGCGCCCCCGCCGGCCATTACCATCTTTTACCTGGTGCGCAGTGTACTGGGCGGGCTGGCCGTGGTGGCGGCGCAGCTGCTATTTTCCATGGTGATCCGCAGCTTTGCCTTGCCGGTATTTTTGGGGCTGGCCGGGGGTGTTTCCGGCATGCTGCTGGCCAGCCGGGGCTACTGGTACGCCTGGCCCTATTGCCTGATGCAGCGCGGCATGAACGCTAACCAGAGCAGTGATATGCTGGCGGACAGCTACCTAGGCTTCGCTTTGGCCTGTGTTGGCTGGCTGGCGCTGATTTTGCTTGCGGTCCAGCTGCTGTTGAGCCACCAGGATGTAAAGGTCCGGTAAAGGCTGCACCGGCTTTGCCGCGCATTTTGACCGCTTTTGTAAAATTGCCTCAAAAAAAGCGGACATTTTTGGGGGTTAATGGGTTTTATTTGCCGGGCAGGTATGATATAATAAGCCAGGTTTGTGGCCAGCTTTGCCGCACTGCCAGTTTGAACGTATTTCCCGAACGTGTGCCTGCCCCGCGCATGGCACCGTTTGACCAAGGGTGTATCTGAAAAGTCGAAAATATCGTTTATTTCTACAAACGCAGCGGGATTTTGCGTTAAAAAGCCTTGGAATCCACAAAGGATTCCCGCGGCTCTTTGCCTTAAATCCGTCTTGCGCTTGTGAAATATCCGTCATTTTCTTTGTTTTCAGATACACCTTAAGAAGCCGAACCAGATGTGGACTGTGCGGGGCCGCAGTGTGGTGTTGAGAAAGGGGAACAGCAGATGACCCGGATTGCGATTGTGGAGGACGAGGCGGCGGTGCGGGAACAGCTGGCGGGGTATGTGCAGCGGTACACCCGGCAGTACGGCACGCCGTTTGAGGTAACGGAGTTTGCGGATGGGATGGAAATTCTGGAAGATTACCGCCCGCAGTTCGACATCATCTTTCTGGATGTGGAGATGAAGCACCTGGACGGCATGGAGACCGCCCGCCGCATTCGGGAGCGGGACGGCGGGGTGCTGATCGTGTTCATTACCAACATGGCGCAGTATGCCATCCGCGGATATGCCGTTGGGGCGCTGGATTATGTGCTGAAACCGGTGCCCTACTTTGCGTTTTCGCAGCAGCTGCAAAAGGCGCTGGGACAGCTGAAAAAGCGGGAGCGGCATTATCTGGCTGTGGCGGTGGACGGCGGCATGCGGCGGCTGGACGCGGCGGAAATTTATTACCTGGAAAGCGAAGGCCACAAGGTACATTTTTACACCGAAAAAGAAGATTTTGTGGTGCCGGGCACCCTGAAAAACTATGAGGAAAAGCTGGTGGGCCGGGCGTTTGCACGGTGCAACAGCGGGTATCTGGTCAATCTGGCGCAGGTTTCCGGCGTGCAGCAGGATATAGTGCAGGTTGGTCCGTATACGCTGCAGATCAGCCGCCCGCGGCGCAAGGCCTTTATGGCGGAGCTGGCGGATTATATTGGGGGTGCGGGACAGTGACGACATTGCCGGATATTCCCCGCCTGTACACCGCTTTGGCGGAAGTGCTGGCGGCGCTGTTGTATGCGCACAGGCTGCCGCCGCGGATGGACCAGCGCGTGATCTGGGGCGTGGAAGCCGGTTGGGCGGTGCTGCTGGGGGCGTTTTTGCAGGCCACGGGGGAAGTTCCGCTGGCGTGGTGGATCCCCTGCATGGCAATGGCGATTCTTTCCATGCTGCTGTTTTTGTGGGTCACACGCAGCATTACGCTGCTGGAAGCGGGCTATGTGTGCGCGCGGGCCTTTATTTTGGCGGAGCTGGCGGCCAGCGTGGAATGGCAGATGCACTGCGTGCTGTGGCCGCAGCGCGGCGGGGCGGAGCCGCTTTCGCTGCTGCTGTTGGCGGCGGTGTACGGCGGCATTTTTGCCGCGATGCTTTTTGTGGAAAAACGCCGCCCCGGCCCGGCCGGGAAGCTGAAAATAACGCCCGCAGGAACTTTTGTGGCGGTGGTCATGGCGCTGACCGCATTTGCCGTGAGCAATTTGAGCTTTGCCAACGGCAGCGAAGCCAACATGAACATGTTTTACATCCGCACGCTGGTGGACCTGGCCGGGGTGCTGATTTTGACGGTGCAGCACGAGCAGCTGCGCGAAGCCGCCCTGCACAGCGAGCTGGCGGAGCTGGACGGCGTTTTGCACCGCCAGTACGAGCAGTACAAGCAGAGCAAGGAGAACATCCGCCTGATCAACCGGCGCTACCACGAGCTGAAAATGCAGATTGCGGCCATCCGGGCGGAGCGGGACCACGCCAAGCAGGATGTGGCGCTGGCGGCCATGGAAAGCGGCATCCGCCAGTACGAGGCGGAGAACAAGACCGGCAACCCGGTGCTGGACACCCTGCTGACGGCCAAAAGCCTGTACTGTCAGCAGCACCACATCACGATGACCTGCGTGGCGGACGGGCATTTGCTGGACTTTTTGGAAACAGGGGAGATCTGCACGATTGTGGGCACGGCGCTGGACAACGCAACCGAGAGCGTGGAGACCGAGCCCGACCACGAAAAGCGGCTGATCCGGGTGGCGGTGTACGCCCAGAACGGCTTTGTGATGCTGCGGTTTGAAAACTACTGCGCGCAGGAAGTGGAGCTGGGCGCGGACGGCCTGCCGCGCCGCAACACCCATGGCGGCAGCGACCTGCGCAGTGTGCGCGCCGCAGCCGAAAAGCGCGGCGGCACCATGACCCTGCACTGGGAAAATGGGTGGTTTACACTAAGGGTATTGCTGCCGCAGAAAAAGTAACGGGAACGGCTGGGGCCAAATACAGGCTCTGGCCGCTTTTTCGTACTGTTTGGCAGGGTGCACAAAGCAGACTGAATTTTGATTGTAAGAAATGCACAATGAATTTTGAGAGAAAAATGATTTTTTGGCAAAATGTGCGGCAGAAATAACAGTTTATGCAAAAAATAATTCAAAGAAAAAGCTGTTTGCTACAATATACTTAAACAAGCGGGGAGTAAAATCCACGCTGGCTGCCATCCGGAGGGCGGCATAATCAAAGGAGAAAACATTTGTTTTGCTGGTGAAGAACCTGCTGCCAAATAGCAAAGCAGAAAACTCCATGCGGCAAACAGGAGGTAACTATGAAAAAATCGAAACATATTGTAGGGGGAGCATCCATTGCGGTTTTGCTTGCTGCGGGAATCGTAGGAAACAGCCTGTGTTCCATCTATTATTCGCAGATTCAGGCGTACATGCAACGGTTTGTGACATCTTCCGAAAGTGCAAACAGCATGACGGACCTTTCAAGAGATGATGCCTACACGCAGGCATTACAGCTTTGCGAGGAAGTAGAGAGCGAAGGTCTTGTGCTGCTGAAAAACGATAATGATACCCTGCCGTTGGGAACGGACAAAATCAATTTGTTCGGCTATAACAGCTACAAGACGGTTTACACCGATTATGGCTCCGGCGGCCACCATAATGAAGATCAGAATTTTAACTTTATTGATGGTTTTGAATTTGCTGGTTTGCAGCTGAACCCGGATCTGACGAAGTTCTACCAGACGACTGCGCAGAAGCGCGCTTCGATGACAGGCATGACGGTCAGTAATGCAGACTTTAACATTTATGAAGAAACACTGGCCGAATATGATGAGTACAGCGCAACGTTCTGGCAGGATGCAAAGGCTTACTCGGATGTGGCGGTTTATGTAATCGGACGTATGGCAGGCGAAGGCAATGACTGCCCGCTGGATATGGCCGGTTATTACGGTGGTGAAGCCGGGCGGCATTACCTGCAGCTGCAGCCGGCAGAAGAAGAACTGTTGGCAAAGCTGGAAGCAACGTTTGATAAGGTCATCATTGTCATTGACACAAGCAATCCTATGGACCTTGGCTTTATTGAGGACAACAAGGTGGATGCTGCAATTTGGGCAGGCGGCCCTGGCACCACTGGTACGATTGCTGTAGCGAAAGCAATGATGGGTGAATACAACCCGTCCGGCCATTTGGTTGATACCTATGCTTATGATGTGACCAGTTCGCCAGCTTATGAAAACTTTGGCGATTTTACTTATGCAAACAGTGGTCTTACGATCGACGGCAATGGCGATGCCAACAACGGCAAGTACATGTACTACCAGGAAGGCATCTATGTAGGTTATCGCTATTACGAGACCCGTTACATTGGGGATGACAATGTTTATACCCCGGAGGAAGAAGCAGAGTATCAGAAAGCTGTTCAGTATCCCTTTGGCTATGGCCTGAGCTATACCACGTTTGATTGGAGCGACCCGCAGTGGGAAGTAGGCAGCCAGGGCGGCCAGGTAAAGGTAAGTGTTAAGGTAACCAATACCGGTAATGTGGCGGGCAAAGATGTGGTACAGCTGTATTACACCGCACCCTATACCCCCGGTGGAATTGAAAAATCTGCGGTTGTTCTGGGCGCTTTTGCAAAAACTGATCTGCTCCAGCCGGGCGAGAGCCAGACCGTGAGCATGACCATGAATTATGATGACATGGCATCTTACGATTATAAGACGGACAAGTGCTATGTGCTGGATGCCGGTACTTATACCCTTAGCCTGCGCAGCGATGCCCATACAGTGAAGAATGACCTGACATATGATTTTACTGTGGATCAGACCATCAAGTATGATACGACCGCCCGCAGCACGGATGAAACTGTGGCGACGAACCAGTTTGATGATGTGACTGCTGGCGATGGTAATATCGGCACGACCTTGCCGTATCTTTCCCGTGCAGATTGGGAAGGAACCTATCCTAGCCGTGAAGCAAGCGAAAACGCAACTGCCAACGCGGCAACGATTGCTTTGCTGACCAACGGCAATGGCGGAAGCACCATTGATCTGAATGATGACCCTGCACAGGGAACTACCTATACAAATGGTGAGAAAAACGGTGTAATGCTGGCAGATGCAGCTGGCATTGTTGACCCGGACAATGCAGTGTGGGAACAGTTGATGAACCACATGAGCGTTGATGAAATGAACAACCTGTATGGTAACTGCGGCTGGTGTTCGCCTGCTGTGGATTCTATTGGCAAACCGCAGGCAACCGAATGTGATGGCCCGAACGGCATCCATGACCTGGCAAGCGGCTTGGAAGCTGCTGAATATGCCACCGAAACTGTGCTGGCAGCAACCTGGAATGTAGACCTTGCTTTGAAGGAAGGCGAAGCTTACGGTGATGAAGATCTGGTCAACGGTGTCAGTGGTACTTACGGCCCTGGTATGAACATTCACCGCTCCGCTTTCGGCGGCCGTGCAGCTGAATATTATTCCGAAGACCCGCTGCTGAGCGGTATGATGGCAGCTAATATGGTGACCGGCCTGCAGAGCCGCGGCATTTATGTGTTTGCCAAACATTTTGCACTGAATGATCAGGACACCAACCGCGGCGGCGTTTGCATCTGGTCCAACGAGCAGGCAATGCGTGAAATTTATCTGCGCGCTTTTGAAGTGGCAATTCACAACGTAACGGGCGATGGCCTGAACCAGCTTGGTCTGACCGGCATCATGGAATCTTATAACCGCATTGGTACCAGTATGGTTGGCTACAGCTATGCAATGCTTACCCAGGTGCTGCGCAATGAATGGGGCTTCCAGGGCGTTGTAAACACAGACGCATTTGCTCTCAGCAATGGTGACTTGGCCCTGCGCGCAGGCGTGGATATGCAGCTGGCCATGGGTGTGAATGTTACCGATACGACCCTGAAGAGTGGCTATGGCATGCAGCTTCTGCGCCAGGCAACCAAGCGCCATCTGATGGTTTTGGCGAATTCTTCCCTGATGACGACGACCCGCAACTGGACTCCGTACTGGCTGATCGCACTGGGTGTGGTGGATGTTATCTTGGTTGTTGCAATCGTGCTGATTGCACTGCATATGTTCAAGCCGGAGCTGTTTGCCAAAAAGAAGAACAAGAAAAAGGCTGCAAAAGCATAAGAGAGAGGCGATTTGACGATGAAAAACAAGTGGAATCATTATGGCGTTGCAGCGATGTTTACGCTTGCTGTGGGGGCCAGCCTTGTTCTGGCTGGCTGCGGCGGAGCCAAAACGGATACGAAAGCAGCGGCCGCAGTGGCAACGAACCTGAGCTTTAATTTTGAAACCGGTGAGTATTCCTTTACCGGTGTTGACAAAGGCCGTACCTATGCAATCCGTCTGTATGGCTTTGATGCAGAAGGCAAGCAGGAAGATTATTATACCTTTACATCTTCCAACATTCTGGCGGATGACAGCAACGCAAATTATGCGGGAACGGTGGACCTAAGCGCAGACTGTACCCCCGGCGCAAAGTATAACGCTTATGTGATGACAACAACATCGGACTATAAGCGCGGCCTGTCGGACAGTGTAACAGGAACTTATGTGGGTGTTTATGCAGCGCCTGGTGCTGTAAGCGAAGCGGTGCAAAGTGGAGATACTGTAACGGTTACCATGGATCAGGATGTGTTTGAAGCATATTCTGAGTTGGAATATCCGCCGCAGACCTTTACCTTGACGCTGTACAGCGGAGCGGATGTTGTGCAGACGACCAAAATCAAACTGGAAGATTTGGCGCAGGAAGACGAGGAATATGTTGATGGCTTTGGCGTGCTGGCAAAAACGGGCACATACCACCACCGCAGCGGTGCAACAGCATTTACGGGTGTAAGCGATGGCAGCTATACCGTAACAATTCAGGCTGATGCACAGGAAGGAATGTATTTTGCATCTGTGGAATCGGAAGCGACTGCGGTAACAAAATAAAAATTTAAGATGATTATGAATACACAGGAAATCATCAAAAAACTGAATTTAGAGCAAAAATGTGCGCTGCTTTCGGGCGCTACTACCTTTGGGACCCGTGCACTGCCGAAAAATAATATTCCGTCCATCACCCTTTCTGATGGTCCGAACGGCGTGCGCAAGCAGGCGGGCGCGGCGGACCACCTGGGGCTGAACCCCAGTGTTCCGGCCACCTGCTTCCCCACGGCGGCCACTGTGGCGTGCAGCTGGGACCCTGCCCTGGGCGAACAAATCGGCCAGGCAATGGGCGAAGAAGCCGCCGCACAGGAAGTTGCCGTGCTGCTGGGGCCAGGCCTGAATACCAAGCGCAGCCCCCTCTGCGGCCGCAACTTTGAGTATTTCTCCGAGGATCCGTATCTTTCTGGCAAAATGGCAGCGGGCTATGTGCGGGGCATCCAGTCCAACGGCATCTCCGCCTGCCCCAAGCACTTTGCCGTCAACAGCCAGGAGCTGCGCCGCATGGCGTCGGATTCCGTGGTGGATGAACGCACCCTGCGGGAGCTGTACCTGACCGGGTTTGAGATCGTGGTCAAGGAAGCAAAGCCCAAGACCATCATGAGCAGCTATAACCTCATCAACGGAACTTACGCCAACGAGAACCGCCACCTGTTAATGGACATCCTGCGCGGGGAATGGGGCTTTGACGGCGCTGTGGTAACGGACTGGGGCGGCAGCAATGACCATGCCCTGGGCGTGCAGAACGGCTCCACGCTGGAAATGCCCGCCCCCGGCGGGGACGCCGTGCGCGAGCTGATGCAGGCTGTGCAGAGCGGCAAAATTACCGAAGCGGATGTGGACGCCCGGCTGGACGAGCTGCTGACGCTGGTGTTTGATACCCATGCCGCCGTGCAGTCCCACAGCCGCACCTTTGATGCGGACGCTCACCACGCCCTGGCCCGCCGCGCCGCAGCCGAAAGCATTGTGCTGCTGAAAAACGAGAACGACCTGCTGCCGCTGGAAGAGGGCACCGAGGTTGCCGTGATCGGCGACTTTGCCCAGACGCCGCGGTACCAGGGCGCTGGCTCCAGCGCGGTCAACTCCATCAAGGTGGATACCTTTTTGGACTGCCTGAAAGAGAGCGGCCTGGCCAGCGTGGGCTTTGCCCCCGGCTTTGACCGCCAGGGCAAACCGGATGCCGCCAAACAGGCCGAGGCTGTAGCCCTGGCCCAAAAGGCCGAAGTGGTGCTGCTCTGCCTGGGGCTGGATGAAATCAAGGAAAGTGAGGGTCTGGACCGCGGCGATATGCGCCTTGCGGACAACCAGATCGAACTGTTAAAGGCCGTGCAGCAGGCCAACCCCAACACCGTTGTGGTGCTCAGCGCAGGGGCTTCGCTGGAAACCCCGTGGCTCAAACACTGCCGTACCCTGGTATATGGTGCGCTGGGCGGCCAGGCGGGGGCGGGCGCCATGCTGGATGTGCTGACCGGCAAAGTGAACCCCAGCGGCAAGCTGGCCGAAACCTGGGTCAACGCCTATGCGGATACCCCCGCCAAGGATAACTTTGCCGGGCCGGGCCGCATGGTGCAGTACCGCGAGGGGCTGTATGTCGGCTACCGCTATTACCAGACCGCCGGTGTGCCGGTGGCATTCCCCTTTGGCTATGGGTTAAGCTACACCAGCTTTGCCTACAGCAATTTGCAGGCCGCGTCCAATGGCGTGACCCTGACCGTAACCAACACCGGCAAGCGCGCCGGAGCAGAGATCGTGCAGCTGTATGTGGCAAAACCCGGGGCAGAAGTGTTCCGCCCCGCACAGGAGCTGAAAGGCTTTGCCAAGGTGCAGCTGCAGCCCGGCGAAAGCAAGACCGTGACCATCCCGCTGGACGACAAGGCGTTCCGCTACTGGAACACCAAGACCGACAGCTGGGAAGTGGAAGGCGGCAACTATGAGCTGCGGGTCGGCGCGTCCAGTGCGGACATCCGCCTGACCGCCGTGGTGGAAGTGGCCGGTACCGGCGCACCCAACCCCTATGCGGGCAAGCATCTGCCGCACTATACCAGCGGCAAGGTGCAGAGCGTGCCGGATGACGAATGGGCCACCCTGCTGGGCCGCCCGGTGCAGCAGGGAAAAGTTAAAATTGACCGCAACATGACCCTGGGCGAGCTGAACCACAGCCGCAGCCCGCTGGGCTGGCTGATCTGGCTGGTGCTTACCGCACTGCTGAACGCCAGCTACAAGCGCGGCAAGCCGGACCTGAATGTGCTGTTCCAGTACAACATGCCGCTGCGTGCCCTGGCCAAAATGACCAGCGGTGCCATCAGCATGGGCATGGTGGATGGCATTGTGATGGAATTACAGGGATTCTGGATCATCGGCCTTGTGCGGGTGATTATAGAAGCCGTGAAAAACCTGGTACTGAACGCACAGCTGGAACAGCGCCTGCGCAACAGCTGAGGAAAGAGAGGGGCTATTTATGCAGCTATGGAATAATTTTGCGGCAAAACACCCCGCCGCAGCCAAGTGGGTGCGCGAAGGCGGACTGTTTGTGATCGTATCCAACCTGGTTACGGTGTTCAAATACCTGTTGCTGCAATTTTTGCCGGCGGCGTTCAGCAGCCTGCCGGTGGTGGATTTTGGCTGGCCGGGCATCCCGGTCACGCTGTTTGGCGAAACCTTCCAGTGGAACATCCTGGGGTATGATTCCGCCCATGGCGGTCTGCCGTACTTTTGCGCCTACATGGTTGCCATGGTGGTGGGAGAATGCATAAACTTTCCCATCCAGCGCAACTTTGTGTTCCGCAGCAAGGGCAACCTGGCCAAGCAGATCGCCTGGTATGTGGTGGCGTTCTGCTTGATCACCTGCATCGTCAACTCCATCAACTGCGTGTGGGTGGCGGTTGCGGGCCTGCTGGTGCCGGATTTCATCTACAACATTGGCACCACCGTGCTCAATGGCGGCATTTCCATGGTGATCTTCTTCTTTGTGAACAAGATCATCTTCCCAGAGGGCGCACAGGCAAAATAAAGCCCGGCAGGATCACTGGTGCTTTTCCCGGTACTCGAATAGGGCGGCGGCACGGTACAGGAAAAAGTCTTTTGGATGGTATAAAAATGTGATTGCCAGCAACGGCGAAGATCTGAACGGATAATGAAGAATGCTGCCTTTCCCTGATGTGGAGAAAGACAGCATTTTTATTGCGTTTTTCGGAAAGAGGTGAGCAGCGGCCCCTACAAATGGGTAACGGCTGGCCATAAAATGGCGCTATTACATGGTGTGCTTTGTGAGAAAGCGCTGTAGTGTGATGATATAAAACGGATGGGTGCATGGTGTGCGCCCCTACGGAATTACAACAAAACACCCCCGCCCGTGCGGTAAATGAACTGCATAGGGCGGGGGCACCGTTATTTTACAAAGAAAACGCGCAGAGCGGAGACTTTACTGTTCCACGGCACCGGTGGGCAGCTGGGGAACAGCGGTCAGGATGCGCATGAACTCTTCGCCGGTGATGGTTTCTTTCTCGTACAGGTACTTGGCGATCTCGTCCAGCTTGCCGCGGTTTTCAATCAGCATCTGTTTGGCTTTTTCATGCTGCTGCTTGACGACTTCCACGACCTTATCGTCCACTGTGGCGGCTGTGCGCTCACTGCAGGCCAGGCTGGCATCGCCGCCCAGGTAGGCGTTGTTCACGGTTTCCAAGGCAACCATGTCAAAGTCGTCGGTCATGCCGTAGCGGGTAATCATGGCGCGGGCCATCTTGGTGGCCTGCTCGATATCGTTAGATGCGCCGGTGGTGATGGAGTTGAACACCACTTCTTCGGCGGCACGGCCACCGGTCATGGTGGCAATTTTGGCCAGGATCTCTTCCTTGGTCATCAGGGTGTGGTCGCTGTCCTCTACCTGCATGGTGAAACCCAGCGCGCCGGAAGTGCGCGGCACAATGGTGATTTTCTGCACGGGGGCGGAATGGCTCTGCAGGGCGGCAACCATGGCATGGCCGACTTCGTGGTAGGCCACGATGCACTTTTCTTTGTCGCTCAGGATCTTATTCTTTTTCTGGGCACCGGCCAGGATGGTATCCACGGCTTCCTGCAGGTCGTACTGGGTAACGGCCATGCGGTGGTGGCGCACAGCGCCCAGGGCGGCTTCGTTGATGATATTGGCCAGCTCGGCACCGGAAGCACCGGGAGTCATGCGGGCAACCACGGCAAAGTCACAGTCGGGGCCGATTTTGACCTTTTGAGCGTGCAGGCGCAGGATGCTTTCGCGGCCTTTCAGGTCGGGCAGCTCCACGGGCACACGACGGTCAAAACGGCCGGGGCGGGTCAAAGCGGGGTCAAGGGATTCAGGACGGTTGGTGGCAGCCAGAATGATAACACCCTTGGCGGCGTCAAACCCGTCCATTTCGGTCAGCAGCTGGTTCAGGGTCTGCTCGCGTTCATCGTTGCCGCCCATACCGGAAGCACCGTCACGCTTTTTGCCGATGGTATCGATCTCATCAATAAAGATAATGCAGGGGGCTTTTTCGTTGGCCTGTTTGAAGAGGTCACGCACCTTGGAAGCGCCCATGCCGACGAACATCTCGACAAATTCAGAACCCGCAATGGAGAAGAAGGGAACACCGGCTTCGCCGGCAACAGCGCGGGCCAGCAGGGTTTTACCGGTGCCCGGGGGGCCGACAAGCAGAACGCCCTTGGGCATTTTGGCACCGATATCCTCGTAACGCTTGGGGTTATGCAGGAAGTCAACGATTTCCTGCAGGCTCTCTTTGGCTTCGTCCTCACCGGCAACATCGGCAAATTTGATGGACTTGCCATCCTCAACGACATACTGTTTGGCACCGGATTTGCCGCCGCCAAAAATCATGCTGTTGGCGCCGCCGGTCATTTCACCGACCCGCTTGCGCATCATGCGGTTGAACCAGACGATCAGGATGATCATGGGCAGCAGCGAGATGACCCAGCCCAGCAGGGTATCCACCCAGGTGGTCTGGTTGTACACCTTGCCAAAGGAAACGCCGGCGCTTTCCAACCGGTTGACCAGCTGCAGGTCCTGCGCAATGGAGTTGGTGCAGTAGGTGGTATCGTTTTTGTCCACAAAATAGATCTGCTGATCCTGAATTTCAACGGTGCTCAGTTCGCCGCCTTCGAGCATGTTCAGGAAGGTGCCGTAATCGACCTGTTTGACCTGGCCTTTCATCATGGCGGGGAAGGCCCAGAAATTGAGCAGCAGCAACACCACAAGGATCACGGCATATACAATGCCGGTCGTCTTTTTGGGGTCGCGCGGCTGTTGGGTTTCGTGCATAACAATTCCTCCAGTTGGGGGCGGTAATAGGGGCCCCCGATAGATTCTATCATGAAGAATAAAAATGAACTGCGGATGAACAAGGCATGAAATAGCCGGAAATTCCGGTAAACTTTGCGTGAACAAGGGCAGTTTGTGGGCAAAAACAGGAATGCAGACCGCGTAACGACAGGGAAAAAGTGAAGGCAACACCGCACAATTCCCGCCTTACGGCTTAAGCACTGCTCCGGCGGCTGCGGCACGGCATCTGCGTTGCCAAAATGCTCGATAATGTCGGG
>ERZ779890.3639-NODE-3639-length-13559-cov-35.790729_pt1 | contig 13559 bp, 10 predicted proteins | sample MGYA00511553_ERZ779890 | MGnify/ENA primary metagenome ERZ779890 (study PRJEB29588, sample SAMEA2152064) | human gut metagenome | biome: human gut; feature: human-associated habitat; material: faeces | place: Denmark | collected 2008/2010 ...
CAGCCCCTCTCCCTATCCCTTAGGTTCTCTCCCTCGTGGCTCCCTCTTTCCTTACCCACACCCACACCCCGCTAGGGTGTTGGCTAAACTCGTATAGCCTCCCGGATATCGTATATTCTGTAAGTTCGGGAACGCTTAACGCTACATGTCCGCAGTTTTAGTACATATATCTCAGGTTTGTAGCGTTTTTTGAAAGGTTAATGTTGGTGCAGTTGCACTGATACACTCACGAAATTATTATTTACACGGAGTCTGAGAAATTGTTTTTGGCAATTGCTTTATAAATAAAAAAGCTATTTGTTAAATTTAGTTACCGATATATATAAATAAATACGGAGGGCGTATTATGGCACACATAATTTCGGGTGCCGCAGGAAGCGGCAAGACAACGGCGTTATATTCACTTCTGAAAACCGACAAGGGCAACAAGATACTGCTTGTACCCGATCAGTTTGTGTTTGAGAGTGAGCGCAGGGTAGCTGACGAACTCGGCGAAAAGACCTCGGACATAACCGTTACCGGCTTTATGTCGCTGTCGGAACAGATACTTAAAAAATACTGTCCGAGAAAGACTTACGCTGATAACACGGCAAAGCTTGCCATAATGAGCAGGGCGATAAAGTCGCTGTCACAGTCTTTCAGCTTTTACGGAAGCGCTGCAAGGAAGCCCGGCTTTGTGTCGGTGTGCCTTTCCGGTGTTGACACGCTGAAAAATGCAGGAATATCCCCGCAGAGAATGTATGATCTTATATCGGCTGACGATACGGCAAGCTCCGCTCCCGCACATTTTACCGATAAGATGCACGATATCGCACTTTTCTACAGTCTTTATGACAAAATGCTGACTGAGCTTTATGACGACAGGCAGGATAACCTTCTGCTTGCGGCAAGGACAATAGAAGAGAACGACTGCTTTCCTGAAAACACAAGAGTATACATAGACGGCTTTGACAGCTTTTCGGGAGCGCAGAAGGAATTTCTGCGAGCTATGGCGTACAAGGGTGTCGATTTTACCGTTGCCGTCTGCACGGATGACAGCGGAGCGGAAATATTCTCAGAGTGCGACAAGACAAAAGCACTGTTTGAAAATAAATATGCTATGGACTGCGGAAAGCCGCAGAAGACTGAATATACAAAGCTCGGTAACAGCGCCGTAAGATATAAGAACGATACGCTGAGAGTACTTCGTGACTTTCTGCAAGGAGAAAAAGCCGAAAAGCCCGCAGATTCGCACGGGATAACGCTTGCATACTCTCACAATATGAGCGGAGAGGCTGATTTTGTATGCGCAAATATCAGAAAGCTTGTACGCTATGAGGGCTATAGATACTCGGATATTGCGGTTATATGTGCCGCTCCGGCAAAATACAGGGACGCTGTACGTTCGGCGGCGCTCAGATATGAAGTGCCGATGTTTGTAGACCTGCCCGAACCCGTATCTGAAAAACCGCTTCTGCGCTATCTTGACTGCCTGCTTTGCGCCGCAGAAGACCCAAGGGGAATAAATATTATAAGATATATCAGGAGCGGATTTGCAAGAATACCTTCTGATAAAAAAGAGGGAAAGACCGTGCCGCTGACGCTGAGGGATCAGCATATAACGGAAGAATATGCGAATCGTTGGGATCTGAAAAACAGAAGATGGGAAAGACCGTTCCCCCATATTACCGATGACGTCGAAAGGACAGTTGAAAATATCCGTGACAAGACAGTCACCCCGCTGATACAGTTTGAAAAATCCGTGCGTAATGCCGGCGGCAAGGAGCTTGTAAAGCGCTTTGCCGAATTTCTGTTTGACAAGGCGGATATAAGTGCGGCTATACAGGGTAAGTGTCAGGACAACAGCACAAGACAGCTCCGCTATGTAAAGGAGCTTACCGAGGAATACAACAACCTGTGGCGCAGTGTGTCGGATATGCTGACATCGCTGTATGAAACACTTGACGATACTCCTATGACTATCGGCGAACTTGCGGCGCTTATCCGCACCTGCTCGGCGCAGATAAATCTTTCACGTCCGCCCAAGGTGCTCGACAGCGTGCTTTTCGGCGACCCTGCAAGAACAAGGAGCAGAGATGTACGCGCCGTGTTCGTTATGGGAGCGGCTGATAGTGCGTTCCCTGAAATATCGGACGATGAAAAGGGCATATTCACGGCAGGCGACAGCGAGCTTTTAGCGCAGAGCGGACTTGACATAAACGAGGACGAGGAAGCAAAATATTCACTTGCTGTGCTCGACTGCTACAAGGCGCTCACGCTTGCCGGAGAAAAGCTGTTTGTAACATTTGCGGGTGAGCCGGAAAATGCGTCCGAATATGTCGGAGAGATAGCGAAACTTATAAGAACGGGTATTGTAAGCATAGACGACCTGCCGCCGCTGTATCTTATGGAAAGCGCAAAATCGGCTGACAGACAGTATGTGCTTAACGGCACGGCGCTTACCGCACCGCAGAAAAGAGCAACGGCTGAGGCGCTGTCGGAATGCGGCAGGGAGAATACGGCTATATCAAAAATAAATGCAGTGGCAAAGAGAATGTCAGACGGCGCTGACGTTCACAGAATAGGGCAGACGGCTAAGCTTGTTTTCCCGTCAACGGCGCTTTCGCCGACAGCAATTGAAAAGCTTAACGGCTGTAAGTTCTCTTACTTCTTACAGTATGGTATGGAACTGAGAAGTCCGTCCGATATAACTATGAGCGCCGTAAACTACGGCAGTATTATGCACTACATTATGAAATACAGCTTTGAAAGACTGTATGCAGACGCTAAGGACAAGGGAAATCCTCACGCCGATGACAGCAGGATAACACAGCTGATAGCCGAGGCTATGGCAGAGTACCGTGAAAAATATCTGCTCGGCGAAAGCGAGATGAGCGCAAAGTTCAACACACTGTACCGAGCGCTTTCAACGGCGGCATTCTATCTGCTGAAATATATGACCGCCGAGCTTGAAAACAGCCGCTTTGTGCCGACATATTTCGAGCTTACGCTGTCAAAGGCTTCATCTGAAAATAATTTTGACATATCGCCGTACAGCTTTGATATAACGCTTGACGACGGAAGCACACAGACGGTTACGATAGGCGGAACGGTAGACAGGGTGGATATGGCGTACTGCGATGACGGAAGCCGTCAGATAAGGGTAATAGACTATAAGACAGGAAAAAAGGAAGCAAGCCTGAGCCGTATCTTCTACGGACTGGATCTCCAGTTGCTTTTGTACCTGCTGACGCTCAGCGATAACAATAAGGATAACGGTTGTCAGCCGTCTGCGGCTGTGTATTATCCTGCGGGAACAACTCCGCTTAAGGATATAAAAGACCCGTCGGAAGAGCTTAAAAGAGGAATGTGGCTCGACAGTCACAGAGAAACAGGCTTTGCCGTTGAAGGTACACAACAGGAGCTTGAACGTGACAATTACAACGGAAAATACATTGATAAAAGCGGTAAGCAGAAGTACGATTGCCTTTACAGCGCAACAACTATCGAAAAAGCAAAGCTTGCAAGCCTTGAGAGCAGAATAGCAAAGGTTATAAAGGAAAACGCAGGCAAGGTAAAGAGCGGCTGTGTTGACGCAAAGCCGCTGTCGGAAAAAGGTAAGCTGATCTCCTGCAAATACTGTGAATATAATGACATATGCGGCGCAGGAATATCGTCCGCTACAGATGTTGATTCCGATGAGGCGACCGCATTCAGCGAAGATATAGTACTCAGCAAAGAAAGCAAGTAAGGAGGGGATAAATATGAATTACACAGACGCACAGAACAGGGCTATAGAGCAGGGCAGACACCCCGCTATAGTATCGGCGGGCGCAGGAAGCGGAAAGACCGCTGTACTTACACAGCGTGTTGTGAGAATGGTGTGCGACAGGGAAAATCCCCTCGACCCGTCAAAGATAGCGGTGGTTACATTCACCGACAAGGCGGCAGGAGAACTCAGAGCAAGGCTTGACAAGCTTATGCGCGAGCGTGCGGCTAATGCGGAAAATGCCGATGACGTGTTATTCCTGCGCCGTCAGAGAAACAGACTGCGCAAGGCGAGAATATCGACTATCAGTTCGTTCTGCTTTACTCTTATAAGGGAAAATATTGACCTTGCCAAAAATCTTGCGGCAGGCTTTTCGATCATGGATGAAACCCGTGCGGATGCACTCAGGAATGCGGTACTTGATGATGTACTGGAGGATTTTTATCTTAATGCCGACAGTGCCGACAAAGATGTAATACTCGAAAACTATATACAGAAAAACGATTCCGACCTCAGGAGCATTATCCTTTTTGTGTACGCAAAATCGCTCAATCACACCGACCCCGAGGATTGGCTTTCGCACAGTGACAATATCGAAATACAAAACGGTGTAAAGCTTGGACTTATCCTGAGTGTGAAATTTTACGCCGAGCGCTTTAATGAAGAGATTTCCGAAATGCGTGAAGCTATCGAATGCTATGAGGGTACTAATGCGGATAAGCATGCGGCATATGCGGACACATTGGAAAATGTCTATGGCAAGGCTATAAAGAAACTTGTTGAGAATAACTGTTGCGTAACAGAAGAGATAACTGCGCTTTTACAGACAAGCTTCGGTACAACACCTCCGGACAGAAGTAAAGAGAAACTGGTCGGAGCGCACAGAAAAGCGGCAAAGAGCATTTTTGAGGATAATATATACAAGACCTGTCTTAAAATATCATCTTTTGACGATGATATGAGTAAGAGTCTGCCGGCTGTAACTGTACTCAAAGAGCTTGTGATAAAGTTCGGCAGAAAGTACGCCGAGGAAAAACGCAGTCGCAACAGTGCAGACTTTTCAGACGCAGAAAGAGAGCTGTACGGTATTCTTGTCGACAATCCGGAAGTCGGACAGAGAATAGGATTACAGCTGATAATAGTAGATGAATTTCAGGACAGCAACCGATTGCAGTATGAGATATTCAGACGCCTATCGGATAATCTTGACGGGCTGTATTTTGTCGGCGATATCAAGCAGTCGATATACGGCTTCAGAGGCGCACAGCCTGAGGTTTTCTCCGAGATATGCGCCTCACCCGAATTTGACGTGCTGCCGTTGAACGAAAATTTCCGCAGTGACAAGAGTGTTATCGATGGTATCAACACACTGTTCGACCGTATGATGACCGAAAAGACCGGCGGAGTTGACTATGAGAAGAACGGCAGGCTTGTCTGCGGACTTGATAAAGACGGTACAGCCGTAATAAATCCCGAGGATATGACCGAGGTGTGCGTTATTACACCGCAGACGGGTAGTGCCGCCGAGAGTGAAGCCGTATATGTGGCGTCAAGGATACGCAGTATGATAGACAGCGGATATAAGGTGGGCAGGGAAAAAAGACCCTGTACCGAGGACGATTTTGCTATAATAATGCGTTCTCCGGTCAATAAGGTTGAAATATTTGCAGAGGCGGTAAGGGCGCAGGGGCTTAACGTTACATTCCCCCAGAAAGAAAAGCTTGCGGAGTGCTCCGAAATAAGATTGATGCTTTCACTGCTCAAGGTAATAAACGACCCGTACGATGATATAAGTCTTGCAAAGGTGCTTATGTCGCCGCTGTATTGCTTTACGGCTGAAGAGATGGCAAGGCTCAGGACGGGAACATTCGGCTTTGATATACCGGCTCTTGAAAAAGCCTGCCCCGATGAGCTTGAACGCTATTCATGCGGCAGAGATAATCCCGGCTGTATGAAGAAAAAGCCGTTGTACAGCTGTTTAAGACTTGCGGCATACGGCTATGACACGTCCGGATATCCTGCTTTGTATTCTCTTACAAAGGATACAGCGCCGTCTGAAAGATGCGCCGGTTTTTTAAGCGACCTTGACGGTTTCAGGTATACTGCTGCGGCGTCTTCACCGCATGAGCTTATACGCATTATATATGATACCATATCCGCACCCGAGCTTCTGTCGGTGGGCGATGACCCTGCGTCAAAGCAGGCAAACCTTGAACTTCTGATATCGTATGCCCGTGACTACTGCGACTTCAGGGACGGAGGAACTCTGGGCGACTTCATTTACAATATAGAGAATATGAGCGGCTCGCTTAATGCGGCGTCCTCTGCAAGCAATCACGGGGTAAAGATAATGTCGGTGCACGCGTCAAAGGGCTTGCAGTTTCCTGTAGTCTTTGTAAGTGACTGTTCGCATCAGTTCAGTTGCCGGGATTACAACGGAGATATCATAATCAGTGAAGAATACGGTATAAGCACAAAGAGCGTTGACATATCGACTATGAGTAAGATACCGTCGCCTGCATATCATGCGGCATCGCTTGAAATAAAGGCAGGGCTGTTCAGCGAGGAGATGCGGCTGTTATATGTTGCGGCAACCAGAGCCGAAAACAAGCTTATATTCACCGGCACGAAAAAGATAGACGACAAAGATTATGATAAGCTTGATGTTGCCGTTCCCGGTCGCAAAAAGGCAAAGTGCTATGATTCAAAATATATCTTATGGCTTCTTGAAGTGCTGTCCTGCGAATGCGACAGGGTTGACGACAGAAAAAGGGGCATTATAGAATTCGGTAATGTCAGATATCAGTTCTATCCGCTTTGCGAAAACAATGATAACGGAGATAGCACCGCCGTATCAAAAAGCAACGTTTCTGAACCTGCATCAGCGGAAGAAACTGAAACGGTTGAAGATAACGGCAATGTTGATACCGTGTTCAAAGATAATATAAAGGAGATACTCGGTTGGCACTATAAGTATGAACCGCTTACGGTTATACCTGCAAAATTCACCGCAACGGAGCTTGCGGCAAACCGCAGGGAAAAGCTCGGCGGTGAAAATTACGGTCTGTATGTCGGAAAGCCGTCATTCCTTACCGAAAATGAAACAGAAAAACTCAGCGGAAAGCGCCGCGGCGACGCATATCATAAGCTTATGGAGCATATACCGTTTGATAAGGCAATGACAGCGGAGGAGATACAGGCATATATCGAAAGCGCAGCAGCGGATTTTCTGTCTGTAGCAGAGAAAAAGAGCATAGATCCTGCGGATATCGCAAAGTTCTTTGAAAGCGATACGGCAAAGCGTATAATAACAGCCGCCGAAAAGGGCAATGTTTACCATGAATATCCGATCTTCCACAAGCTTGACGCTAAGCAGTACGACCCTGCAATTTTCGGCGCAGAAAGCAGAGAAGCACTGAACGGGGCTGAGCCGTATGTTCAGGGTATTGCGGATATGTTCTTCATTGAGGACGGAGAAATAGTGCTGATAGACTACAAGAGCGACAGAACGGACGACGAGCAGACGTATATAGATGATTACAAGCTTCAGCTTGATATATACAGACAGGCGCTTGAGCAGGAATTTTCAATGCCGGTAAAGCAGATGCTGATATATTCGTTTACGCTCGGACGCTTCATTGATCTTGAAAAACCGGAGGAAAACAAATAATGCAGTTCAACAAAACTCCTGCGACCATAAAACAACAGATAGATATACTGCGGCAGAGAGGCTGTATAATAGCAGATGAGGAGTACGCCGAAAAGTGTCTTACGAATATCAACTACTATCGCCTTGCCTATTATTTTGCGCCGTTTCTTGAACGTAAGGGTAAGTACAAGGACGGTACGACCTTTGAACAGATAATGAAGGTGTATGACTTTGACCGCATACTGCGCCGTATGATAATGACATATCTTGAAGAGATAGAAATATCAATGCGTGCGATAATCTCCAACTATCATGCTATGAAGTACGGAGCGCTGGGATATCTCAACGCATCGAGCTTTGATCCGCATCATAATCATCAGGCGTTTTTGTCGAAGATAGAGCGGCTTATCGAGGCGAACGAGAACGAGGAATTTGTAAAACACCACAAGAGAAAATACGGCGGTATAATGCCCGTGTGGGCGGCAATGGAGCTGTTCAGCTTCGGTACGCTGACATATTTCCTTATAGATATGAAGTCGGCGGATAAGAAGGATATGGTTTCACGGCATTTTGATCTTAACTACAGAACGGTAGAGGACAGGATGCTGTGTCTGTCGGATCTCAGGAACGTGTGCGCTCATTATACGAGATTATATGAGAATCCGTTCCCTAATGCGCCGAAAAGCTCGGATGGGCTTGGCTTTGAGCCTGACAATACGCTTAAATCCTATATGGCGGTGGCAAGGTCGCTCTATCCCGATAAATATAAGTGGGAAAATGAGTTTATACCTGCTGTTGCCAATCTTATTGACGAGTACGGGATGATAGATTATATGAGCGGATACGGGTTTAAAAAGAAAACAACGTAATGATAAAAAGAAGCGGAGCGTGGGTTTCACGCTCCGCTCAGCTTGTAGAAAAAGTATGTTTTTTCAAAAAAGTGCTTGTCCTCAATCCCTATCCCCAAACCCCTTTCCCCCGGAAAGGGGCTGAGCGTGGGGCTGCCGCCCTCACCCCGCTTGGGGCTACGCCCCAAACCCCGTATTATTAAAAATATAGGTTTATCGACAAACTAAGCGGAGCGTGGGTTTCACGCTCCGCTTTTGCGTTATATTAACATCATATATCCAGTGTCTTAAGATATGCTCTGAAATCCTCGCCTATCTCCGGGTGCTTCAGTGCAACCTCGACACAAGCCTTCATTATGCCGAGCTTGTTGCCCATATCATAACGTGTGCCGGTGAAGTCGACGCCTACCATGCCCTCACTCTTTGCAAGCTGTTTCATAGCGTCTGTCAGCTGATATTCGCCGCCTGCACCTGTGGGGAGCGTTTCAAGGATATCGAATATCTTTGCGGGGAGAACGCATCTGCCGAGTATCGCAAAGTTTGAAATAACCTCTTCGGGCTTTGGCTTTTCAATCATATCCGAGATGCTGTAAAGATTGTTTTCGAGAGGTTTTACGTCAAGCGTGCAATATTTCAGCACAAGCTCAAACGGAACTTCCTTCATACTTACGACAGCCTTGCCGTACTTCTCGTACGCTCTGCAGCACTGTGCCGTGCAGGGATCGTCACCGATTATAACATCATCGCCGTAGATAACTACAAACGGGTCGTTGCCGACAAACTGCCTTGCATACATAACAGCGCCGCCTGTGCCGTTCTGCGTCTGCTGACGTACATAGGTTATGTTCTTGCCCATTTCGGCAATATCGCATACAACCTTGTAGAATTCGTTCTTGCCGCCTGCGAGGAGCTGTGCCTCAAGGTCGGGCTTGCGGTCGAAGTGATCCTCGACATCCTGCTTGCCGCGGGAAAGAACTATCAGTATTTCCGTGATGCCTGAGTTTATAACTTCCTCAACGATATACTGTATAGCGGGCTTATCCACTATATTGAGCATTTCCTTGGGGATAGCCTTACTTGCGGGGAGAACTCGTGTTCCGAAGCCTGCGGCGAGTATTACTGCCTTTTTAACTTTTTCCATTATTGGTACCTGTCCTTGTTCTGATGTATTCCCTACCGTTTTCTTCATATCCACTATATAATCTGCAGGCGTAACAAAAATTATTACGCCTGCATTTTTAAGCGCTAACGCTTATATTCTGTTTTGAATAAACATTACTTGATGAGTGCTTCATAAGCCTTGAGCAGCTTTGTTACGCTGCCGATAGCGTAGAAGTCACCGCTTATAGCCTTTGCAATGAAATCGTACTTGCCGTTTACAACTGCAACAACGTCGTCAATGGGCATATCGATATGTACGTCGTTGTCGATGTAGCCCCAGGGCTCTACTGTTACCTTACCGTCATCGATAAGAATGTAGATGTAGTATTCCTTGTCGCCGTAAGCCTTGATTTCGATAGCGATCTTTTCATTTACCTTTGTAACGTCCTTCTTGGCAAACTTAGCTCTTACCATATCTGCAAGAGCAAACTTGTCGGGCTGTTCGGGAGCGGCCTTCTTAACTTCCTTCTTGGCGGGAGCTGCCTTCTTAGCGGCGGTAGCGGGCTTCTTAGCAGCGGTAGCGGGCTTCTTAGCAGCGGGAGCTGCCTTCTTAGCAGCGGGTGCCTTTTCAGCAACCTTTTCAACTGCCTTTTCTGCAACCTTTTCTACAGCCTTTACTGCCTTAGCGGCGTCAGCTTTAACCTCAGCGGCAGCCTTTACAGCTTCAGTCTTTACAGCTTCAGCTACGGGTGTCTTAGTTCCTGTCGTATTTGTCTTCTTAGTAGCCATTTCACTTAGATCCTTTCTGTATTTGCTGCCCGGTGGCAACAATTGTGTGGGGATTTTCCTCTACTGCATATAATAACATATACATTTGGAAAAAACAAGGGCTTTATAAGCCTTTTCGGTTTTCTTCACAAAAAACAGTGTAAAAACATACAATATGATAGCGAAAATGTAACCGTACGTCATTGTTATTTACACGCATTTTACCGAGTTGTGACGTGCGGCGCAAGCTGAAACCTGAAACCTAAACCCATAAAGACAATAAGAGGTGTATTGTAAATGAAACTTCTTGTACTCGGCGGAGATATCCGTCTGCATTATACCGCCGAAAGGCTGAAACAGAAGTACGAGGTATATACCTACGGCGTGAGCGAGCTTGATATGCTCCCGGATGAACCGTGCGATGCGGCGGTGCTTGGTCTTCCGGCAAGCCGTGACGGAATAAACATATCTGCTCCGCTGTGTCGGGATCCTGTTTCTTTCACTGTGCTGAAAAAGCTTGTGAAGTGCGGAGGTATAGTTATCGGCGGAATGATAAGTCCCGCAATCAGAAAATTCTGTGCAGAAAACGGATTTTTCTGCGAGGATCATTACTGCGATGAAGCCGTGATGCTCAGAAACGCCGTACCGTCTGCGGAGGGAGCGCTTGCAGTCGGCATAAACGCAACGCCTGAACAGATGCTCGGTCAGAAAGTGCTTATACTGGGATTTGGCAGGATAGCGTCACAGCTTGCCGTTTATCTTACGGCTATGGGGTGCGAGGTCATAGTTGCAGCAAGAAGCCGTGAGAAAAGGGCAAAGGCGAGAATGCTCGGTTGCCGGGCAGTCGGCTTTGATGTGCTCGGTAATATTTTGCCCGAAGTAACGCTGATATACAATACGGTACCGTGTGCGGTAATAGGCGAAGATGAGCTTGCGGTGTTTGACGATGAAGCGGTATATGTAGAGCTTGCCTCGGTGTCCGGCATTGACAGCGAGGCACTTAAACGACACAGCGTAACGGTTATAAAAGCAGGCGGTCTGCCGGCAAAAACCGCGCCGAAAACCGCAGGCGAGATAATAGCCGATGCAGTAGAGGAGATACTTGATACTTATAAAGAAAGGGGCGGTGACCTTGAGCAGTGAATTAAGCGGTGTCAGAGTAGGATTTTGTATGACGGGTTCTTTCTGTACGTTTTCAAAGGCGTTTGCGGCTATGGAAGCTCTGCATGACGCCGGCTGTGATATACTCCCGATAATGTCGTTCAATGCAGGAACAACCGACACACGTTTCGGTACGGCACAGGAGCATATAAAACGTGCGGAGAGTATCTGCGGTAAAAGAGTGTTGATGTCTGTTTCCGATGCTGAACCGATAGGACCTAAAAAGCTGACGGATATAATGGTGGTAGCGCCTTGTACCGGAAACACAATGGCAAAGCTTGCAAGAAGCATTACCGATACTCCTGTTACAATGGCGGTCAAAAGCCACCTGCGTGGAGCCGGACCGGTGCTTATCGCCTGTGCCACCAATGACGCGCTTGCAGGCTCGTTTAAAAATATCGGTTTTCTGATGAATTGCAAGAACTATTACTTCGTTCCGCTCGGACAGGACGATCCGATCCGCAAGCCGTGTTCTCTGGTAGCGGATTTTACGCTTATTCCCGACGCTGTCTGTGCGGCGCTTGACAATATACAACTCCAGCCGGTTATTATCTGACGGTTGACACGTTCCTTCGGTTGTCGTATAATCAATACAGAAGATTTACGATAAAAGGAGCAGACGGCTATGAGAAGAAAAGACCGTGAGATTACCGACAAAAAAGAGATACTTGATATCGCAGGTAGCGCAAAGGTGATACGCATTGCTTTTTTTGATGAAGAATATCCTTATGTTCTGCCGTTCAATTTCGGATATGAGGAAAAGAACGGCAGATTGTATTTTTATATCCATACCGCAACCGAGGGCAGGAAAAATGCGCTTATCGAAAGAAATAACAAGGTGGCGTTTGAGCTTGATAACTGCCATGACTATGTGCAGGGCAGTATAACAAGTCTGTATGAGAGCGTTGTCGGAAACGGAGTAATGACGGAAATAACCGACATCAACGAAAAGCTTTCTGCACTTTCGCTGATACTTGAGCAGTACGGTGAGAAGATCTACAAGGCTGACAGTTCCTGCGCCGCAAGGACAAGGGTTTACCGACTTACGGTAAATGAGATCAGCGGAAAGGCAAACCGCGGAAAATGAGCAACATAACCTTTGATATGCCTATAAATCGCACTGTAACGGTGATAACGGACGGCAGGAATATAACGAACATAGTTTTCGATATGAATATACCCGACTGCCCCGACCCGATATGTGAAAAGGCGAGAGAGCAGTTTACAGCATACTTTGACGGACGGCTGAAAGAATTTTCATTGCCGTTTGATATAAGCAATGCCGGTACGCCGTTTTTCCGGAGCATACTCACCGCTGTGCAGAAGATACCATACGGCGAGCGTGTAACATATATGCAGGCGGCTGAAATGGCAGGGAGCAAGGCAATCCGTGCGTGCGGCTCGGCGCTTAAAAGAAATCCGCTCCCGATTCTTATCCCGTGTCACAGGATAGTTCCCGCAAGCGGCGGCATTGGTTTTTATATGGGCGAAGAGGGGATAGATATAAAGAAATTCCTGCTTGAAACAGAGGAGAAGTATAAATGATCGATCGTAAAGAGCTGCTTTCGGAGCTTGAAAAGCTGTCAGAGGAAAAGTTCCGCATATTCAATGAGAAAATAGTACACACAAGCAGATTCAGGGTTATCGGCGTGCATATGCCCGACTTGAAAGCAATCGCAAAAAAGCACAGGGCAGATTACAAAGAGATGTTTGAAATGCCGTATGACAGTTTTGAAGAGATAATGATCAAGGGTGCGGCACTTGGCTTTGCAGACGCTCCGCTGTCTGAAAAAGAACCGTATATTATACGCTATGCCGGGATGATCGACAACTGGGCGGAATGTGACTGCTTCTGCTCGTGCATAAAGGTTAAAAAGAGCGAAGAGGATGCCTTGCGCCTGCTTTCGGAAAGCCTGATGAAGCAAAAAGAGGAGTTCGTTTCCCGTGTGGGTATAGTTCTTATGTTCTCAAGATTTTCCGATGAACCGACCGTAAAAAAGGCGCTTGATATCTATGATACACTGCCTTGCGGCGAGTATTACCGTGATATGGCGGTGGCGTGGGGAATATCGGTATATTGCGTAAAATACCCGGAGCTTATCACGACCTATCTTGAACACAGCCCGTTAAGCATAACAGTGAAGCTGATGGCGGCACAGAAGATACGCGACAGCAGAAGAGTGAGCAATGAAAACAAACTCAGAATAACACAGACGGTAAATACTCAGCGATAACTTTACCCCGGTGCAGGTTGCGTCGGGGCTTTTTTTCGGCACAAACCGTA
>ERZ779890.3664-NODE-3664-length-13475-cov-4.995529_pt1 | contig 13475 bp, 15 predicted proteins | sample MGYA00511553_ERZ779890 | MGnify/ENA primary metagenome ERZ779890 (study PRJEB29588, sample SAMEA2152064) | human gut metagenome | biome: human gut; feature: human-associated habitat; material: faeces | place: Denmark | collected 2008/2010 ...
AAAGAAACGCGAACGTGCGTTCGATCGGCAGTTCCCCGACTTCAACACACTAAAGTGATAACGCGCCACAGCACAACAGTCTACAACCCATAGACCCTCGAACAGGCGTTCTGTACAACCTGCACAACATACGGCTCAAAAGTTTGTGCAAAATGCATATAGACAACTGCCCTATGTTCTGATATACTATAGGTACAAGGTAAGGAAGTAGTTATCTTGTATGAACCTTGACAACTGGATACCGCACACGTGTTCGGTCTATCAAACTGTCTGACAATTTAGATGGTTTAGTTAAGTTGTCTGAAAATTTAACAACTGTTCGACGTGTCGAATGTTTCACGTGAAACATTCAAAAGTTCGACACGTCGAACGAAAGCCCATGCAGGGCGGAAAAGGAGAAAGACATGAGCAAAAAAAGCACAGCATTAGTTGACGAGCATGTTTGGTCAGAAAACGACAAGGCGAAATACGTTGAATTGACAGATATAATTAGAAGCTGTCAATCATCGGCGGATGGTCTTGCTAGGACTATTTCAGGAGCACTTTTTGAGATTAAGAAAAGAGAGTTGTACATGCTTGAGGGGTACAAAAATATTTATGAGTACGCAAATACAGTACACGGCATTAGTCGCGGCACAACATCTGACGCAATCAACACTTTTAACAGATTCCAGAAAGATGGTGCTATTGATAGCAAGTATGCAGGTTTCGCATGGAGATCACTCATTATGCTCAAGAATTATACTGACGACGAAATTCTTGAAATGGGAATTACTGTCGAAATGAACTCTACACAAATTAAGAAAGTACTTGAAGCACGGAAAGAAGCTGATAAAGCTATTGAAGAGAAGAATCGGGAAGCTGAAAGTGGAAAGCAGGAAGCCGAAAGCGGAAATCAGGAAGCTGACCAGTTCGACGCGTCGAACGAAACAGAAAAGCCGGAAATTCCCGAAGCCGACGACAGTTTCCCGGCAGTTACTATCCATATAGAGGGCAAGACAATCAAGGAACTCAGTAAAGAGATTGAAAAGTATCTTGCACAGATTCAGAACTCTGAGTTGGATGTAATACTTACAAAGTAAACAGAGTGGGGAGAAATCCCCACTCCCCTTTAAACGAATGGAGACGAAACGATGAGGATTTTCGATTTATTAACAGTAACACCTGCAAATCGCACTTTATCTATATACGATAAAGATAATAAGTTTATAGAAAATGTTGGAATTAAAGAAATTTTTGAAAAACCCGACCACAATAACCTGTATCTATTAGAAATTGATAGGATAATTCCTACAAATTGTAAATATGTTTTACAAGTAGTATTAAAATAGCGTAAATTTCCGGAGCGTTAAAAAAATGCTCCGAAATTTTACATAGAACTCATGTCCGTCTCCTGGGGAGTGCGCCCACACTCCCCGAACATGGCGAATATGAGAGTGTCTCACAGAAAAAATAATGGGCGCAAAGTTCGACACGTCGAACAGAAAAAGGAGATAAACATGAAAAAAATCATCAACTCAACTGAGAACTTCAACAAAAAAGATGCAATCAACATGAGAAACGGACTTCCTCTGAAAGATGAACCCAACGGAAAAACATTTATGATTAGTAAAGCTGCCGTGGTAGAGGACACTGATGAGGAAACTGGAGAACTCAAAGAAGTATCCGTACTGATTGACAGTGAAGGAAAATGCTACACCTCTATTTCTGCTACAATCGCAGACATTATGGATGACTGCATTGATTTACTCGATGCAGGCGAATCTGTAAGTCTTGAGCTGATTAAGAGAAAGTCGGAAGCAGGACGAGAATTTTTGACTTTCCAGGTGATGTAGTATGAAACACGGTTTCTACGTTGAAGTCGAACCTGTCATTTTGAGATTTCTCAAAGATAAAGATATTCATATTTTCTATTTCTGTGGTGGTCGAGGAACCGGTAAAACTTACGGTGCTTTAGATATGTGCAGAAAGATCGGTGTTGGAGAATTGAAGCTTGATGACACTGTAGATGACAATAAGTTCTTGTACCTGAGGAGAACGAGAACTGAAGCAGAAACCGTGGCTTCTCCCGAAGCTTCACCCTTTAAGGTTTATAACCGGAATGAGGGTTACGAAATAACATCCGATTTTTCATTTAAACTCGGATTTGGGAATTTCTATCTTGATGCTGAAAAAACTAAACATATCGGTTATTGTGCAGGTTTGTCAACATTTTCAAATTTGAGAGGTGTAGATTTCTCAGACGTAAATTTCATATTGTATGACGAGTGTATTCCTGAAAATAAGAATAAACGTCCTTTAAAAGATGAGGGCTATTTGTTTTTAAATATGCTCGAAACTATCAATCGTAACCGCGCTATAGAGGGTAAACCGGAAGTGGTTGTGTGCCTACTGTCAAACCCTATTGATTTAGGAAGTGATTTATTAGCGCAGTTACAGTTGACAGGTATATTAAACTCTATGATTTTTAAAAATCAAGAGAAATATACTGATCCCAACCGCTCTCTTCATATTGAGAAATATAAAGACCATAAAGTAAGTGCAGAAAAAGCAAAATCTGCCATTTATCGGTTTGGAGCAGGTACTGGATTTAACGAAAGAGCATTGAGTGGCGATTTCGTGGACAATGACCTTGAATTGGTCAAAAAAGTAAATTTAACAGAATATTTCGCGTACATTTCGTTAGCGAATATATATGTATATCAGCACAAATCAAATGGAACTTATCATATTTCTCAAACAGCTAATCCTGCTAAATATACATTTAAAGAAAATGAGAAAGATAAGGTTCGGGCACTGTTCTATTGGCTTTACAAGATATTAGTTATTGAGCATAGAGTCACGTATGACAACTATCTAACCAAAGTCAATTTCGAGCAAATGATAAATTACAAGCCCAGTTACTAATAACATATGACCGCCGACCACTACGTTGGACTATCGGGGCATACCTAGGAATAGGGGATAGTGAGTTTGCCACTCTAAGCGGTCAACCTTTTAAAGTTCGACACGTCGAACAGATTGGAGACGACATGGCTAAATTAGAAGAGGTGCTTACTCAGTTATCTGACCTTGATCCGGAAGCTGATTATTCATTGGACGTTTCGGAGAACAATATCTCTGTAAAACATAATACAGATGAAGATACCCCCGATTTAAGTGAAGAGATAAAGCAGTTGCAGGACAAGGTGACAGAACAGAGTTCACAAATAGATAAGTTAAAATTGACCAACAGAGCATTATTACTCAAAACACCAGTTGCAGAGGGTCCGAAAACACCCGAAGAGATAATATATGCAATGTGCGGTCCGAAGAAAGGAAATGGTGCAAATGCCTAATCAGATTGAAGTAAACCAGATTTACGATTTATGTAATCAGATCTTCCAGCAGATGACTGGACGAACAGATATTGCGGCTGTTGATAGTGCGTCACTGGTTGCAATGGGAAACGAAGTTTCCAATTTAGGTAAGAACGATTTGTGGCTTAACACTTTAGCACGTAGAATTGGTCTTACCATTGATTCCTACAGAGTGTACCGCAACAGATTCTCCGATTTGTACAGAACACAGGTTGAGTGGGGTGCACTGGTTCAGAAATTGACTGTCGAGATGCCTGACGCAGTAGCCGACGATATGTACAAAGTGGGACAGATGAACGGTCAGGCTCTCGACCATTACATTATCAACAACCCTAAAGCGAAGCAGAAAATTTTCGATAAGGAGACTCCTTATTCATTCTTTATCACAATGCAGGAGAAAATGCTTACTGAAGCATTTCTCAATGCAGGTGCTATGTCTTCCTTTGTGAACCAGGTATTCGGTAAAGTTCAGAATAAGATTGAAGTTGTTTTGGAAGACCTCGCAAGAGTTGCACTCGTCAATATGATGTGCAACCTTTCTACCAAGCAGGAGATTAAACTGGTAACTCTGTACAACAGTAAAACCGGATCAACTCTCAATCCTCAGACAGCATTATTCGATCCTGCTTTTATGCGTTTTGCAATCGGTATGATGAATAACATTGCTTCCAAACTGGAAACTATGAGTGTGTTATTCAATACAGATGGTTACGACAGATTTACTCCCAAGAGTGAACAGCGTTTCTACGTTTTGGCTGACTTCATTACACAGCTTGAAACTGTAGTACAGTATGCCGCTTTCAATCCCCAGTATGTTAACAAGTCCGTAGATATTGCCGTACCGTATTGGCAGGGTGTTAAAGAGGGAGACGATATCAATGATATCGCTGTACTCTCAAAGGTGATCGGTAAAGTTGACAGCAAGGTTGATAAGACTATTGAAAATGTTGTCGGTGTATTATTCGATAGAGAAGCTATCGGAACATTCAGACAGGAAGAGAAAGTTCTCACAACTCCCGTAAATGCGCGTGGAGCATATTACAACACATTCTGGCATGAAAAGCAGATGTGGTTTAACGATATGAGTGAGAACGCAGTAATCTTCACACTCAATTAGTTCGACACGTCGAACGGAAAGGATGCGTATGGCAACAGTTCAAGTTGACCTTATGCACACCTCAAAGGCTAGGAACTCTACAAGAGTTCCTAGTACCACTGAGGGGCATATCACAGAAACAATTTGTTATCTCAAAGAGCCCACATCAATAATCAAACCCACCTTAATCATTCAAGGCGCAGACAGCACATTCGAGGGAAAACAATTTCCTGATTATAACTATTGTTATATTAAGGACTTTCATAGATATTATTTCATAACCAACGTCACATCCATTAGTGCATTAGTATGGCAGATTGATTGTGAAGTCGATGTTTTAGCTACATACAGAAAAGAAATTCTTCAAGCTAAAGGTTTTATACAATATGCACAAACTGGTTACAATAAATATCTCGGAGACCCTAGATTGCCGCAATCTACTCAAATATATTCAACTGTATATTCAACAACATTAGCGAATGTTTTGGATAGTAGCGGAATTTACACTTTGACGGTAGCTAATAATACAAGTAGCAACGGTTTTGCAACAACGTACCTATTGACAAGTGGACAGCTAAATTCACTGGTTGAGAAAATCAATAGTGGAATTGACGAAATAAAGAATTATTTTACGAATCCATTAGAAGCAATAGTAAGATGCTCTTGGCTACCAACTTCAGCGGCAATAGCAGGACAGGGCTCAGCAGAAATAGTTATAGGTAAATATTCCACAGGTGTAACTGCGGCAGTTGCGAAAGACCAAGTTAGAGGCGGTTACGTAACAACATATACACCGGCAACTATTGAGGGAATTGTTTACAACGGCTATTTAATGGTGGAACCTTACCATGAATTGCATAGATTTTTACCGGGAGTTGGTGTAGTACAGTTGCCCCTATGTTCTTTCTTCCACACTGGAGAGAGTGATAAACTAGAATGGCTAATGGAAGTGTCATTCGCTCCAGCAACTGGAGATATAGCATACATATTCCATGCAGGTAGTGATTATAGTAACGCAATCGCTTTAACAGTTCAAGGAAATATTGCAACAGAATTACCAGTAAGTGCAACTAGCGCAAACGGTATCGGAATAGCGGCAGGTGTAGGTTCAGTTTTAGCATCAACAGCAACAGTAATAGCTACTGGCGGAAACTTAGGAGCAACAGCAGCGGTAAAAGCCGCTACGCAATATGTAGGTGGAGCAGTAGGAGCGACCCTAGCGATGCAAACTACTACAAATATTAAAGGCTCCATGTCATCTATGGCAACGAAGCAATATGCACATAAGTTTTTTGATAGGTCTATATATCATTTGATAGGTCAAGCACCATCAACATCTCTCTCAACAATAGGGCTACCGGTTATGAAAACAGAATCATTAGGTTCTCATACAGGATTGGTGAAAGCGACGGGAGTGTGGGTAGAAGCTGAATGTACAGATACTGAACATCAGTTGATAGCGCAATTTGTTAACTCATCAACTAATTTTATTTACGGGGGACTAATCATTGAATAAATATACAGCAACAAAACCGAAAGATGTAAATGGAACATTCATGGTTACTAGAACCGCCTTTTATAGAACTGAGTTGATGAAACTTGCTGGCGGTATCTTTAAGATAGAATGTCCTGCCGACTGGGATACAGATTATATAAGAGACACTTTATTGAGATATGGTTATTTAATCGTATCCGACACTGATTTCGGAGTACTACCGTTACAAGGTGCATTACAAGGATTCAATTATTTCACCAACCCGACAGATGTAATCATAAATGTTCCTCTGATTCCCGGTCTACATAAAAAAATAGGAACTGATTGCGAACTATTATATTTACAGAGGATTCCGCAGTCAAGAATCTATTACAATTTTAACAGAATTATAGACATTTATGCACAACGTTTAGCTTCAGCAGATGCCGCTATTGACGTTAACCTAATGAATAGTAGAATGGCATATGTTGCAGAAGCTGAAACGAAAGCACAGGCAGAATCTATTAAGCTCGCATATGATAAAGTAAGTAATGGAGAGCCGTTAGTTGTATACCGTAAAGATGTTTCACTCAACTCCACAGGTCTTAACGTATTTTTTAATAACGTGAAACAGAACTACATTGCAGATATGGTACAGGATTCTAAACGTACAATTATCAACGAGTTCCTCACAGCTATTGGAGTAAATAATGCTAATACCGATAAACGTGAGCGTCTTGTTACTGGTGAAGTTGACGCTAACAACCAAGAGTTAGTAGCAAATACAACCATTTGGAAAGAGAATCTCAAACGTTGTTGCGATAAAATCAATACAATGTTTAACGTAGGTTTTAGTCTGACATTACAGTTCGACGCGTCGAACAGAGAGGAGAGCAAAGATGACGTTAGTGGACAGCGTGAATCTGTGGATGACGCTACATAATAATGAGTTCTACTTTCAATCAAGTGACATTGATACTAGAATCAATAAAGATCATATTTATCACATAATAATGTCACAATATGCAGACCTCGAATGTGTATATTCAGACACCAGTTATATGCACAAGAATGTTGAATTGTTTTGGATTAAAAACAAAGACAGAATTAAGAGACTACTCGACACTCTTGACATAAAATACGACCCCATTGAAAATTATTCCACAGTCGAAACTGGTAATCTTGATGCTAACGGTACTAAAAAGTTCACCCAAAAAGATAATACGAGTTCGACAACTGTCGAAACTATCAACACTGAAAGTAAACATTTCGTTAGTGCGTTCAATAACATAAATGGTGAGGATGTTGAACAGACTAGAGATACTGCTAACACAACTGATAACACATCATTCAATGAAGATTACAACAGTGGACAGGATACTGGTACAACAGACCATGAAGAGACATTAGCCACAAAGAAAGGACTTACAAACCTTTCATATCAGGAACTTATTGACAAACAACGTAGGACTGTACAGTTCGACATTGATGATTGGATATTAAGAGAGTTCGCGAAAGACCTCTTAATATGTGTATGGTAAAGGAGAGATACTATGGGATATGCAGAATCAGAATTTCCACATACTAACTATCACGATTCAGATTTGAGAGAACTCATCGAATTGTATAAGAAGTTGATTGACGAGTATCAGGGAACTTTGAGAACAATAACTGAAGTGAACAACAGACTTACAAAGTACGAATCTAACGTACCGCATTATGTTAGATTCTTAATGGACGGAGAAATTCAGAAATATATTACAGCTTGTAAGAATGAAAAGCTTCAGCTTTCGGCTCAGATTAAAATGTTGGAAAACGACATTAACGATGTGCGCACAAAACTGGAAAGAGAAGTTCGCTCACTCATCGCTGACGATAATGCTCTTGCTGATGAAATCAGAGAATATCGTAAAGAGTTTTTGAATACACTTGAAGTGTATGACAGAAAGTTCTCTGAAATGCGATTGATGATTCTCGCAAGTTCAAGCAAAGATAGGCAGACACTGGAGCGAGCAATCGCTGATATGAAGAAAACTGTAACAGATATTCCTAAAAGTGAATTGCCGGTATTCAATCCGATCAAAGTTGAAAATGACTCTATCAATGGAGCGATAAACGATATTTACAATATTGCACTCAACCGGTTGGGTTTTACAGCAATAGCATGGCATAAAACAACTCATATAACTGCACAGTATTTCAAAGACAGTGATATTAGCGCAATGACATATTGGATGTATGGTACTACGGAATTAGGAGCACACAATATGATGTTCTCTCCAGTAAGTGGAAAGTACACCACTGTTAAAATGGCTATATATGAGTTGGCAGATTTCCTTAAGGTTGGGGAGTTCAGTAAACTTACGGCATCCGAGTTCGACGCGTTGAATTTGACAGCTAAGAACTATGATGATAAAAATGTAAAGGCTCAGTCATATGATTGGCATGGAAAGGAGATTACAAATGTATAAGAAAGGAACAGCTAATTACAATCTTCCCCAGTGGGATGCACTGGAACACCCCGACTTTTTGGACGACATGAATCCTGCATACAATGTGATTGATGAAAAGTTGCACAACGCGGAGACTGGTAGCAATAGTGCACTGGAGCAGTTGACAACTCTTACACCGATCGTTGAGGGTCTGAATGCTGACATGGATGATGTTCAGCATGATGTAACAGATTTACAGACGAGGTGTACGAATCTCGAACACACCCAGTTAGACCACGAGAGTCGTATCAAAAATTTGGAACAGCATGATACAGACATTGATAAGACGCTGGTTGGGTTCGACGAGTCGAACACTGTTCTCGCAGAGTTCAACAAAACAAACGCGAGTATCAATGACGTTAAACAGAGTGTTGTAGATATTAAGACGAAAGACACATATCTGTTTGACGGTATGGAGTATGCCACCAACAAATATGTTGGAGACAAGAATGTGAAGAGAAAGAGCGGAACTCTCACAGTTCTACCCAATACCAGTGAGGGAGCCATAGAACTCGCAACAATCCCTACCGGAGTTACAATTTTCAGTATATGTGGAACCGGAACTTTTGTTGCTGATGCCGCTACACTCATAGCACCTTTAACTGGAATGGAAGTCATAGAAAATGAATTGTCAGTTAACCTGACAAATCCTGGTGGAGACTTCAATTCCGCAACTATCAATTTCACAGTAGAATATTATTAAGGAGAAAGATTATGGAAACGGCACAGATGGTAATTACAGCAATTAGTACAGTTGGTTTTCCTATCGTAATGTGTGGCGCATTATTTTGGAAAATGGATAAGCAGGATAAAGAGCATAAGGAAGAAATGAACAAGTCAACAGAAGCTATCAACAATAACACTGTTGTATTGCAGAAACTTATGCAGATGTTGAGTGACAAGATCGAGTTCGACACGTCGAACAGTAAGGAGAAATAATATGGCTGTTAATCAGGATTTCAAGAAAAGTACAGTAAGCACTACCAACCATACTCAGAACTATGATTTGCCGTTGTGGGCAGGTGAAGACACCACAAGTTGGCTTACGCAGATGAATGATGCCATGAACAAGATTGATGATGGTATGGTAGATGCAAAGAGTAAGGCATTGGAAGTAGTTGGTATTGCGGCTGATGCAAAGAAATTGGCTGATGAAACCAAAGCGGAAAGTGCGGCAAGTGCGAAGATCGTTGCCGGTTATAACGATAGACTTACTGCGGCAGAAGAAAAGATTGTCGAGCATACTCAGGACATTACCAATCTCAATACGAGAAGCGATCAGTTCGACGTCGAATTACATAGTGTGCAGGAAGTACAGAAGAAGACTACCGCTGATTTGGCTACGTTGGCGGCTAAAGTTGACGCTAATAAGAGTGATGCTGATGCGAAGATTACTGCGAATACGGAAGCAATCGCGAGGACTGATGCGAATGTTGCAACTGTGAGTGGTAAAGTGACAGCATTAGAAACTGAAGTTGGTGAAGTGTCCAGTGCCACACAGACTAACACTAATGCAATTAGTGCCATTAACACCACCGTCGAGAGTATTAAAGCTAAGGACACTGAACAGGACGGAAAGATTGCGACGAATACTACTGAAATAAGTTCTTTGGACGGAAGAGTTACTGCGTTGGAAGATGGCGGTGGTAGTAAACCGATTAGAGCGATAGTTAGAAATGGTTTATCAATGCCTAGTGGTTATAGATTAGGAAACAATCTCGTAGTTATCACTCAAGATGTAGTATATCTGAATGCTATAATCAGCTGGGACGCCAACAGCACAGCTAATCAAAAACTAACTCTAAGTTTTAACTTAAGTGGTGAAGCTTATACTAAAATGGTCGAACTATTAGGTGAAGATTTCACATTATGGGGACCGTATACTACTGTATACGATGATGCTACAAGACCGACACGGTATGGCGCAGCAAGTATTACCAAATATACAGCTGCTGGTGGTGGAATGCGTATTGACTTCAATTTGGAAACTTCTTATTCCGGTCCTAAAGACTTGAAGTTTAATATTATCGGTGTAGTTGGAAAGGGAGAAGGTTGATGGTAGTAGATGAAAAAGGTTACGATTTAATAAAGCAATTCGAGGGTTTACGATTAAACGCTTACCGGTGTCCTGCCGGTAAGTGGACAATCGGATATGGACATACTAGAAATGTAAAGAAAGGTATGTACATATCGGAAGCGGTTGCCACACATTTTCTTATTGAAGATGTTCAACGCGTCGAACCGGTCATCAACAGTTACGATGGTATTTATCACTGGACGCAAAATGAATTTGATGCGTTAGCAAGTTTCGCTTTTAATTGTGGTACTGGCAATCTTAAGAAATTGCTTAAATATGGACAGCGTACTAAATCTCAAATTGCAGATGCCATTTTGCTATATAACAAAGCAAATGGTAGAGTGTTAAGAGGATTGGTACGCAGGCGCAAAGCGGAACGAGAGTTGTTCGTGAAAGGATAATGTATGTATTCGATCAAGCAAATTAAAGACTTACAACGCAGTGCGGTAAAAGGAGATAGAGAGGCTCAAGGGCTTCTCTTTTCCTATACTAATGAGATAGCAAAAGAAGTGAATAAAAGGTTAATAGGACTTGAGAAAGAAAAATATGATTATGGACAAGGGTGGGCGACTGCTGTAAACTATACTCAAGTTATGTATGAAAGTAACCGTTTCGAGTATGCTAGGAATATGGATAAGGACTGGTATCAAATGGGGCAACAGTCTCAGATTGGTATTAAATTCTTAGGATATGAAAGTTCATCTGTTGAGGGGCAAAGAGCAATAGAGGAACGACGTTTCCGAAAGTTCAAAGAAAAGGGAATTTTTGATGAAACGGTTACTAGACGTAAAGCTAGAAATTTTCTCCGTTTTTTGGGCAACGAAGAAAGTGAACAAGTTATCGAAAGTTACGGAAATAGTAGCACAGTAATCGAAATGATATGGGACGCATATCAGAAGAAAGATAATTCGCGTGCTAAAATGCTTAAAGCTTTCGATGAATTTAATGCAGGATTATACGATTTTGACGAAACAATGAGGAGGCTTAAAATTGATATCACTCAATATCCAAGGAAAAAAAGAGATTGAAGTATATAATGTGGGCGACTTCCCCTATGAGAAGTTCAAAGGAGTTCGACGTGTCGAACGGGGAACTAAAAAATATTTCGATGTTGTGTGCGCTTTCGATATAGAGACAACAACAATACATGAAGAGGAATGTAACTATTTCCATTCAGATTTCGGTTTCATGTATATTTGGCAATTTTGTATAGGTCAAACCATATGTGTGGGTAGAACGTGGGATGAATATAGAGAATTTCTCGACAATTTGAAAGAAATTTTGGGAGTCGATTGGAGAACTAGATTAGTCGTATATGTACACAATCTACAATTTGAGTTTCAATTTCTCAGAAATTTTTTTAAAGTTGAAAAGGTATTTGCTAGGCATAAAAGAGATGTTATATATGCAGTAGTAGAAGACATTGAATACAGATGTTCATATGCATTAAGCAATATGAGTCTCGACAAATTTCTGAAAAATAGTAAAGGTGTGGAAAATTTTAAATTAAGTGGTGACGATTTTAATTATAGAATTAAACGTTACCCCGACACACCGTTAACTAAAGAGGAAATAGAGTACTGTGTTGTTGATGTTCTAGGATTGTGTCAGGCTATAAAATCTAAACTTGATGAGGACACACTTTGCACAATTCCGATGACTTCTACTGGTTATATACGTAGAGAGTTTAGAGAAGCTTGTCTCGCAGAAGATGGATATAAACGACATATGATGAGTATGGCATTGACAGAGCACACATATGCCTTATGTGTAGAAGCTTGTCGAGGTGGAATTAGCGGTTCCAATAATATAAATACTGGGTGGACAATAGAGGGAGTTGACAGTTTCGATATTAAGTCAAGCTACCCATACCAAATGGCTACAAAATATTTTCCACAAAGTAAATTCATGCCAATACATTTACCTTTACACACTGATTTAAAATATCTAAAACGATATTTAGACAATAAGTGTTGTTTAATCGTTTGGGAATGTCGCAATATTAAATTGAAAAATTGGGAAAGCATTCCGTACATAAGTAAAGCAAAATGTAGAGCAGTTGTACGAGGAGAACACGGACGTTTCGGAAATGGTAAAGTCTATTCAGCAGAACGGATTGGAATGTGTTGCACTGAAATAGACTTCAAAATTATTTGTGATTCTTACGAATTTGAAGATTTATCGGTACACGAACTTTGGATTGCTGATAGAGGTATGTTATCAAAAGCATTTCGTAAGAAGTTAATGGACATGTTTCAAATGAAAACAAATTTGGAAGACGGTGACAAATATTTATATGCTAAATTCAAAAATAAAATAAATGCCGCTTTCGGTATGATGCTTACTGATATATTAAATGCCGAAGTTATTTATGATAGCAGTGCTGATGAAGTGTGGCAAGTTGGTGAAATAGAAGATGTTGGTAAGGCTCTTACAAGATATTATCACAGCAAAAACTCTTTTTTAAGTTATCAACATGGTGTATGGGTTACGGCTCACGCTAGAGCATGCTTGTATAAGGGTATGAAGATTGTAGGTGATGATATAGTACAAGTTGATACGGATTCTGTTAAGGCTATCGGAGAGTATAAAAAGGAGTTCGACGCGTTGAACGCTCAAATTATGGCTGAAGCAGAAACGTTTGACATTAAACCGTATGCTATTAAAAATGGACGCAAAGTTTATTTGGGTATTTGGGAGCATGAAAACGGTGATTATGATGTGACATATGCACGTTTCAAAAGTTTAGGTGCTAAAAAATATATGTATCAAGAAAGTGGCAGTGATGAATTACATACAACAGTAAGCGGTCTACGCAAAGATGCGATATCGTGGCTTCGAGATCATGGCGCTTTCTCTGCTTTTAAACCTGGTACAGTAATTCCGCCAATAATAAGTGGCAGAACTGCAAGTAAATACGTTGACATTAAACATCCACACACTATAATGATTAAAGGGCATGAAATTACTGTGGGTT
>ERZ779890.3667-NODE-3667-length-13471-cov-4.035629_pt1 | contig 13471 bp, 10 predicted proteins | sample MGYA00511553_ERZ779890 | MGnify/ENA primary metagenome ERZ779890 (study PRJEB29588, sample SAMEA2152064) | human gut metagenome | biome: human gut; feature: human-associated habitat; material: faeces | place: Denmark | collected 2008/2010 ...
AGTTAAATAAAGAAAAGAGCTATCTCGTTCGTGAGAATATAGGTAGCTCACTATTTATTGGTGGTAGACTTGTGCCAATAGGCGATAGCTTGCCTACGGAATTTCTTTTTGAAATTCTCGCCTGTTTTGTATGTCCTAGGTGATATAAAATGGAAGGTGTGGCAAATTGATATTATCGATATTTGCCACACCTCCCCTTATCACTTACGAAAACTATTTTTCTTTTTACCGGCTCATCAAGAAAGATTTGAATCCCTCGAAATCTTTTGCCAGCTCGATGCTTTGTTTGGTTCCTTCCATGAAGACTTTCAGTTTCGCCGGGATCTCGATATCTGCCTCCAATATCTTATCGACCGTTCCTTTGAATTTGGCGGGATGGGCGGTCTCAAGGAATAGACCCGTCTCGGTCTCGCTTAGATCGCTGTCTAGTAACCCTTGGTAGCCACAGGCTCCGTGCGGGTCGAGGATATATCCCGTCTCTTTATAGACGGCTCGCATCGTAGAGGCGATTTCCTCGTCCATATAGCGATGTCCGGAGATCAGTGCGCATATTTCTTTATGGGGATCATTGAATGCGCTGAATAGGTCGATGATACGGGCGAAATTACTCGGATCGCCTACATCCATGGCGTTCGCTAGGGTGGCGACTGATGGGCGGGGTGTATAAGTTCCTGTATTCAGGTATTCCAAGAATACGTCGTTACGGTTGTTTGCCGCTACGAAACGCTTGATAGGGAGCCCCATCCAATAGGCAAACAATCCGGCGGTGATGTTTCCGAAATTACCGCTCGGCACGCAAACAACCAGCTCGTCCGCTTTTCCCAGCTTGTCCAGCTGAGCGTAAGCGTTGAAATAGTAGAACGATTGGGGCAAGAAACGGGCTACATTGATGGAGTTCGCCGAGGTCAGTTTCATATGACGGTTTAATTCCTCGTCCATAAAGGCGGATTTAACCAGCGCTTGGCAATCGTCGAACGTGCCGTCTATCTCCAATGCCGTGATGTTTTGTCCTAATGTCGTGAACTGGCATTCCTGTATCGGGCTGACCTTTCCCTTGGGATAAAGCACATACACGTGAATGCCCGGGACACCTAGGAATCCGTTGGCGACGGCGCTTCCCGTATCGCCGGAAGTAGCTACCAATACGTTTACTTGCTTCAATCCCTCTTTCTTTATGAAATAACCGAGCAGACGAGCCATGAAGCGCCCTCCTACATCCTTAAAGGCCAATGTAGGCCCGTGAAATAACTCTAAGCTATAGATATTATCCTTTACGGGTACCACCGGGGTCTCGAAGGAGAGCGTATCTTTTACGATACCGTCCAATACCTCCGGTTCTATGTCTTCCCCGAAGAACATCTGAGCTACCGTGCAGGCGATCTCGTGGAAGGACTGGTTCTTCATGTTGGCTATCACCTCCTCGTCCAAGGAGTCGATATACTCGGGCATATATAATCCCTTATCGCCGGCCAGACCTTTTACGACGGCCTCTTCTAGGCTGGCTACAGGGGCTTGTTTGTTTGTGCTGTAATATTTCATGCTCTAATCGTTTAGAAATTCTTTTATAAATTGATCTTTTTCCAGTATGCCATATTTGCCGTTTGATACGGAGAACTCATCAAATGTGGTAACGGAGTCGGGTTGCTCGCCCGGCTTGTAAATCAGGAATGGAACCGGGGTATTCGTATGCGTACGTATGGAGCAAGGAGTGGGGTGGTCCGGAAGGATAGCGATCGCTACCGGCTCGTCCCATTTTTGCGTTTCCTCGTAGATGATACGTACGGCACGGTCGTCCAGATACTCTATCGTCTTGATCTTTAAGTCTACGTCTCCTTCATGCCCGGCCTCGTCGCTTGCCTCGATATGCAGGTAGACGAAGTCGTTTGTCTTGAGGGCCTCAAGGGCGGCGTGCGCTTTTCCCTCGTAGTTCGTGTCGTATAATCCGGTAGCTCCCTCTACGTGAAGCACCTCGAGGCCGGCGTAAACGCCGATTCCCCGGATGAGATCGACGGCGGAGATCACGGAGCCTTTTCCGAAGCCGTACATCTCCCGCATCGTTCGCATGGCCGGACGGTAGCCCGGAGACCAAGGCCAGATACTGTTCGCCGGATCTTTCCCCGCTGCCATACGTTTGAGGTTCACCGGGTGATCCTTTAAGATCTCTTGGGACTTGAGGATTAATTCGTTTAATAAATCGGCGGTCTCTCGTGCTTCCGGAACTTCCGGTTTTATCATTAAAGGCCGGAAAGGATGGAGGGGTACGTCGTGTGGTGGCGTGCAATCCAGACGCTTATCGCCTCCTTTGATTACCAATAGGTGGCGGTAGGAGACACCTGTATAGAACTTAACACGGTCGGAACCTAATCGCTCGTTCAGGCATTGGATCAACTCGTCCGCTTCCTCCGTGGAGATATGGCCGGAAGAGTGATTCTTCAAGATGTCGCCTTCTACGCAGATTAAGTTACAACGCATCGCCATCTCGCCGGGCTGCAGGGCGACGCCTATGCTGGCGGCTTCCAATACACCCCGTCCCTCGTATACGGAGGGCAGGTCATAGCCTAATACCGCCATGTTCGCGACCTCGCTACCGGGATGGAAACCATCCGCTACGGTTTTCATCTGCCCGGTTACTCCCAGTTCCGCCAATTTATCCATATAAGGCGTCTTGGCGTATTGCATCGGAGTCTTGCCTCCCAGAGCCTCTATCGGCTCGTCGGCCATTCCATCGCCTAAAATGATAATGTGCTTCATACCTATCGAATATTTGCGATGGATATGATGTCGGCGAATACGCCTGCGGCCGTCACGTCGGCCCCGGCACCATATCCCTTGATGATCATTGGATATTCATGATATCTCTCGGTGGAGATCATGATGATATTGTTGCTGCCCTCCAGTTCATAGAACGGATGGTGGCTGTCTACGGCTTGTAGGCCTACCTCGCAAGCGCCGTTCTCCATCTTCGCCACGAAACGGAAGCGTTTGCCTTCCGCTTCCAGTAGCTGGCGTTTCTCCTCGAAACCGGCATCTGTATCCTTGATATTCTTCCAGAAGTCCTCAAGGGAACCCTCGAAGTACTTTTCCGGGATGAACAGGTTCCGTTTTACGTCGGCTTGCTCCACCGGATAACCGGCCTCACGCGCCAAGATTACCAGCTTACGGATTACGTCTTTGCCGCTAAGGTCGATACGCGGGTCCGGCTCGGCGTATCCGGCTTCCTTTGCCATGTGGATCGCCTCGCTGAAAGGGATATCGGCGCTGATCGTATTAAAGATATAATTCAGCGTACCGGAAAGTACGGCCTCCAGTTTCAATATATGGTCGCCGCTATTGATCAAGTCGTTCATCGTATTGATAATCGGGAGGCCGGCGCCTACGTTCGTCTCGAACAAGAACTTGATGTCCCGGTGGCGGGCGGTCTCCTTTAGCTTGGTATAATTATCGTAGGAGGAGGAGGCCGCTTCTTTGTTAGCTGCCACGACGGACACGTTATTGTTCATCAACGTCTCGTAAAGAGCCGCTACGTCCGGGCTTGCCGTGCAATCCACGAATACGGAGTTGAAGATATTCATCTTTACGATCTCCTCGCACAGATGCTCCGGGTTACTCTCTTCCCCGTTCTCCTTCAGCTCCTCCAGATAATTGTCGAGGTTGATCCCTTCCCGGCATAAAAGGGCTTTCTTGGAGTTTGAGATACCTACGACATTCAGCTTCAAACCGTTTTGCCGCATCAGTTTCGGTTGCTGGATGCGTATCTGTTCCAATAAATTGCCGCCTACGGTTCCTACACCGGCGATGAAAAGGTTCAATACCTTATATTCAGATAGGAAAAAAGAGTCATGAATGGAGTTCAACGCCTTGCGAAGGTATTTATGCTTGATAACGAAAGAGATATTCGTTTCGGAAGCGCCTTGGGCGCAAGCGATCACGCTGATGCCCGCACGTCCCAGCGTACCGAACAGCTTACCGGCGATACCCGGGGTACGTTTCATGTTCTCGCCTACGATAGCGACGGTAGCCAGATCCTTCTCCGCTACGGTATCGTTCATATCACCCTGCGCACGCTCCAAGGCGAACTCGTCGTTCAATACTTGTACGGCCAAATCAGCGTCGGCGTTACGTACGGCGAAAGTCGTGTTGTTCTCGGAGCTGGCTTGCGATACCATAAATACGCTGATGCCATTCTTGGCAAGCGTCTTAAAGATCCGGTAGTTCACGCCGATCACGCCCACCATACCTAAACCTTGTACCGTGATCAAGCAGGTATCGTTGATGGAGGAAATACCCTTGATGATGGCCTTGCCTTCCTCTTTCACCCGCTCTTTCGAGATATAGGTTCCGGGAGCGGTCGGGTTGAAGGTATTCAAGATACGGATCGGGATATTCTTATGATAAACCGGATAGATCGTCGGCGGATAGATTACTTTCGCCCCGAAGTTACACAACTCCATCGCCTCCGTGAAAGTAAGCCGGTCGATTACGTAGGCGGAGCTGATCACACGGGGATCGGCGGTCATGAAACCATCCACGTCCGTCCAGATCTCCAAGGTGTTAGCGTCTAAGGCGGTCGCCAAGATGGAGGCGGTATAATCCGATCCCCCTCGTCCGAGGTTCGTAACCTCTCCGGTTTCCGTACTGGAAGAGATGAACCCGGGCACCAAGGAAACCTTGGGCAGCGGCGAGAAGGTCTCTTTTATGAGCTTGTTGGTCAAGTCGAAATCCACGATATGCTTGTTGAATTGCTTAACTGTCTTGATATATTTGCGTGAGTCGAACAACTTAGCGTCCTTGATCACGTTCGAGACGATCAGGGAAGATAGGCGCTCGCCATAACTTACGATCGTATCGGATGTCTTGGCGGATAAATCGTTAATCAAATAAACACCTTTGAAAATATTGCTCAATTCATCCAGTAAAGCCATCACTTTCTTCTGGACATCCATGCGTACCTCCTTGTCCTCGATCACTCCCTCGATCACGTCCAGATGGCGGGCGATGATCTCCGATAATTCTTTCTCGTAGGCAAGGTCGCCTTTAGAAGCCATGGTAGAAGTGGCCAGTAATTTATCGGTGATGCCCCCTAAGGCGGAGACAACCACGATTACGGGCTCTTCGATAGCCTCTACTATTTTCTTTACACTTAAGATACTATTCACGGAACCTACGGATGTTCCGCCGAATTTTAATACTTTCATCGATATGTATTTTTAATGGTTCATCGAGGATTGGCAATCAAGAAAGGCTTTTTCATGATTAGCGACCCACGATGACCGATTGATTAAACTTATTTATGTAAAAGAAGAAATAAAAAAGGATGCAATACGAGATTGCGACATAGCGTGACGTGGTCTACGCGAATGCTTATTAATAGATTCTAACCCCCCAAGGGGTCATCAATGCCCATGTATAATATGAGGACTCTACACTCATCATTGATTTTGTATTGTGCTTATTCTTTTATATTATGGGGGCAATATTACGCATTATTTTTCATATTGCAAGCGTTTTTGTCAAAAGATTGACTATTTTGTTGTTCAAGGTCTGCCCGGCTCTTGCTTTGGGTCACTAAATAGACGCCGGAGAAAACAAGTGCGGCCGATACTAGTTTCGTTACGCTAAAACTATCCTGACCGATGAATACGGCGATAAAGGAAGCTACGATCGGTTGGATATAATTGTACATGCTGACGGTAGTCGGGCGGATTCGCTTCAAGGCCAGCGGTATTAATAAATAGGGTACGAACGTGGCCCCGAATAACACGAAGAAGATGGCTCCCAGCTCTTGGCCGTCGAAGACCTCTTTGTGGAAAGCCGGGGTATTCCAGATGGATTCGATAGCGAAAGGCAGGGTAATCAGCGTGGAGAACAGGAACATCCATTTCATCATCGTGACGGATGAGTACTTGAGTGTTAGTGGCTTGGATACTACCAAATAGATCGAGTACATGAATCCGCTAACCGTAATCAACAGGTTTCCCCCTAGACTGCTCGCTTGATTGGAACCTTGCGTGGATTGTAGTATCAAGGAGATCGCCCCGCATATGCCAAGCAGTACCCCGAACGTTTTCATCCGTGTGATCGGTTCCTTTAGGATTAGGGCCGCCAAGATCATGACAAAGATGGGGACGGCGGTCGCTATGATGGAAGCGTCTACCGGCGACGTGGTATTCAATCCCCAGATAAACAGCCCTTGGTTCAAGCCTACTCCGCAAAGGGCGCAAAGGCATAGAAGTCCCAAGTCCTTCAACGGCACTTTCTCATAGGGAACGAATAGAGAGGTGATCCAGAACATCACGCAAGCGAAGCTCATCCGCATACTGGTCAGCGCCTCGGGTTGCACATGCTCGGGGAGTAGATATTTGGATACGGGCATATTAATGGCGAACAGGATGTTGGCCGCTAAAATAAGGAGATGCCCTTTTAGCTTTTCTTGATTCATCATAAGTACGATCCTAGATTGGTATAATATAAATGTATACAGGCTTATGTTTTGGTGAGCAAAGGTCTTACTTTTTTTTGTAAATAAGAAATGATCCGTTAGTAAAGTGTTTTACATACGGATCATTGTCTGTTTAGTCAAGGAAGCATCCCGTTTTTATTACGATGAAACGGCCGCTCCTCCCATGATATCCAGCAATTCGTTGGTGATGGCTTGCTGGCGGGTTTTATTATATTGCAAAGTTAATTGTTGGATTAAATCGTTTGCGTTGTCGTTGGCGGTCTGCATGGCCATCATACGGGCGGCGTGCTCGGCGGTTGAGGTGTCGAGTAGGATCGTATAGATGGTTAGGTTCAGCAATTTCGGGAAAAGCCGGTTACGCAACTCTTCCGCCGAGGGCTCAAGGATGTAGTCGGTGGCCGTTTCCGCCGCTTCCGTATCCGAGAGGGAAAGGGGAAGATACGTCTTGTGGGTTACGACTTGTGTCGCCATGTTCTTGAAATGGTGATACAGTAATTCCACCCGGTCTGCTTTACCTGTGACGAACAGCTCCATGAGACGGTTCGCCAAGGATACGGCGCTTTCATAAGACGGTTTTTCGCCGATCGTGATGAAATCAGTGTCGAAGCTATAACCCGCTTTATGAAGCTCATCCGCTATTTTCTTGCCGATAGGGTAGAGGCGTACCTCTATTTGCTGGTTCTTATAAGTCTGGATCGTGGCGGATAACTCTTTCCATATATTGGCATTGAATGTCCCGCATAACCCCGTGCTCGAGGCGAATACGGCGATAGCCACCTTGCTCACCTTACGCTGTTCGGTGTAAGGTGAGTCTAGGTCGCATTCCGCCGAAAGAAGACCGTTTAAGATAGCGGATAGTTTATTAGCATATGTAAGTGTGTGCTCGGTTTGCGTCTGGGCATGATGAAACTTGGCCGACGATACCATTTTCATGGCGGCGGTGATCTTCTGCGTGCTCCGTATAGAGGCGATCCGGACTTTTATTTCTTTCAATGAACCCATAACTCCTTCGCTGTTTTTTCCAATATACCTCGTATCTCATCATTGATAACGCCGGTCTTTAAGACATCCAGTACGTCCCGTTGATGAGAGGTCCGTAATTCTTGCAAGAACCTTGCCTCGAACTCATGCACCTTGTCCAATGGAACCTCTTTCAGCAGACCTTGCGTTCCGCAATAAAGGATCGAGATTTGCTCTTCCACCGGCATCGGGCTATATTGAGGCTGTATCAGTAACTGGGTATTCTTCTGCCCTTTATCGATCGTGAAAGCGGTGACGGCATCCATCTCGCCCCCGAACTTGGAGAATGATTCCAATTCACGGAACTGAGCCTGATCGATTTTCAAGGTACCCGCTACCTTTTTCATCGCCTTTAATTGCGCGTTACCGCCTACACGGGAAACAGAGATTCCGACGTTGATAGCCGGGCGGTTCCCTTGGTTGAATAAATCGGTCTCAAGGAATATCTGTCCGTCGGTGATAGAGATCACGTTGGTCGGGATATAAGCCGATACGTCTCCCGCCTGAGTCTCGATGATCGGTAAAGCGGTCAAGGAGCCACCGCCTTTCACCTTGTCTCTCATGCTTTCGGGGAGATCGTTCATCTCACGGGCTACCTCCGGCTGGTTGATGATCTTGGCGGCACGTTCCAATAGGCGGGAGTGCAGGTAAAAGATATCACCCGGGTACGCCTCACGTCCGGAAGGACGGCGAAGGATCAAGGAAACCTCACGGTAGGCGACCGCCTGTTTGGACAGATCGTCGTAGACCACCAAGGCGTGTCGTCCGCTATCCCGGAAGTACTCTCCGATGGCCGCTCCGGCGAACGGGGCGAAATATTGCATGGCTGCCGGGTCGGAGGCGGTCGCGCTTACGACAATCGTATAGTCCATGGCGCCTTTCTCTTGCAAGGTGTTCACCAAGGCCGCTACCGTGGAACCCTTTTGCCCGATCGCCACGTAAATACAGTAAACCGGGTTCCCTGCCTCGTAGTTGCTACGTTGGTTGATGATGGTATCGATAGCGATCGAGGTCTTTCCCGTCTGCCGGTCGCCGATGATCAACTCACGTTGTCCCCTTCCGATGGGGATCATAGCGTCTACGGCCTTGATTCCGGTTTGCAAAGGCTCGTTTACCGGCTGACGGAAGATCACACCCGGAGCCTTGCGCTCAAGCGGCATCTCGCAAGTCTCGCCAAGGATCTCGCCTTTCCCGTCGATCGGGTTTCCCAATGGGTCGATCACACGCCCGATCATCCCCTCGCTGACATCGATAGAGGCGATGCGGCCCGTGCGTTTTACGGTGTCGCCCTCCTTGATTCGGTCGGTCGGACCTAAAAGGACGGCGCCAACGTTATCTTCCTCTAGGTTCATCACGATCGCTTCCATCCCGTTATCGAATTGAAGCAACTCGTTCGCCTCCGCATTATCCAGCCCGTAGATGCGGGCCACGCCGTCACTCACCTGCAATACGGTCCCGACCTCCTCCAGCTTGATGCTGGTATGGATTCCTTCCAATTGCTGGCGCAGGATGGAGGAGACTTCACTCACTTTTATCTGTTCTGTCATACTTCTTCTTTTTTATCTGTTTTCGAGTAGCCCGGTACGGATATCCCGTAGTTGCGTCGCATAGCTAGCGTCTATCCGGTAATTGCCGATGCGTAGGCGGAAGCCCCCGATTAGTTCCGGTTCCACATGGCCGGAGAACTCGATCGTGCATCCCGTCTCTTTCCGCAGCTTGTCTTGCAGGTGAGACTTGACCGCATCGTCTACCGTTACGGCTGTGTCGAATCGTACCCGGGTAATCTTTTTCTCTTTCCGGTACAAATGGATATAAATGTATGCGATGAAGGGCAGTAACGTCTCCCGTTTATGGGCTAATACCAGATTGATAAAACGTGTATATAGCTCGCATACCTCGATACCTCCCGCCGCCGTAAGCAATTTCACTTTCTCCGGTACGGAAACGATCGGGTTGCTCAAGGCGCCCCTAAGCTCCGGCTCCATCGAGAAGCTGTCCGCCAACATCTTCATATCATCATATACCCGGCTTTCCTGTCCCTTGTCTTTCGCTAGGGAGAAAAGCGCTTTGGCATACCGGGAAGAAATAGTTCCTATATCCATACCTTACGATTTACTAAACGATACCTCATCCAGCAGCCGGTCGATCATCTGTTGTTGTTCCTTATCCCGGCCGATTTTCTCTTTCATTACTTTCTCTGCGATAGCGATAGACAGATCCGCTATCTCCGAGCGGACTTCGCGAATAGCTTTCTCTTTTTCTTCGCGGATACGCCGGGTAGCCTCCTCTATCTGCAGATGTGCCTCGGAGACAGCCTTTTTCCGTGCCTCCTCGATGATCCGCTCCTTTTCGGCAAAGGCTTCCTTCAGGACGGCGTTTTGCTTTTCCTTGGCCTCGGCTAGCATCTTCTCGCCCTCGGCTTGGATATGGGCAAGTCGCTCATTCGCCTGACGTGCCGTCTCTAAGGAATTGTCAATGTAAGCTTTCCGTTGTTCGATTGCCTTGACGATCACGGGAAAACCGTATTTGGAAAGGATCACGAAGACAATCCCGAATGAAACGATCATCCAGAATAGAAGCCCTGAATCCGGTGTTAATAAAGACATAGTTTGTTACTTTTTTATTGGAACAACGCTAAGAAACATACGACAATAGCGAACAATGCCACACCTTCTACCAACGCTCCCATAATCAACATCGAGGTACGGATCTCTCCTGCGGCCGACGGCTGGCGTCCAATAGCTTCAACGGCACCTTTACCGATCAATCCGATTCCGATACCTGCACCTATGGCGGCGAATCCCGCTCCTATAGTGGCTCCCATCTTCGCTACGCCCATCCCGGCTGCCGCTTGTAATAAAATAGTCGATAACATAGTGTTTAATTTTAAATTAGTAACCTTAATAATATAATTCTAATACCTTAATTTCTTTGGATTTATTCCCTTACCTTGGCCAATCCGATATAGTTGGCCGACAGCAGGGTGAAAATATAAGCTTGCAAGCAAGCCACTAACAATTCCAGACAGTTCATGAACGCACAGAACAAGACGGATACGATCGTCATACCTAAATTCACGGCTACTCCCATCGTTACCGTTATGAATATCAAACAGGTTAGCGCCAAGATAATCGTATGGCCCGCCATGATGTTGGCGAACAGACGGATCATCAACGCGAACGGCTTGGTGAATACCCCGAAGAACTCCACGAACGGCATGATCGGCAAGGGCAGTTTCAAGTAGATCGGCGCTTTGGGCCAAAAAATCTCTTTCCAATACACTTTCGTGGCGAACAGGTTGACCGCTATAAACGTACAAAGTGCCAATACGCCTGTTACCGCTATATTTCCCGTAATATTAGCGCCTCCCGGGAAAACCGGTATGATCCCGATCAGGTTATTGATCAAGATAAAGAAAAATACCGTCAGCAAATAGGACGAGAACGGCTTATATTCTTTTCCGATCGCCTCTTTGATCACCCCGTCTTGTATGTAGGAGATGGCCATTTCCATCAATCCGATAAATCCGCCCGGCGCCTCGTTCGGGTGCTTTTTATACCAATGGGCGGTCCGGAGAACGATGAAAAGCAAGAGGCCGCAACTGAGGAACAGTCCGCAAACATTCTTGGTCAATGAGAAATCCATCGGGCGAACCTCTTCTCCTGCACTGTTCTTCTCAACAACCTTTCCCGCATGCTCACCTTCCCCGGCGATATAATAATTGTGATGCGTCCGGCCATGATGTAGATGGGATGACAGGAATAAATCCCATCCTCTTTCCTCGCTTTTTACCAAGATAGGCAGGGGAATCGCAATCTCTTGTCCGTTCCATTCCGTGATATGCCATGTATAGGCGTCTTGAATGTGGGAGAAGACGATATCCTGCACGTCTATCTCGCCGGACGCCGCTTTTGCCGGAGTGAGAAAGCTGAGCCACATCCAGAAAGCGATCCATATGTATTTGTTATCTTTGATTGTACTCATCATCCTTTTCCCTTTTCTCTCTTTTCATTCTTTTCTTTTCAAACAGATATAAAATGTAAGTCTCCAGTCCGAGGTAAATGAAATAGAATAACATCAACGTGAAACCAAATGTCTTTAATTGTTGCCCGACAAACGCTGCGTACATCCATAAGAAGACGAAAGCGAGCGTGAACTTACACAACCGGACTAGCATGTACATGGTTACGGTCACATCTCCGTTTTTCCTTTTTACCCGGTCTAGGAAGAAAGTCATCGCCATGGCCATGACCCAGTAAAAGAAGGGAATGGACGGATACCACGAGAAATAGTGTTCCGGCCAGATGGTATATAATAAACCACCCAATGAAACGCCTATTGCCACGTTGATAAACGTGATCAAACCCATTAACCTCATTTTTAATCTGCCATTCATTGTCGTATGTTTTTATTCGACGCAAACGGATAGGATGTCGTCTTTTACCTCTACGAATCCGCTTTGTATCGTTTGTTCTTGTCTTTTGCCGTTTGCCTCGAACCGGATCGTACCCGCCTTCAACGCTGCTATCAATGGGGCGTGATGAGGCAAGATATCGAATGAACCGGCAACTCCCGGGAATGAGACAGATTCGGTCTCGCCTTCGAAAAGAATGCCGTCCGGTGATACAATTTCCAGTTTCATATCGATTAATTTGCTTGTTTTTTCAGCTGCTTGGCCTTCTCCAAGACATCCTCGATGGTTCCTACGTTTAAGAATGCCTGTTCGGGTATGTCATCCGTTTCCCCGTCCATGATCATCTTGAATCCCCGGATCGTATCCTCTATAGAGACCATGACACCGGGTACGCCAGTGAATTGTTCTGCCACGGAGAAGGGCTGGGACAGAAAACGTTGTACACGGCGGGCCCGGTTGACCGTTAGCCTGTCCTCGTCGGAAAGTTCTTCCATACCGAGGATGGATATGATATCTTGAAGTTCCTTGTTCCGTTGCAGGATTTGTTTTACCCGTTGCGCTGTGTCGTAATGCTCCTTGCCTACGATTAGCGGATCAAGGATGCGGGAGGTGGATTCCAGCGGGTCTACGGCCGGATAGATACCGAGTTCCGTGATCTTGCGGTTAATAAACGACACATCAACATCGCCAACATTGGACGGATAAAGCTTCATGAGGATGACAAATGATACGGCCATGAGCAAAAGCGCGGGTATCCACAGTACGGCGAAAGTAATGCCCCAGCCCTGGGCTATGCCTGTAGTTTCTTCGATCATGCCGCCAACCATTATCGTGGCTTCAGCTCCGGTGAGGAATGCTCCGCCCATGATTATCGGTATAAGCGCAACAGCTATCCAGACGGCCTTCTGGAAGGGGTTGTGTTTCTTTTCCGGATCCCCGAACTGAAAAGGCCCCTCAAAGCCTTCTGCGATAGACATATATAGCGCACACCTTCCGGTGGCGGAAGGAATCATGAGAGAGGCCGGTACATCGGCAATGAACATAGCGGCCAGAACTTTGGAGGCTTTGGCTTTACCTGATTTGCCGGCGACAAGCCGCATGATAAGATAAACGATTCGTTCGGCTAGGCCGGAAGACTTGACGACTGCAGCAAGGGCCGTACCGACGATGACTGTCATCGGGGTCGTGCTTGCAAACGAGGAGAGCGTTGCCGAGAGCGCGCTCGACATGCTCATGCCCCCTTCGACCGTGCCAGTAAAATCTGTCACTGCGAATGTCTCAAGGATAATCAGCACCAGGCAGGACGCGGCCAGCGGCATGCATCCGCTGATCCAGATGTACATAATTGCGACCATCACGCCGACCATGCGCTGCCCCTGCACAGACAAGTCAGTACCGCCCATAAGCAGGATAACTGCGACGCCAAGTGCCAAGGAAATAATAAAGTTTATTAAATCCTTGGTGCTTTTCTGCATTTTTTGCATTTGATCTCCCTCTCCTTCTTAATTATTTGATTTGCCAAGAATAACGTGGCCCGGCCATTATTATCGTATTTTGAAAGTTAATTTTTAAAATAC
>ERZ779890.3672-NODE-3672-length-13457-cov-4.291822_pt1 | contig 13457 bp, 7 predicted proteins | sample MGYA00511553_ERZ779890 | MGnify/ENA primary metagenome ERZ779890 (study PRJEB29588, sample SAMEA2152064) | human gut metagenome | biome: human gut; feature: human-associated habitat; material: faeces | place: Denmark | collected 2008/2010 ...
CTCGTAAAGCGGTGACATACTGCGCAGACGCTCAATGATCTTCTTAAGCTCGTCCACTACCTTGTCGATTTCTTCTTTTGTATTCTTCTCTGATATATACTTCTCTGACAGCTTCTTTCCAATATCTTCCGCAAGCTGCATTGCCGTCTGTTTCTCTTCCTCTGTATCAGCCTGATTCAGTATAACCTGATATTCCATCTCATCCGTCACACATTTGCGTCCTGCACTCCGACTTACCGCAAGTGTCATGATATCTTCTGGACGCAAAATGTCTTCCCCTGTCTTTCCAAGAATTTTCTCCACTTCTCCGATACGAAAACATACATCCTTTATCTTTTTTCCAATCGCACGCATCCCATAGACATTCAGAACTATGCCCGTTTTCTCACAGATCACCGGCTCATGTTCTGCAGGAGCTTTCACTGGAAAATGCTTTGCCCCGTCCGCTTCCAGAAGCAAAAGTACAGGTTCCCGGCTTACTTCTTCCAGAAACTCCTTCTGAAATGATGCAAGCTTTCCTTTCCGTATCTCACGCCCCATCCACACAGCTTCGTAATCCGACAGCTTCTTCCGGAACATTTTCATCGATGGCTCTCCCAGAAAATATTCCGCATTTGTTTTTTGTATATGCGTCGTTGTTGAAACCGCGCATGGAATCCTTCCATCCGAATTTTCCATACATTCCCGGAGCATTGCACGGATCACCGTTGTCTTTCCGCCGCCCCCTACGACCGATACTATCTTGTGAAAATCTCCTTTATAAATTCCAACAGCCTGGCATAAACTGCCAGGCTCTTTCCATTCACCATTCGTATAACTTTTTATCATATATGAATTATTTCTCAGCTTTCTTTTGTGTTCTCGGAAGTGTTAAGTTTAACACAATTGCTACGATCGTTGCAAGTACCACCGGTGATTTTCCAAAGATCGTCGTTACCCATTCCGGGAACTGTGCCAGAGACGCATTTGCCTGTGTCACACCCATTCCGACTGCAACCGCAAGTCCTACTACTGTTGTATTGCGGAAATCCATCGGCTCCGTTGTGATCAGTTTGATACCTGTCATTGTGATCGATGCAAATACCGAGATTGTCGCACCGCCGAGTACACAGTAAGGAATCGTTGTCAGTAAAGAAGAAAACTTCGGAATCAGTCCTGCTGCCAGTAAGATCACGGCGGCCATTCCCATTACCACACGGCTGACTACCTTCGTTGTAGATACAATACCTACATTCTGGCTGTATGTTGCCGTCGGAAGTCCACCGAAGAATGCACAGATAATATTACTGATACCATAGCCCACGATTCCACCTGTCAGTTCTTCGTCTGTCGGCATACGGTCCATAGAACCTGTTGTCGTTGCAGAGAAGTCTCCGATTGCCTGTACCGCATTGATTGCGAACAGGATTCCAATTGCCACACATGCAGAAGGCTCGAATTTGATACCAAAATGCATTGGCTTTGGAAGTTGGAAGAATGATGCCTGTGCAACCGATGAAAAATCTATCATTCCAAAGAATAATGCCACAATATATCCTCCAATGATTCCGATCAGAATCGATGCCAGTTTCCACACACCTTTTCCATAATGGTTCAATACCGTAACGATCACAAGGGTAATCAGTGCTACCAGCCAGTTCTGCCATGCACCGTATGATTTACTGCTTGCACCGCCTGCCATATAGTTGATTGCCGTCGGATACAGAGACAGTCCAATAGAAAATACAACCGTTCCGGTAATCAGCGGCGGGAAAAATTTACGGATTCTCTTAATATTCAGTCCGACTAACAATGCGATCACACCACCAACGATCTGTGCTCCCAGAATCGTTGCAATGTCAAAATCTGCTGCGATTGCCTGCATACTCGGAACATATGCGAAACTGATTCCCATCATCACCGGAAGCGCCGATCCGATGCGGAAACTTTTTGTCTTTATAAAAGGAAATAACTGCAATAATGTAGTCAGTGCCGACATCACCAGTGCAGCCTGTATTAAAATAACGGAATCTTCCTGCGAAAGCCCCGCCACACCCGCAACAATGATCGATGGTGTTACACATCCGACGATCATCGCAAGCACATGCTGGATTGCAAGCGGCAGTGCCTGTCCGATAGAAGGTTTCCCATAAAAATCAAATAATGCCTGATCCATCTGTTTTGCTTCTTTTGTACTCATACATATCCTCCCGTGTACATTCTGCTCTCATATTTTCAACCTTAAATATTATATATTTTTCTGCTTTTTTTGGGTAGACCTGTAGTTATTGAATGTTTTAATGAAACCTTATAAGCTGTGGTTATCAGAGCTATTACATTTCGTTATACACGCATTACATTTTATCATGATAAAGTACTAAAATTCATGATACAATGACAGATAGAGATTAAAGACAAACGGAGGAATGAACAATGGGAATTTTGTCTAATATTGAACCAAAAGAAGTATTTCAGTACTTCGAAGAATTAAGTATGGTACCAAGAAGTACCTTCCACACAAAAAAGATCAGTGATTTTTGTGTAGAATTTGCGAAAGCACACAATCTGGAATATATCCAGGATGAAATGAACAACGTTATCATCAAAAAACCTGGTACTGCCGGATATGAAGACAGTGATCCGGTCATCATCCAGGGACATCTGGACATGGTTGCTACAAAGACAACTGACAGCGATCACGATTTCGAGAATGATCCTTTAGACCTTTTTGTAGATGGTGATCTGATCGGGGCAAAGAACACCACTCTCGGCGGTGACGACGGTATCGCAGTCGCTTATGCTATGGCAATTCTTGCCAGCACAGATATCCCGCATCCACCGATCGAGGCTGTATTTACAGTTGATGAAGAGATCGGTATGGGCGGTGCACATCACCTCGATACATCCGTATTAAAAGGAAAGATCTGCCTGAACATCGACTCTGAGATTGAAGGCGTTATGACAGTCGGATGTGCCGGCGGATACATTTATGATACTTTTATCCCGATCGAATGGAGTGAAGAAAGCGGAACCAAGATGACAATCTCCCTTTCCAATCTGCAGGGAGGACATTCCGGTGCCGAGATTCAGAAGCAGCTCGGAAATGCACATAAGATCATGGGACGTGTTCTGTATGCACTTGCAAAAGATTACGACTTTAACATCGTAAGTACAAACGGCGGAAATGCGGCAAACGTAATCGCACAGTACAATACGACTGAGATCATCGCAGATCCTGCACAGGCTCAGGATATCATAGATGCTGTTGCCGGACTGGAACAGACTATCTACGCTGAATTTGCCGGACAGGAACCTACTTTATCTCTGAAAGCAGTTTCCGATGGCGAGACGACCTTAAAGGCCTTTGATGCAGATACTACTTCACATGTAATCGGATTCCTTTATGGAGCGATCGACGGTGTACAGTGCTATGACCGTGCATTCCCTACCGCTGTAGAATCTTCCCTGAACACAGGTATTGTTGAGACTACTGAAGACACTGTAAAGATTAAATTCCAGGTTCGAAGCTCTGTCGCTACCAAGTTAGATGATATGCAGAACAAACTGGATCTTGCAACGGATCTTGCAAGCGCATCCCGTGAGATTTCCGGTGAATATCCGGCATGGAGCTACAATGCCGATTCTGTGATCCGTCCTAAGGCAATCGAACTTTATAAAGAACTGTTCGGAAAAGAACCTACTGTTGAGACAACTCACGGCGGACTGGAATGTGGAATCTTATACGGCAAGAAGAATGATCTTGATATCATTTCTTTCGGTCCGGATCTTACAGGTGTGCATACATATAATGAACGTGTACATATCGCATCTACACAGCGTATGTGGAACTACCTGAAAGAACTTTTAAAAGCATGTAAATAAACATAAAAATGCAGAGACTTTTGAGGGATTACTTCAATCCTTTTAAAAGTCTCTGCGTTTTTGTTATGTTCTATTACTTCTTCTACTTCATTATATCTGACATTCTAAGAACCGGACGGAATTCTCACAATCAGCTTCTCCTCATCATTTTCCATTATTGTCAGCACCGGTACATGCTTTTTACGAAGCGCATGTACTACCGGATAAGTCGAAAAGACATTTCCATTCACACATACCGCCTCCGGTTTGTATTTCAGAATTTCTTTTACCTGTACTTTTATCCGCTTCTTCCATTCCTGCTTTTCCATCAAAACTTCTCCATAAATTCCATCTGTCTCCATCTCCGGCGGCTCTGACAACGGCATCATATGTACCGTTACATTCTTCATTTCCGGAAGCATATGCAGAAGTTCTTTCACTTCTTCATCACATTTTCCGTAACAGACAATACACGGCGCTTCTACATACTCTTTGAGGCTGATTTCACACGCTTTTACCGCATCCTCCAGATTCTCTGTCGACATCAGGAAGCCGCCTTTATGACAGAATCCTGCTCCTGAAAGTCCGGTTGCTTTCTGTAATGCTTCTCCCTCCAGCCCAAGCCAGGCTTCTGGGAACGCACATTTATAATTCATGGAAAATTCTTTTTTCTGTGGCTGAATGCAATATCCTCCGCGATTTGACGGGAAAATCACAAATGCAATCTCCGTCTCTGACAGCCGTTTCTGGCATGGAACAAATTCCGGAAGAATCAGGATTCTTTCATCACATTTTCCCTCTTCCACTGCATCATCATATGCCTCCAAAATCTCTTCTATCTTCCTGTCCGCCCTTTCATTTCCACGGAATCTCTCGAATTTGCTTTCCAGTATCATTCCAGCCATACTGACTGCATGAAAGAATGCATCATCATGATTTCCTTTTGCATCCCATGCCGGATTAAAACTTCCGATCAGCGAAGCCAGTTCATTCTTCTCACCGGTATTATCATTCTGATCGAGAGGCTGGACAAAGGATTCATCAAATTTTTCTGCCAGTTCTTCTCCAAGAATCTCCGTTCCCAACTCTTCCCACAAAAGTCCGAATGCCGCATATGGAATCCCGTTTTCCCTGACACGGCTGTCCTTCTGATGATGGTCATATGCTCCCCGTCCGATGTCAAATACAATACCGTCATACTCTTCCGGCACCTGATTTCCCCTTGTAATCTGAATTTCCGGGTTCAGATATAATAACAAGGCCGATGAAAATATATCATCTGCATGAAATTTTCCCCCGTGAGTAAATGCTTTTGCATCTTTCTGTCTGATCTTATTCAATAAATTTTCTTGATTCATAGTTTCTGTTCCTTCTTTGAAAAAGGCAGTTTTTCAACATGTAAGTTCTGAAAAACCACCTTTTTATCATTCTTTATTATATTATTTTGCCAGATATACGTCTGTATTCTCTGTGTCAGAAGCAGATACCTCTGCATGGTTATTTACATAAATACTGATCTGATTTCCCTGGACTTTTCTTCCTGTATCTTCCGCTGTAAATACATGTCCTCCGATAATCACCTTGGTTCCATATGGAATTACATTCGGATCAGTTGCGATTGTCTTTCCTTCTGCAACAGGTGTTCCCGATGCCGTAACTTTAGATGCTTTATCGCAACAGATCTCACAAGGACAATAATATGTAATCTGGAAATTTTCAAGTTTCTGTCCATACATGTCCTCTGTTGCATTGGCCTTTTCAATTCCGCCGCCTGTAAGAGAATAATCATCTTTCAGGATACGTGTTGCCCATACTGCATTTTTGGTATTGACTTTTCCTTCGATAATTCCGAGTTTCGTACTTGCAGCCTCTATCGTCCTGCCATCTCCTGCATACATGACCACATGATATACATACCCTTCTTTAGCATAGAAGATCAGATCTCCCGGCTGGGCATCTTCTACAGGAATCTTCGTTCCATACTGGCTTTGATCTTCTGCTACTCTTGGAAGGCTGTATCCATACTGTTTATAAATCTGCTGTACGAATCCAGAGCAGTCTGCACCGTCCGTCAGGCTTGTACCACCCCACACATATGGATTACCGATAAACTGTGACGCAAATTCCAGCATGGATTCCCGGATTTCTCCACTTGGCGATCCCTCTTTTACAGAAGTCAGTGTATAATATAATGCCTGATTTTCTTCTGGTTTTACCGTTTCTTTTGCTGTCTGATATTTATCCTCACCATTCGCTTCAATCTGCTTTTTTGTTTCATCACTGAAGTCCAGATACTTCTGTTCCACAAAGCCTCTGACATCTCCGGATTCTATATATACCCAATCCGAATCTTTATCTGCCAGAATATAGCACAACTGTCCCTGTGCCATTGTTCCTATTGTTCTGGCTGTAGTATTTTTTTCTTCTTTTATTTCCAATGCAGCAGAACCAATCTGATCATTTATAAGTGCTGTATCTTTAGCTGCCACTGTCTGGCCGGCTGTCACGCGCAGATACGTATATGCCTGATTGTCCTTTGCATCAGCTGAAGCTTTTGCCGTTTTTGCAATTCCTTCAATTCCATTATATTCTGTTTTATCCTTTTTGGCTTTTTTCTGAGCCTTTTTCTGGTAAACAGTTAAAAGTTCTTGTGCCGCATCATCTGTATATACTTCTGAGGCCTTTACAAATCCCCTGACATCTCCGGATTCTACATAAAGCCATCCGTTTTCTTCTTCTTTCAAAATATAAAGCAAACCATCCTGTGGCAGCGTTCCCACAGTACGGATCTTTTCTTCCAACTGCTGGCTTACAAGAGCCGCATCCATGCCTTCCTGCTTCTGTTTTTTTTGCTTTTCCACTGCTTTTTGCAGATCCCTGACAGCTTTACTCTTTGCTTTTCTGGCGGTTTTGTTCTTAATCTTCTTATCTTTCTTCACTGTCTTTATTTTTTTCTGCAATTTCTCAGCATCTTTCTTTGCATTCGCAACATCTGTCCCTGCTGTCTGTGTATTACTTCTGTCAATATTTTCCGGCACCGCTTCACGGATATTGATTTTTGTCTTTGCAAATGCATAGTTTCTTGCAACTGTAAAAAAGCGGAAATCTTCCTTGATCTGTGGCAGTTTTACAATCTTCTGCTTTGCAATAAGTTCTTTATTGCTTTTTGCACTCTTTGTCTCATCTTTTTTCTTAGTTGTATCTGTCGCCTGTTTATTATTTGCTGTCGTGTGTTTTCCTGCAGCATTCGATGTACCGGAAACATTCGAAGTACCTGACGTCTCTGACTTACTCGGTGTATTCGGTGTATTTGGCGTATCCGGCGTATCTGGAGTGTCCGGCGTATCCGGTGTGCTCGGAGTGTCCGGTGTATCCGGTGTGCTCGGAGTGTCCGGTGTATCCGGTGTACCCGGTATATCCGGATTAGCCGGTATCTGCTCTACTCGTTCTCCTGTCACCGGATCTACTTTCTTTCCTGTCACGGTATCAATCAGATAGTTTGATTCTTCATCCAGCTTCACTTCACCTTTTTGAATCATATCCATGACTTTATCGGATACATCTGTAAGTGTATCTCTCCCATCTACGGATTTGGCCTGTAACTTTTCTGTCTGTACAGCATCTGACTGTGACATCGTGCTCTGTACATCTGCCAGAACAACCGACGGCGTACCTACGACAAGTCCAAATGCAAGCAACCCTGCAAGCGTTTTTGTTCCTAATCTTTTTGCGACTTTTACGTTTCTCAGTTTCAAAAATCTGGCTCCTTCCATATATATTTGCATTCATACATCTGTATGGTATAAACAAGATTCTTCCTTTTTTATTCTGGTATAGATTCGTATACACTGATTTTTATTATACGCCCTTCATTTTAAAAATTCCACCCTTGTTATTCTCCTATTTCTATCAACTACTCAAATATTTTGCTCAATCTTTTCACTGTTGGACATTTTGTTCAAGCAACAATAAAATCCGCCTGGGTAAGCTTAAATCCTTTTCCCAGACGGATTTCCTGTTTTGTCTTATTTTCTTTCGTTGTTCCTTACATATCCAGAGGATATTTTGCAGTCAGCTCTGCAACCATTCCTTTGACTTTTTCAATGTTATCTTCACTCTGAAGTACGAGTGCGATGCACTCTGCGATCATATCCATGTCGTCTTCTTTTAATCCTCTTGTTGTAACCGCCGGTGTTCCAAGTCTGACACCGCTTGTCACGAACGGTGATCTTGGATCGTTCGGTACCGTATTTTTATTACATGTGATGTGTGCGGCATCCAGACGTTTTTCCAGTTCTTTGCCGGTCACATCTTCTCCTCTTAAATCAATCAGCATCAGGTGATTATCTGTTCCTCCGGATACAATCTTCACTCCACGGTCCATCAGTCCCTTACTGAGTGCCTGTGCATTTTTGATGATCTGTTTCTGATATTCTGCGAATTCAGGCTCCAGGGCTTCTTTGAAGCATACCGCTTTTCCTGCGATCACGTGTTCCAGTGGTCCTCCCTGGATTCCAGGGAATACAGCTTTATTAAAGTTGAATTTATCTGCTGCTTCCTGATTACAGAGGATCAGACCGCCTCTTGGTCCGCGCAGTGTCTTATGTGTTGTCGTTGTTGTGACATCTGCGTACGGGATCGGGCTTGGATGAAGTCCTGCTGCAACAAGTCCTGCGATATGGGCCATATCAACCATCAGGTATGCTCCTACTTCATCCGCGATCTCACGGAATTTTTTGAAATCAATGATTCTTGCATAAGCACTTGCTCCCGCAATGATCATCTTTGGTTTTTCTTTTACTGCGATCTCACGTACCTTATCATAATCGATCACACCCTCGTCGTTCACTCCGTATGATACGACGTTGAAATATTTACCGGAAATATTAACCGGAGAACCATGTGTCAGATGTCCGCCATGATCCAGGTTCATACCCATGACTTTGTCTCCAGGCTCCAGCATTGCAAAGAATACTGCCAGGTTTGCCTGTGCTCCGGAATGTGGCTGTACATTGGCATAATCACAGCCAAATAACTTCTTTGCTCTTTCTCTTGCAAGATCTTCCACTACATCCACACACTGACATCCACCATAGTAACGTTTGCCCGGATAGCCTTCTGCGTATTTATTTGTAAGCGGACTTCCCATTGCTGCCATGACTGCTTTGCTTACCCAGTTCTCCGATGCGATCAGCTCCAGATGCGAATTCTGTCTCTCCATCTCGGCCTGAATGGCGTCTGCAATTTCACTGTCTGCTTTTTTAATTTCATCAAATGCATACATATTTGAGTCCTCCTGGTTTGTTAAAAATTTGATTTATTTAATATGATATCACTTTACCACGGTGAATGCCAGTGTTTTTTGTAAAAAAAGAGGAAACCTCTGATGAAATTAATCATCAAAGGTCTCCTTTAATTTATCCATAAATCCTTTTTTCTTTTTGCCTTTATGTTCGTGCTCTTCCGCTTTTTCAGATTTCTCTGCTCCGAGGGAATTGCCGGTCAGCTCATCGAATTTACGCAGTGCTTCTTTTGCTTCGGCACTTAAGTGTTCCGGTGTCTGGACCACAAGTGTCACATAATGATCGCCGCGAACCTGTGCATTTCGAAGAGATGGAACTCCTTTACCTTTCAGACGTACTTTTGTATCTGTCTTAGTTCCCGGTTTTACCGTGTAGATCACTTCTCCATCTACCGTCTTGATACGGATATCCGCACCAAGTGCTGCCTGTGCAAATGTAATCGGTACCGTTGAGAAGATGTGCATATCCTGACGCTGGAAGATTGGATGTCTTGATACCACAACCTCCACCAGAAGATCTCCTCTTGGTCCGCCGTTTACACCCGGCTCACCTTTTTCACGGATTCTGACACTCTGGCCATTATCAATACCTGCAGGAATCGATACGGATATCTTCTTCTTGCTGGCTACATAGCCTGTCCCACCGCAATCCGGACATTTTTCCTTAATAATCTTACCAGTTCCCTGGCAATCCGGACAGGTCTGTACATTCTGTACCGTTCCAAAGAATGACTGCTGTGTATATACTACCTGACCTTTACCGCCACATTTCGGACAAGTCTCCGGAGATGTTCCCGGTTTGGCACCTGTTCCGTTACATTTCGGACATGGGTCTTTTAATACAACGTCCAATTCTTTCTCGCATCCGAATACAGCCTCTTCGAATGTGATTCTGACACTCTTACGGATATTCATACCTTTCATCGGTCCCTGGTTCGCACGACCGGCTCTGCGCCCGCCGCCGAACAGATCTCCGAAGATATCTCCGAAAATGTCGCCAAAATCAGCACCGTTAAAATCGAATCCGCCATATCCGCCGCCTGCTCCCGCACTTCCGTCAAAAGCAGCATGACCAAACTGATCATACTGACGGCGTTTTTCCGGATCACTCAAGACTGCATACGCCTCAGAAGCTTCCTTGAACTTCTTTTCAGCTTCAGCATCACCCGGATTCATATCCGGGTGATACTTCTTGGCAACCTGTCTGTATGCTTTTTTCAAAGTTGCTTCGTCAGCATCTTTACTGACCCCAAGCACCTCATAGTAATCTCTTTTTGACTCTGCCATTTCCTATTCCTCACTTAATGTTCTTAGACTTCTTTGTAATCTCCGTCTACGACATCGTCGCCCTGGAATCCTTCTGGTGCCGGGCCTGCTCCTGCATTAGCTCCTGGCTGAGGACCAGCTCCCTGAGCTCCTGCTGCTGCGCCAGCCTGCTCATACATCTTTGTGAAGAGCTTCTGAGCACTCTCTGTCAGTTTTTCTTTACCTGCTTTGATCTCTGCAACCTGCTCATCTGTAAGAGTATCTGTATTTGCTTTTTCAAGTAATTCTTTCAGAGCTTTGCAGTCAGCTTCTACTGCTGCTTTGTCTGCACCGTCAAGCTTGTCGCCAACTTCCTGCAAAGCTTTCTCTGTCTGGAATACCATAGCGTCAGCTTCGTTCTTAGCATCGATTCCTTCTTTACGTTTCTTGTCCTGAGCTTCGAATTCAGCAGCTTCTTTTACAGCTTTGTCGATATCTTCATCAGACATGTTAGATCCTGCTGTAATTGTGATGTGCTGTTCTTTTCCAGTTCCAAGGTCTTTTGCAGATACATTTACGATACCATTTGCATCGATATCGAATGTAACTTCAATCTGTGGGATTCCACGTGGAGCTGGTGCGATTCCGTCCAGTCTGAACTGTCCGAGGGATTTGTTATCTCTTGCGAACTGTCTTTCTCCCTGTACTACGTTGATATCAACGGCTGTCTGGTTATCAGCAGCTGTAGAGAAGATCTGGCTCTTCTTTGTAGGAATTGTTGTATTTCTCTCGATCAGACGAGTAGCTACACCACCCATTGTCTCGATAGACAGTGACAGTGGAGTTACATCCAGAAGAAGGATGTCGCCGGCGCCTGTATCTCCTGCAAGTTTACCACCCTGAACAGATGCTCCAAGTGCTACACACTCATCCGGGTTCAGAGATTTGCTTGGCTCTTTACCTGTCAGACGTTTTACTTCTTCCTGTACTGCAGGGATACGTGTAGATCCACCAACTAACAGTACCTGACCAAGTTCAGAAGCTGTGATACCAGCATCTGATAATGCTCTCTGTACCGGCTCAGATGTCTTCAGTACAAGATCATGTGTCAGTTCATCAAATTTAGCTCTTGTAAGGTTCATATCGAAATGTTTTGGACCTTCTGCTGTAGCTGTGATGAATGGAAGGTTGATGTTTGTTGTTGTTGCTGAAGAAAGTTCTTTTTTAGCTTTCTCAGCTGCTTCTTTTAATCTCTGAAGTGCCATCTTATCTGCAGATAAGTCAACACCTTCCTGTTTCTTAAATTCAGCGATCATGTAGTCTGTAATCTTCTGGTCGAAGTCATCTCCACCAAGTCTGTTGTTACCGGCTGTAGATAATACTTCGATAACTCCGTCACCGATCTCGATAACAGATACGTCGAATGTACCACCACCAAGGTCATATACCATGATCTTCTGTTCTTTTTCATTGTCAAGACCATATGCAAGAGCTGCTGCTGTTGGCTCGTTGATGATACGTTTTACATCAAGTCCTGCAATCTTACCTGCATCTTTTGTTGCCTGACGCTGAGCATCGTTGAAGTAAGCAGGTACTGTGATAACAGCTTCTGTTACTTTTTCTCCAAGATATCCTTCTGCATCTGCTTTCAGTTTCTGAAGGATCATTGCTGAAATCTCCTGTGGAGAATATTTCTTATCTTCAATTGTTACCTTGTAGTCGGTTCCCATCTCTCTCTTGATAGAAGAGATTGTTCTCTCTGCGTTTGTTACTGCCTGACGTTTTGCAGGTTCTCCGACAAGACGCTCACCATCTACGAGAAAAAGGATGTACCGGCTGTTCAGCCCTCTGATTCTGAGATTGTTGCCCATTCCGTTCGGCCCCGATATTATTCCGGGAATATTGTCTTCCAAAGACTCGAGCAGACTCGAGGAGCCTGATTTCTCAACCTCGCGCTCGGTAATCAGAGTTGTGAGAACAGGCACTTCCGACAGTCTTTTTTCCGTTCGCGTGCCGGTGATGACGACTGCATTGATGCTCAGGGTATCAGAGTAGTCCTGCGTCTGTGCCAGTGACTGCGTGAAGGGAAGAGAGGCGAGCGCGGACAGAAGAATTATTATTTTCCTGCAATCCATTCTTTGGTCGTATTTACAATCCAATCGAGAACATCAGCTTCGGACAGTGGAAGTATTCCGTCAGAGCCGAATACGATGCTGTCATCTTTTATTCCTGCATTGTTTGCCATCGAGTTTACCGTGGACACAAGATAGATGCCCTGTACAATGACTTTCTTTTTTGACTCCTTTGCCTTTTTCAGCATGGGTGCTACATCCTTGTTGAAATTCTGTCCCATCCCGATAAGTTGGTAGTCGATGTATGAGAATCCCTCATCTTTAGCGGCATCTGCACAATTGTTCAGAATCCTTTTCCAGAAGCCGATTCTGGCAGAGTCGCCATGCGCAAGGAAGATTAACGCTTCTTCTTTCGGGTTTGACGAAAGCGTTTTCACCCTTTGTATCATCGCCTTTTCTATAACTCCGGATTCCATCAGTGTGGGACCGGCTATTATGTGCATTTTGGTCTTTACCATATTGATACCTTCTTCCTTCAGTTCCTCGCGTATGGAAGGGTTGAACTTGAGGCCCAGGATGTTGGGGATATCGTCCTCACTGTGTCCGGACGGGGAGATGAACAAAGGTAGCGCAAATACGGTGTCTATCTGGTGCTTCTCACAGTCTTTCATCACTGAAGCGATGTCCGGGCGACTGAATTCCATCATTGCGACCCTCTTGTAACTTATTCCGGGAATATCCGTTTTGTTCAGTTTGTCTTCCAATGCCATGACGGCGCTGTTCCAACTATCGGAAGGCGAGCCGTGGGCGATTACTACAAGTGCTGATTTTGCAGAAAGAGAGATGCAAAGCAAAGCCGATGCGGCTATCAATAAAATACGTTTCATATTCTTGTTTTTTGATTTGTTTCCGACGGCAAAGGTAAGGCGGCGATTTCTTGTCTGAAATCCCGTTTTTAGGGAATTTTTTGAGTGTGGGTATAGCAACAAATAGGGATG
>ERZ779890.3674-NODE-3674-length-13452-cov-3.487945_pt1 | contig 13452 bp, 16 predicted proteins | sample MGYA00511553_ERZ779890 | MGnify/ENA primary metagenome ERZ779890 (study PRJEB29588, sample SAMEA2152064) | human gut metagenome | biome: human gut; feature: human-associated habitat; material: faeces | place: Denmark | collected 2008/2010 ...
ACCCCCGCCTAAATCAAAGATTGTAGACGGGGTACCCTGCGGATATCATGGAACACATTGAAGACGCAGAGAACGCAGTAAAAGAAAAAAAGAAAAAACCAGTGACACCGATACATTCAAAGGAGGCACTGTTCATTTCCGGGGAAGCAAAAGAAGTCCTGGTTGCCATTTGGAAATCAGACATTTCGCTTTTGGAACTGAAACTGTTACATATGTATCTGGCAAAGCTTGAATCAGATGCGCAGAAAACATATCTGGTTACGATAAAGAAAAAGGAATTACATGATGCACTGGGAATCAGTCGTGTTCGGACGGAATACCTGGAAGCTTGTCTGGAACATCTGACAAAGCCGATTCAGTTGGGAGAAGGAAAGTCCATTCATCTGTTTGAAACGGCGCGATGGACGATGCGCCGCATTGACATGGTGGGTACCCCGGAGCTTTTGAAGCTTTACACAAAGCCGATGCGGAAGCAGTTGGCGCAGACGGCATCGGAAATCTTACCATTCAGCAAACGATATACTTACATTTTGTATCGATACCTTCAGATACACAAAACGGATCAGCCTTGGAAAGTGGAGTTTTCAGAGCTGAAAGATATTCTCGGTTGCACCAACAAGGCAATGGATCTGTACCGACATTTCAGCGACAAGATTTTGAAGGTATCCTACTTTGAAATCTGGAACAAAACCAATCTCAGATTTACCTATGATCCGATCCGCAGTGGTCGAACCGTGGTTCAGATTCAACTTCTGGTAATGGATTCAACCAAATGTCAACGTCCGATTGAGGAAGATGAATTGACAAAAAATGTGATTGAGGAATCAACCAAAGTAGAAAAACCAGTCGAAGACACAGAAGAGATTGAAAATGCACAAACTGAGTTTTAACAACGAAGAAAATTCTGTAGCGAAATTGCTGCATTAACCGGATACGAAAGGAAGCTACATGGTTTGCGTATATGTGGTTGACAAAGATGGCCAACCGTTAACACCAATGACACGATGCGGAAAAGTTCGAATCATGTTACGTCAAAAGCGAGCAAGGGTTATTAAAAAAGATCCGTTTACAATTCAGCTGATCGGTGATCACGGTACGGCTGATAAGAAAGAGAACGGAGGGAGGCAGGGCATGCAGATATCTAACAGTGTTTCGGAGTAGAAAGCTTCCCAATGGAAAAGAAGTTAACGGCCAGAAAAAATAGTTTTAAGGAGGATAAAGTTATGGAGGATATAGTATTCAGACGGGGACTTGTAAACCGTTCAAAAGGAAGGATACGCATTGAAGAGAACATGGTGACGCTCACAGTGCCGAACAAGTGGGCAGGTGTGCGCACTGAAAGGATCTCGGTGGCTCATATAGCATCTGTCGAAGGAGTGACAGTCTACCATTACCAAAGACCTCTCGCCGCTGTCCTGTTCCTCATGTTGGGAATAGAAAGAGTGATAAAGGAAGCACCGACATTTGAAAGCATCGTTGGATTCGCGCTGCTCCTTATTATTGTTGCAGGTCTGTTTCTGAAGTTTAAGGAAGGAGTCCTGAGACTGACCACGACGGCAGGACAGACGAAAACAGTGTTTTTTTTCATGTTCGACGAGAATAAGGCATATGACGCTGCGGCAGGGATAAACGCAGTGCTCACGGCGCGCATGAATGATACAAACATGCGTAGACAGACTGACAGGATAGTTGATGCCATAAACAGAAAGTGAAGAAGGGAGTATGTTTGTAAATATGGCGGTAAATAAGAAAAAAATGTTATTGGCAATGATTGGAGGCGTTGTAGCCGGTGTTGCAGTTACTTTCATCACTGCAGTAGGATCCTTGTCTGAAAATCTTATATTACAAGAGATATCCTCTTTCGTGATGGATATGATGTTACCCTTCATTATCTGGCTGATACTGACACCAAGCACCAACAAAGGTTATGATCGGGCGTGCTTTACATGTGCTTACAGGCCAGGTCTGCGCAAGTTGATAAAACCGTTTGTTTGGGCATATTGGGGGAGTTGTATAAGTGCTTTGTGCATGGTAGTTCTCAAACATCTTCCAATAGGAAAACTGTATCTTGTTGGAAGATGTTTGATGTTAGTTTTGTTAGCCTTTTTGCTGATCCATGCTGTAATTTATGCTGTATACAAATTTAGCTATATTAGATTCACAAAAGGAAAGAAAGCAGTTCTGCTATATATTCTCTATAGTGGTATTGTGATCGCTGTCAATATTGGCTTTATCTGGTGGGCAGTTCAACCGGTGGTGAACGGAACAATGTTTCGTAATTGGGTTGAGAGAAATATCGACAAGAGTTATAACGTGCTCCTTGGTCTGGGCATGTTTCTGCTTGTTTTAAGTGTCATACTGCTGTTTATGAGCGGCATGAGGCAGTTGCAGAAAAAGAAAAAGGATGGTTGAAACGGCAGGAAGAAGATTCATGCATATTTCTTGCACGGGTCGCTGATGTGGGAGTGACCGGAATGCGCATAAAGGACGTTTTTATGCTGGTCAATGGACAGTGGTTTCCTTTCTGCTGTCCTACATCCACTATCGGGGAAATAGTAGAGCTTGTGACGGGTGATGGGAAGAAATGCTCTGTACGTGCCGGGAGATTTATAACATTTGAAGCAAAAGCTGAGGTCACGGAGCATGATTTTGAACTGGAGACTTCTCTTAATCTGATCAGTGACATAAGAAAACTTCCTGATCAGACAAATCTTGTGGAGCATGTAATGCCGGCTGCTTCTGATTTTGCAAACTTGTGGTACGAGGCTGAGAAGGCAGTGTGCAGGACGTGCAGATATGCAACTGTGTGTATGGACGGGAAGCTTCCGTGTATAACCTTCGCAACAAAGAACGGACGTTGGGATCGCACCGTACTATACAAAAGGTATCCTGAATACATGGAAGTGGTCAACGTAATGGAAACCGCTTCGGAAAAAGGTCTGGACCGTCTGGAAGGTGTTGGTGTTGTCAGATGGTACGGTAAGGATGCAGCCATGGCTGTAGGCTTTGAGGAGGCATGCGCTGTTATCGTCTGTGTGCCTGCCGTAAGTATTCTGTCAGCGGGCAGTATGCTCTGTTCTGTGAACGGAGAGGATATAAACAGTCCGAAAATACTTTTACACATACTGGATACGCACCGGACTGCAGGAGATACATTCGAGGTCACGGTACGGCTTCCAGAACAGGAACCGGTCACAAAAACCATAACGGTCCCTGAGTCTGATGAAGGATTTGCAGGGTATATGCTTGAGAGAGTGCCATATTCAGCTAACAGAGAATCCTCTGCCTGATGCATCTTGCCAGTCTCATTTGGAAATACATTAGGGAGGATTGCCACGAGGATGAAGAAAAGTATTGATATTGAATTAGTATTAATGGTAGCGATTAGTATTGCAATAGGATTAACCGCAGCGATTGGCTTTGGAGATGCCACAGGCTTGTATGCGGAGGATTTGGGAGACGAAGAAAGAATTTCGACTTTAGAGGAAAAGGTAGAAGCGTTGGAAGATCGGATTTCCAAATTGGAACAGTTGCTTTCAGATCAAGACGATAAGTTGATTTTGGAACCCGGCACCTATATCGGAGGCGACGATATTCCAGTAGGAGAGTATTCGTTTACCGTGTCGGGAACGGGACTAGGCTGTTTTTATCAGTATGATTCCTATGCAACCTACCTTGAAAATGACTATGTGCTTGCTTATCCGATGCTCGACGAAGAATCAAAAGAGGATTTGCTTAAGCAGGGTGTTAAGGCGGTTTCGTCCCTATACTCGACTGAATTAAATAGTGTGAAAGTTGAGGAAGGAAACTGCATACAGGTTGAAGGCATGACAGTGGAAGGAATCCAAAAGTAATATTACCGAGTCTGACTACAAAAGAAGGAGGTTTCCATGACGAAACTACCAATAAGAGTGTTTTTAGCGATCACGATTGGGGCAACAGGTGGAGTTGTCTTATACCTAGCTCAAAAGAAACTGGCGAAGAAAAAGAGCGATTCCTACGCGGAAGTCAAAGATTCGCAGGAAGAACAAGAAAAGACAACCAATCAGCAAAATTGGGAAGATAGTGTGTTTAACAATCCGAATGTTACCATTCTTGGAAAGCCAGGAAAGGACACAAGACTCCATTACATATTTGTGCCACCTTACAACTATGAGGACAATCAGGAGGACTCAGAGGAAAACAAGGACGTTCAGAAAGATACAGAAAAAACAGTCGAGGCAGCAAAAGAGCCTACGGCGTAACAAACAATCTTAACCTTAGAAAACCTGTTTTGGTCAGCTGTCCCGATTGTAAACTCGGAGCAGCTGACGAGTAGCAGATTTTTTGATAAGAACAATAAGAATACAAAGGAGGTTGTCACAGTGGCATACGCGATTGATCTGTTCTGCGGAGCTGGAGGATGCTCTGAGGGGTTGATTTAAGCAGGTTTCCAGATCCTGTTCAGCTCTGACATAAGCGAAATGGCGCAGAAGACCTATATGCATCGCCATGAGCAACTAGGATTGATTCAAGGCAAAAGCACCTGTTCGAAAGAGCGGATGTCAGAGATTTGAATGGAGAGTTGATTCGACAGAAGATTGGTCAGTTGGAAATCTTTCGCAATCAAACGATTCCTGAGATTGATTTGGTAATGGGCGGACCAAGCTGTCAAGGCTTTTCAAGAGCCGGAAAAAGGTTAGCTGATGATCCGAGGAATCTACTTTTTGGCGAATAAGTTCGACTCGTCAACGATATCAGGCCCAAATATATCGTTCTCGAAAACGTAGAGGGCTTCATGAACATGATGTTTGTTGGGTATCGGGGATTAGATTTGTACAATGCAAATGGAAACTTGGTGGAGAAAGGACCAGTCTATTCCGATGGTTCTGTTACTCCAGATATTCTACGTTTTGAGCTAGAGAGGATTGGCTACCATACGTTAGAACCGCGAGTTTTAAATGTTGCAGACTACGGAGTTCTACAGAAAAGAAAGAGTGTGATTTTTATCGGGTATAGAAGAGATGTTGTTGCGCCAACTTATCCAGAGCCGACCATAATACCTAACATTAGCAGATGCAATGGGAGATTTGATTACCGATAGCAGGTTGCGCTCTATCGTTAGCCCACATCCTTCCTGTTACCAAATACAAAGTAGGAATGGTAGGACACCCTCGTTTAATACCGGACAACCAATTTCCTGCGACAAAAACGAGCTTCGAAATCTTGAATTATCTAGTGCAGCAGATGTCGTTTGGAGCGATTTGAGTTGTTTAAGCAAGGGGAGACAAGCAGTATGCTGAGAAGCCGTATCAAACAGCAAGGAATTGATCTTACTGGAAAGAAGACTTTGATCGAATTGTGTAGTGATAGGCTAGGAGTACATCTTGCTGAGGTAATCAAACGATTCAAGGCGGGAAATGTGCCAGATGATTACATCAATCCGTGGGAGGCAAGAACGATCAGCGTTCGAGAAATGGCAAGATGTCAGTCCTTTGATGATTCCTTTGAGTTTTTAGGAAAGAGAACAACAGGGGGAATGCAAAGAAGAACGGAGGTACCACAGTATACTCAAGTGGGAAATGCAGTTCCACCGCTATTAGCAAAAGCGGTGGCCGATCAAATCATGCAAGCATTGTCGATGTAGGGATGTCAAATCCCAGTTGTTAGTAATGCCTCTGCCTGTGAGAGACATTATATATTTTTTTGAAGAAAGCGAGGAATAATTTATGTTGTTTGAAATGAGGAAAAATGCAAAGTATCTTTACGATTTACCGATTGCACGAGATGTCAAAACTCAAAACCCTATCATTGTGCAGGAAAAAAGCAGAAGAACACAATGTACCATACTAGGAAAAGCGGAAGCAAAGAAGAAGAAATTATTGTTGTCTGCGATTGAATCAGACCTGGATCAGAAGGTTTACAATGACGCGGCAAGAGAGAAGGCACTGCGCGATCTGGTCAAAAAGGGAAGAGCAGACATTAAGATTCCGAAGAATGCAGGAGCTGAGGGCGAAGCAGTTCCATTTAAAGATCAGTACATTGTGCCACGTCCCGGATGCGACAAAGAGTATCAGGAGATTCGTGATAAGTATAAATCTTGCTGCTTAGTTGTTGTCTCTCCAGACGAAGCTCTGTGTGACGAGGTTGCTCATCTGGCTCTCGAGAGAGGTATCCATCCAAAGTATATCGATTCCAATTTGAAGTATGATTCAAAGCGTTATACAGAGTTCAGTCAATATGTGGCCAACTTAAATCCATTTGTTTTTACAAAGAAGAACATGTCACCAGAGGATGTAGCTGCCTATATTTACGACATTTCGGAAACAATCACGACAACGCTCGATATGATTGGTTCGAAGCCAAAACGTAAGGCAGATGCAGATAAAAATGCGTTCTTTACCGTCACCGACAATACAGCAATTCGCATCATCATCTCCATCGCAGTTATATATGATCTTCAGATCAAGAAGTGTCAGCCTACATGGGCAGATGTAATCACTGCTTGGGATGATATGGATGTCCTGCACAAGATGATTGTGGAATTGGAAGCCCTTCTTGGCGAGGATAGTAAGTTGAGAAAAGAAGAGAAGGTTCCAACTTGGGAGGAAATCTTCCATTACGCAAAAGAGCACATTTTAAAAGACAACGGGGCTTGGCTGAAAAAATACACTTATCAGATCCGAAATGAGGTCAATATGCTTTTGGCAGAACCGCATTGGGGTTGTTTAACAGCAGGCAAGAAATGGATCAATCTGGCAGAATCCTTCCAGACGGGAGATGTAATTGTTGTTAATACTGGCTTGAAGTACGGAAAGGGGATTGCATCTGTAACCGGATACGTATTTCAGCAGATGGTCAAACGAACAATGCTTGATCGCAAGATTTCATATGCTACGTATCCTTTGCCAGTAATAGAATACATTGATCAGCTGCCTACCATTCTTTCTGCAGATTGGATGGAACCGATGCTGGCGCTTTCGCGAAAATACGGTTTTGTGATGACGTATACGGTTGATGCAACCAAGCAAATAGATGGGGGTATTCGAGAGCTGGCGATCAAGAGTGGGCTTTTGAGGGTAGGTACGGTTATCTGCTTAAATCGAAAAGCAGTTGAGGATTTGGGTACTGAACTGGCAGCTCTTTCCAGTTTCAGATCTTTGGAGGAAATGATGCCGGAAGGAGGTCTACTGCTATTGCTGACCAAAAAGATGCCACCATTTACTGATCTGCAGCTCGGAAGTCTTTTGGATACAGACGGAGAGTAAGTATATTTTCCCCAAAATCTAAAAAGCGGAAAAAAAGCGGTCAAAAACAGGTTCGCGAAGTTGCGTCAGCCTTTCGATTTTGGCATACTGAGATGAACAATCGAAGGATTGTCTTCTGATCCTAGAAAGATTAATAGGATCGCACCATAGCCAAAAAACATTTTGCGAATACCTGCTCAAACTGCTGCAAATTCGTCAAAGTGCAGTTCGCAAAAACATAGCATGCAATTCCGGTTTGCTGTTGTGTTTTTGCATAGATACTGTCCCTGGAGTGGGAAACAAAGGAGGATGTATATGTTATTTTCATATTTGAAAAAAAGAGCAGTACTTCGCAAACGAGTTTCAAAACTTACGCGCGACCTTGAAAAGCTTTCTGATAGTGCAGACTTGTCAACACGCTATGATGTTGGAATTGCAGCGGAGGAACTATGTCAACTATTTGAACAGATGTTTGGGCCATGCGGCAGAGGCATTTGCTTTGGACAAATCGAATCATCCGTTGGGGAAAATGGTCTTAGAGAGTTCAAATTAATGCAAGCATTAGCGTGTGTATTTCCGCAAAAAGAAACACTTCCTACTGATGTACGCTGGGAAACCTTATGCCCTCTACTATCTCTTGTGGACGATGGAAGTGCTCCTTTTTCCATTCGAACAATGTGCGAGCAAGCACAGATGGAACATTGGAGTAGAGATGAGGCGAAGTTTCGGGCGGCAGAAGAGCGTGAAGTAATTCGTTTTCGTAAGTTAAGGGAACGATATGAGCAAAAAGGGTATTAGAAAGAAGCATTTTTCGATTGTTTTTAGATGCAAATTAGTTGGTTCGATTTCAAAAGAAAGTGGTGATTTGATGGGGCAAGAGGTGTTAAAAGATAGAAACGGTAAACAGATCAAAAAAGGTGATTGGATACGATATGTATTCGGTGAGGGTGACGAAGTAGGAGGATTGAAAGTTGTTTCGCAAGGCGGAGAGCTGGGTATTATTCAAAGCGATTTTTTCTTTGAAGATGGTTGGAAACATACCTTTGTCAACCTCAAAGAAACAGATTTGCCACATTGCGAGGTGGTTAGACGTGGAAAGATCACGAAACAAGACGATTGAACGAATAGCGGTTTTGAAAAGAATACGGACAAACAGCTCCAACAGAAAACCCCAAGGTTCGTCAAGGAAAAAAGTTGCGAAAGGGATAATCTCATGAGAGACTTTGAAGTTTCAAAAGAAAGAAAAAAACAATACATAAGAAATTGGCTATATTCTCTGCCTGAATATCGGAAAAGGAATTGGTTAGTTAATTGTCTGTATGCTGCTTCGATAGCGTTGTTTGTATTCTATGCGAGCGTTCCAGCGTTTGTATTTCTTTTGGGAGAATGCAATGTGGCAGCGATAGGAGCAGGCTTCGAAGTTGGTTTTGTTGTTGCAGTGATTCCTTTTGCATTTGCACGGGCAATTTCGGTCAAAGCAAAAAGAAACTGCGGATCTCCTTATACAAAAAGAGAAGAGGAAAGCTTGAAAGTGTACGAAGATGGGGTTGAGTTTTCTTTTCACAATACTGATAGTCGATATGTAAGAAGCAGGGATGTTATCGAATCCCAGTAGAAAACATCAATGCTGTGCGATTCGATGAAGAGTACCACATCGTAACCATCATCGGAGAAGGAGAGTTTTTATCTTATGATGATTTTCCAAGCAAGCGATTGAACCATCAAAATAGCCAGAGACGATTCTACAGCAATTCGCCATATTCTATTTTAATGGCATTTGACAAGGAAAAAGAGGCAGTGATACTTCTAAAAAATCTGGCAAAGAATCAAGAAAACTAGAACACAGCATTTTGAATATTCAACGTCCAAAATATCAAAATTAGTAAGAAAAAGTCAAAAAGAGTCAAAAGAAGGGAGGAGTTAAGAGAACACGGTACCTCTGCCAAAAGCACATAAAAGATACAGTGTAGGCGGCTGAACGATCAGCATGCAGCAGACAGCAGACAGCAGACAGCAGGAAAGGTACGTTTTTCTTAGCAGTTTTAAAAATGAGTGCTGTCAAAAAGTACATTAAGATTGTTGTTGCGACACACAAAAAATATAGAATGCCTGAAGATGGCTGCTATTTGCCACTTCAAGTAGGAAAAGCAGGAAAAGAAGCTTTAGGCTATCAGGGGGATGATACTGGGGACAATATCTCAGAAAAGAATCCTTACTACTGCGAATTAACAGGTTTGTACTGGGCATGGAAAAATCTGGATGCAGAATATATCGGTCTGGTTCATTATCGCAGATACTTTGCAAGTAAGAAGCGTAAGCTTATGTTTTGGAAGAAAGATCGGTTTGAGCAGGTTTTGACAGGAGAGGAGTTTGTCAAGTTGTTGCAGGATACCGATATTCTTCTGCCTTCAAAGAGACATTACTATTATATTGAGAGTTTATATTCTCACTATGCGCATACACACTATGAGGAGCATTTAACGATTGCAAGGGATATCGTAGGCGAGCTGACACCTGAGTATCTGGACGCATATGATCGCGTGATGAAGCGCACATCAGGTCACATGTTTAACATGTTTGTGATGTCAAAGGCAAAGTGCGATGAGTATTGCAGTTGGCTGTTTCCAATTTTGGAAGAGTTAGAGAAGCGTGTGGACTATAAGCAGTACGACCAGTTTCAGCAGCGTATGTTTGGACGCGTCAGCGAGCTGCTATTAAACGTATGGATTGAGCAGACGGGGTATCCGTATAAGACTGTTCCGATAGTCAGCATTGAAAAAAATCATTTGCTGAAGAGAATTCCAGCGTTTTTAAAAGCAAAGTTTTTCCACAAAAAGTATAACTGTAGTTTTTAAAAAAGCAAAAAAATTCTGAGAGAATACGCTACAAATATCAGAAACGACAACAAAAGAAAGGAATACGCAGGGCGATTGCAAATTGATTGTTGGTCGCCTTGCGTCAGGTATTCGAATGCGCTATAGTATTGTTATGCCGATCTACAACGTAGAAAACTTTCTGAGAGATTCGGTATCAGATATCTTATGCCAGTTTGTCTCTGACTTCGAACTAATTCTAGTTGACGATTGTTCAACTGATTCGTCAGGTAAGATTTGCGACGAACTTGAATCAAATGACAAAAGAATCCGTGTGTTGCATCTTCCAGAAAATGGAGGACTCAGTAATGCAAGAAATCAGGGATTGGATGTTGCAAATGGTGAGTATATCATGTTTCTTGATCCAGATGATCGCTATGATATATCCTTACTCACTGATATCGAAGAAAGCTTGAGAAAGAATCCTGCAACGGTTGTTGTGTTTGGTCTTACTGAGGTCTATTTTGATAAGACAGGTGAGATCCAATATACCAAAGAGATCATGCCAAAGGCAGGATGTTTTCGAACAGCCAAGGAAGTCAGAGAGCAGGTATTGCCACTGGAAAACAAAACTTTGTTTGGATACGCTTGGAATAAAGTTTATAAACTTTCGTACTTACGAGAGCAAAAGTTACAATTTCAGACGATTACCATGATTGAGGATGTCCTATTCAACATCGAAGTATTCCAAGATTTGGACTCTTTAAATCTGATTGAAACACCATATTATTACTATGCGATTCGTCAGAAGGGTAGTTTGACAACGAAATATCTGCCAAATTACTTCGAACTGCACGAAAAGCGCATTGAAAGTTTGTGCCGCTTACTTAGAAGCTGGGGCATGGAATCGCCTGAAAATTTACAAGAATTGGGTGGAATATACTGCAGGTATTTCTTGTCAGCTTTGCAAAGAAATTGCAGCAAGAAAGCAAACATGAGTCATTCGGATCGAAGAAAATGGGTTCAGAAGCAGTTTAAAAGCGAAACATATCGCCACATGAAGCCATTTTTGCATCCAAAGAATCGCATGCTTAAAGTCATTGCATGGGGGATTCGAACAGAAAATACAAGTTTGTGTTTGCTTATGGGCAGAGGTGTTTACTTCGTCAAAGAAAAATGCCCTGACATCTTTTCGAGATTAAAGCAAAACAGATAGGATTCAATCAAACAAATAGAGAAAGGGTAAGCAATTCCTGTTCAAATTTGAAACGTTCAAAAATAAAAACTGTTTTTGAACAAAACTTTTGGACAGGAATTATACAAAGGCAATGATTTCTATATTGGTAGGATACGTTATAGACGGTAAAAGTAATGGAATAGACAAATATTTAGTCCATATGCTGGAACTGTTAAAGGAAAATGGTGAGGAGTTTAAGATTCAGTTTCTGACGAATCATACAACTCAAGAACTAGAAAAGATTTACGGTGCATATAAGGCAGATGTTATTGAGGAGCCGTCCTTAAAGCACCCGATTAAGCAGTGCCAGTTTTTAAAGGAACTGATAAAAAATCAAAGGTATGATATTGCATACTTCAATATTTCTGAGGCATTCAACGCAATGGGAATATTGGCAGCTCATAAGGCAGGTGTGAAAAAAATAATTGTTCATGCACATAGTTCTAAAGTAGACAGTGCAAAGCAAATGACTCGTTTCTTTCGCATGGCACTCCATGAGGTGTTTCGTCCGGTCATTGGCAGGGCAGCAACGGATTATTGTGCATGCTCAGAGTATGCCGGATACTGGATGTTTTCAGAGCGAATACGAAAGGGCAGTCACTATCAGATCGTCCACAATGCAATTCATGTGCCCGACTATGCGTACAATCCATATGTACGCGAGCAGGTAAGAGAAGAATTGGGGCTACATGGAAAATTGGTGATTGGCCATATCGGAAAATATTGCTATGCAAAGAACAATTTCTTTTTGCTTGACATCATGGAGGAGCTTTTAAAAACAAAGAAAAACGCAGTACTACTTGCAGTAGGAGAAGGTGAGGACTGGGAATCTGTTAAGGAGCAAGCACAGCAAAGAGGGCTTTCAGATTCAATTATGTTTTTGGGTATTCGAGAGGATGTACCGAGGCTACTGCAGGCGATGGATTTCTTTGTACTTCCATCGCGATTTGAAGGACAGCCAATTGTTGCAATTGAAGCTCAGGCAGCAGGACTTTACACAATTGTAAGTGATACCATCACTCCAGAAGTGGTAATTACGACAAATTGTAGTCAGCTGAGTATTACAATGGGGGCTGCGCCTTGGGTGGATACGATACTAGCGTTTTCTGATTACCTGAGAGGAACGCAGTCGCAGAAAGCGATTGAGAAAACATATGGTGAAACGGCTCAGAAGGCTCAATTACAAAAGCTTTTCGGGTTGAGTCAGAAGGAAGGCTGAGATAGCAGGTCAGGGGAAAAAGAAGACAGATTACATACCAGATGCCTTAGAAAACAGAAGAAAAGCACCGTGCCAAAAGTCACAATAAGATTGCTTAGAAGGCTTGTTTACAAAGGCTTTGGGGCTGAATGAATTAGAAGGAAAAAAGAAAGGAGAATTTTGGATGGGATTCGGTGATCGTTTGAAGATGGTCAGAAAGGAATTGGGATTAACACAGCAGGAGATGGCAGACCGTATGCGGATCAAGAGATCTTGTTTGGCAAACTATGAGACAGACCGCAATTTTCCAATCGATGCGGTGATTGGCCTAATCTGTCAAGAATTTGGTACCAACGAAGAATGGTTACGCACTGGAGACGGCGGTAAGAAAAATATGTTCGTCAAACACAATACAACTGGCCGATATCTTGCCAATTTGGAAAAATTGCGAAATGCCGATAGCGAAGTCGTTCGAAGAATGGTTAATGCGGTTGCCGAAAGTAGCCCTGCAGAGTTGGAAAGAATCGACTCATTCATGAGAAGATTCGTTGGCGTGTGAGATTGGCAGAGGAGATATCGGCCAGATTTGCAAGAAAAGATAAGGAGGTATCTAGTTGTTTTGGTATACAGGAAATTTTCAAATTGACGACGACAAAAAAGAATTGTTTACGAAGCAGGTATGCACGGTTCTCAATAAGGGTGGTATGATGGATTTGAATACAACAAATGTGTTTGAGCGCGAAATCACGCTTTTGAATCCGGTTCGGTGGTCAAGAGACTCGGAGAAAATTCGTTTTTGCTACAACTACTTTGACGATCAATACTTGGATGTACAGGATTGGGGGAATGCGGGTTTTGACATGCAGACATTGCAGATTGTTCCGCCAAAAAGAATCGGTATTGAAGAATCTAATCTGGTTCTTCAAGCAGTATATATGCTGTATGAGGTGTCAGATATTGATACTTCTTACGGCTTTG
>ERZ779890.3675-NODE-3675-length-13449-cov-2.405181_pt1 | contig 13449 bp, 30 predicted proteins | sample MGYA00511553_ERZ779890 | MGnify/ENA primary metagenome ERZ779890 (study PRJEB29588, sample SAMEA2152064) | human gut metagenome | biome: human gut; feature: human-associated habitat; material: faeces | place: Denmark | collected 2008/2010 ...
CCCTGTCTTGCCACGATATCGATCTCTCCCATGCGGCATCTGTAATTATATTCTAAAATCTCATACCCCTGCTGTTCCAAATATGCACCTGCCAGTTTTTCATAGGCAGTTCCCACACTTCTCTTATTGATAAAACCCTCTTTTCTACAGCAGCATCCTTCTTTTGTGCCTGCTGTCCCTCATTCTATTCACTTCCTGCAGCACACTATTTGATTATGCCATTCATCTGCTGCAATTTCACTTCATTTATGATAACATATCTGCCTGCTGCAATTTTGCCTTCATCTTATCCATATCATCCACAAACACAAGGATCTCAGCGACTACTTCATAAAGTTCCGGTGGAATCGCATCCCCGATCTCTAATTTCGACAGCGTCTCCGCCAGCTTATTATCTTTATAGAAAGGGACATCATTTTCTTTTGCCTTTTCAATGATACGCTCTGCGACCTCGCCTTTTCCCGCTGCTAAAATCTTTGGTGCTTCATTTGATAACTTCAATCCTACTGGTGGAGCTTCCATGTTGAACTTCTTGCCTACTATCTTCCGTCCTATCGGTGAAGTAGTAGCCAACCAGAACAGCTTTGGTTATGCTCTTATGCCTGAAAGTACACACAGCTTTAAGGGTGAAGTACCTGACAGTCAGAAGTACTGGGGTACTAATCCTATGTGGTGTCGTGCTGTGGCAGAGACACTGAACTCTTGGACATTTGGGTCTAAGGTTGAAAAGGGTTGGATTGATGTGTCTCCTGAAACCATCCAGCATCTTACTGAATCGTACATGGGTGGCCTTGGTAGAGTAGTTACACAGGTTCTCGGCATGTTGACTTCTCCTGTTACTGGTGCTCCTATTGAGTTGAAGAACGTACCTATTGCTAACTCTTTCTTCGGTAAGGTTGGTTATGGTGATACACTTAATGAGTACAGCAAGATTCGGAATAAGATGCAGACTGGCTTGAATGAACTTGAGCTTGCACAGAAAGATACAACTCTTTCTCCTGATGAACGTACTGAGATTAGAAACAAGAACAGAACTATTCAGCAGCTCAAGGGTAGATATGATTCTATCAATGCTCGCTTGAATAGCGTTCGCAAGCTTGAGAAGTTGAATGAAAAGAACAACAAGTCTACGGGTACTAAGTTCTACGAAGAAAAGGAAAAGCTGCAGAAGCGCAAAGAATTTTTGATGAAGGAACTTACTCGTGTGGCTAAGCAGTCAGGTCTTGACTATAGAGATTAACTATGCTAGACATAATCGCTAAGCCTGTTGAAGCACTTGTTTCCGGTGTTGTGGGATGGTTCACGAGTAGGCAAAAACTCAAAGAGGTAGAGTTGCAGAGTAAGATCGAAGTAGCTAAAGCGAGAGCTGCTGCTAAGATTGATCTCTACAAGTCTGGGGTGGTGGGAGATATTGCGTGGGAGAAAGACTCCCTCGACAACTCTGGATGGAAGGATGAGTTCTGGACAGTAGTTATCTCTATGCCACTTATTCTTGCTTGGTGTCCGTGGACAGCAGACTGGGTAACACATGGGTTTGAAACCTTTGCTACTATGCCTGACTGGTATCAGATAGCATTTGGTATCTGTGTGTCATCTGCCTTTGGTTTCAAGAAGTTTGCTGAGATCATGTCCCTCAAGAACGGTGTCAATGTTTCACGTGTGCATGAAATAAAACAGCTGCTTGCTGATATGCCTGAAGATAAAAATTAGGCAAAAGAAAAACCCCCTAAGAGCCCGAAGGCCCAAAGGGGGTTTCTTTGTATCTACAGTTCGATAGTGCATTCTGTTTTAACTTGTGTTTCTGTACAACCATGAATAGTCGAATGCTCTACTAGGTCAGGGTTGCTGACTTCTTTCTGTTGACTAGGATGTGTTGCTAGAGTCATACCTAGAATAGCTTTAGCTTCTCCAAGTTCTGCTTCAAGCTGACGTTTCTTAACATCCACTTCTTGCTGAATCTTAACACCGTACATTTTAACAGCGTCGTTGTCAGAAGCTAATAGCTGCGTGGCTATAGGTGCCCACGTATGGACGTATTCTGCGAGAGCAGTAAGTTTCGACATCGTAACTCCTCTAATAGAAAACCCCCTGCAGTTCTTGATCTTTCCTGCAAGGGGTTTCTGCGTGTGTATGCAACCAGTGGGTCACTCCCAGAGTACAGCCAGTCCACGCAACTGTCGCTCTTGATTATAAGATAATCATTAACGAAAAGTTGTCAAGACCTAGCGTCCCTTTTTCTTCTTTTTCTTACCACCACAGGCCATACGTACCTCCCTTAGAGGAATGCGATGCGGGCAGGTTCCATACTCTCAAGATCGAGTACGAGGAGCTTGCCATCCCGCACGTCTTTCAGCAGGGAAAGCTCCCCTACCCGAGACATGGCTTTATTCAAGCAAACTTGATAGCGTTCAACATTATGAACCGCTCTATCAAGCTCACTTTTATATACGTCAACATTATGTTGAGCTTTCTTAATACGTTCTTCGATTGAAGGAACACCAAACATGTTTAGTCCTTATAAGAAAGGGGAACCGTAGCTCCCCCAAACTATCAAGCTATGCTTTAACTACTAGGCAGCAGGCGTGGTAGTAGAAGTCTTAGACAGTGCTTCAATGATAGCACGGGTCTGAGCATTCTGAGACAGCTGCATCGTAAGCGCAGCGTTCTCACGTTCCAGCCCACTGATCTTTTCCTGAGTCATGTAACCAATGATCGCCGCCTGATTAGCCTGAATGGCAGCAAGCGTTTCACAATGGTTGGCGGCCATGCGGGTCTTGATGTCACAGAACTTAGCGAGAGTAAGGAGATCCGCAAGAGAGCCTTGTTCCATCGTGTTCAACCTTCTAGTTAGTTAAGCGTTAGGACAGAGACAGGTGTTCAAGGAGATAAAGTCCACCTGTCTCTGACGTAGCTAACAACTACATTTAAGGTAACACGATGTGTCTTATAAGAGTATAAGACTTATTAGAAGTTTGTCAAGGGTTACTTACCCATTTGCTGGCAGGCCATCTTCAACAGCTTGGAGAACTGATCCCAGTCTTCCTGCTTGATATCCTTCGGAACTTCAAAGTCAATATTGTAGTCCTTGCCATTACAGGTAGCCTTGATTTCAAACTTAGTCATGTTCTATATCCTCGTTAGTTGCAGGTTTAAAGTTTTTACATGTGGAGCAGTAGTCATTATGGTAACGCCAATCCTCGCAGCTATCCCAGTAAGGATAGTCTTTACACCAGTGGCATGTCTCAGGCGTCTGTTCCACTTTCTTCCGTGTGTGGAAGAACGTATACAAGATCTCTAGCAAGCGCATCTACTTCCTCCTTGTAGAGCTGATAGATATCTTCAAACACAGGCGGAAAGAGTTTGTGCATATCACTCAGCAGCTGTAGCATAATGTACCGCATGTCTGGATGAGCATCCTTTGCACATCTAAGTTTGAAGATAGTCCTCCACTCTCGAAGGTTAGCTGTTACTACAATGTCAGTGGCAAGGGCATTAGGAAGAACAGACCTAGCCTCCTGTGGACTACGTCCGCAGTGGTTTATAAGCTCTTTATACGCAATACCTGTGTCTTGACATATGTCGAACCACTTGATGATAGCGTACTTCTTGATATTCTGACTAGGGTTAGCCAAGTAATAGCTGTAATTCTCAAGAGCTTTGTCTGCTTCTTCGTTAGTAAACCAAGAAGGTCTTACGAACTCAATGTCCTTATCCTTGTAGTTGCAATATCGAGTACTTTCTTGAGCGAAACTCGCAAGGCGGTGACGCACCAGTTCATGAGAGACACCACGGTCAACCCGAAAGTGTGCAGTAGCGTACCCGTGTTCGAGCATAGCTTCGTGCCCTCGACGTACAAGTCGCTCGATGAAAGCCACGTGAGAAGTTTCATTGATTTTATCCTCCGATTTATAACAGGTACGTCCAGCGTCTTCAATCGTTTGCATGATGAAGTGTGGAGCAGATTGCAAAGACACTATGACAGAAGGATCAATTACTTTCATGAGCAGCCTTCAGATAGATGCTAGGGTCTTGAAAACCATACCTCATAAAGCCTGCTGCATTCTTATGACCACGGATACCAGCAACGGTAGTAAGGTCATTGTCACCTTCAGAGCGCATACTGAAGTGCCATTCCTTTCCGTTCCAATAGTACCAGCCAAAGCCAAAGTAACTGTCGTCAAGTTTCTGCATAGGGAAGTCATAGCTATCAGAAAGCTTTGAGTTCACCATAAGGAACTTCTTGCCTTCAATTACCATGTCGTGCACATTACGTTCTCGTTCCTCTGCAAGGCCAAGACGATACATGTGTGCAACATTACCCATGTTGATAAGCTGCAAGACTACATCCCACTTCATACGCTTAGCACGTTCTTCGTCAGGTGCATCTGCAGGAAGAGTGTCAATAGTTTCAAAGCACGCTTTCCAAAACTCATAACCATCTTCCGTAGCAGGGTCGGTGATGATAAGCTTCATTCCTGTGATGAAAGGAACAATGCGTTCGTCTGCTTGCTGATCCCACACATCATACCTACCAGTCATCCACACAGCAGGAGGCATCTTGGCTTCACCCATAAAGGTTCCCCAAGTAATCTCACAGCCAGACTGATAGATACTGTGGTACACACGGATGTAAGGCTTAGTGTCTGTACCTGTCGTATCGTAATCCTTAGCCCACACAGAAGACTTGTGGTGGTCAACAACTACGATAGGAAAACCTTTGTCATGAAGAGCCTTGAGGTCTTCTTCAGTAGGACAGAAGTCAAGGAACACAAGCCGAGCACCAGCTTCGAGATCACCGAACATCTTGTCAGAGTCATACCCATAGTTAATGGAGCGAAGGTCAAGCTCTTCGTTCTGGTCACAGGAGTACTTGAACACAGCAGCAGCACAATGCCCGTCAGCATCTTCGTGGTAAAAGACATACGTACTAGGCATTGAGTTCTACTCCTTGTGCAAAAGGTGCAACAGCATCAGCTTCCACAGCAGCTTGAGCTGCCTGCTGGTCAAGCCTAAAGATCTGCTTAACATCAATCATCTTAAGACCAGCTTCATCACACCAACGGATAGGGCACTTAAGCTCATGCGCAATAATGCGAGCACGTTCACAGTCAGGCTGAAAGTCAACATAGACTACAGCGTCATCCTTTGTGATGACAGAACCTTTCTCACTGTAGTCTGCATTGTCTTTCACCTGCAGGTACTCAACGTCCTGCAAGCCAAACTTACCAGCTGCTGCATAGTTCTTAAGCAGACCAAGAATAGATTCTTCTTGGAAGACGAAGTATATCTTACCCATTCTGCACCTCTTCCTGAACTTCAGGCTGTCCTTCCTGTTCCTTCCTTACTTCCGCAAGAGCTTCCTCAAAGCCAAGACGCTTGCACCACACAAGAGAAGCATAGTGTGCAATCTTGAGCAGGTCACGCGTAGCTTCAAGCTCACCACGAGAGTTAGAATCCATACGGTTCACATACTTCTGAATCTGTTTGACACAATCATCAGCAGACCAAGAGGCAACATTGTCATCAGGGAAGTCACCGTACTGAGGAACAGTGTACTCTTCAACGTGTCTGCCTACTTCATCAGCAAAGCAGTCCCAAAGAAGAAGACGATTAGAACGAGGACTGTATTCGTCACTGGCTTCATTCTCCTTAGCTACATCTTTCACCCAGTTCTCAACAGCCAACTGAGCACGTACTTCTTCCAACACAGCTTCTTTATTAACCGACATACATTTCTTCCTTTCTTTTCTTTTGTTCATGAGGTTCAATCTTCCAACAGACAACATGTCCAACATCCTGTCCTTCACGCTCAGTCAAACGCTTGACCACTTCTGGAATACGCTTGTTTGCTTCTTCCTTAGCTTCAACTTCGTTTGTTGCGTTGATAAACATCTGAGTTGTGACATACTTTCCGTTGGCTCCTTTACCACGGTAACGAGCACGGAACTTCATGTCAGCTCCTAGTACAACCAAATAGTCGGACTCGGCTTCTTGGGATCGCTATCCACATGGATGAAAGACTTAGCGATACCAACACGAGTAAAGCCTGCTGTAATAAGAGCCTGAACAATCTTGAACTTCTGTTCACCAGTAGCCGCACTGATATCAGCAGCGTACCCAGTTGTATGGGATGAACCAGCTACACCACCAACAGCTTTGTTGTGTGCAGGACAACGGTATCCAGAAGTAATGACGAAAGGAATACCGGCGATTTCGCGTGCAAGGGTAAGCTTATCCACAAACTCTTGATTCATTTCGTTTGTGTTACACCCACACTTACACTGAAATTCTTTTGCCTTGAAATACTTTGTGTCTTTCATTTTTTCTTTACCTTAAAGTTAAGAGGCTCTACAACACGACGGCACACTGTCGACGCAATGTAGCAAGCTTTCTCAAACACCTTGCAGAACTGGCAGGGTTTAACTCCTGCTTTCTTCAAGGATGCTGGAGGTGTTGTTTCCTCTCTGTTTGTGCACTGACGACACATCCTTGGCAACGTACCCCAGTAAGGATCGTCCTTCCTACGAGAAGGAATTGGAACCTCATCAGAATGTTTAAGTGCCTTGTTAATCATATCGAAGAAGCTCACTCATAATCCCTTATGGCTGTGACTACGGGGTTTCCGATGGGGGTTCCATCCTTAGAGAAGTCAGAGCAACGTACTGTTGCCTTCTTACCTATCCAAGTATTGAAGTCTAAACAACCCCTCCGATATGCTTCTTGTCGTTGTGCTTTTGTCCAGCATGGAACAGAAGAGAAAGGTTTACCTTTGTTAAAGAACTCAAAGATAATACATTTATCTACGTCTGCTGAGAACCCTGTGACTTTGTATTCAGTGTCTCTAAAGTTCTTATACTTCAGAAGATCATAAGACCTAACACCTTGCCGATACTTAGCACTGTACTTACGCAGCATCAGTCCTTCATATCCTTCTGCAAGATAGTCTTCTTGTTTCTTCTTTATATTAACTATTCCTTTGACATAGTCAATAGGGCAAGCCATAACTTTTTTAAGATCTTTATCTGCAAGCAAAGCACGGTAACGTGCAATGCGCTCAAACTGAAGTTCTTCACTGATGGTGTCGTACACCCAGTACTGCAACTTGTTTGTGGCAGGACTGTATGCTTTGACAGCAGACACTATGTCTTGCAGTGGCATACCATGACAGTAGATCTCACCGTCCCATGCACACCCATCAGGCATAACTTCAAACAACTCTTTGCAGAGTTTGTTATGATGATACAAGACATCGTATGACTTACCTGTTCTTGACAGGAAGGTTAACTTGTCACCATGTCTTTGGCACGTACAGCGTACACCGTTGAGCTTGGGCTGACAGATATAGATCGTACTGTCGTTGACTTTGTTTTGATGATCTATATAAGACTGAGCTAGCATAGGACGAATAGGGAGAGCAGACAGCTCAGCCTTGCTCTCCCTGTATCCCTTATCAAGCTGCTTCTTGAACCTAGACTTAGTTTCATTTACAGCTTGTTGTAGCGCAGTCGTAGCATTCTTCTTACCAGCATTCTTACCACAGTCATAGGAACGAGTAGTCTCCTTAAGAGTACCACCCTCATAACCAGACTGAATAAGTATGCTAGCAGTACCATCTTCATTCTCATACACATGAGCTTGCCACGTCATTGTCTTGCCGTTAGCTGTCAGTGCATAAAGAAGAGCGGTACTATATGCTTTTACGCTGCCTTCTTGCATTTGTCTTCCTTTGTGCTGGTAAGAGTAATAACTTCAGAAGGTGAAGTTTCATCCTTCACATATCTATCATTAACCACTCCTGTGGAATTGTCAACAATATCTTCTGCTACTTTCTTACTCAACTTACCAAACACTCTGACAGACTTCTTTGTCTTACCACAACGAGAGCACTTGAACTGTTCGACTTCAATGCGGATGATATCATACGCAGTGCCAGTCCACATCTCAATGCGTTCCCAGTTGTGATCTTTGAGCCAACACATGACTCCCATAGATTACCTCAGCTTATGCTGCGTGACGGTAATGTTCGTGCTCCTTATATCCTTCCATCTTACGGACTTTCATGTCAGCAATCAGGCGGATAGCAGAAGCAGCAACCTGACAGGCTTCTTCACAAATCGCAGTAGTGTCACGCCATCTCTCCGGTTTGTAAAGCTCATGTTTCAACTCGGCCATTTCTTCTTTGAGAATCCAAGCAGAATGCTCGATAGAAGGATGCGTCTCAGGGTGGCGTTTATGCGCGTCCTTGATGGCTTCCTTTACTTCTTCGAGTGTTTCCATGTTTGCCTGTTCTACAAGTCTTTCGTTCGACATTAGTACTAGTACTCTCAGCTAAGGTATCAAGTGAACAGACTTTATAGCCGTGCTTCTCTGCCCACTCTTTGTACGTAGTTCTTCTGGACGAAGACTTAGTAACGACTTTGTTTTCATCCATAAAAAGAAACTGTATATTCAAGTCTGGATACTGACTGCGTACTTGTGCCATCTTCGATCGAGCGGAGGGGTCGAAGAAGCCTTTGCTTTCAAGTATTATCTGCGTACCGTCAGCAAGAGTTAGTCTAAAATCAGGTGTGTACTTACGTACAGCAGGTTGCCATGGTATACTGAATGGTTCATATTCCCATGCTATACCAAGTGAGTCAAACTGCTTTGCTAAGTCAGCTTCAAACTTAGACTTAAAAAGTACGTTCTTATACTTTGTTCGCTTTACACCGCGCACTGCGTTCCTCCCTATGCAGGGCAAGATGGTCAGCATTAGTCATAAGTTGAAGGTTGTACCACCTGTTGTCTGCTTTGTTTTTGTTTTTATGATGAACTATATAACCTTTAGGCAAACTATTTAAACCTTCGTGTTTACAACATACTAGTATATGGGCTTGAACTCTACAGTTACTTATGGTACCTTTCCACCAAGAAGGTGGTGATACCCATACATAACCGTTCTGGTCTATTGTTGGTCCTTGCACACGAATAGGATTGTTATAAACACCTCGTCTTCTATAAGACTCTTTTGCTCTGGCTTGCCGTTCTTCCGTGGTTAAATAGAGTCTAGCTATACGTTTGATGTTAGATTCTGAGTACTCAAACATAACTGCTATCTCTTCACAAGTAAGCGTGTTAAGTTTAAGAATACGCACTATCTCATCAACCGGATAAGCTAGACCTTTTACATACTGACGCTTCCTCACATATGCACACTACCTCTGTTAAGGCAACCAGATAACCTTAGCCAGCTGAGCAGTATCCACAAGAGGAGATTCATAACCACAACCAAAACATTTAACAAAGAACATCCCGCTTATCGTTTTGTATATGTCAAGATGTTTACTGGAACATACTTGGCATGTACTCCCGTTTTCCAGCGGGCACAGTTTCATAACTGGTTCGTCCAAAGTTTACCTCCAATGCATTATACATTGTACTCACGTACATACAAAGACTCCTCATCTATTGCACGACACAACCTTATAATATCAAAACCTTTAGTTAGACCTAAAGACAAACTCATTATTGCATAACATACTCCGGTTGAGTGTCAATCAGCGGTGAAGACATATACCCCTTGCTGAAGTCAAACTCACCATTAACCAAAGCCTGATACAGCACAGATGCAAGCGTAGATATCTGCGTGTGGTTGAGCTTGAGGTCAGAGTGAACATCTGCAAATTCAATCAGTTCATGAATCATATTGCTGCCAAAAATGGCGGGCTTTTCAGGATTGTGGTATGCACTGATGGTAGTCGTCTGAGGATCATATTGTGCAAGCACAACATCAGTCTGCTGACCGCCCTCCACTACCTCGATAGGGTCACTGAAAACTTTTACGCTTACGTCGTGACCGAACACGCTGAGCGAGCTAGGATAATCCATATTAGATACCTGCCTTTGCAATGTCTTGTATGTTTTGTTCAAGCAACTGGATAGTACGTTTGATATCTTCTTCCGTACTTGTCTTTACACGGACACCTATATCCAGAAGAAAGACAGGAAGATTGAACACAACAAGTGTACCCCAGTACACATTAGCCACACACCGCCAGATAGTCCCAATGAATTTCTTAATCATTTGTGTACTCACAAGCTTGAAGTTCAAAGGTAATGCCAAGAGTTTCCTCAATGGCTTTCCTAATGTTGTCTTTAAAGTGTACTCTTTCTTTGAACACACCAACAACCTTAGTGTCGTTGCATTCTGTATCGGGATTATACACATGGCTAAGAAGGACATATACTTGCATACTCATTCCTTGTAATAGGTGAGGCAACCTTAGCTACCTCACCTGTAAAAAGTTAAGCACTATGCATTTGCCTTCGCTGCTAGGATATCTTTAAGAGGAGCTACGTATTCAAACCGTTCCTTCTGTTGCACATCAGGATACTTCTCCTTATCTACATCAGACAAGAACACATCAATAGGTCTAACGAACAACTTGCGATCTCCATCAAGGGAACGATAAACAACAAACTCGCTGTCAAGTTCAGTATGTTTAGCAGTCCCAAGTACGAGATACTGGTTACCTTTGAAATGCTTGACAACAGTCATTGGTTCAAGCTTGTTCATCACTAGTCCTCTATGGTTGAGATATCCTTCATAACCTTGAAGCAACGAACAAAGTCGTCTTCCTTCAAAGTAACCTTGATACCAGACCGAAGCTGCACATCGACAATACCCTTGTCTCTATATGTAACAATAGCAGGTATCTTCAACTCATATCTAATCACTACACAATCACCTCCTTAAAAATCTCCCGAGTTGAGTCAAGTTGTGCATGAGATGTTTAATCCTCCACTACAATGTATGTTCCTTCGAACTCTTTGTTCGTAGCAATGTCCCAGTCGTCCTTGACCATAGGATCGAAGATGAACCATTCGCCAACGCCAATTGTCATGGCGTCTATAATGTAGCCATCTTCACCTCTCTGCACGATATCAATCAAGGGGTCAACGTCTTGCTTATGAACAAGAAGTTCAAAGCCTAGGTCAGCCCAGACCTTGGACAGTTCAGAGAACTGCTCATCAGAGTATTGTATAGCATACTTGATCTCAGGGTCATCTGCCCATACAGGACTATCTTGTACCTTGATCATCTTTGTCCTCCTTGCTAGCACAACACTGTTGGAATTGTTCAGGAGTCAGTATGTCAATCCTTCTCAAGTTCTTGTTGTAGACAAGGTATTCACCTACTTCTGCTACTGAACAGCCCTCATCACCGGTGAGTTCAATGCTGTACTTTTCATTCCTAAAGTTGGTAAGAAGGTGCACATAAGATACACCAACGGCTCTCCATGCAAAGCCACGTATCTTATAAAACTCCTCGTCGGTTAAGGCCGGTACATCAGGAAGCTGTATAAACTCGCAGTCATATGTACATGTGCAGGGAACTACATCCATCACTCACTTCCTTTATTTTGTGATTCCTTCCAGCTTTTGTACTGGTTACACCACTGTTTCACAGGACAGTACTTCTCACATCTAGTTCTCTCGCCAGGACGAAACTCAACCTTGTACTCAGAGCCAAGTCTCTTGTGGCGAATGTACTCATCTGCTTCTTCACGAGTGTCACAAAGTTTTGTGGCCTTCGCTGCGCCTACCTTGTAAACGGCATACTTAGCGGGCTTCTCCCAGCATTCGTCCGGAGTGCATACTGGCAGCATGTCATCGCTACAGGATTCGGCCTCCACGTGTAGACGAAGGCGTTCCTTGTAGTAGGACTCACGCTCTTCAAGAGGCAGCACGCGGAACCTGAATTCGTTGAAAGGTAAGTCGGGATACTTGTCATCTTTGTACCGTCCAGATTGAGGTCTCCAATCCATATAGATGGCGTTGATGGCAACATCCTTTACAGGATACCCCTCCTTCTCAAGGAAGTACGCATTGATGTTGAGCTGGTCAATCCATTCTTTCTTACCAGTGCTTCCGTGCATATACGCGGAGCAAGTTTTCCAGTCGGAAAGAGTTTGTGTCTCTTTATCATACAAGTCAAACTTTGCGACGACCCGTCTGTATGTTGACTCATCGCCTTCATCAGGCTTGTCAAAGCGTGTGACTTTACGTTCGACCAGATACTTTGGATTCTTTGAAAGAGCTGATTCCATCTCATGGTGTACTGCGTTACCTCTCCAGACATACCATTGATCCATCAGGTCTTCAACAATCTCATGCTTGTGTCTCTTGTAGAGCTGCACATAACGTGGACTATCAATCAGTGACGTAGCACTGTAGTCTGATGCACCAACAGGGTCATAAGGTTGAGGTTGAAGGGCGTCCTCAAATGCTTTGGGCAGACGATACTTGTTTGTGTACATAACACTCCTAAAAAGAAAAGGCCAGTATATGATGTATATGTTGTCAAGTTACATATTCACATCAATAGACTGGCCTCTTTTGAGTTAAGCTAACTTATCTTACCCAAGCAGGAGTTCCACCGGTAGCAGCCAACGCGGCCTCGCTACCTTCAACGCCTTGCGACTTGAGAGCTTTTTCTTGCTCTTCTGTCAACGGTTCATATGTGGGAAGATCTCTGCTCTCACCGAGCTTTTCAACGGAAGCAATGTCCCACATATTGCCACCTCTGCGAACGAACTTCATGATGACAATGTCACCCGGAGAACATGCCTTCTGGAAGAACTGTACAATAGAACAGTTAGGGCGTTCGATACCCTTCTCGATTACTGTGGTAGCAGTGTTCTCAAAGAGAATCTTTTCATAAGGAGTATTGGGTTCCTTGTCATAACCCTTGCGTTCTCCTTTGAGTACGTAACCAGTAAAGGGACGACCAGCCCTTGACACCAGATCATGTTTCAGTTCGATGCTATCGAAAATAAACCACATGGACTTTTCCTATGTTTTCACGCGCGTATAAAAGAAAGATAAACACGAAAGAAGATTTGTCAAGAACTTTCTAAATGAAAGTCTTGAAGGAGCACAGCTCCGGTTGTCAAGAGAGGAAGGCAGGAAGATCTGCGAAGATCTTATCCATCTCTTCTTCCTTGATCGCTTTCATGTTACCATAGTCATACCCTATTTCACAGTCTCCTGTCAAAGGTACCACAATATCCCAACCAAAGTATTCTTTAGCAAGTTGAGGAAGACTGTGTATCAGTTTGAGAGCTTCACGACATAACGTCTCTGCTTCTTCGATGGGAGAATCAAATACCATAGAGTCATGCACTTGAAGAATAAACTTAGCAAGAAGTTTATATTCTTGTGTACGTGTAAGCAACTTCCACATAAGCAAATACATAATGTCAGTTGACCCAGATTGTACCGGGTAGTTTGACACTTGCTTTTCATCAACAGTTTCTACACCATCATAGCCCATCATGTTATCAAACGTAAGTACACGTCCAGATGGATTACGAAGATACCCTTGTGACTTAACAAGTTGCACGTTTGTGTCTTGCCATTTCTTAAGTCCTTGGTACTTTTGGTAGAAAGCTGCAACAATTTCTTTCC
>ERZ779890.3679-NODE-3679-length-13437-cov-8.525930_pt1 | contig 13437 bp, 13 predicted proteins | sample MGYA00511553_ERZ779890 | MGnify/ENA primary metagenome ERZ779890 (study PRJEB29588, sample SAMEA2152064) | human gut metagenome | biome: human gut; feature: human-associated habitat; material: faeces | place: Denmark | collected 2008/2010 ...
CCAGTTTGTCACGACCGCTTTGCGGGCGAATGGCACATAGGCCGGCGACGGAAAACTGCCAGTCAGGCGGGAGTGACAGCATGATGCAAAGCAAACCTACATCGGCCTCGTTTAGGCGCTTGTCCTGAAAGACGGCGTTGGATATCTGGGTATAGCCAAACGGTTGCTGCTTTTCACTCGCCACGCTTCACCTCCTGCGCACACTTGAGCGCGTGTTTTCTGGCCTGATCGGCGCAAACGCATCCTTACCCTCTGAGCGGCTTGCGTTTGCAAAAGGCTTAGTTGAGTTCGCAGAATCGGCGGGAAAATCGCATTTACGCGGATTGCCGCCAATGCCCGCCCGCGCGGGATTGTGCCCGCTACGATAAGGATGCAATGCGCAGTCCGCGATTTCACACCTGCGCACCTCTGCAGCATTCCCGCAGCAGCACTCGATACACTTTGCGCGGATTGCGCTCATAGGCGTGATTTTCTTACTCATGCGCTTCGCCTCCATCCGTGGCGACGCTCGTCCTGCTTTCCGCGTCGAGCATCTCCATCAAGAGCGGGACATTGATGTAATAGCGGGATCCGGCATAGAAGCCGGGTAGCTTGTTGCGCTTGAGTCGGGCGCGGAGCGTCCCCTCAGGGAGGCCCATCCCGTGTGCCGTTTGTCTGATCGTTTGAAAGTTGTTCATGTAAATCCTCCATGTAAGTATTTTGCAGCCGCAACGCCCTGAGAATTACTGCGCGTTATCGTCCTACACACTGTAATTATATCCTATTTTGTCGTTTTTTTCAACGCAACGCCTATTTAGTGTATGTGTAAAATTCCAATAGCGCAAGATGTTGTGTTTGAAAACTTTCGACAAAAGCATGAAGGTTTTCGCGTTTCGCCGAAGAATATCACAATGGGTATATTATAATGCACAAATGCGAGGACTAGTTTTTGTGAAAAACGTCGAATCGAAAAAGAGGGGCAGGAAATCAATCCTGTCCCTCTTTCTTTGCCTATTCTCTTGTTACGCTGCACGCAAAAACGACAGCGTCAGCCAAAGTTTTCGATCACTCGATTCGTCGAGCAAGCGATCGATCTCGCGCCGTAAGTACGCCCTTCGTTCCTCGTCTGTCATAGTTCACCCTCCTTTCCCCATGGTTCAGTTCTCCCCGCTTGCGAGCACGCTCTCGATGCCCTGCACCGTTCTGCGCTCGGCCTCCTCGGTGACACCGGCATAGAAGCGCATGGTGGTGGCCGGGTCTTTATGACCAAGAAGTTGCTGCACCTGTTTCAGATCCGCGCCGCCCTCCAGCGCGAGCGTTGCAGCCGTGTGCCCTTACGGTATAATTACGACAAACCGGAAAAGCCCCGTAGAATCAAGGGTTTTGAGGTTTTCAGTCTGGTTTTTTCATCCTTTTCCAAACCGAAAAATCATACTGAAATAAGTCGAATTATAGGAGGTGTTTCATTAACGACAAATGAATAGCAGAAAGGAACTCAAAGCCTTTTGATTTCAAACACAGTAGAATATTGGATTTAGGCGAAGCCGTCACTTGTTTCAAGTGGCGGCTTTTGTCATTTCCAGGACTGCTGTGCAGGCACATGACAACACCAATCAGAAATGAGGTGAAGTCATTGAACACGCAAATCATCGCCATCACCAACCAGAAAGGCGGCGTTGGCAAAACGACCACCTGCGCGAACCTGGGAATTGGGCTGGCGCAGGCCGGGAAAAAAGTGCTGCTGATCGACGGGGACCCGCAAGGCAGCCTGACCATCAGCCTGGGCCACCCCCAGCCGGACAAGCTGCCCTTTACCCTGTCCGACGCGATGGGCCGTATCCTGATGGACGAGCCGCTGCGCCCCGGCGAGGGTATCCTGCACCACCCGGAGGGCGTTGACCTGATGCCCGCAGACATCCAGCTCTCCGGCATGGAGGTCTCCCTGGTGAACGCCATGAGCCGAGAGACCATCCTGCGGCAGTATCTGGACACGCTCAAGGGACAGTATTCCCATATCCTGATTGACTGCCAGCCATCCCTGGGTATGCTCACGCTCAACGCCCTGGCCGCCGCCAACAGGGTCATAATCCCCGTTCAGGCGGAGTACCTGCCCGCCAAGGGCCTGGAACAGCTGCTCCAGACCGTAAACAAGGTGAAGCGGCAGATCAACCCCAAGCTCCAGATCGACGGCATATTGCTGACGATGGTGGACAACCGCACCAACTTCGCCAAGGAGATTGCTGCCCTGCTGCGGAAGACCTATGGCAGCAAAATCAAGGTGTTCGGCACCGAGATTCCCCATTCTGTCCAGGCAAAGGAAATCAGCGCCGAGGGCAAGAGCATTTTTGCCCATGACCCCAATGGCAAGGTGGCCGAGGGGTACAAAAATCTGACCCAGGAGGTGATAAAACTTGAAAAGCAGCGCGAAAAAAGTAGAGCTGGCTCCATACGATGACTTGTTTTCCACCGAAGAAAGCCGCCAGGATGCCAAACTGGAAAAAGTAAGGGAAATCCCGCTGCCTGAGCTGCATCCTTTCAAGAACCATCCCTTCAAAGTCAAGGATGACGAGGCCATGATGGAGACCGCCGACAGTGTTCGGCAGTATGGTGTTCTGGTTCCGGCGATTGCCCGCCCGGACCCGGAGGGCGGCTATGAGCTGGTTGCCGGTCACAGGCGGCACCGGGCCAGTGAGCTAGCCGAAAAAGAAACCATGCCTGTCATTGTCCGAGACCTAGACGATGATGCCGCCACCATCATCATGGTGGACAGCAACTTGCAACGGGAAAGCCTGCTCCCCAGTGAAAGAGCATTACTTCAACTTCGTCGGGCGGTTCGTCCCTCCGGCGTTCGGAGAAGCGGAGCTGACCCCGGAGGAATTGGAGGAACGCCGCAAGAAAGAGGAACGCAAGGACAGACTGCATCAGAACTACTTGAAGCGCAAAGCCAGCGGAAAACATCAAGCCTACGAGAACAAAATCAAGGACAAGCGTAAAGCCGACGTCGACGCAAAGAAAGCCGCCATTCGTGCGGAGGATATTGCAAAGGGCGTGTTCGTTCCCGTTTGCCAGCTGCCGAGAGCAGAGCCAAAAGTCGCAAAACCGAAAGGAGCATGATAATTATGAAGGAATTGAAACCTCGAATCCACGAAAACGGCATCGACTACATTCTTGTGGGCGATTACTATGTGCCGGACTGGAAGCTGCCGGAGGAAAGACGCCCTGTCGGGCATTGGGGCAGACTGCATCAAGCCTACCTGCGGATGTGCCGTCCCGGTTTTTACAATGAACTCGTTCTCTCCTGCAAGCTGCACACCTACCTTGCCTACCTGAACGAGCAGGCAACGGAAAGATGCAGCCTTATCATTGAGCAGATGGCAGAAGCCGAGGGCGTGGACGAAGCCCTGAAAGCGTCCGACCAGGTGCTATGGGTGCAGTCCATGAACTCCATCCGCAGCCGAGCCGAGGAAATCATCAAGCATGAGCTGATTTATTGCTGATATTCCAAGTTCAGACCCGCTAATTTCATACCGCAGCAAAAGCGACAGGCATTTCCTTGTGAAGTCCCTGCCGCTTTTCATTTTCGGAGATTAAGGAGGATTCTATGGCGAAGCTGACAAAATATGAGAAAGAAACCATCATTCTGTTCAACGAGGGAGAGGACACGGCAAGCATCTACACCTTCAATGCCGGGCTTAAAAAGCGGCTGGCGATGTTCGCCAAGAAGTACCCCGACTTCTGCCGACAGGAAAAGACCCATGAGCAAGACGGCGTTTCCTATGTGCTGGACAAGTCCCGACTATCCATCCGTCTGCAACCGCCCATGAGCGAGGAACGCAGACAAAAAGCGAGCGAGAACGCCAAACAGAACGGCTTCAAGAGTCGGACAGAATAATGCGGCGTTTAGGGTGCATTTACAATCAAAACGCAGCATCTGCACCCGCTTTTTTGACCGTGAGCGTATGAGCGCGTATAAACCCATACCCTGCCTTGACCGTGCGGAATCGGGCATTTCAGGGAAGAATACAACTCGAATATTACGGCGTATATGTTGATTATTTCACATTTGCGTGATATAATAAATTTTAAGTCAATCGCGAAAAAAGGAGGGCGAAAAATGGCGGTAAGCTATAAGAGGCTGTTCCATTTGATGATCGACAAGGGCGTGACCAACGCCGAGCTGATGGAAAAGGCGGGCTTCAGCGCAAACATCATAACCAGATTAAAGCGTGACCACTATGTGGCGTTAGACAGCATTGAAAAAATCTGCTATGCCCTTGACTGTGGCGTGGATGATATTCTGGAGTTCATACCTGAGGAAAAGGAGCATACGACCGATGATTGATACAAAGAAAGAGCAGGAACGGGACGAGCTGCACCGTGCGATATGAAAGAAATAATGCGCCGGAATCTCATCACAGTGCGAAAGGAAACGAAGTAATATGGACAATCAGGTGCATAATCAAATAGTTAGCTTTATATGGGGCATTGCAGACGACTGCCTGCGAGATGTGTATGTGCGCGGCAAGTACCGTGATGTGATCCTGCCGATGACGGTCATCCGTCGTTTGGATGCTCTTTTGGAGGACAGTAAAGAGACTGTCCTGGATATGAAGAAAAAGCTGGACGCGGCAGGTATCGATAACCGGTGGCCTGCGCTGTGCAATGCGGCGGGACAGGCTTTTTGCAATGCGTCGCCGTTCCGTCTGCGCGACCTTACCAGCCGTGCGAAAAAGCAGACATTGAAAGCGGACTTCGAAGCATATCTTGACGGTTTCTCTCCGAATGTGCAGGAGATCCTGGAGAAATTCAAGTTTCGTAATCAGATCGAGACCATGATCGAAGCGGACATTCTCGGCGCAGTTATCGAAAAATTTATATCTTCGGATATTAACCTCAGTCCGAACCCGGTGTACAAAGATGAAGAAAAGACCATTCTCAAGCATCCCGGTCTGGACAACCACGGCATGGGTACGATTTTCGAGGAACTGATCCGTAAGTTCAACGAGGAGAACAACGAGGAAGCCGGCGAACACTGGACGCCCCGTGATGTTGTTGAGCTGATGGCAGACCTTATCTTTATGCCGATTGCGGATCAAATCAAGGACGCTACTTACTCCTGCTATGATGGGGCCTGCGGAACGGGTGGTATGCTCACCGTTGCACAGGATCGGCTTATGACACTGGCGGCACGGCGCGGCAAAAATGTTTCTATCCACCTTTTCGGGCAGGAGATCAACCCGGAAACCTATGCCATTTGCAAGGCGGATATGCTGCTCAAGGGCGACGGCGACCAGGCAGAACATATCAGCTACGGCTCAACGCTGTCCTTGGACGGCAATGCCACCCGGCAGTTTGACTTTATGCTCTCAAATCCGCCTTACGGCAAGAGCTGGAAAACCGACGCCGAAAAATTAGGCGGCAAGAAGGAAATCCTCGACAGCCGTTTCAATGCTTATCTGGACGGCGGTGAGCAGCTTACAATGATCCCGCGCACGAGCGACGGTCAGCTTCTCTTCCTGCTGAACAATGTAGCGAAAATGAAGAAAGATACGCCCCTCGGCAGCCGCATTGCAGAGGTACATAACGGTTCGTCCATCTTCACGGGCGATGCGGGAAGCGGTGAAAGCAACGCACGCCGCTATATGATTGAGAACGATTTGGTGGAGGCCATTATCGCTGTGCCAGAGAATATGTTCTACAATACGGGCATCGGCACATTCATTTGGGTGCTTTCCAATAAGAAAGAAGAACGCCGCAAGGGTAAAATTCAGCTTATCGACGCAACGGCGATGAAGTCGGCGCTGCGCAAGAACATGGGAAAGAAAAACTGTGAGTTTACCGAAGAAATCCGCAAGGAGATCGTCCGTATTTTCCTCGCAATGGAGGAAAGCGAAGTCAGCATGATTCTGAACAACGAGGACTTCGGTTATTGGAATGTGACGGTGGAGCGACCGCTGCGTCTGCGCGTGTATCCTGACAGAGCAATTCCGGCAGATACTTTCAAGAAGTCGGACGAATATGACAGCGTGATGGCGGCTATTGAAAAGGCTGCAAAAACTGCGCCGTTGGACGATTGGACTGTCTTTGCCAAGGCTACCAAGCTGAAAGCCGCCGCATTGAAAAAGGTACGCCCCTTTATCACTGAAAAAGACCCGTCCGCGCAGCCCATCGAGGGCGAGCCGGATGTTGACCTGCGCGACACGGAGAACATCCCCTTCACCTATGAGGGCGGCATTGATGCCTTTATGAAAAACGAGGTTCTGACCTATGCGCCGGATGCATGGGTAGATGAGAAGAAAACCCAGATTGGCTATGAGATCAGCTTTACGAAGTATTTCTACAAGCCCGTGGAGCTGCGCCCCATGGATGAGATTTTGAAAAGTCTAAAAGAGTTGGAGCAGGAAACGGACGGGTTGTTGGCGGGTATCATGGAGGGCGTGCAATGAGTTACAGCAAAGACAACCTTGCCTGGCTTGGAACAATTCCAGATCACTGGCAAGTGTCGAAATTAAGACAGATTTTGTCGCCGTTCAGTGAGAAAAATCATCCTGATATGCCCTTGCTATCTGTAGTTCGCGAAAAAGGTGTAATTATCAGAAATGTTGAGAGTAAGGAAGAAAACCACAACTATGTTCCAGACGACTTAAGCAATTATAAGTTAGTCAAAAAGGGACAGTTTACTATGAACAAGATGAAGGCATGGCAAGGATCTTATGGTGTGTCTAAATACGACGGCATCGTGAGTCCGGCATATTTCGTTTTCAATCTCAAATGTGATATAAATAGAGATTTTTTTAATGCAGCCATCCGAAGCAAGGCTTATGTCAACTACTTCGGACGAGCATCAGATGGCATTCGTGTCGGACAATGGGATTTATCGATGGCGCGAATGAAAGATATTCCACTTCTTGTCCCGCCCCGCGAGGAGCAGGATCAGATTGTGCGCTTTCTGGATTGGAAGGTTTCAAACATCAATAAGCTGATCAATATCAAGAAAAAAAAAATCAAAGCAATTGATGCGCTGAAGCGGTCAATGGTAAGCCATGCGATCACTCGCGGGCTGACAACAGATGCCCCCATGAAGGATAGCGGCGTCAAGTGGCTGGGAGATATTCCGGCCCACTGGAAAATCACAAAACTTCGGCAGATTTTACATCCGGTTAGCGAGAAAAATCACCCGGAATTTCCACTGCTGTCAGTTGTCCGTGAACAGGGTGTCATTCTCCGTGATGTCGAGGATAAGGAAGCCAACCACAATTTTATTCCTGATGATTTAAACGGCTATAAAGTTGTGCGAAAAGGGCAGTTTGCGATGAATAAGATGAAGGCTTGGCAAGGCTCCTATGGCGTTTCGGATTATACCGGAATCGTCAGCCCTGCTTACTTCATCTTCGACATTGCTTTTGAGAATTTGGAGTATTTTCACTATGCCATCCGCAGTAAGGTTTATGTGAATTTTTTCGCCCAGGCGTCCGATGGCATTCGTGTCGGGCAGTGGGATTTACAAATGGACAAAATGAAGGAGATCCCATTCATTGTCCCTCCTGCGGATGAGCAGATTGCCATTGTAAAATATATAAAGCAGGCTCTGCCCCAATACGATGCTGCAATCGAAAAGTTGACAGAAGAAGTTGCTGTGCTTGAAGAATATAAGAACAAGATTATTGCTGATACCGTCACCGGCAAGATTGATGTCCGTGGCATCGATATCCCGGAATACGAGTTTGTGGATGAAGACACCGATAATGTAGATGAAAATTTGGAACAAGGTGCGGACGAGCCTCCTGAGGAGGAATAAGTATGATAGAGATAAAAGAATGGACTTGGAAGGCCATTCCCAAAAAAGAGATGACTGCAAAAACAATAACCTGTCCATACTGCGGCGTGCGGGTACAGGCGGGTTCTACCACCAGAATTGTCGATACAGCTACCGGTGCCATTAAATATCAAATTCACAAATGCCCGGAGTGCTTCATGCCGGTCATCATTGGTCTTGACGGAAAAATCATACCGCAGTCACAGCTGCTGCCCTATGAAGATGTACGCTTTCTACCGCCCAATGTAGAAAAGCTGTATAACGAATGCAGAAAGTGCTTTCTAAATGAGTGTTATCACTCGGTTATAATGGTTTCACGAACATTGTTAATGTATATTGCGGTTGACAAGGGCGCTGATGTGGGAAAACGCTTCGTCGAATACATAGATTTTTTGGAAGTGAATGGCTATATCGGTAGACAAAACAAAGCATGGGTCGATAAAATAAGAAAGATAGGAAACAAGTATACGCACGAAATGGGAATGGCAACCCAAGAAGATGCCGATAAGGTTATTGTATTTATAAAACAGCTATTGGGCAACTTATATGAGATGCCTCATTTAGCAGAAGAGGAGGAAGCGTAATGCCGACCAATACCAAGGAAAGCGGATTCGAAGCTCTCATTGTAAACTGGCTTGTTGAGCACAACGGATATGAAGAAGGCTCCAACACCGACTACAACAAAGAATACGCCATTGATGAGACTCGGCTTTTTCGGTTCCTGCAGGATACGCAGCCGGAGCAATTAGAGAAGCTGGGCATCCGGAAAAGTCATCAAAAATACGCACAGTTTCTCAACCGTTTACAGGGCGAGATTTCTAAGCGCGGCATAGTTGACGTGCTGCGAAACGGCATCAAAGTATACCCCGCCGACCTGATCATGTTTTACCTGACTCCCTCTGAGGGCAACGCAAAAGCTAAGGAGTTGTTCCAAAAGAACATTTTCAGCGTCACCCGCCAGCTACGCTATTCACAAGATTCGGGGAAACTGGCTCTGGATATGTGCGTTTTTATAAACGGCCTGCCCATCATTACATTTGAGCTGAAAAACCAAATCACCAAGCAGAATGCGGACGACGCCGTTCAGCAATATAAAGATGACCGTGACCCGCGCGAGATGCTTTTTCAGTTCAAGCGCTGCATGGTGCATTTTGCCGTAGACGATGCCCGCATCAAGTTCTGCACGAAACTTGCCGGACAAGACAGCTGGTTTCTGCCCTTTGACAAGGGATATAATGATGGAGCAGGTAACCCGCCGAATCCAGACGGCCTTATGACCGATTATCTTTGGAAGGATATCCTCACCAAGGAAAAGCTGACGCTGATCATAGAAAACTACGCGCAGGTCGTCGTCGAGGTGGACGAGGACACCAAAAAGAAAAAGGAAAAGCAGATTTTCCCCCGCTACCATCAGCTCGATGTTGTAACGAAGCTGCTTGCCGATGTGAAAACAAATGGTGTCGGAAAAAAGTATCTTATTCAGCACAGCGCAGGCAGCGGCAAATCCAACTCTATCGCTTGGCTTGCTCATCAACTGATTGGGCTTGAACAGGACGGTCGCCCGATGCTGGATTCCGTTATCGTAGTCACTGACCGCCGGATTCTCGACAAGCAGATTCGGGATACGATCAAGCAGTTTATGCAGGTCGGCAACACGGTCGCGTGGGCGGAGCACTCCGGCGATCTTACGAAAGCCATTACAGATGGAAAGCGTATTATCGTGACCACGATTGAGAAGTTCCCGTACATCGTTCCACAGATTGGAGCAGAACACAAGGATAACCATTTCGCCATTATCATCGATGAGGCTCATTCCGGACAGAGCGGAAGAAACTCCGCGCAGATGAACCTTGCACTTTCAGGGCTTGCTTCTGATGACGAGATGGATAACGAGGATAAGATCAACGCCATGATGGAAGGGCGTAAACTGCTGAACAATGCCAGCTACTTTGCGTTTACCGCAACCCCGAAAAACAAAACACTGGAAACCTTCGGCGTTCCGTATCAGGACGGCGACGATGTTAAACACAGACCTTTCCACGTTTATACGATGAAGCAGGCGATCCAGGAAGGATTCATTCTGGATGTGCTGCAATACTACACGCCTATCGACAGCTTCTATAAGCTGATGAAGACCGTCGAGGATGACCCGATGTTCGATAAGAAGCGGGCGCAGAAGAAGCTGCGCAGCTTTGTGGAAAGCGACAGCTATACCATTGCCAAGAAAGCGGCTATGATGGTAGATCATTTTCACGAACAAGTCATTGCCAAAGGAAAAATAGGCGGGCAAGCTCGTGCTATGGTCGTGACCTCCAGCATCCCCCGCTGTATCGAGTATTATTACGCCATCAATAAATGCCTTGCGGACAGGCGCAGTCCGTATAAGACAATCATCGCCTTTTCCGGCGAGAACAAGTATCAAGGGCAGGAACCGCCGCTGACATCGGCAGGGCTGAACGGCTTCCCAGATGCCAAGATACCGAAGGAGTTCAAAAAAGACCCGTATCGCATTCTCATCGTTGCGGATATGTTCCAGACGGGCTTTGATGAGCCGTTGCTCCACACCATGTATGTGGACAAAATGCTCTATGACATCAAGGCGGTACAGACGCTCTCCCGCTTGAACCGCTGCTGCCCGAAAAAGTACGATACCTTCGTCTTGGACTTTGCCAACAAACCGGAGATGATTCAGGAATCATTTTCGCGATATTACCGCACCACGATTCTGTCCGGCGAAACCGATCCGAACAAGCTATACGACCTTGTTGCAACAATGGAGGAATACCAGGTGTTCTCCAACGAAGATGTCGAGCGGCTTGTCAATTTGTACCTGGATGGAGCGGATCGCGACAAACTTGATCCCACATTAGATGCCTGCACTGCCGTTTACAAGCAGCTTGACACGGATGACCAGATTAAATTTAAGAGCGCAGCAAAGGCGTTCGTGCGTACTTATGGCTTTCTCGGAGCGATTTTGCCGTATGGTAACGCAGACTGGGAACGGTTGTCCATCTTTCTTAATTTGCTGATACCAAAGTTACCGTCTCCACGAGAGGACGATCTTTCGCAGGGGATTCTTGAAAAGATCGACCTCGAAAGTTACCGCAACGAAGCGCGTGAGGTCATGTCCATTCGCCTGGAAGATGCCGATACGGAGGTGGCTCCCGTACCGGCGGGAAAGGTTGGGCATATCGTTGAACCGGAAATGGATTTGTTGTCTGTCATTCTCTCCAACTTCAATGATATGTTTGGTAATATCAACTGGAATGATGCGGATAATGTGCGTCGGCAGATCCTTGAGATACCGGCCATGGTCTCTAAGGACGAAAAATATCAGAATGCCATGAGAAACTCTGATGAGCAGAGTGCGCGCTTGGAAAGCGAACGTGCGTTGCAACAGGTCATCTTTTCAATTATGGCGGACAATATGGAATTGTTTAAGCAGTTCCAGGATAATCCTTCGTTTAAGAAATGGCTGTCTGATCTTGTATTTAATTTGACCTATAACAAGGATGGAAAGCCGTACGAAATACCCGTGCAAAATAGAAAAAACTGACATAAAAAACATGTAGCCTGACGGAAAGTATCAGAGAAGAAAGAGACGGAGGTGTTGCTCATGAACGATAACAATGTGATGATTTACCAAGATGAGAACGGAATCACGAAGGTTTCTGTCCGTTTCTCCGATGAAGATATCTGGGTCACACAGCAGCAGCTTGCTGAGGTCTATGACACCACACAGCAGAACATCAGCCAGCATATTGACGGCATATACAAGGATGGTGAGCTTGCGCCGGAGGCAACTAACAAGAAATTCTTGTTGGTTCGCACCGAGGGCAACCGGCAGGTAAGGCGAAACATCGACCACTACAATCTGGATATGATTATCGCTATCGGATACCGCGTGCAGTCGCAGATTGCGACCCGCTTCCGTCGATGGGCAACAGAAAGGCTGCATGAGTATATTCAAAAAGGCTTCACAATGGACGATGACCGCTTGAAGCAGGGCGGCTCCCGCTATTTTCGAGAGCTGTTGCAGCGTATCCGGGATATTCGTTCCTCTGAACGCAATTTTTATCAGCAGGTGACGGACATCTATGCAACAGCGACGGACTATGATCCGAGATCGGATTTGACGAGAGCTTTCTTTGCTACCGTGCAAAACAAACTCCATTACGCTGTTCATGAGCACACAGCAGCCGAGGTTATCTATGATCGGGTGGACAGTGAAAAGCCGCTGGTGGGTATGACCAATTTCAAGGGCGACTACGTCACCAAAGATGATGTGAAAATTGCGAAAAACTATCTCTCTGAAATAGAACTGCAGCGACTCAATCTTCTTGTCGCACAATTTCTCGATTTTGCGGAATTGCAGGCTTTGGAGCAGATACCTATGACTATGCAGAACTGGATTGACGCTCTTGATAATCAGATTGTGTCGAACAGAAGAAAGCTTTTGGAGGGAAAGGGGCGAGTTTCTCACAAGCAGGCTGTTGAAAAAGCCGAGAAGGAATTTGAAATCTACCGTGCAAGAGAGATGAAGCAACTTGAAAGTGATTTTGACCGTGCCGTAAAATTGCTACAACAGCAGTATGAGAAAAACAACGGCAGCAGCGATGAGGACTGATAGATTCTACCTGTATACATTGCACTCTTAAGGTGTTTTCCTTCACCGATAGAAATTCAAAAAGAGAAAGGGGGAGTAAATATGGCAAAGTCTATTCCTGCTATAATTACGCCGGAAGTGCTGGCCTGGGCGCGGAACCTTGACGGCATTACTATTGATGACATTGCCGCGAAGCTGCATACGGCACCTGAAAAGATACTGTCATGGGAGCAGGGAACTTCGTACCCGACAGTAACTCAAGCAAAAAATTTGGCAAAACAGTATAGGGTTCCATTCGTATATTTCTATTTGCCGGACACGCCGAAAAAGCTAAAACGCCTTGAAAAAACTGACTACAGGACATTCGGAAATAATGGAAACAGCATCATAACTTCTCGCGAGCTCCGTTGGTTTCTCCGTGATATAGAGGATCGCCGCGATGCAGTATTGTCTCTTTATGAGGAAGAAAAAAGAAAGCCTCTTTCTTTTCCAATAAAGCTAAGTGCTGGAGCAGATATGGAGGAAGTAGCGGCAGCTATACGAAACCTATTAGAACTGACGGAAGATATCCAATGCAAGTTCAGAAAGCCAGAAGTCGCTCTATCTCATTGCATTCGAGTTCTTGAAAAGTGGGATGTTCTTATTTTTCAAGCAACAAAAATCGCCCCGTCTGAAATGCGTGGCTTGTCGATCGCATACGAGAGAATGCCAATTATTGCTTTGAATCGAAAAGATGAACCATCTGCGAGACTATTCACGCTCTGCCATGAGTTAGTTCATATTGTTACCCGTACATCTGGAATTTGTAACGATGTTAACGAAAACAGTGTTTCTCAGAATGTAATAGAAATGAAGTGTAATCAAATTGCCGGCAAGATTCTCGTTCCTCTGAACGAACTATCTTCTCATCCAACCATAGGTAAAATACGGAAATACGGTTTTGACGATAGCTACGTTTATCAAGTATCCAGAGATTTTGCTGTAATACTAATATCTTTTTAATAAGATTGATGATTTATCGTCGTTGTTGTATAAT
>ERZ779890.3688-NODE-3688-length-13420-cov-8.249757_pt1 | contig 13420 bp, 10 predicted proteins | sample MGYA00511553_ERZ779890 | MGnify/ENA primary metagenome ERZ779890 (study PRJEB29588, sample SAMEA2152064) | human gut metagenome | biome: human gut; feature: human-associated habitat; material: faeces | place: Denmark | collected 2008/2010 ...
CCGGGATACGTCGGCTACGACGAGGGCGGCCAGCTCACCGAGGCCGTGCGCCGTCGTCCGTACTCCGTGATCTTGCTCGACGAGATGGAGAAGGCTCACCCGGATGTCTTCAACGTGCTGCTGCAGGTGCTTGACGACGGCCGTCTGACCGACGGTCAGGGTCGCCAGGTGTCCTTCAAGAACACGATTATCATCATGACGAGCAACGTGGGCTCCAAGGCTATCGCCGAGCTTTCGGGCAAGGACGAGGAGGAGATGCGCCATCAGGTCGACGCGGCCATGGCTCAGACCTTCCGCCCCGAGTTTCTCAACCGTATCGACGATATCGTGGTGTTCCATCCGCTCGGAATGGCGCAGATCGAGAAGATCGTCGACATCCAGCTCGCCGACGTCCGCGCGCGTCTGGCCAAGGAGCGCATGACGCTTGCCATCACCCCGGCGGCCAAGCAGATGCTCGCCGTGGGCGGCTTGGACCCGGTCTTTGGCGCCCGTCCGCTCAAGCGTCTGGTTCAGCGCGAGGTCGTGGATGCCATCGCCGCCGCTATCATCGATGGCACGGTGCGTGAGGGCGATCAGGTGACGGTCGATGTCGACAAGGACGGCGGCTTTACCGTCGTGTGCGACAACACGCCGGCGGCCACCTACGAGGTCCCCGACGCCGAGTAGGTTTTGGGCCATGCCTTAAAATCTGCCTTTTGAGCCGAACGCCAAGGGCGGCGGATCCGATTGGGTCCGCCGCCCTTTTTCGTGCGACAATCGATGGTGTTAAACGTGAGTACATGGCAAGGAGCTATGCAGATGAAAGACGAGAACAAGACGAACGCACCGGCGGCTGAGGCAGCGCCCGCCGCACCCAAGCTTGCACCTAAGCCGGCGCCCAAGCCGCGCGACCCCTACATCCGTGCCGAGAACGAGGACGACGACGGCTACGATCCCTACAGCGATCGCCGCCCCGAGCGCGAGCCGCTGTTCGAAGCCGACCCCTGGCGCTAGTTGCATCAAGTAGCTAATTTGGCGATGATTTTCTGGGACGGGTAGTCAAAAAAGTCCCGTCCCAAATCGACTGTCCAGGGAGTCGCATTCGAGCTTGGTTGTCCTCTCAGCCACTCGGCATCCTTCGAGCAGTAATAGTGAAAAAACTTGCCTAAGTGTTAATCAAGTAAGACACAATCTTGCTCTTCAATTAATCAAGAATAGGTATAATTTTGATTAGCTAGAGAGCAAGATTGGAGAATCATGGCATTCAACGACTTGATCGCCCAGAAAATAAAGGACTTTGAACAGCAGGGGGTTCCGCAGGTCTTTGAGCGAGACCTTGATCTAGGAAACCCACAGGAGCCAAAGCGCGACAACATCGTAAATGTGATTGTGGGAGCCCGCCGTTGTGGAAAGACGTATCGCCTGTATCAGGAGATGCAGCGGCTTCAGGGCCGGGGCGTCGAGCTTGACCGGATGCTTTACTTTAATTTTGAGGACGAGCGCTTGCGCCCGTATGAGTCATCGCTGCTGGCGGACGTGCTCGACACGTTCTATGCGCTGTATCCTGCTGCTCGAACCGAGGGCGCTTACATTTTCTTTGACGAGATCCAGGAAATTCCCGAATGGGGTGCGTTTCTGCGGCGTGTAGTCGATACGGAGAAGGCGACCGTCTATGTGACGGGATCTTCTTCTAAGATGCTGTCCTCAGAACTTAAGAGCGAGTTCAGGGGTCGTTCTCTTATACGGGAGCTTTTTCCGTTGAGTTTTTCGGAATACGTTCGGTATAAGACGGGGAGCGTTTTCGAGCCAGATGCGACCTTTTCCCCAAGCGATGCAGCGCTGCTTCGACATCATCTGATCGGATATCTTGAACGAGGGGGATTCATCGCGACGCTTGAGCAGACGCCCGCAGACGCGATTCAGCTGCTACAGGAATATGCTTCGCGAACGGTCGCTATGGACGTCATTGAACGGTACGACGTCAAGAACCCTCGCCTGGCATCGCTGTTCCTAACGCGGTGTATGGCATCTTCGGGACGAGAGCTGTCGGTGAACAAAGTGTACAACGAGTTCAAGAGCAGGCAGATACCCGTCAGTCGTAATTCGCTCAGCGACTTACTTGAGTATTACGAGGATGCCTATCTGCTGTTCTCCGTGCCGGAGTTCACGCGTTCACTGGCAAATAACATGCGGTCTGCGTCAAAGGTCTACGCTGTCGATCCTGCGATGTTTGGAGCATTCTCTCCCGCATCAGCATTGGACCAGGGCCAGAGGCTCGAGACCGCAGTGTTCAATGCGCTAAGAAGAAGGACTCCCGCGGTGAGGACCGGCTCGGTCTGCCGCCTGCTGATCAAAGAGAAGAGCAAAAGCCATGAGGTGGACTTTGTGGCTGGGGACGCGCTTCTCATGCGGGCTTATAGCCTGATTCAGGTGAGTGCGGATATGGCAAGTGAGAAAACGCGCGAGCGCGAAATTGCCGCGCTTGATGCCTCGATGGCCCAGTTTGATCTTGGCGAGTCGGCAATCGTTACCATGGATGAACAGACCGATATTCCATGCGAGCACGGTGTGGTACACGTTATGCCCGCATGGAAGTGGCTCCTTGCCTAATCATCTATGGACCTGTGGGGTCAGGACCTCCTGGCTCCTTCATCACAGTTGGGGAGCACCTTGCTGCGCCAGGCTAGTCCTGGGCTTTGATGCTCGGCAGGAGAATCTGGGCGAGGTAGTCGGTCTCGAGTTTGGTCGCGGCGTCGGCCTTGCCGTCTTTACCGACCAGGTCGTTTTTGATCTGGCTGTATGTGTAGCGGTTGCCGGTCGTCAGCTCGACAAGCTCAATGGCCGTGTCCATGGGGTAGGTTGACACGGGGTTCTGCGTCCGTCCGTTGATGGTCTGGGGCACCACGTACGGATAGACGGGGCCGCTGGCGTAGACGGTATAACCGTTGCCTAGATTGGCCGCGCCCAAAACCGTATCGCCTTCATCGGGCGTAAAGCTCTCGCCCTCGCGCACCGCGACGAGCGTCACGAGCGGCGTATTGGCGTCGTCGCCCAGATAGATGCATAGCGTGCTTCCGTTTTGCCAAGTTGCGACCTTGCCGTACCACTCGACGGGAATATCGAGCTGGTAGAGGTCGGTTGCCTTGTGGCGAGCGTCAGCATCACGGGACGCCTGTGCCTTTTGCGCGCTCACGGCATTGACGGCGGCGTCGCGCCGCGCGGTTGCTGCCTGCTGGAGCACTTTGGCAGCCGCGGCGGAGCTCGCACCGCCCTCCTCGGCATACTTGGCGGCGGCATCGATCTGGTCGTCAGTCACCGTGTCGGCCGAAGGCACCTTGAGCTTAAAGGTGGCCTGGGCACTTAAATCCTGTCCATCGCTCTTAACGGTGACCTGCGTCTTGGTGGTCGGGACGGTATAGATGGTACCGTCGGCTGCGATGGGGGACCCAGCGATGGAGAGCGTATAGTCACCGGGCAGCAGCTTGATGCCGCGACCGTGCTCGTCAACGTAGAGCGTTTCGCTCACAGAAGAGCCGTCGGAGTCCTGGCCGCTCACCTGCACGGGGATCTTTGAGCCGGTGGAGCAGTCGAGCCCCGCGGCATGTACGCCAATTTGCACCGACATCATGGTATGGGCGTTTGCGGCAACCACGGCGGCCTGCTCTTGTTGGTATCCGTTCCAAGCCGCATAGCCCGCGCCGCCGGCGACGAGCGCGACGGCAACAACGCCTGCCACCATCAGGTTGCGTCGCTGGGGCGACATCTTGCGGTGACGGGCCTCGGCCTCATGTGCCGAGGGAACGGACGGCAGGGGAATATCGCCCATGGCGATGGTCTCGTCCACGGCAGGCGCGGAGCCCAGGCCGGGAAGCTCGCGGGTGAGCGAGTCGTCGGCAGGCAAGCTGCCAAGCAGGACGGTCTCTTCTCCCGAGTCGGATTCCGGCTGGTCGTCGCCCTTGCTATCGTCCGCTTCGGCTTCGGATTCGTCAGGAGTGTCTTTGGCGTCGCTGCTTTCGTGCTCAGTGTCTTCGTGCGCCTCGTCCTGCGCGTCGACGGCCGAATCGCTCAACGAGAGCTCGTCTAGCGCAATCCGGTCAAGGCTCTCCAGGGCCTCGGCACAAGCTTGTGCATCCTGGGCCGCATCCTCGCGGCCACGCGTCTCATCGCTCATATATCCCCCAATGCAATATCGGCTCAACACTGTACCCAAAAATGGAGCCATATAAAGCGCGTGCGAAATATAAGATCCGATTTAACTCGAGCGCATCGTTCGGCCGCATCCTCGCGGCAGCAAAAGGCCCCCGGAACGCGAACGAATCACATTCCGGGGACATGCAATACGTTGCATTGCGCGGAGTCGGCCAGGCGGCTTCACATTCAAGCGGCGTTTGCGTCAGGCGCGTTACTCGGCGTGAGCGTAATCAACCTTGGCGCGGCGAGCGGTAGCCTTCTCCCAATCGCTGGTGCCCTCAAAGACATCCTGCTTGTAGGGATTGCGGCCGAGCTTCTTGGCGCGGTAGGCGATATAGATGATCGCGGCGACGTTGGCGATCAGCGCGGCAATCGAGACCGCGGTGGCGGCGCCGGGGTCGAGCGTGGAGTGGGTCACAAAGATGGACTCCTCCTGGAAGTACGGGAACACCTGGGCGAACATGCACCAAATGGCCAGCGTAAAGGCGCGGTTTTGGATCCAGCCGCCCTTGTTCCAGATAAAGGCGGCGACGGTGGGCGCCAGCAGCAGCGCAAAGCCGCAGAACCAGGAGTGGGTGGGCAGGCAGTTGTAGGTGTAGCAGAAGTTCCAGATATCGTAGGCGATGATGTAGACCCAGGTCATGTCGGGCCACAGCATGTCGGTCTGATCCTCGGAGGCGTAGACGCTCCACCAACCGGTCATGCAGAAGATGTTGATGATACCGGCGATGCCGTTGAACACGTTGTTCCAGCCGGCCAGCTGCGTAGCACCTTCGGAGGTGACCCAGGTGGACTCGCCCAGGACAAAGAAGTGGTAGGCGCTCTCGAAGTCGGACACGACGGCGATCATGATGTTGATGGCGACGATCACAAACGGCCATGCGCGGAACCAATGCGCCTTGCCGATCTTTCCCCACTGGTACTTAATGGCAATAAAGCCCCAGCAACCGGCCAGCGCAGCGTATACCTTGGCGTAGTGGAACCAGCTGTTCTGGTACACATGGGTGGGGTTGGTGAGCGCCCACTCGGCACCCTGCGAAACGCCGATGGCGATGGCGACGCAGTAGATGGTCATGGCCAGCGGAGCCACGCCAAAGATGATTGCCGCGCCCAGCTTAGTGCGGCGGCCGACCTCGTTGAGCACGATGAGGCCAATAAAGACCATGGCCCAGCCGGCCCAGTGGATAAGGGTATCGCTACCCCAAACATCGAACAGCATGCTGCTCTCCTTTCACACGCCCGCGGCCCCTCTTCTGATCGCGGGCAGTTTGGCCAAATGTCGTCAGTTCTGGGGCTTGCGCTCCGGATACTTGGCGGTATAGCCCTCGATGTGGAGTGTCGAGGCGATGATTTCCTTGACCGTCTCGTCGGGCACATCGGGGTGTGTGCGGATATACATCAACAACCCCATGATGAGGGTGTAGAACGTTTCGTAGACATGGTCGATGCGTAGCTCATGATGGGCGACAAAATCCACCACGGTGGTGTCGCAGATATACTGCGCCACGCGCTGGACCACGTTGTGCAAAAAGCCGCCGTAGAGCGCGCCGCTGCTCGAGGTGAGCGTACTCGGCAGCTCGTGGCCGCTGACGACCAGACGCTTGAAGAGCGGGGCGACGGTGTCGAGTGCGCCCTCGATATCACCGACGATGCGGCTGGCATTCCACTGCTCGAGCTCGGCGATAAAACCGTCGATCGCCTCGTCCATGACGGCGGTGACGGCGGCGTCCATGTCGGCGAAGTAGTGGTAGAACAGCGAGCGTGTGCAGCCGGCCCGCTTGGTCACGGCCGAGACGGATAGATGGGACACGCCCAGCTCGGAGCTTACGGTGCGCACGGCATCGAGGATCTCGCGACGGCGTTCGTCGCCCGTCAGGCGCTTTGTCGCGCTATCGGAAGCAGGGACGGCATCGACCACAGAGGTATCTGCTGTGTTGTTGCCCATATCTTGCCGCCTTTCATCCTCTTTTGCCTGACCGTTCGCCTAACAGTCTTGAATATTGTTGACGGTTCGTCAATACTATTTTTGACACAATGTCAACAATGGCGGGTGAACGGCATGGGGGCATGCCCGGCCTGCAAAAAAAGAGGGGCGCTGCGGCCTCGTCGGGCTGCGGCAAGAGAAGGGACAACCATGATTCTCAACGGACCGGGAATTGGCTACACCGAGCCCGATATCGGTTCGGAGTTCGTGCCGCCGCTGCCGGAGCATCCGCGCGAGGCCATTGTCAAGCTGTGCGAGCATTGCACCAACCGACTGCTGCATCGCGACGAGCTGCTGGGCTACGAGTACTGGTCGTTTGCCGAGGCCGCGACCGACGAGCAGGCCGAGGTGCTCTGCAAGATGAAGATGCGCCGTCCCTACACGCTGCCCGAGATGGTCAAGCTCACCGGCATGCCCGAGGCTCAGATCGAGAAGATGCTCGACGACATGAGCTACACGGGTCTGCTCGAGTACAACTGGGAAAATCCCGAGCGCGCCAAGCAGTGGGTGCTGCCCATGCTGGTACCGGGTTCCGCCGAGTTCCTCAACATGCGCGTGAGCCAGCTCGAAGAGCACCCGGTCTACGCCAAGTTCTTTGAGCAGGCGTCCAAGGGACCGCTGTCCAAGGCCACGCCGATGGTGCCGCCCGGAGGCGCCGGTATCGGCATGCACGTCATTCCAGTCGAGAAGGCCATCGACGCCGCGAGCACCTCGGTGCCTATTGAGCATATCGAGCATTGGCTCGACAAATACGATGGCAAATATGCCGCCAGCACCTGCAGCTGCCGCGCGAGCCGTCGCGTGATGGGCGAGGGCTGCGCCGACGACCCGGCCGACTGGTGCATTGCCGTGGGCGATATGGCCGACTACGTGGTCGAGACCGACCGCGGCCACTATGTGACGCGGGAGGAGGTCTACGACATTTTGCGCCAGGCCGAGGACAACGGCTTTGTGCACCAGATCACCAATATCGACGGCGAGAACAAGATCTTCGCCATCTGCAACTGCAACGTCAACGTGTGCTACGCCCTGCGTACCTCGCAGCTGTTCAACACGCCCAACTTGTCGCGCTCGGCCTATGTCGCCAAGGTCGAGAAGGACAAGTGCGTGGCCTGCGGTCGCTGCGTTGAGGTGTGCCCGGCCGGTGCCGCCAAGCTCGGCCAGAAGCTCTGCAGCAAAAAGGCCGGCGGACAGGTGCCCAAGTATCCGCACCAGGAGCTGCCCGATGCCACCAAGTGGGACCATACCAAGTGGTCGCCCAACTACCGCAACGATAACCGTATCGAGACGCACGAGTCCGGCACCGCGCCCTGCAAGACGGCTTGCCCCGCGCACGTTGCCGTTCAGGGCTATCTGAAGCTTGCGGCGCAGGGCCGCTATGACGAGGCGCTGGCGCTCATCAAGCGCGAGAACCCGCTGCCCGCTATCTGCGGCCGCGTGTGTAACCGCCGCTGCGAGGATGCCTGCACCCGTGGTCGCGTGGATGCCGCCGTGGCTATCGACGAGGTCAAGAAGTTCATCGCCCAGCGCGATCTGGATGCCGCGACCCGCTATGTCCCACCTGTGGTGACGCCGACGCGTGCCGGCGGCTTCGACCAGAAGATCGCCATCATCGGTGCCGGTCCGGCCGGTCTGTCCTGTGCTTTCTATCTGGCCGAGAAGGGCTACAAGCCCGTCGTGTTCGAGAAGAACGAGCGCCCGGGCGGTATGCTCACCTACGGTATTCCCAGCTTTAAGCTGGAGAAGGACGTTATCGAGGCCGAGGTCGAGATCATTCGCCTGATGGGCGCCGAGTTCCGCTACGGTGTGGAGGTCGGTCGCGATGTGACGCTTGACGAGCTGCGCGAGCAGGGCTTTAAGGCCTTCTACGTGGCCATTGGCTGCCAGGGCGGTCGCCTTGCCGGTATTCCGGGCGAGGACGCCGAGGACGTGACCGTGGCCGTCGACTTCTTGCGCGAGGTCAACAGCGGCAAGATTGACGCGCTGCCCGGCCGCACCATCGTGGTGGGTGGCGGCAACGTGGCTATCGATGTCGCGCGCAACGCCTGCCGCCTGGGCTCCGAGCACGTTGAGATGTTCTGCCTGGAGAGCGAGGCCCAGATGCCCGCCAGCGAGGAAGAGCGTCGCGAGGCCATCGAGGACGGCGCGCACATCAGCTGCGGTTGGGGCCCCAAGGAAGTTCACCTGGACGAGGCCGGTCGTGTGTGCGGTATCACCTTCAAGCGCTGCACGCGTGTCTTTGACGACGAGGGCCGGTTTGCGCCCGAGTACGACGAGAACGATCTACGCCGTGTCGATGCCGACCGTGTCGTCATGTCGATTGGCCAGTCCATTGTGTGGGGCGATCTGCTGGCAGGCTCCAAGGTGGAGCTTGGCCGCGGCCAGGGCGCCCTTGCCGATCCTCAGACCTATCAGACCGCCGAGCCCGACATCTTTGTGGGCGGAGACGTCTACACCGGTCCGAGCTTTGCCATCGACGCTATCGCCGCCGGTCACGAGGCCGCTGTGTCCATCCATCGCTTTGTACAGCCGGGCTCCACGCTCACCATCGGCCGCAACCAGCGCCACTACACCGCGCTCGACCGCGACGATGTCGTGATTGAGAGCTACGACAACGCGAGCCGCGAGGTGGCACATGTCGACCGCGAGCGCGAGAAGGCTGCGCCCTTTAGCGAGTACGTCGAGACCTTTACCGAGGAGCAGGTGCGCGCCGAGACCGCTCGCTGCTTGGGCTGCGGTGCCTCGATCGTCGACCCCAACAAGTGCATCGGCTGCGGTCTGTGCACCACCAAGTGCGCGTTCGATGCCATCCACCTGGATCGCGATCGCCCCGAGTGCTCCACGATGGTCAAATACGAGCAAAAGCTCCCAAGCCTGGGCAAGTATGCTTTGAAGCGCGCCATCAAAATCAAATTCGGGAAGAAGTAAAAGAACCTAACAAGAAAGCGAACGGCGGAAGAAAAAGTGCATGAATTGGGAATCGTCTATCACATCATTCGCGATGTCGAGAACGTGGCGCGCGCCAATGGCGTGAGTCGCGTTTCGAGCGTGACGTTGCTGCTGGGCGAGGTCTCGGGCGTCGTTCCCGACTTGCTGCTCGACGCTTGGCGCTGGGCGGCAGATAAAAAGCCCATCGCGCAGGGCGCGGAGCTTATTGTGGAGCCCGTCGAGGCCGTGACGCATTGCAAGGTGTGCGGCCGCGACTACGCGACGGTCGAGCACGGCAAGACCTGTCCCCATTGCGGTAGCGGCGAGACATACCTGCTGCAGGGCCAGGAGGTCATGATCAAGCAGATTGAGACCCCCGACGAGGAACCGGCAGACGCTGTCCCCAACGGCCCTTCCGACGTCCCCGACGCCGTCGACGCCGCCAACCCCCTCCACATCGCCTAGGATTCCCTATAAGTTGCGGTGAAATAGTTCCTAAATCCAGCCTTCTGGCTCTTAAACAAGAACTATTCCACCGCAACTTTTTTTGAGCGGTTTCGTAAACCATAAGACGCGCAAATAGTCAAGTCACGTCTGTTTAAACAAAATAGCGGCAGTACAAGCGCATTCGCGCTTTCCTAAAATCGATATTAATGAACAGCCTGCTTGTATCTGTAAAATGCATGGCTTGATAAGCGACGCTTTAGTGGGAAATGAGTCGAAAAACAGCAACGTAATCAAATTGTAACAAAGATAGACGTTTAAACAAATTATCCAACCATTCGTATTTTTCCCTATAATTTTACAGGACGAACAGCTATACTCCTTTCATGTCGTGTAGGAAATACGTAGACAAAAAGGAGGTTATGTGATGGTAAGTATTGTTCTTGCTAGCCACGGGGACTTGGCAGCTGGAATCAAGCAGACGGGCTCGATGGTCTTTGGCGATCAGCCGTCTGTTGCCGTGGTCTCGCTCGAGCCGAGCATGGGCCCCGACGACTTCCGTGCCAAGGTCGAGGAAGCAATCGCTTCCTTCGAAGACCAGGAGCAGGTGCTCTTCCTCGTTGATCTGTGGGGCGGCACGCCGTTCAACCAGATCAGCGGGCTCATCGAGGGCCACGATTCCTGGGCTATCGTCACCGGTGTCAACCTGCCTATGCTCATCGAGGCATATTCGCAGCGCTTTGACGCAAAGAACACTGCACATGCGATCGCAAAACATCTCGTGACTGAGGCTAAGGCTGGCGTGCGCGTCAAGCCCGAGTCTCTGGAGCCCGAGGAGAAGAAGCCGGCTGCGGCCGCTGCTGCTCCTGCAGGCGCCATCCCTCCGGGAACGGTCATCGGCGATGGGCACATCAAGATCGCCCACGTCCGTATCGACACCCGTCTGCTTCATGGTCAGGTGGCCACCACGTGGACCAAGCAGATCAGCCCCAACCGCATCATCGTGGTTTCCGACGGCGTTGCCCACGACGAGCTCCGCAAGACCATGATCGAGCAGGCTGCCCCTCCGGGAGTCCATGCCAACGTCGTGCCCATCAAGAAGATGGCCGAGGTCGTCAAGGACACGCGCTTTGGTGACACCAAGGCCATGCTGCTCTTTGAGAACCCGCAGGATCTGCTCAAGGCCATCGAGGCCGGCGTCGACATCAAGGAAGTCAACATCGGTTCCATGGCTCACTCCAAGGGCAAGGTCGTCGTCACCAACGCCGTCGCTATGGGCGATGAGGACGTTAAGACCCTCGAGGCCCTCAAGGCCAAGGGCGTCAAGTTCGAGGTCCGCAAGGTTCCTTCGGATGCTTCCGAGGATCTCGACGCCATGTTGAAGAAAGCTAAGGCCGAACTGGCCGCTCAAGCATAGTAAAGGAGGGTCCGATACATGTCTGCAATCACTATTCTGCTTGTTGCGATTGTCGCGTTGCTTGCCGGTATGGAAGGCATTCTGGATGAGTTCCAGTTCCATCAGCCGCTCGTGGCATGCACGCTTATCGGTCTCGTAACCGGTCACCTTCAGGAGGGTATCCTCCTGGGCGGTTCGCTCCAGATGATGGCCCTTGGCTGGGCTAACGTCGGCGCCGCCGTCGCGCCTGACGCCGCTCTGGCCTCGGTCGCTTCTTCGATCATCATGGTGCTCGCCCTCAACGGCGGCGCCACTGATTCGGCCAAGGCCGTTACCGCGGCCATCGCCGTCGCCGTCCCGCTGTCGGTCGCTGGTCTGTTCCTGACCATGATCTGCCGTACCATTGCTACCGCTATCGCTCACGCCATGGACGGTTGCGCCGAGAAGGGCGACTTCTCCGGCATCGAGCGCTGGCAGTACGCTGCTATCCTCATGCAGGGCCTTCGTATCGCCATCCCGGCAGTGCTTCTGTGCGTCATTCCGGCCGAGGCCGTTACCAACGCGCTTAACGCTATGCCCGACTGGCTGTCCGGCGGCATGGCCGTCGGCGGCGGCATGGTCGCTTCCGTCGGTTACGCCATGGTCATCAACATGATGGCCACCAAGGAGACCTGGCCGTTCTTCATCCTCGGCTTTGTCCTTGCTGCCATCCCTCAGCTCACGCTGATCGCCCTTGGCCTCATCGGCATCTCCCTTGCCCTCATCTACCTTGGCCTTAAGGATCTGGCAAAGCAGGGTGGCGGCACGGGCGGTGGCTCCGGCGACCCGCTCGGCGACATTCTGAACGATTACGAGTAGGAGGGGAGTGATACATATGGCAGAGAACAAGATTCAGCTCACCAAGGCTGACCGTAAGAAGGTTTGCTTCCGTCATCAGTTCCTTCAGGGCTCGTGGAACTACGAGCGTATGCAGAACGGCGGCTGGTGCTTCGCAATGATCCCTGCGATCAAGAAGCTCTACACCAGCAAGGATGACCAGATTGCCGCTCTTAAGCGCCACCTGGAGTTCTATAACACCCACCCCTATGTTTCCGCCCCCGTCATTGGCGTTACCCTCGCCCTCGAGGAGGAGCGCGCCAACGGTGCTCCGATCGATGACGTCGCCATCCAGGGCGTCAAGGTCGGTATGATGGGCCCGCTCGCCGGCGTCGGTGACCCCGTCTTCTGGTTCACCCTTCGCCCGATTCTGGGCGCTCTGGGCGCTTCCCTGGCCATGTCCGGCAGCATCGTCGGTCCGTTGCTGTTCTTCTTCGCGTGGAACATCATCCGTTACGCTTTCCTGTGGTACACACAGGAGTTTGGCTACAAGGTCGGCTCCTCTATCGCCAAGGACCTCTCCGGTGGTCTGATGGGCAAGGTCACCGAGGGCGCTTCCATCCTGGGTATGTTCATCATCGGCGCCCTGGTCGAGCGCTGGGTGTCCATTTCCTTCACCCCGATCGTCTCCACGGTCAAGCAGTCTGCTGGCGCCTTTATCGACTGGGCTAGCCTGCCTTCCGGTTCCGAGGGTATCAAGGAAGCGCTGACGATGTACAACTCCGTCGGTGCTACCGCCCTTGATCAGATGAAGGTCACCACGCTCCAGGGTAATCTCGATCAGCTCATCCCCGGCCTTGCCGCCGTGTGCCTGACCCTGCTGGTCTGCAAGCTCCTCAAGAAGAAGGTTAGCCCGATCGTCATCATCCTGGCTCTCTTCGCCGTCGGCATCATCGGTCGCTTCTGCGGCTTCATGTAAGCACGCTTCGGCTTAAGACCGAGAGTTGCTAGGTAAGGGCTTTTGAGCCATTGAAACGGACCGCACCCGGTGGGTACACTGGATGCGGTCCGATTGTTTTAATTGGAGGGCGAGGCGCGTATGGCGCAATCTCAGAACAGCACGGTCGATCTGGCAACGCCGGCAACCTGCCTGATGGGGCTTACCAGCCACGGTAACGTGATGGTGGGCAATAAGGCGTTCGAGTACTATAACGAGCGCAATCCCGAGGATTATATTCAAATCCCGTGGGACGAGGTCGACTATATTGCCGCCGAGGTTTTGCGCGGCACCAAGAAGATCACGCGTTTTGCCATCTTTACCAAGGATAACGGCCACTTTACGTTTACGACGCGCGATGACAAAGAGACGCTTCGTGCGGTCCGTAAGTACGTCGATGAGGATAAGCTCGTGCGTTCGCCCGATTTTATCGATGTGACTGCCAAGGGCGCCAAGAGCATCCCCTCCGTTATCAAAAACCTCTTCCACAAAGGCAACTAGCTCTTCACAAGTTGCGGTGAAATAGTTCCTAAATACGGCTTTAGATGCTTTAGGCAAGAACTATTCCACCGCAACTTCGAAGTCTAGTCATGCGACGAATTGCGATGCAGTAAATCTGCTACACTAGTACAACATGCCTCCGTAGCTCAGGGGATAGAGCACCGCTCTCCTAAAGCGGGTGTCG